>Ga0129302_1003069_pt1 | contig 11645 bp, 18 predicted proteins | sample BlaSprsedimmetaG_FD_94476 | JGI IMG/M metagenome (GOLD analysis project Ga0129302, IMG submission 94476) | Hot spring sediment bacterial and archeal communities from California, USA to study Microbial Dark Matter (Phase II) - Blank Spring... | ecosystem: Environmental > Aquatic > Thermal springs... | reverse complement strand
TGGAGCGCAGGAACTGCAACCGGGGCGACAAGAGCCCGCGCGAGATACTGGCCGAGGTTGCTCCGAAGGTGGACCAGCGTGTTCTTCTGTTGCCCGTCTTGGACCTTGACGAGGTGCTGGCCACGCGGGTATCATTCCTCACGTGCAAGCGCCGACCAGGGGGTCACGATGTGCCGTGGCAGACCCGGAGGCGGAGTTTCGAGTTGACAATCCAATCGGTTTCGCTATATTCCTCGACAGCGCCTGAATGGCCTGACCTGACAAACCGGGGAGCCCGCTGAAAGCCGTCGCGGACAGAAACCGCAGGACGGGTTGCAGACCGGGGATTCCGGGACTCGGATTGCGGAATCGTCCGTGGGCCGGGATTTCGACCGCGGGCACTCATCCCTCGGACGAGATGCCAAGAGACGACAGTTCGTCGTCGGTCGGTTATTGTCAGCAGGTAATCGAATGTGGAGTCGTGGATGACCGGAGACGGTTGTCATAACCAGAGGTGAAGAAGCTTTAGACTATGAGTTTCATAGCGAGTGCGAAGAAAATTCGGATCAAGCTGAAGGCCTACGACCACCGGGTCCTGGACCAGTCGGCCCGGGACATCGTTGATGTGGCGCGGCGCACCGGCGCCCAGGTCTCCGGCCCGATCCCGCTACCGACCAAGCGGACGCTCTTCACCGTCCTGCGGTCGCCGCACATTGATAAGCGCTCGCGCGAGCAGTTCGAGCTCCGCGTTCACAAGCGACTGGTTGACATCTCCAACGCCACGACCGATATGGTTGACGCGCTGATGAAGCTCGAGGTGCCGGCCGGGGTCGAAGTGGAAATAAGGTCGGCCTGAGCACAATGAACAAGCTCAGCGTACTCGGCCGCAAGGGTGAGATGACCCAGATTTACGACGAGCAGGGTCGGGCGGTGCCGGCGACCGCGGTTGACGTCGGCGACTGCGTCGTCGTCGGCCTGCGCACCGGCAAGAAGCACGGCTATGAGGCGCTCCAGCTCGGTATGGGCCGGGCCAACCCGCGTCGGCTGAAGAAGCCGCACGCGGGTATCTGCCGCAAGGCCGGGGTCGAGCCGGTCGCCATCCTGCGCGAGGTCCGCATCGAGTCTTCCGCCGAGTACCGGCCCGGGCAGAAGCTGGGGCCGGAGGTTTTTTCCGTCGGCGACAAGGTTGACGTCACCGGCACGACCCGGGGACGCGGTTTTTCCGGCGGCGTCCGGCGCTGGGGCTGGCACGGCGGGCCCAAGACCCACGGTTCGATGACCCATCGGCGGGTCGGTTCGGCCGGGGCGGGGACGACGCCGGGCCGGATTCTGCCGGGCCGGACCATGCCCGGCCATTACGGCGTCGAGCGAGTGACGATTCGCCGGTTGCGGGTGGTCAAGGTCGAGCCCGAGTCCGGCCGGGTCTACGTAAACGGCGCGATTCCCGGTCACAGCGGGTCGCTGGTGGTGGTGAGAAAGCGGGCGTGAGGGCGATGAGCGATAGGAGTGTCCAGGTGGAACTGCCGGACCGGGTGTTCAAGCATGCGGGCACCGACAGCCTGGTCTGGGAGGCGGTGCGCGTTCACCTCGCCAACCGGCGCCAGGGTACGGCCCGGACCAAGACCCGGGCCGAGGTTTCCGGCACCGGCAAGAAGCCTTACCGTCAGAAGCACACCGGCAACGCCCGGCACGGTTCGCGCCGCTCACCGATTTTCCGCGGCGGCGGCATCGCTTTCGGGCCGATGCCACGAGACTACGGCTTGAAACTGCCGAAGCAGAAGCGGCGCACCGCGCTCTATGTCGCGCTGTCGGCGCGGCATGCCGAGAACGCGGTCAGGGTTTTCGAGGACCTGACCCTGGCCGAGCCGAAGACGAAGCTGATGGCCGGGGCGCTGGCCGGAATGGGACTTGAGGGCAAGGTGCTGTTCCTGCCCGCCGAGGTGCCGGAGACGATGCTCCGCGCCGGGCGGAACATTCCGGGGTTGACGGTGATGCCGGCGCGGATGCTCCACGCCTACGCGGTGCTGGCGCACGACACCATCGCCTTCACGAAGTCCGGCCTGGCGAGTTTCCTCGAGACGGTGGGAGCGGCGTGATGGACCAGCTTTCCCGGGTCATCGTCGGGGCACTGGTCACCGAGAAGTCGGAGCGGCTCCGGGCCGAACACGGCCAGTACACTTTCCGTGTCGCCACCGGCGCAACCAAGATTGAAGTCCGCCGTGCGGTCGAGAAGCTGTTCAAGGTTCACGTGACGGACGTCCGGGTGATGAACTACCAGGGCAAGAAGCGCCGGATGGGGATGTTTTCCGGCCGCCGGCCGGACTGGCGCAAGGCGGTCGTAACCGTCAAGGCCGGGGAGAGGATCGAGGCGCTGGAGCGCTAACCATGGGTATCAAGCGACACAACCCGACCACCCCGTCGCGGCGCTATCTCCAGGTGGCCGACTTCGAGGAGCTGACGCCCGGGGTCAAGCCGCGCAAGTCCCTGCTCGAGCCCCTGCGCCGCAAGGGCGGCCGCAACAACCGGGGCCGGATTACCGCCAAGCGCCGGGGCGGCGGGGCGAAGCGCAACTACCGGGTGATTGACTTCCGGCGGGAGAAGCAGGATGTGCCGGGCCGGGTCAGTTCGGTCGAGTACGACCCCAACCGCTCGGCGCGGATTGCGCTGGTCTCCTATGCGGACGGGGACTACCGCTACATTCTCTGCCCGGAAGGGCTGAAGGTCGGGGATTCGGTCCAGGCCGGCCGCAACCTGCCGGTGCGCAACGGCAACGCGATGCCGCTTTCCGACATACCGGCCGGCGTCGAAGTTCACAACATTCAGTTTGCGCCCCGGGGACGTTCGTTCCTGGTTCGTTCCGCGGGCACCAGCGCCCGGTTGATGGCCAAGGAAGACAAGTGGGGTGTGGTCCGGTTGCCGTCGGGTGAAATCCGCCGGTTCGAGCTGGATTGCTTCGCCACGATCGGCCGGGTTTCGTACCCGGAGCACAAAGATATCGTCATCGGCAAGGCCGGCCGGGTCCGGCATATGGGCCGCCGGCCGCGGGTGCGGGCGGTGGTGATGAACCCGGTTGACCATCCGATGGGCGGCGGCGAGGGCAAGAGTTCGGGCGGCCGGCACCCCTGCTCGGAATCCGGCTTCCCGGCCAAGGGCGCCCGGACCCGCAACCGCAAGAAGAAGTCGAGCCGCTACATCATCAAGCGGAGGAAGCGATAGTATGGGACGTTCGATCAAGAAGGGCCCCTTCATTGACGAGCGGTTGTTCCGGCGGCTCAGGCAACTGACCGATTCGGGTGAGAAGCGGACGGTGAAGACCTACGCCCGGCGCAGTGTCATCCCGCCCGAGTATGTGGGCTACACGATTGCGGTCCACAACGGCAATCGTTTCATCCCGATTTACGTCACCGAGCGGATGGTCGGTCACAAGCTCGGTGAGTTCGCGCCGACCCGGACCTTCCGCGGCCATTCGGGCGTGAAGAAGAAGGAAGAGGAGCGCAAGAAGTGATGGAAGCCTCCGCCGTCAGCCGCTACCAGCGCGGTTCGGCCCGCAAGCTCGGCATCATCGCCGACCTGGTCCGGGGCAAGGAAGTCCCCGAGGCCCTGCGGACACTGACCTTCCTGCCCAAGCCGAGCAAGCGCCCGGTGCTCAAGGCCCTGCGCTCGGCGGTGGCCAACGCGGTCAACAGGGCGGGCAAGGCCAAGCTTCACGAGCAGGACCTGTTTGTCGCCGAGATACGCGTCAACCAGGGCCCGACGATGAAGCGCTGGCGGCCGGGTCCCCGCGGCATGGCGGGGGTCATCCGCAAGCGCACCTGTCACGTTCACGTCAAGGTGGCGACCAAGAAGGGAGTCGAGCTCTAGCGTATGGGACAGAAGACACACCCGGTAGGCTTCCGAGTCGGCATTACCCGGGGCTGGAAGTCGGCCTGGTTCGAGAGCCGGCGGTTCCGCGAGTACCTCCACGAGGACCTTCAGATCCGGCGCTACATCGAGGCCAAGCTTCCCGAGGCGATGGTTTCGAGCATCGAGATCAAGCGCGTCGCCAATCGCATGACGATAACAGTTTTCACCGCCCGGCCGGGTATGGTCTTCGGAACCCGGCGGGCGAACCTCGAATCTCTGCGCGACGAAGTCAAGCGGCTCCTGAAACGTGAGGACGTGACAATGCACGTCGAGGTTGTGCGCGTGCCCGAACTCGACGCGCGCCTCGTCGCCAAGAACGTTGCCAAGCAGCTCGAACAGCGCATTGCCCACCGCCGGGCGATGCGACGGGCGGTGACCCAGGCGCTCCGGCTCGGGGCGCTGGGCATCAAGGTGATGGTCGGGGGGCGGCTCGGCGGCCATGAAATCGCCCGGAGCGAGTGGCAGCTCCAGGGCCGGGTGCCGCTGCACACGCTCAAGGCGAACATTGACTACGCCTGCGAGACGGCGCATACCATCGCCGGCTCGGTCGGCGTCAAGGTCTGGATCTACAAGGGCGACGTCAGCGCCCAGGCGGCGCGGAGCTAACCAATGCTTCAACCCAAGCGCGTCAAGCACCGCAAGCTCCACCGGGGCCGGATGACCGGCAAGGCGACCAAGTCGAACCGGGTGGACTTCGGCGAGTACGGGCTGATGGCGCTTGAGCCGAGCTGGATAACCTCGCGCCAGATCGAGGCGGTCCGCCTGACGCTGACCAAGGTCCTGCGCCGGACCGGCAAGCTCTGGATCCGGATTTTCCCGCACAAGTCGGTGACCAAGAAGGCGGCCGAGTCGCGCATGGGCAAGGGCAAGGGCACGCCCGAGTTCTGGGTGGCGGTGGTCAAGCCGGGCACGGTGATGTTCGAGATCAGCGGGATTGACGCCGTCATGGCCCGGAAGGTGCTGAAGCAGTCGGGTTCGAAGCTGCCCTGCAAGACCCGGGTCATCGTCCGCGAGGAGATGAATTATGAAGGCTTCTAGACTGCGCGAGCTGACCGCCGAAGAGCTCCAGCGGCGGGTTGCCGAACTGCAGGACGAGACGTTCAAGCTGAAGCTCCGGCGCTCGACCGAGCAGTTGCCGAACCCGCTCCGACTGCGTGTGCTCCGGCGCGAGACCGCCCGCTGTCTGACCGAGCTTGCGGCTCGGCGGAAGTCGTCGCAGGCAGGAGAGAAGTAAATGGCCAGTCTGGAACCAGGGACGAGCGAGCGCACCAGGCGCCGGACCGTCGTCGGCACCGTCAAGTCGGCGAAGATGCAGAAGACGGTCGTCGTGCTCATCGAGCGGCTCGAACTCGAGCCCAAGTACAGGAAGTACATCAAGCGCCGGACCCGGCTCTACGCCCACGACGAACGGGCCGAGTGCCGTGAAGGCGACAGGGTCCTGCTCGCCGAGACCCGGCCGATTTCGCGGCTCAAGCGCTGGCGGGTGGTGAAGAAGATATGATCCAGGAATACAGCCGACTCGTCGTCGCCGACAATTCCGGCGCCCGCAAGGCGATGGTCATCAAGGTCTACGGCGGCTCGCGGCGGCGGTTCGGCTACCTCGGCGACAAGGTGCTGGTTTCAATCAAGGACGCGATGCCCAACGCGGCCATCAAGGCCGGAGCCAAGTCCAAGGCGGTGGTCGTGCGCACCCGCAAGGAAGTCCGCCGGGCGGACGGCAGTTATGTCCGGTTCGACGATAACGCCTGCGTACTGATTGACGACAAGGGCGAGCCCAAGGGCACCCGGGTCTTCGGGCCGGTGGCGCGGGAACTGCGCGAGCGGCGCTACACCAAGATCGTGTCGCTGGCGACCGAGGTGGTCTAGAGATGAACCTGCGCAAGAACGACCTCGTCGAGATCATCTCCGGCGAAGAACGCGGCCGGCGGGGGAAGATCCTGGAGATACAGCGCGACCGGCGCACCGGCAGGTACCGGGCGGTGGTCGAGAGCCTGAACATGGCCAAGAAGCACCGCCGCGCGAGCGGCCCGGGCAAGCCGGGCGGCATCATTGACCTGCCTTGCCCGATTGACGTTTCGAACATGGTCCTGCTCTGCCCGAAGTGCGGCAAGAAGGCCAAGCTCCGGCGCGAGAAGCACGGCGAGAGCCGGACTCGCGTCTGCCGCCAGTGCGAGGAGATCATTGACGCATGAGCGCACGACTGAAGCAGGCCTACCGCGAGCAGGTCGTGCCCGCGCTGACCAAGGAGTTCGGCTACGGCAACGTCCACCAGGTGCCGAAGCTGCTCAAGGTCGTGGTCAACGTTACGACCAAGGACGCGGTCACCGACGCCAAGGTCCTGAACGTCATCGCCGATGACCTGGCGATGATTACCGGCCAGCGGCCGGTCAAGACTCACGCCCGGCGGGCGATATCGGCGTTCAAGATCCGCCAGGGCATGCCGCTGGGCGTGAAGGTTACCCTGCGCGGCGAGCGGATGTATGAGTTCATTGACCGGTTCTTCAGCTTCGCCGCACCGCAGATTCGGGACTTCTCCGGCTTCTCAGTCGATTCGTTCGACGGCCGGGGCGGCTACAGCCTCGGGCTGACCGAGCAACTCGTCTTCCCGGAGGTCGAGGCGTCCAAGGTCCAGAAGATTTTCGGTATGAACATTACCTTTCAGACCAACGCCCGGCACGACGATGAAGCCCGGGCACTCCTGGCCGCGCTTGGTCTGCCTTTCCGGAGGAAGTAGCGGATGGCAAAGAGATGTCTGATTGTCAAGAGCCGGCGCGAACCGAAGTTTCCGATACGCAAGTACAACCGATGCCTGCGTTGCGGGCGGCCGCGGGCCGTCTACCGGAAGTTCGGGCTGTGCCGGCTTTGCTTCCGCGAACTGGCGCTCAAGGGCGAGATCCCGGGCGTGCGCAAGGCGACCTGGTAGGAGGACGGAAGTGGACCCGATTGCCGATTTCCTGACCCGACTGCGCAACGGTATTCACCGTCAGCACCGGGAAGTGCGGGTGCCGTTCTCCCGGATGAAGCACGAGCTGGCCCGGATTCTGCTCGAAGAAGGTTACGTCAGCAACTTCCAGATTGGCGGCGAGGGCATCCGCAAGGTCATCGTCGTCACCCTCAAGTACGACGAGGACGGCAGTTCGGTCATCAAGGGCATCGAGCGGGTCTCCCGCTCGAGCCGGCGCGTTTACGCCCGGTCCGACGGCATGCCCAGGGTGCTGGGCGGGCTCGGCACGCTGGTTCTGACGACGTCCCGCGGGATAATGACCGACCGCGATGCCCGGGCCGCGGGCATCGGCGGCGAACTGGTCTGCAAGGTCTGGTAGGGGAGACGATGGCGAAGAACTACCGACCGCTGATGGTACCGGCCGGGGTCAAGCTCGAGATCAAGACCGAAGCGGTCGCGGTCCAGGGCAAGCTCGGCAAGCTTGTCGTCGGCATTCCCCAGCGCATCGAGGTCAAGCTCGAAGGCAACGAACTCACGGTCGCGCCGAGAGCCGGTGTGCCGCGGGCGCTGGTCGGCACGACCCGGGCGCATCTCCGTAACGCGCTCGAGGGCGTGACCAACGGCTACGAGAAGGTCCTGCAGGTGCGCGGTATGGGCTACCGGGTCCAGAAGACCAAGGACGGGGTCCAGATTCTCTGCGGCTACTCGCACCCGGTGGACTTCCCGATTCCGGGCGAGCTGACCTACAACGTGACCCAGGCGCCCAATCCGGACGACACCAAACAGCAGATGTTCGAGATAGCCGTGCGCGGCATAGACCGCCAGCTCGTCGGCTCGGTGGCGGCCCGGATTCGCGCGGTCAAGAAGGTTGACCCTTACAAGGGCAAGGGCATCCGCTACCGTGACGAGCTCGTCCGCAAGAAGGCGGGCAAGCGCGCGGTCGGCTCCCAGTCCTAGTCCGCACCCACCGGGCCGGCCCACTCACCATCACCCCTGTTCGCACCCGGCGCAAGCCGCCGATGCCGGTCGCATCGGCATTCCTGTCCGTGGCACAGCGACGATACGAAGCGCACCGCCGATGAACGCCGGGCACCGTCCGGTCGGAGCTTGTTCCATTCCCGGTAGTTGACCGTGCGGGTGGGGCAGGGGGTCAGAGCGGGCCGGAGCGGCGCACACAGTCGAGTATGCAGGAGCACCTGCGTGGCGCAGTTCGTTGTATGGGAACGGTCTTCTCGGCGACGCGGGCGGTGCGCCAGTTATTTCAGAAGCGAACCAGGAGGGCGAGCGCCCGGCGCATCAGCAGTTGTGGAGGGGCATTGGCTCTGTCCTTGTCCGGCCGGTCAGTCCCGGGAGAGAGCCCTGCGGCAGGCGGCGAGGACGAAGGGGTTGGCTTCGTCGGCGAGACGGGCTGCAAGGCGGGCGCGGAGCGTGTCGTCGAGCAGGGGCGCGAGGGCTTCGGCGGCGGTAAGCCGGGTGAAGGGTTCTTTGGCGTCGAGCCGGGCCGCGAGTTCGTCAGCGACCCGGGCGCAGAGCCCGGCGTCGTCGGCGGAGTCGAGAGCGGCGGCGAGCCTGCCCAGCACCCGGAGCGAGTGGCCGAGCGCGGGCGGCTGTTGTTCTGCCAGCGCGGCGAGCAGGGGTTCAAGCGCGGGGCGGCCGTATTTGCCGAGCGCGTCTTCGGCTGCACTGCGGACGGTGAAGAGCGGGTCTTTGAGCGCGGCGATGAGGTTGGGCAGGCTGGATTCGGCCTTGAGCTTGCCGAGCGCTTCGGCGGTAACGATGCGCGAGGGTTCGTAGTCGTCAAGCAGGAGATAGCCGAACCGGGGCGCGGCCGCGGAATCACCGATGTCGCCGAGCGAGCTGACCGCTCGGCGCGGGGTGATGCGGCTTTCTTCGAGCGCGAGGAGCAATGAGTCGGCGGCGTCCCGGGCCTTGTCTTTGAGCTGGCCGAGCCAGTAGGCGGCGTTGTTGCGGGCGAGGATGCGGTCGTCGCGCATCAGGCGGTAGAGGAAGAGTTTGGCGGTGTCCGGGTGCTCCCGGGCAAGGAGTTCGACCGCCCGGAGTTCAAGCCCGTTCTTGGTGTCGGCCTTGTTGTCCGCGACCCATTGGAGCGCGACCGGGCCGAGCGCGTGGAGTCGTTCGCGAGCGACCCGGACCCGGGCGCGGGCGTTGCCGACCTCCCACAGCGAGGCATAGTGGAAGAGCGACTCGATGGGCAGGTCCGCGTGCTCGAGTTCGAGCGCGAGGGTATCGCCTTCGTCGGTTTCGTCGCCCGCCACCGGTTCGTCGCCGATGTCCTGGCCTGCGCCGTAGGTGCCGAGGGTCCAGCCGGTTTCGTCGGCGCCGGCACTGCCCGCGGTGTAATGGTCGCGGTCGGCAAGGTCGAGAAAGTTGCCGATGCTGGCGAAGCCGCGGGCGGGGCGACCGCCGGCGAGCGAGAGCGGTTCGGTCGAGGAGTAAACGTCGTTGCCGGTGACGTCCACGAGCAGGCCGACCGAGTTGGTGAGCGCGTAGCCCTGGCCGCCGGAGGCGTGGTAGACGTCGTTGCCGGCCCGGTCCACGAGTACGCCGACCGAGAAGTCGTGGCCGACGCCCTGGCTCGGGCCGAGCCGGGAGTAGTATGAGTCGTTGCCTTCGACGTCAATGAGACAGCCGACCGCGAGGTGGATGCCCGCGCCCTGCGAGTACTGGGCCGCGCGGTAGTGGTCGTAGCCGCCGCCGTCCCAGAGCGCGCCGAGCGCGTACCAGTAGCTGGTGGCCTGGGCGTAGACTTCGGCGTTGTAGCTGTCGTTGCCCTCGATGTCGCAGAGGAAGCCGATGCCGCCCGCGGCGTCCGGCCGCCAGCCGATGGAGAAGCCCTGGGCGAAGCTCTGGTATTCGCGGGGGAGCAGGGGTTCGTGGAGCCGGACCCCGCCCGCGTAGTAGGCGTCGTTGCCCGCGCCTTCGAGCAGGAGCCCGTAGCCGCGGACCGAGGCGAAGCCCTGGGCGTAGCATTCGGCGCTGTACCGGTCGTTGCCCTCGCCGTCAGCGAGCAGTCCGATGCCGAAGAAGCCGGCGGCCTGGACGAACGCGGCCGCGTCGTAGATGTCGCGGCCCGCGCGGTCGAGCAGGATGCCGGTGCCGAACGCGCCCGCACCCTGGCTGAAGTCTGCGGCGCGGTAGGTGTCGTTGCCTCGGCGGTCAATGAGCACGCCGGCGCCGAACAGCGCCGCGCCCTGGCTGAAGATGCGGTCGGTGTGGTAGTGGTCGTCGCCTTCGAGATCTATCACGACCGCGAAGGGGTTGCCGATGACCCCGACCGCGGCGCCGGCCCGGCCGGTGTGGCGGTCGTTGCCGCCGGGTTCGATGATGAGGCAGAAGTCGCCGTGGTAGTGGTTGTCGGCTTCGCCGCCGACCACGATACTGCCGAATTCGGTCTCCGCCCTGAAGCGCACCGGGCCCTCAACGCCCGTGACCTTGGTCAGCTCAGCCTCGGAGCGGAAGACCGGCGGGTCGGCGGCGAGCAGGGCTTCGGCGTCGCGGGCGGCCATCGCGACCGCGAGCCCGGTGAGCGCGAGGTGGTGGCGGTCCACTTTGCGGGCATAAGCGAGCAGGGTTTCGGCCTTGATTTCCAGCGTCGTGTCGTAGTCCAGCCCGAACTCACGGTGCAGGAGGCCCTGCGGCTTGGGCCGGGTGGAGTCCTGCTCGGCCCAGAGCCCGGGCGCTTCGCCGATGAGGACATCCAACTCGCGGGCCGGGATGCCGGCGAGCGCGGTGTCGAGGTGCTGTCTGCCGACCGCGAACCCGGCGAGGATGGTGCGGACGGCGCGCGCGAGCGGGACGGGCAGTTCGTCGAGACCGGGGACCTGGCCGGACTGACGGAGCGTACCCGCCGTTTTCTGAAGCGCCCGCCGGAGCGCGACGGTGTCCCGGGGCCGGATGTCGGTGTCGGTCTCGCGCCATTGCAGGTAGACGAGCGCGACCGGGTCCGCGGCGTGGCGTTGGAACTTGAGCGCGAAGCTGTCCACGTAACCGGCGACTTCGAGCGGGTTGTCGAGCAGGTAGTCCATCGCTTTCATCCGGAAGAAGCTGTCCGTTGCCCACTGCTTGTGGAAGCCGAGTTCGGCCGGCGTGATGCCGAGGGCGTTCAGCCCGTCCGCGACCGCGGCGCGCGTCGGGGCGTCGAGACCGGGGCCGGACGGGTGAACCGCGGAGAAGAAGAGCAGGAGCAGGGCCGGAACGCGGGGCAGGAGCCCGGACAGGCGGGTCACGTCCCGGGTTCCGGTCAGAGCGGCTCGACGAGTATCAGCGGCTGGCCGTACTCGACCGACTCGCCGTCTTCGACGAGGATGTCCACGATGCGGCAGTTCTTCTCGGACTGAATCTCGTTCATCAGCTTCATTGCCTCGACGATGCAGAGCGTCTGGCCGGGTTCGACCGTCTCGCCCTTTTCGACGAAGGCGGGGGCGTCGGGCCGGGCCCGGGCAAAGAAGGTGCCGACCATCGGGGAGGTGATTTCTTCGACGTTCGCCGGGGCGGAGGTTCCGTCCTTGTCCGGCGGTGGCGCGGGCGGGGGTTGCTCGCGGGTCGGGCCCGGAGGCGGGGATACCGCCTCGGCCGGCGACGGTGGGGATACGGGCGGTGTGGAGTCGGGCGCGGGCGTGACCGGGGCGGTCTCCGGAACCGGCGCCGCGGGCCGGGCGGTCGAGGTATCCGTGCCGCCGCGCCGGATGCGCATCCTGTCCTTCTTGTGCTCCCATTCGAATTCGGTGATGCCGTGGCCGGCGACGAGCGCGATGAGCTCGCGCATGGTCCAGACCCCGATTTCGTCCGGGTTGCCGAC
>Ga0129302_1003068_pt1 | contig 11646 bp, 14 predicted proteins | sample BlaSprsedimmetaG_FD_94476 | JGI IMG/M metagenome (GOLD analysis project Ga0129302, IMG submission 94476) | Hot spring sediment bacterial and archeal communities from California, USA to study Microbial Dark Matter (Phase II) - Blank Spring... | ecosystem: Environmental > Aquatic > Thermal springs... | reverse complement strand
TGAAGGAGCTTATCTCCGGCGATGAGGGACGTACGACGCCGAATTTGAGCGCACTGCTGGGTATGCCCGCGGCGGTTACGGAACTCGACGTACTCGATGTAGAGCTCGATTTTCAAATCGCGGATTTCGTTTCTCCCGCTGCACAGTCCTAGACGAACGAATTCACGGGAGTGCTTGCCTTGCCTTACCTTACCTTGCCTTGCCTTGTCTGCCAACCCGCTCGTTATGCCTCAACCGCCCGTCGGTTCAGGTCCCGTTTCCGATCACGATCTTCCTCGATCTGCCGCTCCACGGAGAGCAGGGCATCCTTGAGCACCTCAAGGAAGTCCCAGCGTGATTTCTGCATCTTCGTCTCCTCCACCTCGTCTTCGCTCTTCCACTTGGTGGTTTTGAGCGGTTTCGGCTCGGCCTGAGCAAAGTACTGCTTTTCCGGCGTCTTCACGTGCGCGTTTATCCGATAAAACGGCACACCGCCGCGGTCACGCTCCTTCTTAATCACGATCTTGATCCAGTGCACACGAGGCGAGAATCGCGCGATCTTCCGTACTTCGGTCTCGATGATGCGCTCCGCAAGGTCTTTATACTCCTCGTCCAGGGTGCCCTCGAGCTCAACCTCCACCATCGCCGCCTCCTCGCGCAGCATGCGGAGGTAGCGCATGATGTCCGGAATGGTAATGATCCCGCGAGGCACGTGATCCTTTACGATCGGTACGCCCCGAATGTCATGCTGCAGCAGTAGTTTCGCAACGTCCGCGAGATTCGCATCGATATCCGCCGTAATCACCGGCGCATTCATGATGACCGTAACCGGCTGCTCCATCCGGGTGATCTTCTCACCCTTGACCTCGCCTATGGTCATGCGATTCTTGGGCTTGTAAATCTTCTTCACAATGTCCATACCGGTAACGATGCCCACTAAATTCTGCAGCTCATCCACCACGAGCACGCGCCCGATATTGTTCTTGGTCATGATGCTGCGCGCTTTCCCGATGCTATCGGTCTTCTGCACGCAGATCGGATCACGAGTCATAATCCGGCGCACCTCAGCATCTTTCAGGAGACGAGAATCCGCGCCCCGCGCCATGAAGTCATATTCCGTAACAATGCCCGCAAGTACACCACTGTCGTCGATCACAGGTGCCGCGCGCTGACCGCAGTCGATGAGCTCTATTATAGCATCAATGATCGGCGTCGTGTGGTGGATGGTGTAGGGCTTGAACATAAACTCATCGACATGCCAGTCGGAATGGGATGCAAACAGCAGATCCTGAATGCTCACCAGATAGAGCGCATCGCTCCCCCGGACCACCAGGGTGTGAAACCTGTTCTTCTCCATTATCCCGATCGCCGTGCCGACCGTTGTATCTGGCGTGATCGTCACGACCTCCTTCGTGCTTATCCCGAGTACCGGTTCATCAAACATCTCTCTTTCCTCTCCTCTCCTCTTTTCTCCTCGTTCGTGCAGACTTAGAGACTGAAAGCCTATTACCGTGGATTAATTTAAACTTACCGATTTATAAATCACCCCGAACACCCGTTTCAACGGTCTAAACGTTCGTGCAGCAGCTCCAAGCAGGAGCACGGCGTATAGCGCTACGGACTCCATTCGGGTCACGAAGCGAGCACGAGCCGGGAGATCTCTTCAGCCGGGAGGTTGTTCTCCTTGCCGACCGCGATCGTGCAGAGATTTTGGATCTCCAGCTCCTTGAGGTACAGGAACCCGATGATCGTGCCGATGTCAATGGGGTAGCCCTTCAAGGTCTTTCGTACCACGGTGGCGAAATGGCGCCAGAGCGCGTCCTCGAAGGGAATGAGCGTCTTTTCCATATCGCAGAGCGGCAATACGCGGGTCAATACGTCGGTGTAGGGCGAATCGGGCATCGCACGGATAGCCGCACCGGTGTTCTCTGCCATTATCACCTCGTTCAGCGCGTCCGCACCGAAATCCACGAGATACGCGTAGGGCAGCACGTAGCTCCTGATCTTGCCCGGTGGTATCCCCTCCGCCTTGCAGCGGAGCAAGGTCATGATATTCGTCAGATCCAGCTCAGTACCCACGATCTTCCGCACAATCTCCTGGTCAGCACGGCCTAACTCCTCCGTTTGCGCCCAGATCGCACCGCAGATCTCCTCGTCAAGCGCGCGCTCGAGTACAAGGAGCTGTCCCGTCGTTTCATACTCCGGGTACGCGTTAGCCAACACCTCGCGATAGGGGCTCTCCGTGTGGCTTATCAGACCGGCGAGCGAGTCCACCCCCTTCAACGTGCTCATGCGGCGTTTGAAGACGTCTTCAATGGGGAATATGAGCGTCTCGATCCCGGCCGATGTCCGTGTATCGGTCGCCTTTGTGCGTATGAGTGCCTTGAGGTTCTTCACCTCCAGGCGTCTGAGGATGACGTAAAAGATATCACGGATCGAGCCTTTCGTTGACCTGAGCACCATTACGTACTGGCTGACGAGCTCAGCCTTTAACGCCTCTTCGATCCGTCGTGCGTCGAGCGTGGTCACCCCCGCTCGGGTTAACTGCTCCTTGTATGCGGTATCCATCAGTAACGGCAGAAAATCGCTCGGCCGAGCTTCAATCAGCTCGCGTATTTTACCTTCCGCTATGATGTCACCTACACGTGCCCTTATTCGCGCATACACATTCGCGTAGTTCGATACACCCATTGCCTGCCTCGTTCTCCTAATGAATGAATGGTCGTGGAGATGGGGCTGCGGAGATTTGAACTCCGGTTACCAGCTCCCCGAGCTGGAAGGATAACCTGGCTACCCTACAGCCCCCTACCAGTCCAACTACCGTATGCCTGCCGCGACCTTGCTTACATTCTCTTTATCAGTCTAGCTATTAAAATGCGTACTTTTTTGTGGTAAGATGCGCTTTGGTCTATGTACTGCCCGTTCTGGCAGTGGCGCACGCGAGGAGCAATGGACGAAGAGAGTCAACTGAACGGATTACGACCCGTGAAGGGCGTTCGAATTGGCGCCCACACGAGCATTGACGAGCTCATGACGGGGCTGCGATCCTCAGCTTTCGGTGCTGGCAGATTGGCAAAGGCCGTGGATATTTTCACCGAGATGCAGACCGAGGAGACGACGAAGTTCATGGGCGTTGCCGGTGCACTGGTCCCTGCGGGCATGCGTACGATACTCGCCGAGCTGATACGTGACCGATACGTGGACGTCGTCGTAACGACCGGTGCAAATCTCGTGCATGATATTATAGAAGCGCTGGGCGAGCACCACTATCTCATCGGGAGCACGAGTACAGGCGCTTACGGCGATAGAGACGACGCCTGGCTCAGGACACAGGGCATTGATCGGATTTACGATGTGCTCGTGCACGATGAGGCGTTTGCGCGGCTCGAAGCGTTTTTACACGGCGTCTTCGAGCACATGAGCGGTCGGCGGTACAGTATTCGCGAATTTATCACGGTAATCGGTGAGCATCTTTCGGATCCCGATTCGATCCTGCGGTCTGCAGTGGAGTGTAATGTGCCCGTGTTCTGCCCGGCGATTGCTGATTCCATGATCGGGCTCCACGCCTGGCTCTACAAGCAAATGGGCTCGCTCGAGGTCGATGCTTTTGATGACCTGAAGGAGTTGGTCGAGCTCTTCTCCGTGGCACCACGCGCGGGCGCGCTCATTCTTGGCGGCGGCGTGCCCAAGAATTTCATCTTCCAGGCGGCGCTGGTCGCACCGCGGCCGGCGGGTAAAGACGGGCTCGATTACGCCATTCAAATTACAACCAGCACACCGGAAGATGGGAGCCTGAGCGGTGCGACCCTGGAGGAGGCGAAATCGTGGGGTAAAGTCAGCGAGCACGCGAAGACCGTGACCCTTTACGGTGACGCCACCGTAGCGCTACCGCTCATCGTCGCTGCGGTCCGTGGCCGGCTGAATAGATAAAGCGACCCGGTGAGTGCTTCTTTCGTCCGTTGCGGAGCCACTGCTCTCCTCCGGTGAGCTGGGGCAGCACCTGCCGGTAACCCACCGGTGTAATCGCAAATATTTTATGCATCTCTGTATATCTCTTCTATGAAGCAGGCTTATGGATCGCGCCGGCGCAGTAGTGCTCTTCTTCTCGGTGCTCGGGATTGTGATACTCTATGGCGTATCCTTACTCATGGTGCCGCAAACGGTGCCACTTGACGAGGTCGCGCGCTACGAAGGCGCTAGCGTCCGTACACGTGGTGTCGTTACGGACGTGAGCGTAACGGAACAGGGCTATGTGCAGTTGAGACTGGCGGCAAATCAGACGTCACTGCTCCTCTTCGTTATCCCTTCGGATCAGTCGGGGATCGTCCGTGATCTGAGTTACGGCGACGAGGTTGTGGCTGAGGGCCGCGTCCAGGTTTATCGCGGTGAATACGAGCTCGTTACCGCTGAGCATGCGATCGCGAAAGTGAACACGAGCGCGAACCGGATACTGTTCGTTCCACAGCTCGCTCGCGAGCCTGAGCGGTTCGAAGGGACGCGGATACGCCTTGCTGGCACGGTCGAGGATCTTTACACGTCCGTTCTGTATATTGCCGACGGAACGGGTACCTATCGACTGCGTGCGAAGCCCGTGAGCGGAGCACTCGGTATCTCGGAGCTTCAGGAGGGCGATACGATCGTGGCAGAGGGCGTGCTTTTCTACGATTCCACGGCGTTGCGATATGAATTGAATCTGATCGCGGTTGAGCCGCTCTCGTGATCGCGTTACTCACCGCTCGACTAGAACCCACTTGTCCGTCGCTTCCCAGACGCGTACGGAATGAAGCGAAACGCCCAAGGTCGAGCCGGAGAAGCGCTGTTCCAATTCAGACTGCAAGAAGAGCGCGATATTCTCACTCGTCGGATACCGCAGCACCTCGTTGAGATACGTGTGATCAACCAGAGCGAGCACATCGGCGATGACAGCCTTCAATTCCGCAAAATCGGCCACACAACCGGTCTCTTCATGCTGCTCGCCTTCCACAACGATATCCACACGGTACGTGTGCCCGTGAAGCTGTTTGCATTTTCCCGGATGCAGGGCGAGCGAATGCGCCGCGTCAAAATGGGTGGTGATCCCGAGTTTCATCGTCATTCTGCTCACACGCGTTCACCGAGAAGTGTTTACTTACCTCTTGCACCCGCGGATATTTAAATATGAGTTGCTCCTTGATAGTATACAGAGCAATGGCATGGGGCAAGAACACGCGAGGCAAAAAGATCAGGCTCGCGAAGGCGAATCGGCAGAATAGGCGGGTTCCCGCATGGATCATGGTGCGGACGAATCGGCACGTGACCACGCACCCGAAACGGCGACACTGGCGACGCACAAAACTCAAGGTGTAGTGTAAACGTAAACACGGTCTGTAAAGTAAAGTAACGTAAAGTAATTAAGGGAGTAAGCACGAACGAAGATGGGCGAAGAGAAAGGGAAGGGCACTGGTGAGCGGATCTATACCATACCGCTCCGGTCGGTGAAGAAGACGCCGCGGTGGAAGCGGAGCACCCGAGCAATAAGCGTGATTCGTGATTTCCTGCAGCACCATACCAAATCAGATATCGTCCTTTTGGATTCATCAATAAATGAGAAGGTGTGGGAACGGGGTTCGCAGAAGCCACCGTCAAGAATTCGCGTGAAGGTAACGGAAGAAGAGGACGTTGTCAAGGCTGAGCTGGTTGAATAAGGTTTTTTGATTGATGAAGCGGCGAGGCGAGCAGGAGATAAGAAGGCTTTTTACGATCGAAGGCACCTCGTTTATTGGCGTCGTTGCCCTCTGCACCGAGTCCCTCGTCCTTGTACCGCGTTTCGTGCCTCAGCGGCTTGTGAGCGAGCTGGAGCGCGCGCTGGGTGTCCCGGCGGTGCGAACACTCGTTGCGGAGACCTCACTGGTCGGCTGTCTGGTCGCGGGGAACTCACAGGGCCTGGTCTTCTCACCATACGCACTGGACAGTGAGCTCGAGCACATCGAGGCGGCGGCACGTGCTGCGGGCGTGCACGTGCAGCTGAGCAAACTGCCTGAAGCGGAAGTGCTGAGTGCTGCGGGCAATATCATATTGGCAAACGATTCCGTGGCGCTCGTGCATCCCGAGCTACGGGAGGAGACGCGGGAGCTCATTCACGCCACGCTCGGCGTGCAGGTGCATACGGGCACGATCGGCGGCGTGAAGACGGTTGGCATGGCTGCAGTAGCGACGAACAAGGGCGTTCTGGCGCATCGGAACGCTACGTATGAAGAATTAGAGTTCCTGGAGCATATCTTTGAGCTGCCCGTAGGTATCGGGAGTGTGAATTTCGGTATTCCGCTCATTGGCGCGGCACTGCTCGCGAACTCCCGGGGCTATGCCGTGGGTGATGAGACTTCAGGCGCGGAACTGGGCCGAATCGTGGACACACTCGGGTTTGAAGAGCCGAACGAGGCTGCTGATTCTGCATGGTGAACCGATGCCGTGCCACGCCCCCAGGTTTAGCCGGTGAAAAATGACCGTGAACAGAACAATTAACATCATCATCCCATTCGATCGGTATGAGCAGTTCGTCGTAGTGGCGTGTGGCGGTATTCTCGACCCAGATGCCCGTCTCGAGGATCGCCTTCTTGCCCCGCAGCCGCGAGATATAGCCAAATACCGCGCTCGATAAGTTTTATCTTCTCTGGCCGCTGAGCTGAAAATGGGAGATGTTCGTCGAGAAGTTGCAGGGTGGCCTGAATCTCAGTGTTTGCGCACGCCGGATAGCGGCAATCTACGAGACGTACCTTCAGGAAGGTCAGACAATCCAGCCACACTTCCATCCGGACGCGGAGGAACTCTACTACCTCCTGTCTGGTAACGGTGTCATGCATATAGGGGACGAACAGCGCGAAGTAGCAGCTGGCGATGTGATTTATATACCGCCGGAAACGATCCACTTCCTGCACAACAGCTCATCAGCGCCCATTCGATTTATCACCCTGATGGTCAGAGTAACCAGGGCGGAATCTATGCCCTATATCCTGTAGCGCTCGTCGGACGAATGAGACGGTCCGGCGATGGCGTTCGTGATGCTTCCTCTCCCGGTTGGCGGTAACCACCAGAGCAGTGACGTCTTGGACGGCGCAATCGTCATCCGTAGTCGGCGACCCGTCAACGAACGATTACTGAAAGCTTTGGAACTCGCTTGTCGCTCGCGTTACCCGGATAGCAGCACCCTACAAGCCCCGCATTATTTATTCGTCCTCTAGCGAGTGCAGGCCAATTCACGGAACGTGAACCTTTATGGCGGGCTCTCTCCCGTCGAAATGGTCCCCTCAGCGTGCGATGCGGTATCTCGCCGAAGTTGTAGCTCGTCTGCTTATTCTCGAGGTGGGGAAAGACTCTTATCTTTTAACCACCAATAGCATACCAGGAGGTGAGACGAAAGAAATGCTGTTCATCACCTGCGTGAAGATCAATCCTGGTATGACAGAAGAAGCGAGGAAATTCGGTGACCAGCTGCTCAAAGAGCCACCGAAGGGCGTGAAGTTCTTACAGGTGTATCACACGCTCGGCCGGTATGACGCAATCTGGATCTACGAAGCTGAGGATTCGAATGTGATCATTGATTTCCTTCACAAAAGCCGGAACGTATCAACAACAGAAACGTGGGTTGCCTTTGAAAGGAAGTAGTGGTGTGGGTTGGTAGACCGTTCCAACTCCCTTTCTTTTTTTCCTGTCTCGTCAGTCGTACCTTATTGAAATAGCAGAGTTACCGGTGGCTTCGGCTTCATACGATCGGCACAGCAAGCAGAAGTAAAACAAAACCACTATTAAGCGTGCAAAAGATAGAGAAGCACGATCAAGCGGGAATAAAAACGGACAGGCAGACGACTGACTGTCCGTGAAAAGGCAATGTTCGTTCTTATAACTGCGGTCCACGACAGCACGAGTTGCAGAGAGCTCTCCGTATTTTATTTCGCTTTCTCAGCAGCTTTTGCTATCCAGATGGTAACAATAACAGCGATGATAGTGACGACCACGGCGTAGACGAGCAAGGCAGGTACGGTCTCGGCGGTGCCGAAAATCTCTTTAAAGATCGCGAGTATCGCGCCATTCCACGCAAGCGCAGCGACCAGGCCGAATGCAGCGGTCAGGAGTGCTGCCATCTTGTCAATCACCTCAGCGTTAAGTGCCATTTCTTTTCCTCACCTCCTTGTCTAGTCCATCGGCGTTCTGGGTATTTAAAGCTTGTGGCGACCCGGGGCGGTAACGTTCCTGGGTGCCCGAGCAGAATCAGCGCGGAAATTATGCCGCAGGGGTGTAAAATACAGCTGGTGAGTTTAGATCACCAGCCCCAACAACCTGACGGCCCCGTGAAGCGAACGAAAGCGAAAGGTTTAAAATAGGGCAGCACCAAATGCCAGATCAGGAGGTGATACAAGTGGATACACAAAAACGGCTACGACTACTGGCCACCATCGCGATCACGGTATGCTTACTGCCCCTTTTTCCCCTGGCGGCTGCAGTCGAACCGGGGAACCTTATCTTAGAGCATACTGAGCTTTGGCTGGTGGAGCAAGGCCAGGTGGCGGATATCTGTGCCACGGACCTCGACGGTGATGGCACGGTTGAGATCGTCACAATCGGTAGCTTGCCGGACTCAGCAGAGCTACGGATCAGTCACTGGAACGGTGCAACCTACACGCTCCTCACGGAGGTGGCGTGGCAGGAGGGAACGAGCCGAACGCTTGGCCGCGCGGTACACTGCGCTGATGTTGACGGAGACGGTGTTGTGGAGATCCTTTCCGTTACGTATGTGCCTGATTTAGAAGACTCCGAGTTGCGGATATGGCACTGGGACAGCGCAACCAACGCCTTAGTGCTTCAAGAGAAATTCGGCTTGTTCGAGGATCCACCACCAGGTTGGACAACCGAGCATATATACGACCTCGCGGCGGGGGATGTCGATAGTGATGGCGAAGTCGAAATCGTTCTCGCGGGATCGGCGTATACGGATTCCACTTACGGGATAATTCGCATTTTAACCTGGGATGGATCAGCAGTAACGGAAGAGCATAGTGAGACGTGGGGCACCAGTGGCACCACGGCATTTGGTGTGGCCCTCGGTGATGTTGATGGGGACAGTGTCATTGAGATCGTGACGGCTGGAGATACGGCCGATTATATTGATCTACGGGTCTGGCGTTGGGATGGAGCAGCGATGACCCTCGAAGCAGGAGCCCACTGGAAGACGATGGAGTCGAGCAGCGCGGTGGGGTTAGCGATCGGCGATCTGGATGGTGATGGGTTACTCGAACTGGTCACTGCAGGCAGAGCGATAGGTTCAATGCTCGAATTGGACGACCCTTTCTTTGGGCTCATCACGGTGTGGGATTGGGACGGAGTGGAATTCGACCTGGAGGCGTATGAAGCGTGGCAAAGCGCGCGAGGTAACGTGGAGTTCTTTGCTGCCGCCGCTGAGGACGTGGATCTGGATGGAGTGAAGGATGCTATAGCTGTGGGAGCGGTCCATGAAACGCCCGGTGCGAACGTCTTGCGAGTCTATTCCTGGGACGGCCTGGTGCTGCAGAACAAGTACAGCGAGGAGTGGATAGGACCGGAGATGATGGACAGCTTCGCCTACACCACGTATTCCCGCGATGTGGATGGTGATGGTATCGTGGAGATCCTCACGGGGGGGGCGTGGAGTTGGCCCGGATCGGTTTGATCACGGCGAAGTTGATATCTGGGGCTTCACCGTGGAGCCTCAGGTTGAGCGTCTGCCCGCGTTCACACCCGCCGGCCTCATCGCACTCGTCAGCCTGCTAGCGGCAATCGCTGCTGTTGCAATTGTACGGAAGAGGCGAAAATAAGCCTCTTTCACTTTTTATTTTTTGCCTTATCCTTGCCGGAATTGCGGCCTTATGAGGTCGTGAACGAACAGCAACGGCCAGGCGATACGGCTGCAGTGAGCCGAGCTTGCTTAAGGTCTGTTTCTGGTTTTTAAGGCATAATATAGTGCTATAGTGCTTGCAACTACACCGGAGCTTATAGTGGCATCCCGATCCCTCGGCAGGTCCGCTTCTCCCGCGCCTTTTCCGCTCCGCCGGCCGCAGGGCATGCACGCGAAGAACCATTTCCTTCCCTTGTCATTGATCTGCCGGTTCAGACGGTTCTGACGTGTGATTCATCCTAACTGCTCATGAGCTGAGCGTGCACAAACCGAACGGCTTTTCCGTGGCTTGAATCTCACGACCGATAACCGCACGGTCAGGTGGACCGCTGCTGACTCCGAAGACGTTCCGATAACGACCATCCATCCACCCACCCACCATCAACGCGCTGAGCTGCGGTGCACCGTGAAGCATGAACCTGATCTTATCCGCGAGGTAATACATACATACCAAGTAGTGAAAGATCGTACGGGCTAGAAAAAATGAACAGGAGAATAGTTCCCGGTATGGCGGGTGGTATAGTGGGGCTTGCAGTGCTTGCAGTACTTGCCGTGCTTCTCGTAGCAGCAGTACCCGATAACACGGTGTACCTATTCCCGCAGCATAGCACGGCACCATTTCGTGATACGATAGAAGTGCAACTATGGGCAAATACTACGGATACCTTTGGTGCTGGTCAGATAAACCTCACGTATATCCCTGGCTGCGCTCAGGTCACACAGGTGGCGTACGGCCCCTCGTGGCAGGGCACGTGGGATACACGGTTTGATGGTCGAGAATGGCTGGTCTTCCTCAGGCCGCTGGGGCAGCCGACGGTGAGTGGCACGGTACTGATCGGCACGCTCACCATTCAGTGCTGCACTGCGAGTGGCTGTGTAACGCCATTGTCCTTCTCGCCGCCGAGCAAGTTGAACGATCCGTCGGTCGGCGATCTCGCCGTAACGTGGACTGGCGGAACAGTTACCTGTCCAACACCAGCTCTCCTCCCGGTCTTCGATACGGGTGAAGGTAACTACCCGAGTATCGCCGGCAGGCACAAAGGCACTATCCAACCAAACGAAACAATCACCGTACAGTCGTTATACACGTATAACTGCGCCGGTACCGGTGGGCATACCGCCTATGCTGCCATCTCCTCTGCAAACGGGACAGCAGAAGCGCAATGGAACGGCTATACCGGCGACTGGCACACCATCACCTTTGACCGCCCATTCACCCTCCACGCGCAAGAAACCTACAACTATACCCTCGTCACCGGCTCGTACCCGCAGATCGTCCATTCACCATCTCACACCGCAACCGGTGGGGTTATCACCTGTGAGGAGTTCGTGGACCGTAACGGCCAGCGGCACGAGGGGTGGATACCGGCGATCAGGCTACAGTGAGCACGCGCAAATAGATCGTGGTTGAGCTAGCAAAAAGTACTGTAGATACGCGCAGATACCGAAGTCAAATTGCCAGATAACTGCACAGATTCGAACCTAACACACGCACCCCGGGTAATATCGCTATGATATTCCCTAATAGATCATCAACATTATTATGTACTGGCAATATTTCTTTTCGCTACCATTAAATAATCCCTTCACCTTTAGTAAGCAACTAAAAAAGTATTTGTTTAGTTCCCCCTTCCTATAAGCTTTCTGGAGCTTTTCGATACCCATAAAATGCCCCCCCCCCCTCTCTTTTCCCACAAAACTGGAGTGGAAAAGAAGCTTATTTAAATACAACGTTTTTATACACCTTTGAGGGGTGACGGTTT
>Ga0129302_1003059_pt1 | contig 11661 bp, 14 predicted proteins | sample BlaSprsedimmetaG_FD_94476 | JGI IMG/M metagenome (GOLD analysis project Ga0129302, IMG submission 94476) | Hot spring sediment bacterial and archeal communities from California, USA to study Microbial Dark Matter (Phase II) - Blank Spring... | ecosystem: Environmental > Aquatic > Thermal springs... | reverse complement strand
CCCAACCTCTTTACCGCCAATGTCTCTTCCCAGAAAGTAGATAACCAAAACTGTTAACACCGCCATAATGACTGGAAATATTACGCAGAAATTGAAAATAGGATCAGCAGTTAAGGGATGATAGACGCTTGAACTGAGGATCGCCGCTGGAGCAAGATTCAACGCATTAGCTATTTGATAAAAAAATGCTGCTGTTGCTGATAGACCCGGATAAAGGGATGTTGATATGGGGAATCCGTAAGGATACCAGCTCATGGGGTCTGTCCATGATGACCAAGCGAAGAATCCGTTTTCAACCATGTGCTTGGTTAAACGGTAATGAATGTGGGGGTCAAATTCTGAGAGTTGGAAACCCCAACGGAGAGGAAGCAATCTGACCATGGCGGCTATAACAAGAATGAGGACAAGTAGAGATATGTGCAGCAGAGAAGAATGAGATATTCGGAAACGAAGAGCCCCAATGCTCGTCAAGGCATTAACGACTTTATCTTTACTAGACACCTTACTGAAACCTCTTCTCGTCAATGAAAGCAATAAAACCCTTTATTTCTCTTGTGGTCTCCAACGTTATCTCGCTTCCTTTCTTAAGAAAAGAACTGTTTTAAATTTTTAACGTATTCTTAGATAAAGACGTAAAAGAGGGCAATTTGTATACAAAACGTCAAATTTGGGTGCTCTGCAGCTCACGTCAACGGCATATCTGACCTGCTTTTTGGTAACCTAGGGAACATAGATGATACAGCATCCACACATTGGACATTGCCTAGGCTCCACTTTGCTTTCATCCTTCCATTTATGTCCACACTTCATACATACCCACTCTGCCACACTTCATCACTCCATTCAAACCTCAGTATCTACATTAAAACACTTAATTTTTTCCATAACAAAGAACATTTGTTGTATACAACTTCCTGGATTGGAAACTTCATCGCCTTCTATCTGTTTCGTTAGCAGCTATAACCTCAACTTTTTTCGGAATAAAAGATATTTCTTTGCCGCATTGGGGACATTTACCCTCATTAGTCTGAATTATCTCGTCTGGAGGTTTCAATTCTGTGCCTTCGTAGAGAATAAAACCGCATTTTTCGCAAATTACCTTTTGAGGCACGGTCTCACAGCCATTGTAGACCGAAATACAAACGTTACAGGCTATTTATACGTTACGACGAAACACAGAAGCGCATTAGAGACTGTTTTTCTGCTCGCTGAACACATTAACGAAGACTCAGCTAAAGCCTCCTTTTTGTTCGATTACCAATGAAGCCATTCCGATTGTTGGGAGACTGCTTTTCTGTGAACTGTAAATACTTGTTGGTCGTAACTATTTTATAGCGTTTCAAGTGGTTGAAGGAGAATGGAACGGGTACGCCGATGGACAAATACACTCTGATAATCACCGAAAAACCGGATGCCGCCAAAAGAATAGCAGAGGCACTTGATAGGCAGGGGAAACCCAAGAAACTTAAGGAAAACGGCGTGCCCTATTTTGTCGCTCAAAGGGACCGAGAACTCGTTGTTGCCTCCGCAATCGGGCACCTCTACACAATCGTTCAAGACGGAGGAAGAAAGAACTACTACCCAGTCTTCAACTTCAAGTGGGCACCGCGACACTTGGCAGAGCGAGGCGCAAAAGCGATTCGCAATTGGGTGGAAACCTTTTCGAAGCTGTCCCACGACGCTGACGAGTTTGTGTCCGCGTGCGACTACGACATTGAAGGTAGCCTCATCGGCTACTGCATACTGAAGTATGCCTGCGGCGGCAAGGAAACTTCGGCGAAAAGGATGAAATTTTCTACCCTCATGAAAAGCGAGTTAGAGAAAGCTTACGAAGAGCCTCTTCCCCACCTCGACTTCGCCCTCATAGAAGCCGGAAGAACCAGACGTGAGGTGGACTGGCTATACGGCATAAACCTTTCCCGCGCCTTAACTTTGGCTGCGCGTCGCTGGAGCGGCAGATACTCCACCTTGAGTACAGGAAGAGTGCAGGGACCCACCCTCCAGTTTCTTGCTAAGAGAGAGAAGTCAATCCGCAGTTTTGTGCCTACCCCCTACTGGGAAATCAATGCTGAGGCTGAAATCGGTAACTCTGTTGTTGAGGCGGAGTATGAAAGAGAACGAATCGAAACAAGGGCAGAAGCGGACGCTGTTGTGCAAGCCTGCGCAGGCAAAACCGGAGAAGCCCTGAAAGTTAACATAACAAAGGTTCATCAGAAGCCCCCCATCCCCTTCGACGTAGGCACGCTGCAACGGGAAGCCTACAGCCTCTTCGGCTACACCCCCCGACGCACCCTCGCAATCGCTCAGCGCCTATATCTCGACGCCTTAATATCCTATCCCAGAACAAGCAGCCAGAAACTCCCCCCAATAATAGACTACAAAAAAATCCTCAACTCCCTTAAACGGAAAACTGCATACACTAAACTAGCATTAAAACTTCTGGAAAAGAAAGAGTTGAAGCCAAGAGAGGGCGCCAAAGAAGACCCCGCCCATCCTGCTGTTTATCCTACAGGAAACCTGCCCGAAAAAGCGCTGGGAATACCCGAAAAGAGAGTCTGGGACCTAATTGTCCGCAGGTTCATGGCTGTTTTCGGGGAGGAGGCACTCAAGGAGAGCCTGAAGGTTCACCTAGACGTGAACGGTCACGGCTTCTTTTTGAGGGGAAGACGGATTCTGAAGGAAGGCTGGATGGAATACTACAAGCCCTACGTCAGAGCCGAAGAGGTGCTCCTGCCCCACATAGAGGAAGGCGACAAAATTCGGCTAAGGCGGGTCACCCGCGAAGACAAGTTCACCTCTCCACCACCTCGATATAATCCAGCCAGTCTCCTGAAGAAGATGGAGAAGCTTGGAATCGGAACCAAGGCGACCCGAGCGGAAATCATTCAGACTCTGTACAATCGGGGCTACGTCAGGGAAGAACGAATCGTGGTGACTGAGCTGGGATTCGACGTAATTGATGTTCTCGGCAAGTACGCTCCTGCTGTAACCTCGGCTAAACTCACCCAGGAACTTGAAGGCAAAGTGGAGCAAATCCAGAACAACCGTGTGAACCGGGAAAATGTTCTCGAGGAAGTTGTTGAGCAGCTGAAGCCCCAGCTGGAGCAGTTCAAAGAAAACGAGGAGCCTATAGGCGAAGCCTTAACCAAAGCCATCAAAAAAGCGCAAACAGAAGAAAGAATCGTGGGAAAATGCCCCAACTGCGGCACAGGCAACCTGACCATCATCTACTCGCGGAAGACCAAGAAGCGGTTCATAGGCTGCAGCAACTACTTCAAGGGACTCTGCACAACGTCGTTTCCGCTTCCCCAACGTGGAACCGTCAAACCCGCGGGAAAAAACTGCAAAGCGTGTGGATGGCCTCAGGTGCTGGTGTGGCTCAGAGGCAGACGCCCATGGAGACTGTGCTTCAATCCCGATTGTCCTCTTAAGAGTAAGCGGAGGAAAAAACCGTGAAATGCATGGTCTGCGACCGAGAAGCAATAGAGAAGTTTTGCGGGTTCCACGAAAATGCTTACATGAATATTGTTCAGAAATTTGAGAACTGGAAACGGGCTACAGGCCTCTCTTGGAAGCAATATTTAAAAGAGCTTGTGGAGAATGCATACACTGGATGTTGGGCAAAAGAAGTTGCGGAGAGTTTATTGAAGAACGTGGATGGTTGAGCTATGTCTAAGCGAATTAGTAAACAAACGTCCTCCCTTGCCTTTCGGCTGCAAAAAACCTACGAGAGAATACTAAACGCTAAGCCCTCCCTATTCATTGTAGGCGTCGCAGCTGTCGCCCTAGCCTTATTTCTGATGGGCGGAGGAATCTACGATATGATGGTCAAGGATATTGCCGTGGCATACTTCGCTCCGGGTGGTACACTGTATGTTTTTTATCCCTCCCTAAATGAGCAGTTTCTGTTAGAGAGCATGCTGGTCATGATTTTCGGTGCTATGGGATTCGCGGGCTTTCTCATAGCATATAGAAGCACCAAGTATGCCTATAACCCTCGCCAAGCATACAGACTTCTTCTGGTTGGCTGCGTTCTACTCCTTATCGGCTATATTCTTATTGAAAGAGGTCTTTTAACAAAATTCGGTTTAGCCTAGCCTTCCACATCTGCTACACGCCAAGCTATGTAGCGTCACCTGTTTTTGCTTTTGTTTTTCATGTTCAAAAGAGCAGCCCCCAAGTTTGTTAACAGGTGTATGGGGATGGTTGCCAGAAGGATTATCACAGCCGCTGGCACGCTGGGGGGCGAAACTGGAATGGAAAAGAGGAATGCCCCTAACACGAAGTCGATCTGATCTGCTATTGGAAGGGAGCTGCCTGGAGCACGGTTTATCCGCCGCTTAATGAACGACTCTATCAGGTCGCCTGTCAATGCTCCCAGAGACAGCATGAATCCAAGGAATACAGTGTATTGGAACTGGGTGCTGTACTGGACAAGAATCTGCTCAGATAGGAGAGTTTGCACTAAACCAACCAGCGTTCCTACAATAAGACCTGCCAAGAAGCCTCTGACTGTCTTGTGGGAGCCAAGTAGTGGTTTGCCATCAAAGAATCGTTTGCCGAAGTCCATGGGTTGTCCGCCGCCGAAGATGACGGGTGCGGCGTTGGCGCAGTAAGCTGGGAAAATGAACCATAGGGCGGCGGCGATGTCGATGATTGTTATGGTCATGTTTTCTCATCCCTATTTCTTATTGGAGGAAAATAACTTTAGTGTCTGTAATCGGTTATTCCTGTGCTTTCTATCTTGACGTAAATGAATCCTGTTCCTTTGATTTTTGGGTGTTTTTCGCGGAGAACCTTTATGACCCGTGTTTGCCCTGTCTGCTTCATATCCAATATGACGTCTGACCAGTAGTTCAGAACCCGTGTTGCCACAGGCCTCATTTCAACAGTTTCTCCAAAAGGAACGCTTCTCACTTGACTGATAACTAGCGCTGCCACTCCACGAGTTTTGACGATTTGGGTCAAAACCGCCAGTTGCCTGTTCAGCTCTCGGTTAGCGGCGTACGTTTCTTTTGTGTCATCGAGTTCAAGGCGGTATAATGATGTTGCCGTGTCGACGATGATCAGCCCAAACTTGTTGGTTATGACCTTTTCAATCTGATCGATTGCGTTGGACTGTTCCTTGAATGTTGTGGGTCTCATTATGATGAGAAGGGGCGAGATTTTCTGGTAATCGTACTCGGCTATCTGTGAGAGGCGCTCATAGGAGAAGGTTCCATCCGTGTCTATGAACAGGGACTTGCTGCCTCTTCTTGCACAATTGACTGCGCATTGGACAGCGAGAGAGGTTTTGCCTGTTTCTGCTTCTCCGTAGATAAGGGAGACTGCTTCGGTGGGGAATCCTCCTCCCAAAAGTTTGTCAAGCGAAATGCAGCCCGTTGGAATGTAACTTGGCAATTCTTGTGCACAAGAAGCGAAGTATAGCCTCAGGAATTATAAGCCTTCTCTCTGCGTAGATTGTATAATGAAGAATGTTTCGTAATGTATTTAAGTAGAAACGAAAGACAGGAGAGACACGCAGGGTTCAAGGTCATGCAGGCACATTTCTCTCAATTCTTTAATAGGCTGTTTCTTCTTCGTGGAGCTTGGAAGGTGTAATCACGTGAAGGCTAAAATAGCTGTTGCAACCGTTAACGGAAGAGCCTATTACCAGCTGGTGACAGAACTACAGAGAAAGAGGTTGCCCTTCTTGAGTCTGAAGCCCTGGGACCCTATCCCATTACATATTACGGCTGTCTTAACCACAGAAGAGGAGAGCCATCAGGTTTCACACCCCCAGATTCTAATTTTCGGGCAGAACTCAAGCCCTGAAGCCATCGTGGACGAGGCAACTCTGATTGTTCAAGGAAAACAGGGCTACGAAAAGGTCGTTGTTGGAGTGGACCCTGGTAAAACCTATGGCATAGCCATTCTGGGCGACAACAAAGTCCTGGCAACCTTGACCTCCTCCAACATAGACAAGGCTTCTCGTCTTGTTGTAGACAGCCTGAAGAGGTTTCCAGCCGAGGTTAAAGTGGTGCGGGTGGGCGACGGACCTCCTGAATACACACAAACTTTACTAGATTCATTGAATAAAGTTCTGCCAGAAGAGACATTGGTGGAGATAGTCAGCGAAGCGGGGACAAGCAGGCTCACCAACAAGTCTGTGAACCGCCGAGTGTTGAAGGACGCTGTTTCCGCTATAAAAATCGCGGAAAGAAATGGTCGAATTTTATCGAGGAAGAATGTTGCATGAAGTGTGTTATCGACGAAGGAAAGACTTTGCTGGTTGATGGTCCTGCCTCCGTGAGTCTTATCTCTGGGAAGCTGAGTGTTTTGGGGGCGCCGCTTCGAATCGGCGAGAGGCTTGTGGTCAGGGAAGGGAAACGGTTGCCCTTATGGGTGAAAAAAAGGGTTACTGTCGAGTTGATGCTGGGGGAAGGGGCTTCTGCCAACGAAGTTGATGAAGAAACTGTTCCTTCGTCTTGGGAGGACGCCGCAAAGAAGATTCTATCCATCAACAAACCTGTGGCTGTCATGGTTTTAGGCGGCATGGACTCGGGCAAGACAAGTTTCTGCACCTTTCTTGTGAATGAAGCAGTGACGAATAAGTTGAGGACAGGCGTTATCGATGCTGATTTGGGGCAGTCTGATGTGGGTCCGCCCTCAACTGTGGGCTTCAATTTCGTAAATGAGCCGGTGAAGGACCTCTTCGATGTTGATGCTCAAGACGCGGTTTTTGTGGGGTCGACAAGTCCAAGCCGGGCAATAGAGAAGGTTACCGAAGGTTTGGTTCGGCTGAAAGACAGGGTGATAGAGGCAGGCGCAGATTTTTTGGTCATAAACACCGACGGCTGGGTTGAAGGAGAAGAGGCAGCCGCATACAAAGTTCGCTTGGCGGAAAAGGTTGCTCCAAGCGCCGTTGTTGGGATGCAACGAAGAAACGAGTTAACCCCTATTCTGGACTCCTTGCACGACGTCAAAGTTTTTGTCATCGACTCTCCGCAGCTGATTCAGCCAAGAAGTAGAGAAAAAAGGAAGCTTTTGCGGGGGCTCAGTTACAAGAAGTATCTGAAAGGAGCCAAGACGCAGTCGTTTTCTCTTGGCTGGGTCAAAGTTGAAGGCTCTATTTTTGGGGCTGGCAGTCCCTTGCCTCGTAAACGTTTGGAAACGTTGAGCAATCTGCTGGGAACTAGACCCGTCTACGCTGAAGAAACTGCTGTTGCCCTCTTCATTGTTTTACGTCAAAGTAAACAGGTTACTGAAGAGCAGGTTAAAGCTGTCGAGGAGCACTTCGGAAAAGGCGTTAAGTTGATACAGGAGGGAGACGAGGAGGGCTTGCTTGTGGGAATGAAAGACGAAGAGGACATGTTTTTGGGAATCGGCATCGTGGAGGGAGTTGACTACAAACGAAGAATCCTGAAAGTGTATACTCCTGTAAGCGAAAAAGTGTCCACGCTATGTTTCAGTCAGATAAAACTGGACGAAAACTGCAGGGAAATTGGTTTAAGCACCGTCTACTCCGGCTATCTCATGTAAAACTACTCGTTACCTATTCACAGTTTTGTTTGAAAATCTAAATAGAAGATTAACAGAGCATTAGGTAGCCACGGAGAGTCGCGGTTGTCACGAGCCAAGATTGTTACAGAAAAGCTGGTTGAAAGAGACACCTCCTTTTTTGCCCTTCACATTGAAACAGAAAATGCGAACCAACTGTTTCTGAGCGAGGGCGAAGACCGGCTGGGCACCTTGGCTGTGGCATTACCCCCGCAGCAGAAACTGGTTGGACCGCCCCTCTCCTCAATACTGCTCGGAGACAGAAACATTATGATTGCCCGCATTCTAGCCGAACACCTTGCCCAAAACACGAAAAAGATCGCTTTAGTCTCAGTTTTCACCCGAACCGTCAGCGAACAGGAAGCTGCCCCCATCCTCCGGAAACTCATGGCCAAAGTCCTAAAAAAAGAAGAAAACAAGAGTTGAACCTAGAAATTTCTTCAATTCTTACAAATATTGTCTTTGTATTCGTCGGTGAATCAAAGCCTTTTTTAAGCTTCGGTCTGTCTAAAGTTTCCACAGCTAACACATATATTGCACTTGTTCTATGTAGTTTTGGATTTCAGGAGGAATCCTGGTGAACTTCGTTATAATAGTGGGTGCCGGTCCGGCTGGAATATTCTCCGCCCTTGAATTAGCTGACAAGACAGACCTCAGCATTCTTCTGCTAGACAAAGGACGAGGCATCGATCAGCGCAAGTGCCCAGCAAGCAGAGGTATGGGCTGCGTAAACTGTGACCCCTGCTCCCTTTTGGCTGGTTGGGGAGGCGCTGGCGCCTTCAGTGATGGGAAGCTTACTTTGTCCACTGAGGTTGGTGGATGGCTTAATGAGTATTGCACTGAGAAACAGCTTTGGGAGCTGTTGAAGTATGTTGATGGCATTTATCTGAAGTTTGGGGCGACTGAGCATCTTTATGGTGCGAGTCCAGAGAAGTTTGCTGAGATTGAACGTAAAGCCGCCTTTGCTGGGTTGAAGCTTGTTCGCCAGAAGGTGCGGCATATGGGCACTGAAAAGTGTGCTGAGACTCTTCGTAAGATGCGTGATCATCTTGAGGGCAGGGTTGACATTCGCACCAGAACAGACGTGAAGAGCCTGCTGGTCAAGGACGGCAAGGTTGAGGGTGTCGAAACCACCAAGGGAGAAAAGTTCTACGGAAAATATGTGATTGTGGCTCCGGGGCGAATCGGAGCCGAATGGTTGAAGACTGAGGCAGAACTTTTGGGATTAAAAACCTTAAGCAACCCTGTGGATGTGGGCGTCAGGGTTGAGGTTCAAGCCTCTATCATGGAGGAACTCACCAAAACCCTGTACGAGCCCAAGCTGGTTTACCACTCCAAGTGCTTTGACGATCATGTGAGAACCTTCTGTGTTGCGCCTCTGGGAGAGGTAATCACCGAATCGTATGATGGCGTCTTAACTGTGAACGGACAGAGCTACGCTGAACGGAAAACAAAGAACACCAACTTCGCCATCCTAGTCAGCACATCCTTCACGGAGCCATTCAGGGAACCCATAGCCTACGGAAAATACATCGCCAGACTCTCAAACCTGCTCAGCGGAGGCGTCATAATCCAGAGGCTCGGCGACCTAAAGGCTGGACGACGCTCAACAGAGGAACGGATAAAACGGAGCCTATGCGTTCCCACCCTCAAGAACGCCACGCCCGGAGACCTCAGCTTTGTGCTGCCCTACCGCTACTTAGCTGACATCACGGAGATGCTTGAGGCGTTGGATAAAGTGTCTCCCGGCATATACTCCAACGACACGTTACTCTATGGAGTTGAAGTGAAGTTCTATTCCTCAAGGCTGGAGTTAACTGATCAGCTGGAAACAAGAATCCAGAACCTGTTCACCATCGGCGATGGGGCTGGAGTAAGCCGAGGGCTCATTCAAGCGTCCGCCTCAGGGGTTATAGTCGCCAAAGAGATTGCAAAGCGGGCAAAGAAGTAGTTAGTTTCTGGATGTTTTGGTGGGGCCGCCCGGATTTGAACCGGGGTCCCGAACGTCCGAGGCTCAGAGCCTAGACCATGCTAGCCGACGGCCCCTTCAAGGATTCTTTCATGCATCAGGTTTTACATAAGCGTTCTCTTAGCAGTTTTTCTGGTTGTAAACCATAAAATGTGCCTACATCTGGGATTTTGTGAATTTGAAATTTTTAATGTAAATTCCAAAGATTTTTATGTCACCCTTCTGGTTTGTGGGTATGAATCTACTGTTTGAGTTTCCGCTGAGTTGGGTTATCCTCTTCTTTGCTTTTCTGTTGATATGGGCAGTTCTGTTTTTTGTCAGAAAGAGTAAGGGAAAAAGAGAGGTTAAAGAGCAGGTTTACTTGTCTATGGCGGGTTTGTTTTCGCTGTTTCTGATGGAGGTCTTCGCAACCCAGTCTAATCTGTGGCACTACATTCCGGGTAATTGGCCAGTGATTCTGTGGCCCACATATGTTGCCGCTATACTGTTTGGTTATCAGTTGCTGCGGTTTATCGAAGAGCGGCTTGTAGTGAAGAACGTGGGTTTGCGGTAGAAGCCTATTTGGTGAATTTGCTTCGGTTTCTTTTGAATTTCTTTTTGCATTTCACGCTGCAGAAATAGTATGTTTCTCCGTCATGAGTTATCTTGTATTTCGCCGTCTTCTCGTTCAGAATTACTCCACAGACAGGGTCTCTAGGCATCAGTTTTCCTTCACATCACCAATAGTGAATGGCATTAGATAAGCTCTTTGTATATTGCGGCATTTTTTAGAACTTTTTTGTAAAGCGTTTCAGGTTTTTTCTATTTTTGTTGCTGTTTTTCAGTGGAAAACGGCAGTTTCTGGCTTGAGCAAGAGTGTTCAGATAATGTTTAATAGTTGCCTTCTTCTTATCGAGAAGACGTTACATGTCAGAAGTGAATGTGTTTACTATTCTGGAAACTTTGGCATGTTTGTGGAGGATGTGGTGATGAAGAAACTTAAGGTTGGGGATAAGGTGAAGATTCCGGTGCACGATGTGTTTCATCCTGAAGCAGGGCACGTCGGCAAAGTTGTGTATATCAGCGGGGCTGCAAAAAGCGTGACCGTGAAATGTGACCGGAAGCATAACGGCAAAACAGTTGCCTTCAATGTCGCGCTTGAATCTATCGACGAATAGGCTTTCTGGTCTTGTGTACCGCCTTTTTTGGTGTGTGGTTGATTACAGGAAAAAGACTGTTTTCAACAATGTACCTCTATTAGGCTTCAAATATGATTGATGCAGCTTTTCCTGTGTCAGGTTATGTTGCGGAAATTTCTGAAAAAAGCTGTTTTTCAACAATCTTCTGCTATTAGGCTCCTAATATGATTATTTAGGCTGTTTTTCTTCTTGCTTGTGTTATGAGGTCTGTTAGTGCTGCGAAGGCTTTGCTTACGTCTTCCATTGCCAGCACGATTATGGTTTCTGTGTAGCAGCTCATCGTCTCCTCAATGTTGATGTGTCTTCGTGAGACTGCGTTGTAGAATGCTTGTACGCATCCGGGAGTGGACGTTATGTCGTCTGGGCTGCGGATGATGACTGTTGCCAGATTCTGTTTCCGGTCTATCACATCGGCTTTGTCGAAGATACCGTTGATTTTGTGGAAGGAATTAAAATCAGAGATCAGGGTAACCACAGAGTTTCCCTCTATGACCTGAAGAAACTCGCCTGAGAACGTTGCCAACGTTTTCCTTATCTTTTCCAGATTCTTTTTTGTTTTGTCAACCGAAACTTTTGCCATGTCAGTTCGGATGTTCAGGACGCTGCCCGCCACGACCTGGGTTATTTTTCCCTGCAGAATCGTGTAGTTTGCTTTGGCTCGTTTAACCGCGGTTATTACGCTTTCGAGGTTAACGTCGCTGTTTACTGCCTCCTTGACTTTGGGTAGGAGCATTCTGGCTATGGCGCTGTAGTTTCCGTAGTCTCGTTGCAGGGCGTCCTGTAGGGAGAGGTCCTCGTCTATGAGGTTTTGCACTTTTTTCGAGATAGAGTTGACCATTTTTGGTCACATTTGCACAATTTACGTTAATATTGACCAAAATCTATATAAGCCTTCCTGAATTATCAACCCTGAAACTGGGAAACACAATGAAAGACACGATAATATTAGCCTACTCAGGCGGACTAGACACATCT
>Ga0129302_1003057_pt1 | contig 11664 bp, 9 predicted proteins | sample BlaSprsedimmetaG_FD_94476 | JGI IMG/M metagenome (GOLD analysis project Ga0129302, IMG submission 94476) | Hot spring sediment bacterial and archeal communities from California, USA to study Microbial Dark Matter (Phase II) - Blank Spring... | ecosystem: Environmental > Aquatic > Thermal springs... | reverse complement strand
TCTGAATAGAGGTAAAGGGCAGAGAGAATGCGATCACTGCAGCGCCGGTAAAACCGACAATCTCATAGGTGCCTGGAATGGGGTGCCTGAACATCCTCAGAATAACGTCTGCAGTGGTGATCAGCATCATAAAGAATACTGAGGCTGCAGCGATCCAATTCATCTTTTCTGCCAGATGAGCAACAAATCTTTCTATCCGCAAAAACGATATCATAATAAAACCCACACAACCTGCCGGTCAAATCCGCTGCGGCGGGAAATATCAAAAAGGTTCAAGGTTTAAAACCCATAGACCTTGAACCTTTACAAACGCCCGGCGACTATATACTCGTCAGGTCTTTACCTTTCAGAATCCGGATCTCTGAATAAACAAAGCCTTTTAACCCTGTTCATTGTGCCCATTTTCTTTTCTGTTCTTTAAATACTCAGAATTCGAAAAGCCATACTTATTCACCAGCATCTCTTTTCTTCTACAACCTCTATTCCGAGTATTTTCTTACAAGTTCTTTCAGGAGTGCCACGGATTTCTCGCCATCTATGTCCTTGGCCTTAGCATCTTCAATGTAGTTGTTGATGACCGTTTCCACCGCTGTCTGCCATTTCCGGCCTTCCTCGTCGGTCAATGCTATGATCTTGTTATCCTGTTCTTCGGTGAAGACCTTTCCTTCCGTATCCGCATCATCCCAGACTCTGCCATGAACAGCAATCCACTGGCTGCTGACATCGTTTATGATCGTCTGAATATCAGCAGGCAAAGAATCCCATTTCTTTTTGTTCATGACCACAAACATGGCCGTTGTATAGCCAACGACATGGCAATCAGTGGTATAATCAATAACTTCAGCCTGCTTCCACCCTTTCAGAGTCTCTATGGGCGCAAACGTTCCTTCCACAACACCCTTCTGCAGCGCTTCATACGTTCCGCCCTGCGGCATTCCGACGGGAACTCCGCCAAGCGCCTCGACAACCTTTGCGGAAAGACCTGTGGACCGTATCTTCATACCTTTGAGATCCGCAAGGGTATTGACCGGCTTCTTGGTGTGAAGCAGGCCCGGCCCATGGGCGTGGATATACAGGACATGCACATCATCGAGTTCTTTGGGTTTCATTTCCTTATAGTAGTCGTTTGCGCAAAGGGTTGCAGACATGCCGCTTGCATATCCGAGCGGAAGGTCAATGGCTTCCATAACCGGAAAACGTCCCCTTGTATAGGCAAAGCACGACATCCCGATGTCGGATATGCCGCTGACAACCCCGTCATAGCACTCGCTTGCGCTGGTCAGGGTACCGCCCGGGAATATATTGATCTTTACCGTACCGCCGGTTCTTCTCTGGACCTCTTCGGCCCAGTCGACACCTGCTTTGGCCTGGGCATGGGTCGGCGGGAAAAAGATGCTGTAGGAAAGCTCAATCGCCGCATCTTTGACGGTCTGTTGCTGTTTGGCCGGCTGTTGCTCCGGCGCGGCCCCTTCTTCGCCAGTCTTGCTGCAGGAAACACTGAGCAGCATTACAAATATAACCAGTATAATGCCGTTTGCCGTTTTCTTCATTTTTCATCCCCCTCTTACTTGATCAACCACATGCTTCAATCAATACCGCTGATTTCAATCCGCTTACATCACCTGTTTAAAACTCCCCGGCGACACAGATAACTATCTGAGCTTCCCGAAAGACAAGAACCCATATCTTAATATGATCCGGGGTAAAATCAAGAAAATTATTCAATCAGTGTCCTGATCGTCTCCTGAATTGAATTCCTCGCCGCATCCTTCGCATTTTATGCTGTCTGCCCATGCCATTGAGCCGCATTGTGAGCAGAGATAGATCGTGCCGGTTTTTGTTCCCGATACAGCAGAGCTGCAGGGAATACCGCACAACCTCTTGAGCAGGACGATGATTTCGGAAAGTGCGCTGAAAATCAGATAGCATACAGCACAAAAGACCATGGAAACAGCCCCATAGGCCAGCCAGAAGAATTCGGCCCTGAGAATAACCAGAACAATACAGACAAACACAGATCCTATGCCGAGAACAAGACATGCCCGTGCAATCACGGCCAGCCCTGCCTCTTTTCCTTCCGTATCCTCAAAGGTCTGTGTTATGATTCTGGCCATAGTCTTCTTTCTTATGAATTGGGGTGCGGCATGGATTGCATTTCCCGGCTAAAGGCCGTAAACCTTCTCCCCGGGCAACACCTTGAAGCCTTTTCTCTGAAGGATCTCGATGGCACTGTCTGTGGCGTCGAACCGGAAGATAATCACTGCATTCTCTCCGCTTCGCTCGACAAAGGCATACATGTATTCCACATTCACCCCCTTCTTCGGTGAGCGCATCTAGAATACCGTGCAGACCGCCAGGCTTGTCAGGCACCTCAACAGCAACGACATTTGTCCTTCCTACGGCAAAACCATTGGTGTTGAGCACCTCTTTTGCCTTGCTCACATCGTCGACGATCAGCCGCAGGATACCAAAATCCGAAGTGTCTGCCAGGGACAAAGCGCGAATATTGATACCCGCATCGCGAAGAGCCTTGGTGACGCCGGAAAGTCCGCCCGGTTTATTCTCCAGAAAGATAGATATCTGTTCCAACTTCATATTATAGACCTCCTTATATCTCCCTCTTGTCAATTACACGCTTGGCCTTTCCCTCAAAACGCTCCAGGGTCTTGGGCTCCACAAGCTTAACCCTGGAAGTTACTCCAAGGTAATCCTTAATATCTTTAGTAATGCGTTTTTCCAGATTCTGCAACTCCCGAATCTCGTCGGAGAACACCTTTTCGCTGACCTCCACCTGGATCTCAAGGGTGTCCATGGCGCCCTCTCTCTCTACAATGAGCTGGTAATGGGGCTCAAGTCCCTTGATCTCCATGAGCACGCTCTCGATCTGAGACGGGAAGACATTGACCCCTCTTATGATGAGCATATCGTCGCTCCTGCCCGATACACGCTCCATTCGTATAAAGGTCCTTCCGCACTTGCACATCTGCGGCATAAGGCGAGATATATCCTTGGTGCGATACCTGATCAGGGGAAACGCCTCCTTGGTCAACGTCGTGAAGACCAGCTCGCCCTTCTCGCCATAGGGCAGCACCTCTTTGGTTTCCGGATTGATGACCTCAACAAGGAAGTGGTCTTCATATACATGAAGCCCGTTGCGCCCTTCGATACATTCCATGGCTACACCGGGACCCATAATCTCGGAAAGGCCGTAGATATCAAGTGCTGAAATCTCCAGTTCACTCTCTATCTCATCACGCATTCTCTCGCTCCAGGGTTCTGCTCCGAGAATACCCACCCTGAGCTTGAGGGATTTCATGTCAACACCCATCTCCCTGCCGGCTTCGGCAAGGAAAAGAAGGTATGAAGGTGTACAGCAGATTGCTGTAGGACCGAAATCCTGAAGGAGCAGGATCTGTTTTTTAGTGCTTCCGCCGGACATGGGAATGACGCTTGCACCGAGCCTTTCCGCGCCGTAGTGGGCACCAAGACCGCCGGTAAACAGTCCGTAGCCATAGGCATTGTGGATGATATCGTTTTTTGTGAGCCCTGCAGAGGAAAAGGCACGCGCCATAAGCTCTGCCCACGTATCGATATCCCTTTTGGTATATCCGACAACAGTAGGTTTTCCTGTAGTTCCGGTCGAGGCATGAACGCGCACGATATTGGTCATGGGTACGGTAAAGAGTCCGAACGGATAATTGTCTCTCAGGTCCTGCTTGACGGTAAACGGTAGACGCTTAAGATCGTCGAGGCTCCTGATTTCGTCAGGGCTGACACCTGCCTTGTCAAAGGACTTCCGGTAAAAACCCACCGTATGATATACACGGTTTACAACCTGCTGCAGTCTTTTGATCTGTAAAGCCTCAAGCGCCTCCCTCGGCAGGGTTTCGAATTCTTCGTTATAAATCATTAACAAACCTCCTTATGGTAAACCATCACTGGATATTCACCTGTCTTCCTTTCATGAATCCTTCAATATTCATGGACCTGATCTTTTCGTTGAGCATGAAATTGATACACTCCACCCACAAACCTTCCTCAGGCTCCAAAAAGGTGGAGAGCGTTCCCAGCAGGACAATGTTTACCCCCCTGGGATTTCCCATCTCTTCGGCAATCGCATGACCGTCCACCATATATATCCGGTCCGTTCTCTCGCGGATGATCGGGATAATATCAGGATAATCCCGAGAGCCCGATATCACTGAAGGAGGAGAAAGACGGTAGCTGTTGATAATCACCCGGGCATCTTCCTTGAGATACGCAAGATAGCGGGCGGTTTCAAGCTCTTCGAAGGAAAGCAGGATATCACAGCTTCTAAAAGGTATCAGGGGCGATGCGACATTCCCGGAGTACCTGACATGCGACATCACGCTTCCTCCTCTCTGCGCCATGCCGTGGATCTCTGATTTCTTGACATCGAACCCATAGCGCATCATAACCTCTGAAAGCATGTCAGAGGCAAGGATTATCCCCTGCCCACCCACACCGGCCATCAATACATTCATTTTCCACCTCCAATCGCATTCACACTGCACAACTCGGAGCAGACACCGCACCCGACACACATATCATTGATGTGTGCCTTTTCATCGGCAAACTCAATTGCCGGGCAGCCGAGGCCTATGCACACCTTGCACCCCGTGCATATATCAGGATCCACATAAAGCACTCTGCCGGATACGGTTCTCGATTTCAGCAGCACGCATGGAGCCCGGGAAATGATAACAGCAGGTCCAACAAACGCCAGCGCCTCTTTGATTTCTTTTCTCGTCTTCTTTACATCATACGGATCCACGACTCGCACCCAGTCAATACCCAGTGCCCGCACAAGCTTTTCCAGGTCCAGACTGGTTGTCTGCTCGCCACGTATGGTAATGCCGGTGCCCGGATGGTTCTGCGATCCGGTCATGGCGGTTGTCCGGTTATCGAGGATCACAATCACGGCAGCCCCTTTATTATATGCAAGGTTGGCAAGCCCGGTAATGCCGGAATGGAAAAATGTCGAATCTCCGATCACCGCGGCAATCTTCTCCTTTCCGGCACCGAAGACCTTGGACATGCCGTGGGCATGGTTTATGCCTGCACCCATGCACAAACATGTATCAATAGCATCCAGAGGCGGGAGAAATCCCAGGGTATAGCAGCCGATATCTCCAGCAATAAAACACTTGTTCCTCTTGAGCGCCCAGAGCAGGCCCCGGTGAGGACATCCCGGACACATGCTTGGCGGACGCCCGGGAAGCGCATATTCTCTGATCGGATCCGCATCTCTTCCCGATATGACATTCTTTACGATGTCCGGGGTCAGCTCACCGCACATGGGCAGCCTGTCCTTGCCGTGGCAGTCAATCCCCATGGCCTTTACCTGTTCTTCAATAAACCCGTCGAGTTCCTCGACCACCCAGAGCTCATCGACCTTGCCGGCAAAATCCCTGATGATTTCATCGGGGAGCGGGTAGGCCATGCCAAGTTTGAGGAACGATGCCTCGGGAAATGCCTCCCGCGCATACTGATAAGCCACACCCGAAGAGATAATGCCCAAAGACGTATCTGCCATATCCGTTATGTTCAGAGATGAGGCGTTTGAATACGCCCTGAGTGAACGGATGCGTTCTTCGATTACCGGATGCCGCCTGCGTGCATTGGCCGGCAGCATGACCCATTCAGCAGGATGTCTCTCCAGTGCCGGGGCTCTCTGCTCGGATGCTTCGTCAAGCTCTACGACACCCAGGGAATGGGCGATCCTCGTTGTTGTCCTGAGCATCACAAGGGTCTCAAAACGTTCGGAGATCCTTATCGCCTCTTTCATGAAATCCTTTGCCTCCTGAGAGGAAGAGGGCTCCAGCATGGGGATCTTTGCAAAACGTGCATAGTGCCTGTTGTCCTGCTCGTTCTGGGAAGAAAACAGTTCCGGATCATCTGCACTGACCAGGACAAACCCTCCCCTGATGAGCGTATAGGGCAGTGTCATAAGAGGATCTGCCGCAACATTGACCCCTACGTGTTTCATTACCGCAATGGTCCTGGCGCCAGCATAGGATGCCCCGGCAGCCACTTCGAGTGCGACCTTCTCGTTGGGTGTCCATTCCGCATGGATATGAGGATACTCTTTTGCAATGGTCTCAAGCACCTCGGTACTCGGCGTACCGGGGTAAGCACAAGCAAAGGAGACCCCTGCCTCATACGCCCCTGCGGCAATCGCCTCATTTCCACTTAACAACTTCTTCATCGTTGCTCCCTTTGTGCAGATATGAAAAAAGGCCATGGTTTTTGCCCACGGCCTTTATATTCCTCAATCAGAATCCCGGCCTATGGGCGAAGTATCATCTCTTGATAAAATATAAAAAAACAATAGGCCGGAGCTTCAAATGTTCTATGAGACATGGCTGGCATTATATCTATAGATCGGTTTTTTCTGTCAAGACTTTTCTGGATGCCCCGCAACGAAACACCCTGTTAAAAACCGTGAGAAAAGACCCTGCGCTTTCTTGAAATGAAGCACACCTCAGCAAGCTGTCGATGTATCAGAAGCCTCTTTATTATCCTTCCCGACTGTATTCTCTCCCCGGGATGGGACGAAAGGACTATGACAAGCCCACTGCGAGCAACTTGGGTATCATTTGAATAACCTTCTTGACAGAAAGTATCCAGTTCCGATAGCGTGCCATGTTCAAAGATATGGTAGATTTAAAGGATCATACAAATGCGTGGATCAGCCTGGATCTTGTCCCGAATATCGGGCCTGTAACCGTTAAGAGACTTCTGGAGATCTTTAAAACACCCGGTAACATACTCGCTGCACCGATATCAGAAATCAAGGAGCTGGGCATATTGAATTCCGCACAGATAAAAAGCCTTGCCAAAGGCCCGGACATAGACGCCGCGGCAAAGGCATCGGATTGTCTCGATAAGCTTGGGGCCTCGGTAATCGGTATGGGCGAACCGTGTTATCCCCAGGGACTACGACATATCGAGGACCCCCCTGTGGCGCTGTATGTGAAGGGATCGCTCGAAGATCTCCAGCCTGCCGTAGCCATTGTGGGAACAAGGTCACCATCGCACTACGGAAAGGACCTGGCACAGCGCATGGCCCGTGATCTTAGCATCAGCGGCGTATCAGTAGTGTCCGGACTGGCACGGGGCATTGACACCTGTGCTCACAAGGGTGCGCTTGAAGGTATATCGAAGACTGTCGGGGTCCTTGGTTCCGGCCTCGACACTATCTATCCGCCTGAAAACACCGAGCTCGCCGAAAAGATAGCGCATAACGGTGCGGTCATTACCGAATTCCCCCCCGGTACCCGTCCTGATGCCGGAAACTTTCCGAGGAGAAACAGGATTATTTCCGCACTTTCAACAGCGGTTGTGGTAATTGAGGCTGCCGACAGATCCGGTGCGCTTATCACTGCTCGCCTCGCCGGAGAACAGGGAAAGATGGTCATGGCTGTCCCCGGCGCGGTTACCAATATACGTTCGCAGGGCCCTCATCATCTCATCCGTCAAGGTGCAGTACTGGTAAGGGATGCACAGGATGTCATCATGGAGATTGCTCCACAGATAAAGGGGTTCATCAAAGATTCCGAAGAAGCATGCACCACAGGCGATGACATCATCGACATCTGCGCGGGCCATGCAATGGGTATTGAAGACATCGCGAAGGAGCTTAATATTGCCGTTGTGAAGCTCATGCCGAGGATAAGTATGCTGGAGCTCTCAGGAAAAATCATAAAGGTGGATGGTAACAGATTCATTTCAAGGAGCACGAATGGGTAAAACGCTGGTAATCGTTGAGTCGCCGACAAAGGCCCGCACCATAAAGAGATATCTCGGAAAGGATTACGAGGTCGAGGCCACCATGGGACACATCAAGGACCTGCCGAAAAGCGTAATCGGTGTAGATATAGAAAACGGCTTTGAGCCGAATTACAAGATCAAGCCCGATAAAAGGGACATCGTAAAGAAACTCAGGGGCAAGGCATCGTCTGCCGATCATATCTACCTGGCATCAGACCCTGACCGGGAAGGCGAGGCAATAGCATGGCATGTCGTGGAAGAACTGAAGAAACCCGGTTCGACAGTGGGCCGCATAATCTTTCACGAGATCACGAAAAAGGCCGTACAGGAGGCACTGGAGCATCCCCAGCAGTTAAACAGACCCTTGTATGAAGCCCAGAAAGCCAGAAGGGTAATGGACAGGATCGTCGGTTACACCATGAGCCCTCTGCTGTGGAAAAAGGTCAGGCGTGGTCTTTCGGGCGGAAGGGTGCAATCTGTCGCCGTACGTCTCATCTGCATACGCCAGGAGGAAATAGAGAAATTTGTCCCGAAGGAATACTGGACCATTGACGTAGAGGTGAAGACTGCAACCGGAGATATCTTTACCATAAAGGTGGTCAGACCCAAAGAGATCCCGGACGAGGATACGGCCAGGGCAATTATCGATGCCATTACCAAGGCACCTGAAATCATCATAGAAAAGATCAAGAAACAGGTAAGGTACAAACACCCGCTTCCCCCTTTCATAACCTCTACACTCCAGCAGGCAGCATCGACCAGACTGCGCTTTTCTGCAAAAAAGACCATGATGATAGCACAGCAGCTCTACGAGGGGATCGCCATCGGCGGTAATGAGATCACCGGCCTTATAACATACATGAGAACCGATTCACCGGTTGTATCGGCTGAAGCCATAACGCAGGCGAGGGATTTTATCCCTGAAGGATACGGCAAGGATTATCTGCCTGAAAAGTCCAGGCAATATAAGGCCAAGAAATCCGCACAGGAGGCACACGAGGCAATCAGACCCACAGAAGTGACCAACTCCCCTGAAAACATAAAGTCTTTCCTGTCAAAGGACCAGTATGCACTGTATGACCTTATCTGGAAGAGGTTTATCGCATCGCAGATGACTTCTGCAGCTTACGATCAGACCGTGGTTGACGTCTCGGCGGACGGAATCGGACTGCGGGCGAATGGTTCCATCATGAAATTTGACGGCTTCCTGAGAGCATACCATGTAAACGATGATAAGGACTCGGATGCACTGTTGCCCGATTCCATCACCGAAAACGGCAGGCTTGGCCTTGAAGGCATCCGTGAGAAACAACATTTCACTTCCCCTCCGGGGCGTTATACAGAGGCTGGCCTGATCAAGGAACTAGAAGATAAAGGCATCGGAAGGCCAAGCACCTATGCCCCGATCATCTCCACGATCCAGGACAGGGGTTATGTAAAACTGGAACAGAGGGCCTTTGTCCCTACCGAACTCGGCAGGGATGTAAACGATTTGCTCGTGAAGCACTACCCGCACATCCTTGATATCGGCTTTACCGCAAGGATGGAAGACTCCCTGGATGATCTCGAGGAAGGTCAGAGCGATTATTTCAAGGCCATGAATTCGTTTTACCAGACCTTCAGCACCGAGCACGAACTCGCCATGACCCAGATGGAGAATCTCCGTGCGGTCAACCGTCCCTCGGGGATCATGTGCGAGAAATGCGGCAAGGAACTGCTGATAAAACTGGGGAAAAACGGTCATTTTCTCGGATGCTCAGGCTACCCCGAGTGTAAGAACACCAAGGAATTCACCAGAGACGAAAACGGCTCCATCAGGGCAGTTGAACATCCCGAACCCGAACCTACCGATGCGGTCTGCGAGAAATGCGGTTCGCCCATGGTTTTGAAACGCGGCAGGTTCGGCCCCTTTCTGGCATGCAGCAACTACCCCGAGTGCAAAAGCACTCAGCCGCTCAACAAGACCGAGGTCACTGATAAAAAATGCGAAAAATGCGGGTCTGCGCTCGTAATACGTCATGGCAGGTTCGGCCCCTTTCTGGCATGCAGCAACTACCCGAAGTGCAAGAATATTCAGCCCTACCCTCTGGGACTGAAGTGTCCCATGCCCGGATGTTCCGGAGAGATTGTGCAGCAGAGGTCTAAACGGGGAAAGATGTATTATTCCTGCACGGAGAAATCGTGCTCATTCATCAGCTGGACGAAACCCATCGAAAAGAAATGCCCGAAATGCCAGGCGGATTTCCTCGTCAAGAAGGGCAGTAAAGAACTGTGTTCCAACCCTGAATGCGACCATGAAGGAGACTAGGGTTTCGGTCGCAGGAGGCGGTCTCGCAGGTGTCGAGGCAGCATACTGTCTTGCCCAAAGCGGTGTACCGGTTAACCTGTTTGAAATGCGTCCGGTCAAATCCACGCCTGCACATAGGACATCTCTGCTCGGCGAACTGGTATGCAGCAACTCTCTGAAAGGAACCGACCCCCTTACCGCCCACGGACTGCTGAAAAAAGAGCTGGCCAGACTCGGCTCAATCGTCCTGAAAACGGCACAAGAGACACGGGTACCGGCCGGCAAGGCCCTGGCAGTTGATCGTGATGCCTTCGGGCAGGCACTGACTGATATTGTGCAATCACACCCTCTCATTGAGATTCACCGCAAGGAATTCACCTGCATAGAACCCGGCATCCCTACCATAATCGCAACCGGTCCTCTTACATCGGACAAGCTGACCTCGTTTCTGGCAGACATGACCGGGACCGACAGGCTTTCGTTCTACGACGCAATCTCTCCCATTATCGATGCGGAAAGTGTCGATATGAACCATGCATTTTTCGGATCCAGGTGGGAGATTGAGAGCACTGATTATCTCAACTGCCCACTCGATAAGGACCGGTACTATGCCTTTGTCGAGGAACTGATAAAATCAGACAGAGTAAATCCCCGATCTTTTGAGGATACACGATTCTTCGATGCCTGTCTTCCGGTAGAGGTCATCGCTTTGCGGGGCAGGGATTCTCTTCGATTCGGCCCTATGAGGCCCGTGGGATTTACAGATCCCCTTACAGGATCAAGACCATATGCCCTGCTTCAGCTGCGCAGGGAAAACCTCAAGGGTAATGCCTATAACCTGGTCGGCTTCCAGACCAGACTCACCTACACTGAGCAGAAACGGATCTTCTGCATGATACCCGCGCTTGCAGGGGCTGAATACCTGCGGTTCGGCAGTATTCACAGAAACACCTTTTTCGACTCTCCGAAAGTGCTGAACAAGGATTTGAGCATAAAGGGATTCCCCCTGGTATTTCTTGCCGGTCAGGTAACCGGGGTTGAAGGATACATGGAATCCGCAGCCATGGGTATCGTAGCGGCGCTTGCCGCACTTGCGAAGATGTCTGGCAGGGTCTTTTCACCCCCTGGCCCAGACACCGCAACAGGGGCACTGATAAGCTATATTACCGATGAACATACTACAAAGTTCCAGCCTATGAATATCAATTTCGGCATTATGGAACCGCTCGATGCGCCTAAAAAGCTCAGACAACAGGCCAGGCTGGAGAAGGAATCCCTATCATTTGAAACATGGCTGAAATCCTTTGACGTGTCCAGTTGACAGGTACAGCCCGGGGCCTGTACCAATGAACACATAACCTCTGAGCCTTGATCCCAGGCAAACTACATTCATATTGATGTATCTTCTGAAAGTACATGTCGGATCATACATGCGGGGGACACCAGATATCACTGGGGCAGGATCATAATCTCTTTGTCGTGCAGAAAGTTTTTACAACCTGATGAAAATCCATAGTACTGTACATGTTCACAACAGTTCCGTATCCGGACTTTGTGAAACACTCAACTTATATATAAAGGGC
>Ga0129302_1003048_pt1 | contig 11698 bp, 10 predicted proteins | sample BlaSprsedimmetaG_FD_94476 | JGI IMG/M metagenome (GOLD analysis project Ga0129302, IMG submission 94476) | Hot spring sediment bacterial and archeal communities from California, USA to study Microbial Dark Matter (Phase II) - Blank Spring... | ecosystem: Environmental > Aquatic > Thermal springs... | reverse complement strand
GGTCTCCGCGAAACCCTTTATGGCGGTCAGAGGTGTGCGCAGTTCATGGGATACGTTAACGACAAGGTCCTTCTTGATTTTCTCTATCCTTTTCCTCTCGGTTATGTCGTGCAGGAGAACGACCTTTGCCCTGCCTGATCGTATGGGTGTTACGCTGCACAGATAAAAAGTATTTTCCATTTCAAAATCATCACTTGCCGGTCTGTCTTTAGCCTTTTCAACTATCTCGTTGAGTTTAACCGATCGTATGACCTCCCAGAAATACCTGCCCAGGATCTTTTCTGAACCGGCAATCCTCTGCGCGCTCTCGTTGAACATGAGGATCTTTCCCCTGTTGTCGATTACCAGGAGCGCTTCGGTCATCGATGATATGATGCTTTCCAGTTCTTCTCTTCTGCCGGAGAGCTCAGTGAACGATGTCTGTAGATGTTCGGTCATATCATTGAAATTTTCAGCGAGTTCTCTTATCTCGGTACTGCTTTTCAGTGTTACCCTCACATCGAGATCGCCCCCGGCAATCTGTCTCGATGCCCTGTTGAGTTCCCTGATCGGACTGGAGATCCTGTGGGATATGAAAAATGCGATAAAAAGAGAGATTGCGATAATGATAAACGACATCTTCATGATGTCATGACGAAGCGTACCAAGGAGGATGTCGATGTTTTCAAAGGGAATGCTCATACGGATAACAGCGCCTGTCTTCCCCTCGATCTCCATGGGCACAGCCACATAGAGCATATCTTTCTGAAGGGTAAGACTGTATCGCACAACTCTTCCTGTCTCGCCGATAAATGCAGCGATAATCTCGGGCCTGTCACGGTGGTTTTCAAGTGTTTCAGGGTCGTTTTCAGAATCAGCCAGCACCTTGCCTGAAAAATTGATAACGGTTATCCTTGTCTGAAGGCTTTTCCCCATATCGGAAACAAGAGAGTTTAATCCGGGCATATCTTCCTTTTTCATGATAGGGTCTATTATCAGTACAAGGGTATTGCCGAGGTTCTTCAGTCCTGTTGTGTATGTATCCATGTAGTGGGTGCGGATGGTCTGGAATGAGACAGAAAGGATAAGGCCTGCCAGTGCCAGGCAGACAATTACATATCCGGAAAAGATCTTAATAATAATAGGCAGTCTCATTCTTCCAGCTTGTATCCTACGCCTCGGATGTTTCTTATCATGTTTCCTGCGACTCCGAGCTTGTCCCTCAGGTTCTTGATGTGCACGTCCACTGTCCGGTCCAGAACCGCTTTTTCATTCCCCCAGAGATGATCAAGAATCTTCTCCCTGCTGAATACTCTTCCTCTGTTCATGGCCAGCAGGTGAAGTATCCTGAATTCCACCGAGGTGGCATTGACTGGTTCATTCTTGACGGTTATCAGGAATCTTTCCGGATCAATTGTGAGGCTGTCTCCGATACATAGTGTGCTGTCTGCGGAAGAGTCTGTTCTGCGCAGGACTGCCTTTACCCTTGCCATGAGTTCCCTTGGTGAAAACGGTTTCGTGACATAATCATCAGCGCCTAAGTCCAGCCCGGCAACCTTGTCTGTTTCGAGAACCTTTGCCGTCAGCATGATGATAGGGATGTCGCTGTAATCGGCATCTTTTTTCAGCTGTCTGCATACGCTCAGGCCGTCCAAGTCCGGGAGCATGAGATCGAGAATGATAAGATCAGGCGTGCGCGACACAATGGATTTGAGAAAGTCCGAGGAATTGGAATAGGAGTTCACCTCGAAACCTTCTTTCTTCAGGTGAAGGGTGACAAGATGCCTGATATCCGGCTCGTCGTCTATTACTGCAATGAGCTTGTTCATAATCCTTTCTCGTGGTCAAAATGATAAAGTGACAGTACCACACTTGCAAGGTAATAAACCACAATGTAATCTTGTTTATCCATGTCATATATGGAGGCAAAAGGTTGTGTCTGGAACACGGACACGACCTTTTGCCCTCTTGTATCTGAGCAGGTTATTTAAGACCTACGAACCCTTCTTCTTCAACCATCTTCTGGACTTCATCACTCAGGACGAAGTCGATGAATTTTTTGACATTGCCTGCAGGTGCACCATTTGTGTACATGAAAAGCGGCCGCGACAGGGAATATTTACCGCTGATAACGGTTTCCTTGGTACATTTGACGCTGTCGACTTCTATATCCTTGACCTTGCCTGAAAGGTAGCCGAGCCCTATATATCCTATGGCACCGGGCGTCTGTGCCACGGTCTGTGCCACGGCCTGGTTCGAAGCTGTCGTCAATGCATCGGCTCTGACTTTTTCCTTGTTGATTGCGAGTTCTTCAAATGCCTCAAACGTTCCGCTGGAACTGTCACGGCTTATAACGATAATCTTGCCGCCTTTACCGCCGAGATCCGACCAGTTCGATACTTTTCCGGTATAGATGTCCTTTATCTGATCCCGGCCAAGTTTGCTCAGCGGGTTGCTGGGATGGACAATGACTGCAATGCCGTCCATAGCGATAATGTTCTCAAAGGGATTGATGCCCGCGGCCTTTGCCTTGTCTATCTCCTTGTCCTTGATCTTCCTGGACGAGTCGGCTATATCGGTTGTACCGTCGATGAGAGATGCAATCCCTACACCGGATCCTCCTCCCTGCACGGATATGTTTATTCCGGGGTGCTCATCCATGAAGGTCTCCGCTGCGATCTGCGCAATGGGCAGTACCGTTGTCGAGCCCTTAATAGTCATGTCCGGTCCTGCTGCAACAGCGCCGCTCCCGGTTGTCATGATGAACAAGACGGCGCCAGCGACAGCCAATAGAATTCTTCCTGAAAATATCTGTAATTTCATAAGAAAACCTCCGTTTTTTATGTTCAATAGATGCCCAGTGTTAAGGAATTATAAAATATCTGTTAATTTTGGGTTAAGAAATGATTCATATCCAAAACTGATAACCCAGATAGAGAAGAGTAATAGTTTATTACTAGAGAATTTATCTTGCGTTTAACAATCCTGAGCCGGATCCTTCATAAAAGACTGGAAAGAGACCTCAGGAACATGGCTCAAATATCTAGGTGTCTGAAACCAGGCCAACCTGAAGAAGCGGCGTATATATCCGTTATATTTTCATATAATTGACATTTTCTTGTATATAGTTTCACAATCGGGGCGCTGATTGTGTGATAGTGATAAAACATACAATTTTGACCGTCACAGGCGGTAACACGCCGGGCTCAAAGATTTCCGGTATAGTTTGAGAGGTCGGCAATTATTACTCTGAGGCAGAGGGTTATGGGAAAAAACATCCCCGATATGAATATATTAAACAGGCTGCGTGAACCCGTCAACGGTCTCACTCATTTCATCGGCGCCCTGCTCGCATGCATCGGGCTTGTCGTGCTTGTCATCAAGTCGTCCGACCCGGTAAAACCCTGGCACATTACCACCTTCTCGATCTTTGGTGCCGGCATGATCCTGCTCTATACGGTAAGTACCCTGTACCACTGGCTTGACCTCTCGGAAAAGGGGATCGCAAGGATGCGCACCCTGGATCATATCATGATCTTTGTCCTTATTGCCGCCACCTATACCCCTTTTTGTCTTATTCCGTTTCGGGGTGTCTTCGGATGGAGCCTGTTCGGGTGTATCTGGGCCATAGCCTTGCTTGGGACCGTGTTCAAGCTGTTCTGGATACATGCCCCGCGGTGGGTCTCCGCAGGCGTTTACGTCTTCATGGGATGGATCGCCATAGTGGGGATCGGGCCAATGATCCGGACATTACAGCCCGGTGCTATCTTCTGGCTTGTTGCCGGCGGCGTCTTCTACTCAACTGGCGCCCTGATCTATGCCATGAAGAGGCCGGACCCATGGCCCAGGTGGTTCGGCTTTCACGAAATATTCCATATCTTCGTCATCCTTGGCAGCAGCGCCCATTTCTGGGTCTTTTACCGATATATCAGCTTGATGGACTGAATAGATACTCCTGGTCGGCCTTTCGTGTTTATTCTTTGCCGGGCGGAAAATCAGGATTCGAAACCAGAGTTTAATCCCTTGGGGTTAATTCCCCGTAGCTTGCTGCGAATTGCCTATTCAAAATAGAAGGCTTTGGATACCCCGTTGCTTGCGGCGGGGTAGTTCATCGCCGGAGATTCCTCATCGGGCCGCGGACCTATAATATGGTTTTCCCGGAGCAGTCTTTGCTGGCAAGTTTCCTTCTGATTCCTGCAAGACCGATCAGCCCGGAACCTAGAAGTATCATGGTGGCAGGCTCCGGTACGGGTGCTGCTCCGCCGACATTGTCGATGTGGCTGATCTTTCCTATTTCCAGGAGACTGTATCCCTGTTCCTGGAGGTTGATAACCGCCCAATCGAGCAGTTCATTGTTTTGGAACAGGAACCAGCGATAGTCGACATCATCGCGGAGATTGCCGGTTTTAACGAGAAAATAATCTGGATATAACGTCTCACCTTCTGAAGTCACAAGATTATATGCAAACGTGTAGTCTGCTACTACGCCAGGGGTTGAGTAGGCCTGGAGCCAGCCTGCGCCATCATCAGTTTCAATCTTATCGAAATCAGTATCAGTATAGTAGGATGAGATCAATCCAAGACCAAAGAGGGTTGTATTGATCCAATTAAGTTCCTCTGCATCGCCAGAACTACCACCAACATCTTCCTGCGTTGCAGACGCTAAGTAGATATCCAGTTCCCCGACATCCACATACCCGCCATCATTAATATAGAAAGACCATGCCGAACTTGCAATAAGAAGCAAGCTGATTGTAAGTACTATAAACCTTATCATTTTCTTCTCCTTGGTGGACGATCATATCTAACTGTTTTTATCGATCCTTGTGTATATAAGCCACGTGTTCTTAAAAGGCGTCAGTTTAAAATATAGCAATAAAAGTGCCATGTCGATATTAGAGAAGAGATCGGGAAAAACGCATAATATCAAAGCATTGCTATAATTGATGGTGATGGCCTTATGCGGGGTGTTAATAAAATGGAAGATTCCTATCCTTAATAGGACCTAAGATAACCCCTCGTGGGAAAATATTTTCACGTAAGTCAATCTAATGAGGCACTCTCAGGTATAGGCATACCTATTCCGAACACGGAGTTTCATTCAGATGTAACGTAAGCTGCTTCTAAGCGCTCACAAATTATCCTCGCCCATTAAGGGAGAGGATAACGGCAGGATGGGAATAATTAATAGAGTTCTGATGCCTCGACAGTTTACTGCCGGGTTCTTTATCATCGTATTTTGTGGACAGGGGTGATTATGGAATGCAATGTTGACAAGGATAGTTTTTACCATTAATACACTACCACTCTACCAAAACAGTAGAGATAGTAGATTTTCATGGATGTAAACATATGAAACTCTCAACCAGGGGCCGTTACAGTGTGAGGATAATGCTCGATCTGGCAATCCATGATGATGCCGGTCCGGTTTTTTTAAAAGATATTGCCCTTCGGCAGCAGATCTCCCAGAAGTATCTATGGCAGCTGATAAATCCTCTGAAGACGACAGGCCTGATAAAGTCCGTGCGGGGTTCAAACGGCGGATACAGTCTTGCAAGGACGGCCTCGCAGATAACCCTGAAGGATATCATCCAGGTCGGGGAGGGGTCATTGTCTCTTGTGGATTGTGTGGATGATGCCGGAGAGTGCGGCAGGTCGGAATTATGCGTCTACCGCGATGTCTGGATGGAAGCCACGAAGAAGATGCTCGAGACCTTTGAGGCCCTGAGCCTGGAAGATATGGTAAAGCGACATTGGCAGAAGTTTTCCGGCATATCGGAGAAATAATCCTTGAGCAGACGGTATGGAACACCTTGGGGCGCATACACATTGGAAAAAGGAGAAACGAATGGAAAACAAGTCAATAAAGGCACGGGTGGTCGCGGTTTGTTCCAGTGCTGAAAAAGGGACCAGAAAAATCCCGCAGAACTCTGCAAGGATTCTGAAGGACTGCGGGCTTGCAGGCGATGCCCATGCCGAGATAGGAACAAAGAGGCAGGCGAGCCTGCTTGCCGTCGAGAGCATTGAAGAGATGAAGGGGCTGTCTTCAGGTAATAGCATGTACAGCGGAGGTTATAATGGAAAAACGCAAGGTATATTTTGATAACAATGCAACAACGCCGATTCATCCGGAAGTGAAAAAAATAATGATTGAGCTCATGGATGTCTTCGGGAATCCTTCAAATCTTCACGCCTTCGGGCGCCAAGCCAGGGGTTATGTGGAAGACGCCAGGGTTAAGGTTGCTGATTTTATCGGAGCGGCACCTGATGAGGTGATGTTTGTTGGGAGTGGATCAGAGGCAAACAACACAGTACTGTCCATTCTGACAAACCAGTGCAGCCATTGTCATTTTGACTGCAGAAGCGGCAGAAGCCTCATCACGACCACCATCGAGCATCCCTGCATCCTTGAGACCTCGAAGTGTCTTTCCGAGGGGGGAGTCAAGGTCTCTTATATCGAGGTGGATCAGTATGGTAAGGTGGACCTCGATCAGATCCGCGAGTCGGTGACAACAGATACCGGCCTGGTATCGGTAATGATGGCAAACAATGAGATAGGTACGATCCAGGATATCAAAACCATTGCACAGATCGTGCATGAAAAGGGTGTCTTTTTCCACACCGATGCGGTTCAGGCCGTGGGCAAGGTTCCGGTTGATGTCAATGACCTGGATGTTGATTTCCTCACACTCTCCGGGCACAAGATCTACGGACCCAAGGGTGTCGGGGCCCTGTATGTCAGAAAAGGGTCACCGTTCTGTCCGCTCATACGCGGAGGTCACCAGGAAAAAGGCAGGCGTGCGGGAACTGAGAACACTATCGGTATTGTGGGGCTGGGTAAGGCCATAGAAATGCGTGCAAAGGAAATGGAGGCCGAGGAAAAGCGACTTCTCGGGTTGAAAAAAAGGCTCAGGCAGGGGATAGAGGAAACGATACCCGATATACGTTTTGTCGGCCACCCCACGGACGCTCTGCCGGGAACGCTCAATGTCTCGTTCGACGGGGCAGAAGGGGAGGCGATCATCCTCTATCTCGACCTGGAAGGAATAGCAGTCTCAACAGGCTCTGCGTGCGCTTCCGGTTCGCTTGACCCGTCTCATGTGATCCTCGCCACCGGGCTTCCGGCCGAGTGTGCACACGGATCGATCCGGATCAGTCTGGGCAGGGAAAATACTGCTGATGATATCGAATACATGCTCGATGTGCTCCCCCCGATCATGGACAGGATAAGGTCCATGTCAACAGTGTATGCAAGGAGACAATAATGATCAAGACAGACTGGCTGTATACGGACAAGGTTCTCGAACACTTCATGCATCCGAAAAACATCCTGGTGGATGAAGACGCATATGAAGCCGACGGCAAGGGCATAACCGGGAATATCAAGTGCGGCGACCAGATGATCGTTGTTATCAAGGTGGATAAGGAAAAAGGGATCATCAAAGACTGCAAGTGGAAGACCTTCGGATGTGCCAGTGCCATTGCCAGCACCTCTGCCCTGTCCGAGATGGTAAAGGGCAGGACTCTCGAAGATGCGTACCATGTTTCTGCAAAGGATATCAATAAAGAGCTCGGCGGCCTGCCGGAACACAAGATCCACTGCAGCGTGCTTGGCGACAAGGCCCTGCGGGCTGCCATAAACGACTACTACATCCGCAATGGTATGGAGGACAAGGTCAAAAAGGAAGAGGCGCGCATCGTGTGCAACTGTATGAACATAACCGACCATGAGATCGAAGAAGCAGTTCTCGAAGGCGCAAGGACCTTTTACGAAGTGCAGGAGATGACCAAGGCAGGTACTGTATGCGGTGAGTGCAAGGATGATATTACCGAACTGGTGGAAGTCTACAAGAATAAGCATTTCTGTCAGACGTAACATGGTAACCTGTGAGGAATATCTTAGTGGGCCATTGCCCATACTGCAGGTGAAGTGCCCAGGGTGAAGAGAATGCAGACAGGCCAGGCGTGTTCATTGTCTGCGACACTGCACAGCGGTATCTGAGTACGGAGCTGTTTGATTGATCACACATTTTGCGTTATAGAAAGAATTAACACTGCGGGAGCGGCTTTCAGCCGCGATTTCTTTTGCATCGCTTCTGAATACACGCGCACATTTGAAAAGGAGAACTTGCTTGGGAGGTCAAGATTATGAGCCATGATCCGGAAAAGAAAGCATGCGAGGAAGACACCCTGATCAGGAGGGTTGTTGACGAGTTATGCCGGAGCGAGTCATATGAATCCGTCTATCACAGGCCGACCGTCAAAGGGCTGATGCCTTCTCTGGAAACCCTGGTCGAGATTGTAGACCGGCTCAGGAGTGTCCTTTTCCCTGCATACTTCAATGATTCCGAGATGACAACATCGACCATGCCCTTTATCATCGGCAGCCATATCGAGAAGATCGAACGGCTGCTCGGCGAACAGATAAAACGGGGATACGGGTTTTCCTGTGAGATCAGGGACAGGCAGGCCTGTCTGGAATGTGAGGAACGCTCCCTTTCTCTGGCACGCGAATTCATTGCCACCATACCGAAGATAAGGCGGCTTCTTGCATCGGATGTCAGGGCATCCTATGAGGGAGACCCTGCGGCAAAGAGTACCGGAGAGACCATATTCTGCTATCCCAGCATCAAGGCAGTGACGAATTACCGTATTGCGCATGAGCTCCATCTCCTGGGAGTGGATATCATTCCCAGGATCATTACCGAGATGGCGCATTCAGCCACCGGAATAGACATCCACCCCGGTGCAGCGATCGGCGAGCGGTTCTTCATCGACCACGGCACAGGCACGGTCATCGGAGAGACCTGCGAGATCGGCAGCAATGTCCGTCTCTACCAGGGAGTGACCCTGGGCGCCATAAGTTTTCCCAAGGACGATTCCGGAAAGCTGGTCAAGGGTATCCCCAGGCATCCCATAGTCGAAGACGATGTCATTATCTATTCCGGAACCACAATCCTGGGCCGGGTAAGGATCGGAAAGGGATCGGTCATCGGCGGCAATGTCTGGCTTACCCATGACGTTGAGCCGGGGACCCAAGTAGAGCAGGGCGTACATTCAAGGCCGGTCATTGTAAGCGGCGATTAATGATCCTGCACCCGGAAGAGGAATTCTCATGATCGATCATTTCGGTAAAGTGATGGCGATCAGGTACATGCACTGCATCCGGCTGGTATTTCTTATCTTTGCAGCTTTATACTGTATTTACCCTGTCACGGCATATGCCGGGCAGGAAGGCCGGGTTTTCCTCTGGTCTATCGAATCTGAAAAAAACACGGTATATCTCCTCGGATCAGTCCATGTCCTGACAAAGGAGGCATACCCCCTGGATGAACGCATGGAAAAGGCATACTCAGGCAGCGCCTGCATCATGTTCGAGGCGGATATGACGGGGATCGCCCTGCCTGAAACCCGGATGAAGATGATAAGTGCAGGGACGTATTCGGACGGGACAACCCTCAAACAGCATATCTCAAAGGAAACCTATGGCATCCTCAAACACAAGGTGGACGCTGCAGGGATGAGCATGGAACAGTTCGACACACTCAAGCCGTGGCTGTGCGCGGTTACCTTAAGCGGCATGGAACTCAGGAGAATGGGTTTTGACCCGGCCCTGGGCATCGATTCTTATTTTTTCACCAGGGCGAGGCAGGATAAAAAAGACCTTATCTTCCTGGAATCTCCTGACTATCAGATCGACCTCATTGCTGGCGTTCTTGAGGACAGACCCGAAGATCTCCTGAAACAGACGATTGCCGAACTCGAGGTGATCGAGACGATGTCTGCAGATATGCTGAGCGCCTGGGAAAGCGGGGACGCGGCAAAGATGGAATCCATCGTGAGCATGAGCCTGAAGGATTACCCGCGTATCCATGATACACTCTTTGTCCAGCGCAATACCGACTGGACGGCACAGATCGAAAAGCTCATCGGCCGGGATAAGAATGTTCTGGTCATCGTGGGCGCCGGGCATTTGGTAGGTGAGAAAGGGGTGCTGAATCAGCTCAGAAAAAGAGGGTACACCATTAGTCTTGAATGAATGGAATTCATTCTTATTATTGTAATCAAGGAAGGCTGCCATTGATGTTCCCCGATAGGACTATCGCAAGAACCCTGTTTGCCAGCTCAAACATCATCCTTTTTTCCCTGGTTTCAATACTCGGTTGTTTCTGGATATACAGGGACTATCGCGCCATGACCGTAACGACCGAGAGGATCAGGGCGGAACAGGTGCAGGCAAAGAAAGAACTCATTCAGACAGAGGTAATGTGGAGCATCAACTATATCGCCTACAAGAGATCCCAGGTGGAGCAGCGGGTCCGCAGTGACATCCAAGACCATGTGTACGAAGCTCATACCATCGCAAGCAGGATCTATGATCTCGGCAGGGATTCATTATCTGAAGACCAGCTGAAAAGGATTGTTGTCGAGACCCTGCGTCCCATGCGGTTCAACAATGGACGGGGATACTACTTTGCCACCGACCTGACGGGTGTCGAACAGCTCTTTGCCGACAGGCCCGAGATGGAACAGAAAAATCTCCTCGATATAACAGACACCGAGGAAAGGTACGTGATCAGGGACATGATCTCGATCGCTCAGGGGAAGGGAGAGGGCTTTTATGAATATGCATGGACAAAACCCGGAGAGAGGGAAAAGGATTTTCCCAAGATCGCGTTTGTCAAGCTGTTCGAGCCGTTCAACTGGTTCATCGGGACCGGGGAATACCTGGACGACATGAAAAGAGATGTTCAGGAAGAGGCCCTGAGCCTCATCAGCCAGATCAAATTCGGCAATGACGGCTATATCTTTGTCATGAATTCCGATGGGGTGTTGTTGCGTCACCCGGATGAGAAACTGATCGGGGAAAATATCAGAAACCTTGCAGATCCGGACGGCATATTGGTGGGACAGTCGCTGATGGATGCGGGAAACCGCCAAGGCGGTGATTTTGTACAGTATGTCTGGCCCAAACCCTCCACCGGCGAGCAGGCCCGGAAACTGAGCTATGCGGTCGCCTTCCCGGACTGGGGTTGGATCATCGGCACCGGGGTCTATCTTGACGATGTCGAAAGAGCCATTGCCGCACAGCTGCAGGAGTATCATCGCAGCGTTGTTCAGCGTATTGTATTCATCCTTGTTCTGCTCGTGTCTTTCATCGTTGTCTCCCTGGTCTTAACCAGATTTATGTCAAAGAGGCTGCAGAACGACATCGACCGGTTCATGAGTTTTTTCAGAAAAGCCGCAACCTCGTACGAGAAGATCGATCCGGATGGGTTTGATTTTTCCGAGTTCAAGGCCATCGGCGGGTATGCCAACAAACTCGTAGAGGATTTCAGGACCGTGAAGGACGAACTGAAGTCTGAACGGGACAAGGCACAGTCCTATCTGGACACCGCAGGGGTGATGTTCTTGATTCTCGACAGTGAAGGTCTCATTACACTGATTAACCCCAAAGGGTGCGAGCTTCTCGGGTATGAGGAATCCGAGCTCTTTGGTCTGAGCTGGTTTGACACCTGTATCCCGGCTTCAGATAGAGAAAGGGTGAAAGAGATATTCTCCGGGATTGTCTCGGGGCAGATAAAACCGCATGAATACGCGGAAAACGCTGTTGTAAGCAGAGATGGTGCGGAGAAGATCATTGCCTGGCACAATGTGATTCTGCGTGATCCCAACGGGCAGATCACAGGTGTATTGAGTTCCGGTGAAGATATTACCG
>Ga0129302_1003046_pt1 | contig 11700 bp, 11 predicted proteins | sample BlaSprsedimmetaG_FD_94476 | JGI IMG/M metagenome (GOLD analysis project Ga0129302, IMG submission 94476) | Hot spring sediment bacterial and archeal communities from California, USA to study Microbial Dark Matter (Phase II) - Blank Spring... | ecosystem: Environmental > Aquatic > Thermal springs... | reverse complement strand
TTCGATAAATGCTTCGTGATCGCCGCCGTCAACGTCGTCTTTCCATGATCTATATGTCCTATCGTCCCTACATTAACGTGTGGTTTCGTCCTCTCAAACTTCTCTTTAGCCATGTGATGGTCCCCCTTAATAAATGTTTTTTCTCCGCACAACCCTATTCGTGGAGCCCACGACCGGGGTCGAACCGGTGAACCTCTTCCTTACCAAGGAAGTGCTCTACCTACTGAGCTACGTGGGCGTATCTCCACATAAAAGAGGGGTAATGGAGCGGGAAACGGGATTCGAACCCGCGACCCTCAGCTTGGAAGGCTGACGCTCTAGCCAACTGAGCTACTCCCGCATCATTTTCTTGGAAGCGCAGTCATTACGACTTACGTCTCCTGCGATCCCTCATTCTTTATGGTGGAGGGGGGAGGATTCGAACCTCCGAAGGCTGAGCCGGCAGATTTACAGTCTGCTCCCTTTGGCCACTCGGGAACCCCTCCTAACCTTTTTGGAGCTGGAGATGGGACTCGAACCCGCAACCTGCTGATTACAAATCAGCTGCTCTACCGATTGAGCTACTCCAGCCCTATCAGCGCACTAGTGGCTTGCGCAAAAAAAGTCTCTATCTCAACGGTCAGGTAAAAGTCAAGGGTTAAAATCAGTTCTGATTTAAATTAGATGCCGTCCGAAGAAAAAGCCCTTGTTGACCCTTTCGAGTACCCTATGCTAACAATGCGAAGCGATGCATAACAGAATTGATCATCTTGCTATCATTATGGACGGAAATGGTAGATGGGCAAAAAGCCGTTGTCTGTCCAGGCTCAAGGGCCATGAAGAAGGGGCCCAGGCAGCCAGACGAATAGTAGAGGCCGTCAAAGAGAGGAACATCCCATACCTGACCCTGTATGCCTTCTCTTCGGAAAACTGGAACAGGCCCAAAGACGAGGTTGAAGGTCTTTTCAGACTGCTCGAGGGCTTTATAGACAAGGAGATCGACCGGCTCAAAGAAAGCGGCGTGTGTCTTCATATAATCGGCGATATATCCAAATTCCCTTCTGTCCTGATAGAAAAGGTTATGATGTCAGTGGATAAGACAGCTCGCAACAAGGAAATACATTTAAGCGTAGCCCTGAATTACGGGGGCAGGGATGAGATCATCCGGACAACCAGGAAGATCATAAGCGAGGGTCTCACAGCGGACAGTCTGAATCAGAAGGTCTTTGCAGGATACCTGGATACCGCCTTCATGCCTGACCCGGACCTCCTGATAAGAACCGGGGGAGAATGGCGTATCAGTAATTTTCTCCTCTGGCAGCTAGCTTATACCGAGATCTTCTTTACCGATACACTATGGCCGGATTTTGATGAGGATGCCCTTGAGAGAGCCTTGACATGGTTTTCCTCCAGGGAAAGAAGATTCGGCATGACCAGCGAACAGGTCAGGGGAAAAGAACCTGTATGAAACGAATCCTCGGTGCCATTATCCTGATCATTATCTTTGCACTGCCTGCCTTTTTGGGGCCGGACTGGGTTTTCTTTCTCATCGCAATAATCGTACTGCCGACATGCCAGTATGAACTTTTCAGAGCAATGCATACCCCCGGAAGCCGGATCATGGGCTGGATAGCCCTTGCAGGGTCTTTCCCTTTATTGACCAGCATGTATTACGGAAATCTCTCAGTATCTTTATATATAATAGGTATAGTCAGCCTTGCCATTATCCTCACGGGTCTTGTCTTGTTTGAGAAAGGCAAGGCAGATGCAAGAGAAGTCGGACTTGTTGTTTTCGGGATCATCTATCCGCTGTTTCTGTCGGGTTTCTGGATCATGGTGAGAAACGGCATAGACGGAAGATTCTGGATGATATTCGGTCTGTTGAGCACATTTGCTGCCGATACCGGGGCATATTATATTGGCAAGAACCTTGGAAGGCACATGCTTGCACCGCGGCTAAGTCCGAAAAAGACCATCGAGGGCCTTGCCGGAGGCTTTCTTGCCAGCATGATTTTCGGCGGCTCTTTTCTGTACTTCTACAATCATTTCTTCTTTCTCGATGGATCGTATCCGGTATGGATCATCATGCCCCTTGCCGGGCTGATCTGTCTTCTCGGGCTCATGGGTGATCTCACTGCATCAATGTTTAAACGGGAATTCAATATCAAGGATCTGGGAAACATCATACCCGGACACGGCGGAATGCTTGACAGGATGGACGGCATAATCCCTGTCGGGCTGGTCCTATACCTCATAATCCAGGTACTCTGAATTCATGAAAAAGGTCATTATTCTCGGATCCACAGGTTCAATTGGTTGCTCGGCCCTTGATATTATCCGTATGCATCCGGACAGATTTGATCTGATCGGGCTTCAGGCAGGCTCAAACGGGGATCTTCTCGCCCGTCAGGCAGATGAGTTCAATGTGAATCTCATTGCACTCTCATCATCTTCGGCATCCTTCACTGCGCGGGGCCGCCATGTCATTACCGGAGCTGATGCTGCTGCAAGGCTCGTTCAGGAGAGAGATGCCGATATCGTGGTCAACGGCATAGCAGGTGCAGCAGGCTTTATGCCATCGCTTGAGGCTGTCAGGCAGGGTGCAACATTGGCCCTTGCAAATAAGGAATCCATGGTTATCGGCGGCACCTTCATAACCAGTGAGGCAAAAAGATCGAATGCCAGGATCATCCCGGTGGATTCCGAGCACTCTGCCATATTCCAATGCCTTGCAGGAGAATCCACCGAAGAGGTTCGCCGGATAATACTCACGGCATCAGGGGGACCATTCAGGGACAGGCCGATAGAAACCTTCGGCAATATCACACCTGAAGAGGCATTAACCCATCCCACATGGTCCATGGGGAGACGCATAACCATAGATTCGGCCACAATGATGAACAAAGGACTCGAGATCATAGAGGCATGCTGGCTCTTTGATGTGGATATCGACATGATACATGTCTTGGTTCACCCCCAGAGCATTGTCCATTCCATGGTGGAATTCCATGACATGAGCATCAAGGCACAGCTCGGCATACCTGACATGAGAATCGCCATCGCATATGCCCTTTCATGGCCGGAGAGGATGCCGCTTGGTCTTTCAAGCCTGGATCTTGCTACAATACTCAAACTAGACTTCATCCCGCCAGACGAAGATAAATTTCCGGCACCAGGCGTGGCAAGGGCTGCAATGAAAAACCCTGGGACACTGCCGTGTATTATGAATGCAGCAGACGAAGTTGCAACAGAAGCCTTTCTCGAGGGACGCATACGGTTCGACAGGATTATTGACCTGGTGACAAGGACCATGGACAAGCTTTCAGGCACGAGGGTGACAAACCCTCAAGAATTGATGGAACTCGATGGAGAATCCAGAAAAATAGCGGAGAATATACTGATATGACTACAATTTTCGCATTCGTTATCGTTTTAGGAATCCTGATATTTTTTCATGAGCTAGGACACTTCCTCATGGCAAAGATAAATGGTGTTGGGGTGCTGAAATTCTCATTGGGATTCGGCCCGGCGATCATCAAAAAGCGCATTGGCGAAACAGAGTACCGGATATCCGCGATCCCCTTGGGGGGCTACGTAAAGATGCTCGGAGAAGATCCGGATAAAGACGATGAGATCTCCCATATCGACGATGAGAAGGCATTTTCCAGCAAAAGCCTCAAGGCCCGGGCAGTAATCGTTGCGGCAGGACCGGTGTTCAACCTTCTGCTCGCCATTGTTATTTATACCTTGATTGCCTGGTGGGGAATCCCTTCATTTCTTCCGGTTGTGGGAGACCTTATCGACAATTCGCCTGCATATGATGCGGGAATACTCGCAGGAGACAGGATCGAGGCTATAGACGGAAATCCTGTGGAGTTATGGGAAGACATCTCGTTTTTGCTTAAAGATGCAAATCCCGAAACCAGGGTCGAGATGACCATCAACAGAGAAGGGGAGCTCTTCACTGTCCATGTAAGCCCGATCATGACAACAGACACAAACATATTCGGTGAAGAAATCCAACGCCCTATGATCGGCATCAGCCGAGGCGAAAAGATCATTACGAAGCGTCTCGGATTCTTTTCAGGAATCGGTTATGGTTTCAGCAAGACATACCAGGTTATTGAACTGACCGGTATCGCCCTGAAAAAGATGGTGGATGGAACCCTGGATATCAAGGAGAGCCTCGGCGGACCCATTCTCATTGCACAGGTCTCTGGCGAGACGTTCAAGGCCGGAATGCTGCCGTTCTTCTTCATGATAGCCTTTGTCAGTATCAATCTGGCGCTGATCAACATCCTTCCCATCCCGATACTCGACGGAGGGCACCTGCTCTTCTTTCTCATCGAAGGCATTACCGGCAAACCCGTAGAGGGAAGGCCCAGAGAGATTGCACAGCAGATCGGGCTGTTCCTGCTCATTCTCTTGATGCTATTTGCCTTTTACAATGACCTCATCCGCGTCTTTAAAGGAGTCTAGCCATTCTTGCCCTTGCCATCGACACATCAACAAACATATGTTCGGTAGCCCTGGTCAGAGACCAGGTTGTCGAGTCCGAGATTAACACCACGGTCAGGACAGGTCATGCAGGAAAGATTCTTGCAATAATTGATGCCCTTCTCAATATGAATGGGACGGCAAAACAGGAAGTGGATCTCATTGCCGCAGGGTGCGGCCCGGGATCGTTTACCGGAATCAGGATCGGGATTGCTTCCGCCAAGGGACTTTCCATGGCCCTTGGCTGCCCGATAATAGGGATCTCGAGCCTGGATACCCTGGCATATGGCGTCATGCCTTCGACAATACCCATAATGCCTGTCATTGATGCTCGAAAATCAGAGATCTTCTGTTGTCTGTACTCGGCTGGCGGAATACCACGGACAACCTATATGAATATCCTTCCCGAGGAAATCTCTGATATCGTCCAGGAAAAGACCCTCTTCATCGGAAACGGCATCTCACTGTGTGAGGATGTCCTTAAAGAAAGACTCGGGGAGAAGTTTGTCAAGGGTCCCCGAAGCCTGTGGAACCCGAGGGCGTCGGTGATAGGACTGACGGCTCTGGACACATTGTCCAGCCAACAGTCAGGGGAGATAGAGCCTATCTATGTCAGGCCGTCCGACGCAACACTGACACTGAAGAGGAGGTCGCAAAGGCAACTCATCACATGAATAACACAGCAGCAAGCTTGAGGGATATCTGCAAGCCGTCTTACTTCTCCCCCCACCTGCACACCTTCAGCTTTTTTCCGGGAAATCTTCTGATTTAGACACCGGTTGATCTTCTGCCGTTAAAAGGGTTATTCTTACTCTGCTTATGCGGTTGCCCCGCATACGCTCCACCTTGAATTTCATATCCTTCCACAGAACATTGTCCCCCTCTTCGGGTATACGGTCAAGCAGCCCGTATATGAGGCCTGAGAGGGTATCAAAATCCTCAGGATATTCCTTTTCGATGTACCGGCCAAGATCTATCAGGGAGATATTGCCGGTAACGATAAAGCTGTTCTCGGTAACAGGAACCACGGGAGCCAGAAAGGCATCATGTTCATCCATAATATCTCCGGTGATCTCTTCTATAATGTCTTCGAGCGCAATCCCACCCTTCACGGTCCCGTATTCATCAACGACAAAGGCCATGTGCACATGCTTCTGCTGAAAATCGATAAGCTGTTTGAGTATGGTCTTTGTCTCGGGTATGAACTCGGCTTCCCTGATACAGGCATGTATCTTGAAAGCCTTTCTCGCGTCCAGGTATCTCCAGAGATCACGGATATGCATGTATCCGAGGATATTGTCCTTGGTGTCCCTGTAAACAGGGTATCTGCTGTAATTCTTAGTCGTTATGATCTTCACAATGTCATCGAACGTGCTGTCGATGGGTATGAATTCCATCTCGTTGAGCGGAAGCATGATCTTTTTTACCGGGAGCGTGTCCATATCCATGATTGCGATAAGCATCTTTGCCTTCGGCTCAGCGATAAAGCCCTCTTTATGTCCCATGGAGATGACCGAACCGACATCCTCTTCAGTCAGGCCCTGGTCTTTTTGCATATCGAATCTGAACAATGCCAGAAAACCCCGGCCTGCGATCACCAGGAGCTGGGCAACAGGATATAACACCTTGATGATCAGGGTAATCGGATAGGAAACCAGCATGGATATGGTCTCCGGGCGGTGAGCTGCTATGGTCTTAGGGGTTATCTCGGCAAAGATCAGCAGGATAATGGTCATGGCTACAGTGGCATAAACGATGCCCTTATCCCCGAAGATGGATATGAAGAGTGCTGTTGCAATGGCTGAACCCAGGACATTGACAAAATTGTTACCCAGAAGTATTGCGCTGATGAGATGATCCGGTTTCTCCAGTATACTCTCGACACGCTTGGCATCTTTCTTCCCTTTTTCCGACAGATGCCTGATCCTGAACCTGTTAGCACGCATAAAGGCGGTCTCGCTCCCTGAGAAAAATGCAGAAAGCAGGATAATAATCAACAGAAGAACCCCATACGTTATCTCGCGTGCACCAAAAACCATGAACAGCCTAGCCCTCCCTGAACATGCTACTGCTATCTAAATATATCTGCATACCGATCTTGAGCTCCTAATCACATACGAGGTAAAGCAGTTCCATGGCCCTGGTCATGGTTCGTCAAAAGACCTTCAGGTTCTGGACCTGTCTCCTTTTGCTTTCCGGCAGCCTTTTTCTCGACCTTTCGTACAGGTCTTCCGAACAGGTCTGCAGAAAAAAGCATGTCTGCCTCGTGGTCCTTAAATACCTTAACTGTACCGAATCTGCCGTCACAACCTCCCTCGGCATGGACATCCCCGGAGCGCATCCGTTGTATGGCAAGAGCAAGGGTCTCACCCGCTGTTGCGCGTATCTCTTCGATATCCATATCCAGAAGTATCGGCAATTCCCCGCCAAGCTGACCTATGAGCCTTTCATATACTATTCCCACTCTTTTCGATGCGCTTCCCACCTGCATGATCTCACCGATGATCTCTTTGAGCGGTATGACCGAGTAAAAAGGCCTTGCCTTTTTCGGACGGAAACCGTTATGCCTGCCTGAGAGTTCTTCCACCCTGGAGAGAACACCTATGGTAAGAGGCCTGCCGCACACCGGACAGATTCCCTGAAGTCTGCTGGTCTCTTCCGGAGAGAGTACAATGCCGCAGTCCCGGTGACCGTCAAGGTAATACTTTCCTTCTTCGGGATAAAATTCCACCGTACCTGAAAGACCAACGCCGTATTTCATGGCATCTCTGATCGCGTAATAATCCATCTCTGCATCGAAGAGTGTAGCCTCCCTGCCGAGCTTGTCTGCGGAATGGGCATCGGAATTGGATATCAGGTGATAGGCATCCAGGCTTTTCACCCTCCAGTTCATGGGGGGGTCTGAAGACAGCCCGGTTTCAACGGCAAATATATATTCTTCGAGATCCTCATAGCAGTCTTTTATGGTATCATAGCCGGATTTAGACCCCATGGCCGAGAACCATGGAGTCCAGATATGGGCAGGCACAACAAAGGCATCCTCGCTGGCCGAAAGCACGATCTCCAGAAGATTGCGCGAGGTTATACCCAGTATGGGGCGCCCGTCAGATACGATATTCCCTACAGATGCCAATGAGGCAGAGATATTCCTTGCAGATTCCATGTCGGGAGCAACCACTAGGTGGTGCACCTTGCGAACCTTGCCTGTATGCTTGTAAATGGTGCTGATCTCGGAAGTCAGAACGAACCGGACATGATCTGAGGCATCCCTTAGCCGATAGAGACCCGGCTCCGCCTCGATTAGATCCCTGCGCAGCTCCTGCGACCAGCAAGGATGCGTGAAATCTCCGGTACCTACTACACTGAGACCTTTTTTCACTGCACCCTGTGCAAGGGTACCCAGCGTAAGATTTTTGCTCGTGGCACGGGAAAACCGGGAATGGACGTGAAGGTCTGCGTAGAATCTCATTCGTTCAAACCATAATAATCATATACACGCCATATGATATCTTGTCCTTGCATCTTCGTTCTGCTATTCTAGCTGCAACATGGAATTGTCACGAAAACTCATTGCATTGCTATTTGTCTTGAGCATCATAGTAGCATGCTCACAGGATAATCACAAGGAGGTTGTCCAGGGAAAAGACCCTGCGGCAGATACCCGGATCGCATTTGGAGATGTCCTTGTGGACTCTGCCCTGGGCGATGCATCGAATCTCATACCCATGCTTGCCTCAGACAGCTCTTCCCATGAGGTTGCAGGCCTGATCTTCAACGGCCTGGTAAAATACGACAAGGACTACAACATCGTGGGAGACCTCGCAAAGTCCTGGGATATTGAAGACCACGGCAAACTCCTGCGGTTTCATCTGCGCAGGGACGTAACCTGGCATGACGGAGAAAGATTCGATGCTAACGATGTCATGTTCACCTACCAGACGATAATCGATCCCAAGACTCCAACCGCATACGCGGGAAAATATAAACTGGTAAAACAGGCACGCATCCTCGACGATTACACCATAGAGTTCACCTATGAAAAGCCGCTTGCGCCGGCACTTATCAGCTGGGGCGCCCTGCAGATCCTTCCGGAACATCTCCTAAAGGGTACAGAACTTGCCGCATCACCTCTTACCAGAGCACCCATCGGCACGGGGCCTTTCAGGTTCAAAGACTGGGAGACAGGGGTAAAGATTACGCTGAGTGCAAATGAAGACTACTTTGACAGCAGGCCCTATCTCAATGGAATAACGTACCGTATCATACCGGATCAGAACACCCAGTTCATGGAACTCAAGGCCGGCAATATCGATATCATGGGCCTGTCTCCCCTGCACTATCTCCGTCAGACCGACAGCCGCGGATTCAACGAGATGTATACAAAATATAAATACCTTTCAGACGGTTATACCTATCTTGGGTTCAACCTCAACCGCGCACCGTTTGATGACCAGCGCATCAGACAGGCCATTGCATATGCCATCAACAAGCAGGAGATCATAAAAGGGGTCTTGTTCGGGCTTGGCGAAGAGGCCACCGGGCCTTATAAACCCGGAACGCCATGGTACAACCCCAATGTAGCAAGGTATACGTATGAACCCGAAAAAGCACTTGCCATCCTCAAAGAGCTCGGTTTTGAGGATAATGACGGTGACGGGATAGTGGACAGAAACGGCAAACCGTTCTCCTTGAGCATCATCACGAATCAGGGCAACCCGCTCAGAGAGAAGACCGCACAGATCATTCAGCAGAGACTCAAGACCGTAGGCATAGAGGTGAAGATACGTATTATCGAATGGACGGTTTTCCTCAAGGAGTACGTCAACCGGGGAAACTTCGATGCACTGATCCTCGGATGGAACATCCTTCAGGATCCTGATCTCTACAATGTATGGCATTCAAGCAATGCCGTGCCCGGGGGGTTGAATTTTGTCGGATACAAGAATGCCGAGGTAGACGATCTTCTCGAAAATGGAAGACATACATTCGATAACGATGCCAGGAAAAAATGCTATTTCCGTTTTCAGGAGATCATGGCCGAGCAGCAGCCCTATGTCTTCCTGTACGTACCTTACTCACTGCCTGTAGTAAGCTCCAGGTTCAAGGGCATCGTGCCGGCACCGGCAGGTATCACCTATAACCTTGATAAATGGTACGTTCCTGCAACGCACCAGAAATACAGGGTACTGCCATAGGACGTCCATGCTGAGATATCTGATGAAACGCATCGCTATCCTGATCCCGACATTCATCGGGATCACTGTCGTATGTTTTGTAGTGATCCACCTCGCACCTGGTGAACCCACGGACATGCAGACCGAGTTGAATCCGAACATCACCCCTGAGGCTATCGAACAGCTCAAGCAGCACTATGGTCTTGATAAACCGCTTACCACACAATATTTCATCTGGATGAAGAATGTCCTGCTGCTGGATTTCGGCCGGTCAATCTCATCGGACGCACGCCCTGTCTGGGACAAGATCAAGGAACGCATGCCCATCACCATCTATATAAATATCTCATCCATGATCATCATCTTCCTCACGGCAATACCTCTGGGGGTTATCTCGGCGGTACGCAGGGGAAGCATTATTGACAGGTCCATTACGATCTTTGTATTCATCGGATTTTCCATCCCCGGATTCTGGCTTGCGCTGATCTGCATGGACTTCCTGGGAGTTCGCCTGGGTCTTCTTCCCATCTCGGGGATACACTCACCTGGATATGAAACCATGGGCATACTTGAAAAGATCTGGGATATCACCCGGCACCTCACGCTACCGGTCGTGATCTCAGCCTTCGGAGCACTTGCAGGGCTCAGCAGATACATGCGTTCCAGCATGCTGGAGATCATCCGGCAGGATTACATCCTCACGGCACGCGCCAAAGGACTCTCAGAAAAGAGCGTCATCTACAAACATGCGATGCGCAATGCCCTGCTTCCGGTCATTACAATCCTGGGTCTTTCCATACCCGGACTCATAGGCGGCAGTGTCATATTCGAGAGCATCTTTTCCATTCCAGGCCTCGGCAAGCTGTTCTACGACGGCATAATGATGCGCGATTACAATCTCATCATGGGCAGCCTGACCATAGGTGCGGTACTTACCCTTTTAGGCAATCTCATAGCAGATATCGCCTACAGCATCGCCGATCCGAGGATAAGGGCAAGCTGATATGGGATTCACGTCGAGGATACTCAGGGACAAACTGGCTGTAACGGGACTCATCATCGTCCTGAGCTTCTTCATGCTTTCACTGCTTACCCCGTATATTGCCCCTTACGACCCCAACATTATCGATGTCGACAATATACTGGAACCTCCTTCCAGCCAGCACCTCTTCGGCACCGATGACCTGGGAAGAGATGTCTTCACCCGCATGCTTTTCGGTGCCGGCATCTCGCTCAAGGTTGGGTTTGTGGCTGTCGGCATCGCGGTACTTATCGGGGTTATCTTAGGTGCTGTAGCAGGGTACTATGGCGGATGGATAGATATCATTATCATGCGGTTCGTGGATATCATGCTGTGTTTCCCCTCTTTTTTCCTTATCCTCGCAGTCATCGCATTTATGGAGCCGAGCATCTTCAACATTATGGCAGTTATCGGGCTGACATCGTGGATGGGGATCACAAGGCTCGTCAGGGCTGAATTCCTCACGCTGAAGGAGCGCGACTTCGTACTGGCGGAAAAGGCAATGGGTGCAGGAAACACCCGTATCATCTTTGTCCATATCCTGCCGAACGCCATGGCACCAGTGCTGGTGGCTGCTACGCTCGGCATTGCCTCTGCCGTGCTCGTGGAATCGGCACTGTCGTTTCTGGGGATAGGGGTCCAGCCGCCCACCCCGAGCTGGGGCAATATCCTCACCCAGGGTCAAAGTGTACTCGGCATTGCCTGGTGGCTTTCATTCTTTCCGGGCATGGCCATCCTCATTACCGTGCTCGGATACAACCTGCTGGGCGAAGGCATCCGCGATGCGATCGACCCCAGGCTGAAGGGGTGAGGGAAAATGGTGTATTGGAGTAATGATAAAAACTGTATTAGCTGCAGCTTGACCTTATAAATCTAAGCATGAACTGAAACAAGTTCTGACAAGTTGACCCTCTTCGCATTCCTAAAAGCATAGATAACGTGTCATACTATGGACTTTAATATGATTTGATCCAGAATGTTGATTACATCCGGAGATCATCGGTTTCCAGATTCTTCGGTAGTGTACGG
>Ga0129302_1003044_pt1 | contig 11706 bp, 11 predicted proteins | sample BlaSprsedimmetaG_FD_94476 | JGI IMG/M metagenome (GOLD analysis project Ga0129302, IMG submission 94476) | Hot spring sediment bacterial and archeal communities from California, USA to study Microbial Dark Matter (Phase II) - Blank Spring... | ecosystem: Environmental > Aquatic > Thermal springs... | reverse complement strand
GGTATGAATATCGGTATTTCGTTCTTGGTGGCCCAGTGCAGGATCGACTTCTCGTCATCGATCCTCCTGCCGACCTCGTATACGAGCTCCCTGACCGAGAGGCCGTTCTTGCCCTCCGAGTATATCTCCTCCAGTATCGGCTGCAACCGCTCCTCCAGGATGATACCGTACGATTCGTTCGGGACCAGTATGTTCCCGAGCCGGTTGATCCCCTTCTTGTGCAGCTCCGCGTCGTCCAGCAGAAAATCGCCGTGGTAATATTTTCTCCAGACCCGGGCTAGGTCGTGGTCGACCATGCCGCATGTGGTTATGACGACATCCACCATTTTCTTCCTGACCAAGTCCCGGATCACTCCCCGGGCACCGGTCGCTATGATGCAGGCGGGGAATGAGAGAAAGATGGTCGCATCGTCATCAGACAGCATCTCTCTCATGATCTCCACTGCCACCCCGAGTTTTTTAGCCGTGAAACCGCCAGAGGCCAGATACTGCCTTGACAGCTCCTCGACAGTCATATCCGGTCTGAGGGATATATCTTCAATTGGCTCAAGATCTTCCTTCATCAAAGTCACCGACGGGAGCGGGAGAATTGAGAAGCCCTTTTATACTTTCTATCGAATCCGAGAGTCCGAGGTGAGCGGATGAAAGTCAAGGACGTCATGACGAAGGAGGTCGTGACTATTGCGCCGGAAGATACTTTGCTCGAAGCGTCTCTGAAGATGTCGCAGAAGAAGATATCCGGGGCGCCAGTCGTGAACGAGGACAACCTGTTGCTCGGTATGCTCTCTGAGGCGGACATCCTGGGGTCGATCAAGACAACGGTCAAGACCATGCAGCTCATCTACCCCTCACTTTCATCGCTCGGCGTCTCATTCAAGGAAAACGTGTCGGAAAAGGAGGCGATCGAGGCCTACAGGGACGTCGAGAAGATGAAGGTCAGCGAGATCATGACCAAGGATGTCTTCACGATCGACCCCGATGAGGAGCTGAGGAACGCGATCAAGAAGATGGTCAAGAACAAAATCAACCGTCTGCCGGTGATAGATGCGAATGGGAAGCTGGTTGGAATAATAACCCGCGGGGATATACTGAGGGGCATCGCCGAGGAGAGCAAGAACAATAGCTCACAAGCCGGATGATCTCTTATCTGAACCGCGCAGAGAGAGACGATATTCTCTGTGGCCGAATCATTTTTCCAGGCGGGTCCAATTGCCGCAGTTGGAGCACCTTACGACGCCAGTATCGTAGCTGTATAGCATCTCCTGATCGCATTTCTGGCACCGCTCTCCGCTCAAATGCTTCGACCTCTTCTTCATCTTCTCGAGCTCCTCGGAGAGCTTTAGGGATACCTGGTCCATCCGTCTGGCGAACTTCGCGGCGTTCATCGGGTCGTTCCTCGAAATCGCCGTCTGAGTGTTCCTCAGGTAGTGCATCCCCTCGGATGCGTCGATGCCGTATGTGGATATGTCGTTCAGAACGGGCTCGGTCTGCTGCACCCTGATATGTGCCTTATCCAGCTGGCTCTTCCTGAGGGCCGGGTCGGACGACAGCTTCGCCCTGTGAAGCTCATCTACGGCAATCTCGGACTTGCTGAGCGACTCGACGCACATCTTTATCTCGCCCCGCTCCAGATAGTAGCTGGCCTTTTTGAGATCCTTCTCTGGCGCAACGACCTCTATTCCCATGCTCTTCGCCTCGTCGATCGCCGCCCTGACCCTCGGGATCGAGTACCGGATCTCCTCCAGCCTGATCTTCTCCGCCTTCTTGATCAACTGGATTGATTGTTCCAGGAGAGCCTTCGCCTCCGGAATCTTCAGCCCGATCTTGTTCTGCTCGGCATCGTTGATAAGTTTGCCGGCCTCGACGACATCGGCTCCGATATCCTTCATCTCCTGGAGCCGTCTCTTGGCCATCTCGAGATCCTTGGCCAGGTCTCCGAGGATCCTGTCTAGCGCTCCCAGAGCCCCCTCTTCCAGCTTCCGGAGGGTCTCCTCCCGGATCTTCGGAGAGCCGTCCACGAACCCCATCATCGCCGTTTCGATGAGCTTGTTCGCCTCATCCTGTGAGAGCCCTTTCCTGCTGACCGCCTCTGACAGCACCTTCTCCGAGGCGTCGATTCCGATCGCGTTTGTGAAAATTCTGAAATGGCTGTAGAGGTCGGAGGCCCTTTCCCTGGCGGCCTGGATAGCCCGTATCGCCCCCGCATGATCTCCCGTCCCGTACTTGACCAAGGCCTGCTCGACCATCCCGTCGATCTCGAAGAACGACGGGCGGTTACCCATCATGAACCGGACGTACTGCCTTACCTCTGCGATCTTGTCCTGGGTCTTCAGCTTGCGGGTGACCTTGGGTATCTGGCCCGATTCATCCTTCTCGAGCTCCTCGGATTTCAGCATCTTCTTGTCCACGGCTTTAGTTTTGTCCGCGTCTTTCTCCTTGACGCCCGTGATCTCCTGAGCCTTTTCCGATTCCAGGATTTTGTCGACTATCTCCTTCTTGCGCGTGACGCCAGAGATGTCAATTGAATGCTTTCTTGCGATATCTTTCAGCTGAGCCACGGTCATATCTGAAAGTCTCTGCTCCATTTCCGCTTTCATTTGCTGGTTCATTAGCATCCCAACCAGTAGAGATATCTCTTAGCAAATAACATTTCTCATTATCTCAACTGATATTAGCTGTCTCCTATTAGCTGTCTCCTTTTCTGCTGAGCTCGTCGACGATCTCCTTCGCCCTGTCCATCCGGATCTTCCTCTCCTCGATCATCCTCCTCGTGACCTCATCGACCAGCTCTGGCGGGGCGCCCGCGCCTATCGCGATGTTCCTTGCGTGGAGCTTCATGTGGCCACTCTGTATGCCCTCGTCCGCCAGCGCCCTCATGGCGGCCAGATTCTGCGCCAGACCCACCGATGCCATCACCATGCCCAGCTCCGTTGCCGACTCGACATCCAAAATCTTGAGGTTCGTCCTGGCGATTGGGTGCGACTTGGTCGCCCCGCCGATCAGCCCGACGGCCATCGGCAGCTCGATGGCGCCCACCAGGTTTCCTTCCTCGTCCTTTCTCCAGCGCGTGAGCGGCTCGTAACCGCCGTGCGCGGAGGCGTAGCTGTGCGCCCCTGACTCGAGCGCGCGGGTATCGTTTCCTGTCGCAAGGGCGACCGCGATGATGCCGTTCATGACACCCTTGTTGTGCGTGGCGCACCTGTAAATGTCGGCCTCGGCAAACGAGAAGGCCTCGATGATGCCGTCGACCACGCCCTCTCCGCCGAGGAATTCCTTCGTCCACATGGCAGAAGAGCGGGCAAGCCGGTGCATGGCCAGGTTCGACAGGATCCTCAGGAATACCTTCCCTCCGGTCATCTCCTCGAGCAGGTGGGCGAGATGCTCGGCCATGCTGTTGACCGCGTTGGCGCCCATCGCATCCCTCACATCGACCAGGATGTGCACGACCACCATGGTCCCCGTCCGGCTCTGGACCTTCCGGACGATAATGTCCTTGGCCCCGCCCTTCAGGCGGACGAGCATCGGATCGACCGAGTTCGCCTCTTCGATCAGCCTCCTCTTATCGTCCTGGATCGATTTGATCGCAGCATCCGGGTCTGCCACCTTGGAGATCTGTATCTGCCCGATCATGACCGGGTCTGTAGCGGTCGCCTTGAACCCCCCGGTCTCCCTCGCGCCCTTTGCTGCGTTCGATGCGGCCGCGACCACGGAGGGTTCCTCTATTACCATTGGTACGAGGTAGTCCTTTCCGTTCACGGTGAAGTTCGTGGCGATGCCCAGGGGAAAGGGCATGACGCCTATGACGTTCTCGATCATGTTCTCCAGGACGTTCATGTCGAACGCGCCGGGATCCCCGAGCAATTCCGTCTCATCCTCGTTCAGGTTGCACCGTTCCGCGATCTCCTTCAACCTCTCCTCTCTCGACAGCTTGTAAAACCCCTCGATTCTGGAGTTGACCACCATACATCACCTCTTGCGCGACTCCTTTAAGGCATTATTTCCTGTTTCAAGCTTTTGATTGCGAAATGATAATAACAGGAATATTCTGTTCTCCGGTTTCATGGCCGTCGCATCCGCACCGGGAAAGCTCATTCTGTTCGGGGAGCATTTCGTAGTGTACGGCCTGCCCGCGATCGCGACGGCAATCGATTCCAGGACAACGGCAAATGTACGACGTGCCGACGAATACGCCCTGGTAGACGACCGACCGGAAACACCAGGTTACAAGAAAGAGAAGCTCGCCCAGCAGAAGGATTCTGTACAGAGAATTCTCCGGGCGATGAATTTGGCCGGAGCGAACGTCAGGATCACGCTCGGCGGGGAGCTCGTCGCCGCGAGCGGTGTCGGAGCCTCCGGGGCGAGCTGTTCCGCCATTGCGGCGGCGCTGAATGAGGAGTTCGGACTCCGGCTGGACAGGGAAAAGATAAATGCGGTGGCGTATGAGGGCGAGAAGGGCTATCACGGAACCCCCAGCGGAATCGATAACTCCTGTTCGACCTTCGGAGGGTTCATCTGGTTCGAGAAGGACCTGATGAGTGGATTGGGCGAGATCAGGTCATTGGACATGAAGATACCCATGACGATAGTCATGGGCAATACTGGTGTAACCAGCAATACGACGGAGGTGGTGGAGGAGGTCAGAAAGGAGAGGGAGAAGAACCCGGAGAAATTCGGGGGCATTTTCGAGGATTATCGGAGGATCGCAGAGGAAGCGAGGGAGGTGCTGGAGATGAAAGACTTGAATTCGATAGGCCGGCTTATGAACAGAAATCACGAGCTGCTTAGAAGAATCGGCCTCTCCTCTCCCGACCTGGAGAAGCTGGTCGAAATCGCCCTCGGCAACGGAGCGATGGGCGCGAAGCTGACAGGGACCGGAAGGGGCGGGCTAATGATTGCCCTTGTCGATGATGAGACAAAGGACAAGGTCGCTTCGGCCATGGAGAAGGCTGGCTACGACTCCAAGATCACAACGATTGGCGCCGAGGGCGTCCAGATCGAGAAAGAGCCATGATCTGGCAGATGCTGAGGATAATCTGCAGTTCTTATATCTTTAATTGAGATTGTTAATATCGATAGACATGATTAGGGTTCGAGAGGTGTAATCGAATGGTCGAGAGAATCCCTCAGCACAGACATTGCAGAAACTGCGAGAAGGCTATACCTGCCGATCGGGAGTTCTGTAACGATGCGTGCGAGACCGAGCATGAGAGTGCGCTGAAATCCAAGAAGCGACAGCTTCAGTTCTTCTATGTCATTATGGGGCTCATATTCGTATTCGCCTTGATACTCTCGTCCTCGGGCGCCCTGGGGTGAGATGGCATGAAGTCGGGCATCGGAGGGACCTTCAACATGCTCCACAGAGGGCACATGGCGCTGTTCGAGCGCGCGTTCGAGATATCCGATGAAATACTGGTGGGAGTGGTTTCTGACAGGATGGCTCTCGGGACCAGGAAGATCGTCAGGCCGTTCGCCGAAAGAAGGAGGACGCTGCAGAAGTATCTGTCGACCTTCGGGAAGCCGTTTGATATCGTGTCTATCGATGACAGATTCGGTCCTGCGATCTCATCGGAGGAGCTCGACTTCCTGATCGTCTCCGAGGAGAGCAACAAGACCGCAATCGAGCTCAATGAGCGGAGAAAAGGCCGGGGGCTTTCACCTCTGGAGATAGTGGTAGTGCCGACCGTCATCGCGGAGGATTTCAGGCCTATTCGTTCGGCCAGGATCATCGACAAGGAGATCGATGCAGAGGGCAGGCTGCTGGTCCCGCTGAAGGTCAATGTCGGCTCGGACAACCCGGTCAAGGTCGAGGCGGTGCGCCGTATACTCAGGCCGCTTTATGGCATGATAGAGGTGAAAGGTGCTCATGTCGATTCCGAGGTCCCCCGCCAGCCAAAAGAAGATGAGGTCATAGAGGGCGCCATCAACCGTGCCAGAAATGCAATAGGTGACGCGCATCTCGGAATAGGTATCGAAGCGGGGCTCATCTGGAACGAACGATTGAAATGGTTCTTCGATGTCCAGTACTGCGCGATCGTTGACTCGTTGGGCAAGATGACCATCGGCCACGGCCCCGGTTTCTGGTATCCTCCATCGGTCATCGATGATGTCAAGAGCGGAATGAGCGTCGACGAATCGATGTTCAAATTGACGGGGATCGCTTCCATCGGACATAGGATGGGATCCGTTGGTTATCTTTCCAAAGAGCTGATCAACAGGACCGAGTTGACTGAAATAGCCGTCGTAACCGCCTTTATCCCCAGGGTGCGACCGGAGCTGTATGGCCGGATCTGGAGTGGCTGAGGCGAAGCTATTCCGAGCTCGAGGGGAAAGAGCGATTCGAGTCATCTCTCAAAGATGTTAAGGCATGTCTATAACAAGCAAGAATATCCAAATCCGGGCCCCCGCACATTTTAATACATCGTTATATATTTATGTTCAGATGTGAACCAAAATGCATTCAGATTCAATCCCGGTGGCGCGCCCCTTTCTTCTTCCGGAGCTTCGATTCAGTCACAGTCTCCAGAGTGGCCTTGATTGGGGACACTATACCCTTCGATTCCTCGAGCTCCTGGAGTCTAACGGCTAGAAACGCCTCGAGGATGACGTCCCCGCTCTGATGGACACACTCGCTCAGTATCACGTCCCAGTCGAGGCCTCTCTCCGCGAGCAAGGCCATGTCATCAAGGTCTCCCGCTCTTTCGGTCACACTCTTGAAGAGGAAGATGTCCTCAGGAGAAACGAGATTGAGCCTGAGTTTCCCGTAGATTCCATGACGAGTTGAACGGCTGACCATACCGTCGGTGATTCGGAGTTTCCTGCACACCGTCTCAACGAATATGTCGAAGCGTGTGCCCCTACTGTCGTGCATCATTGTGGTTGTTCCCGGACGACGGTATGTTTCGTCCTCTGGTGCTGCCTGTGCAAACCCCACAGCAGACAAGGCGACCGCCACCGCCTCAGCGTCCTCATTCGACATCAAGACAATGTCGATATCCTTCGTCGCCACCTTAGCGTTGTAGAGAATCATCGCGCAACCGCCTATGAGATATGCGGTGACGTCGCGTTGGAGCGACGCACCTATCCTCGTCAGCGATTCCTCAATATCGTCTCCACTGGACAGCATTTTCTTCGTCATTTACCTTCACCCCTCGATTCCCGCCTGAGCCCAGTTAATCCCAGAACGACCGTCACAACGCTCCTCTCCTAATCTCTGAAGCCATCAATCAGTTTCTCAAAATCGGCATCTACTCCATATCTACTCGCCTTTGCTCTGAGTTGGTCGATGCGCAGCCGGAGATTGTTGCGGCTCCACAGCATCTTCAATGCGTTCGCTTCCCTTGAGCTGAGAGGCCTTACAAGTAGCGACTGCAGGAACACTTCTTCAGGCGTCCTCCGCCAGGTTCCATGTGGATGAAAGTAGTAGTGCCAGTCTTGTACGAGCGGGACGCCGTAGCCGTCGAATGCTGAGAATGCCGTCTTCATGAAGCCATCGCGTTCTTCCCTGGTCCTCGTTCTGATGATGAACTCGTTCCCCCGTTCCCACACCACCACAGAATCCGAGGAGAATCCCGAGGCCATCTTCTGGTTGGAGAATGATACCAGTTCACGGGCGAAATCCCCGAACGGCGTGAACCGTTCTGACAATTCATAGATGCCTCGTTCTCGGATGCGAAGTATTCCGACAGCTCTGAGCTTGGTGAGCACTGTCTGGAGAGTACGTGGCGATATCCTCGAGGACGACAGCATCTCGGGCCTTGTAGCTGTCGATTGGGTTGCGAGTGAGACGATCACGCGAAGGGATGCAAGAGAAAGGATTTCCTCAAGCTTCATGTGATCATACTCGTTGAGGATTCTCCTCAGCATTGTGGCATGCTTCCTATCCGAGAAGCCTATGGAGTTCGATACTCCAACCTTGTGGACCGTCACGATTCCCTTTGATTCGAGAGATTTGACTAGACGCGTCAGCCCGGAGGGGGGAATACCCAAATCGATGGCAGCCTTCTTCATGGGTTGCCCTCCGTCTCGCAGGCGCCTTAGCAGGGTGATCTCTCTTGGGGAAAGCCCGATTTCGTCGCATTTCATTGCAATTAATGTTAATTCATATATTAGTATTTAACATTTATTGCCTATTTGGTCAATGCTCATGGCGTCAGGCATGCCTTTCCTAGGCGAGAAACGGCGACTCATGAGGGGTCGGGTTCGATCCCCACTTCCTTCAGGAACGCTTTGACCGCGGGCAGTGAGAGGTCAGACCGCAAGAACGCGCCAAGATGACCGAATCCCTCGAGGATGACAGCTCGTCCATTCTGAAGGCGTTGAGCCTCCGCCTCGGACTCACGGTCGGGGTCCTCCTTTGAGCCACATATGATTAGGGTCGGAATATTGATTCTCGGGAGGGCGTCCTCTTCCCCTTCCCATTTCAGGCAGGCTGAACAATCTGATATGTATGCCTGATAATCCCTCAGGTACACATCACGATCACTCCGTGGCATCTCTTTCAGCCAAGGTGGGGCGGGCACGCCTTCCTCGTTCTCGTCGAAGCTTTGGAGGGCATTCAGGGGGTCCGTTTCCAGCAAACGCTGGACGGACTGTTCACTGTAAGGCTTGCTGTCCGTACCCGCGGCGATGAATGCTGATACGCGATCAGGATGTCGCGCCACGAACGCGAAGCCTACACTGCCGCCTGCCGAAAAGCCCCAATATGCGACTCGCTCGATGTGAAGCGCATCGAGGACTGCCACAACGTCGGCCACATGTTGGTCCATACCACATTCGGCTGCGTCCCGCGGCGTCTCGCTGAGCCCGTGTCCACGCCGGTCTATCAGGATGCTGCAATACCCGCTGAGGTTGTCAAGATAACCTGCTAGTTTCCACATTGAACTGTTGCCAGTTCCACCATGAGCGAGGACGGTCGGCGGTCCGTGACCTACCGTCTCGTAATGAATTCGTGCGCCGTGGCTGATGACGTATGGCATGTTCTCCCTCCATTTCCTCAGTGCCTGCATCGCCGTTCCCGCCCAAAGACCTTTCCGGCAAGTCCAGCTGTGATACGCTCTCTGGCAATCGGCTGATTCTTTACCGGCAGAGAATTCGACCTTGAATATTCAAGCTCCGACATTTAAACATCGGTAGATTCCGGGTCAATATCCGAGCCCTCGCACATTTTAATTCAATAGAATCATATATATGTGATGTCGAGGCCGATTCAGCTGTCTAGAATTGTGTGTCCCAGGGAGTCTCCTCTACCCTTACATATTGAATGTAATCGAAAAATATAAGCATATGTAAGGGTATGAAATCTCGTGGTTGTCGTCAAGAAGAAGGTCGTCGAGGGTCGGGAGTACTACTATCTCCAACACACTGTGAGAACTCCAGCTGGCGTTCAGGCTCGTGAGAAGTACCTCGGAGCAAAGTTGCCGTCAGATGTTGAAACCGCGAAGAGAGACTTCCTGACAGAGATTTACAGGGAGCGATGGTACCCGTTACTGGACCAGGTTCACCTGAACTACCAGAAGGAGAAGCGCACGCTCCCTCCTAGCGCTTCGCAGAAACGTGATCGCCAATTCTCTGTCAAGTTCACCTATGACACCAACCGAATCGAAGGATCGAAGCTCACATATCGCGAGACTGCCGATCTGTTGGAGAAAGGGCTCAGCCCGAGCCAGAAGCCGATCGAGGACATCAAGGAGGCTGAGGCCCACGACAAGGTCTTCCAGGAGGCGCTGCGACACAAGAAAGACCTGTCCATGCAGACAATCCTGATGTGGCACAAGAAGTTGTTTGAGGAGACCAAAACCGACACAGCAGGTAAATTTCGGACTCACCAGGTGGCAATCTCTGGGAGCAGATTCATGCCTCCTAGCGCTGTGGAGGTCCAGCCATTGCTCAGGGAGTTCTTCCGGTGGTATGATCGAAACAAGCGCTCCATGCATCCGGTCGAGTTAGCTGCTGGGGTTCATCTGAGATTCGTCACGATACACCCGTTTGCCGATGGGAATGGGAGGATGAGTCGCATCCTGATGAACTTCGTGTTGCACCGATACGGTTTCCCCCTTCTGAACATCCCGTACGAAGGTCGTCGGGGCTACTACAATGCACTTGAGCGGTCACAAGTGAAAGAGAATGACAGCACATTCACCCAGTGGTTCTTCAGGCGATATCTCAAGGAACACTCAGCATACGCCAAGATTAGGAAGTGATACCGCCCAGACTATTCTCTACCGGTAAAGAATTCGATCTTGAATATTCAAGCTCCGACGTTTAGACACCGGTAGATTCCGGGTCAATATCCGGGTCCCCGCACATTTTAATATTGGAAAATCGATTAATAGTCCGCGCTTGGTACTGACGGCCACTGTCACTTCTCCACTCCGCAGGTTCGGCGGAGCGTCGTCACGGCCGGCCCCGTACGCCGTCGACAGTGGCTCTGTCCACCTCGTCAGCGCGTCCATTTCTGGAGCGCTGCCTTCAGTCGCTTGTACTCATCCATTGAGAGAGGGTAGAACCTCGAGGTCTGCTGGTAGCTTGATGTGAGAAGTGCGATCGCATCTTTCAGAGCCTTCTTCGGAATCGTCTTCTTCAACTCGTCAACCTTCACGTCGTTTCGCACCGCGATGAGCAAGGCCACGAGGTCGGATATGTCCTTCTGACCCTTGCCCAATTCGCGCCTTTCAGTCAGCGCGTACACCTTCAGTATCATCAGATCGGTCGGAGAGGCGACCTTCGCCTTCATGCCGAAGAGGTCCTTTTCCATGCTCCTCTCGAGGACACCCTCGGTTGTGAACGGGCCGATGCTGTCATCGTACACATCAACTTCGATCGCACCTTCCTCCACCGCCTTCTTGAATCCCTTCTTCCCGAGATGGCCGCCCGAAGTCTCGGTGAACCCAAGCTGCCGGAGTTTCTCGCGGACCTTCCACAGCCCGCCTGGTCTGAGGACGACGTCGATGTCCATGGAGTACTTGTAGGGGTTGTACGCCCAGATAGCCCATCCGCCGATGACCCCGACATCGGTGCCGGAATCGAGCAGCTCCTTCAGGAGCTCCTTCGAAGTCTCGTAGATGTCCATCCTCACACCCCCAACTGCCCGGTGACGGTGCCCAGTTGTAGCGCGACCCTCGGCCCTGACCCTCCGATGCTCATGAGATCCACGAAGTTCTGGGGGATGGATACGGCCGGGACGCCGCCTACCTTCTCCGACCCAAGGAACACCGCATCGTCTTCCGCAGGGTAGATCGAGACACGTTCCGGAGACCGCGATACCCTACCGAGCGACCTGGTAACCCTCTCGATCCTCTCTGTGGCGACATACAGCTCGTAGGAAGTCGTCCTCATGTACTGAGTCCTTAGCCACGCTCCCCTGAAGAGGGTCGCGGCAACGCCCCCCGTTCTTGAGATGATTGCGTCTAGGTCGGAATCGCTCTTGATTGTCCTAACATAGATTGGAGGCGGCAGCTTCCGCTTGCTCGACCAAAGCATGAGTAGTCGAATAGGTTCGACGAGGATGAACTGGTTCTTGTAAGGCTTCGCGACAACTACTTCTCGCTCGAGCTGAGTGAGTATGCGACTCGTCATCGCCCTGGAGAAGCCTGTCCGCCGGCTAATCTCGGTCCCCGTCCATCGCTTCTGTGGCTCCGTCAGCAACAGGCGCGCGGTCTTCTCAAACGCGGATTCCATGCAGATATCCAGAGCGAAGATAGTATATAT
>Ga0129302_1003036_pt1 | contig 11721 bp, 8 predicted proteins | sample BlaSprsedimmetaG_FD_94476 | JGI IMG/M metagenome (GOLD analysis project Ga0129302, IMG submission 94476) | Hot spring sediment bacterial and archeal communities from California, USA to study Microbial Dark Matter (Phase II) - Blank Spring... | ecosystem: Environmental > Aquatic > Thermal springs... | reverse complement strand
GCTTGACAATCTGTCCAGAATGCGGATCAGATCTAATTGACGAAAACTGCACAATTTTATTGTGTGTCAGATCAGACTCTGATGAAGAATATTTCATGACCAACCTTTCGGGCAGTCATTTTTGTGCTAAATGTCCCGTTGTTGTTTTTGATCGTGCAAAAGTTGAGAGCGCAATCGAAGCAGTTATGAGAGGAAAAAATAAAAGATATCTGATTGCTGGCATTGTTGATTTGGATGCAATTCCGGAAGAAAAAAAACATCTTGAAATTGGATGTGATGAAAATCCATTGCCATTAGTTAAATTTTTACCCAGCTTAAAGAAGGTCCCCTAATTAACGAGTATCTGTCCGAAAATAGCTCTTTACATTGTCATTGCGAGGCACGGAGTGCCGAAGCAATCTCTTGATAATAAAAGGATTGCTTCTCCCGCTGAAGCGTGATCGCATTGATAGTATAGGGTGAATGAATGTCATTTCGGATGGACACTAATTAACGAATAAGAAGCTGGAGCGGAACGACCCCCTGTTATTGCGGAAGTGGAAAGAAATTTAAAAAACGTTGCGGGAGTTGACTGATCTGTTGAACTTAAAAGACTCTGCTGAAATATTTTTTCCATTAGCCAACACACGTAAACAGAGTTGGCTGATTGCAGGGTAAAACAATTATCTTACGTCAATACTCAATCCATGTCGTTATTTATTTTTTTTAAAAGAAATAGCTGAGCCCGATACTGGCATCAGTGCCGGCGAGAGAGGTTCCCCCTTGAACATCCCCGTAATAGAATATCAATCGCGGCGAGATTGCAAAATTTTTGTTGATTTGAATTTCAGGTTTGACTCCAACTCCAAAGATATTCATCGCCGGCAACAGAGCGCTTTTGCTGAAGGTGCGTATTTCGCCTTGAACGGTGAGCGCCAAGCCGGGACTGAAGCTGAGTTTAAATGACCCGATTCCCTCGAACTGGTTGGGTGTTGTCTTCTCCGATTCCAGCTGAAAAATACCACCGATGTAATAGCTGTTTTTTCCCGGGCTGCGAAAGCGGCTGATGATGCGCAGTTCATTTTGTCCGATTAGCGATCGTAATTGTCCGCTGATAGTTAGTCTGTCCCCGGCTTCGAAGACTGTCAGATTACCCATTTTATCCTGATTGTAAAATGTATAAATAACATCAGCAGCAAAAGTCGTCGCTGGTGAAAACTGGAAGTCAAATCCTGCAGTGATCAAAATTTCGTCACCGGGTTTATAGCTATCTACCATGTTTTCGACCGGTTTGAAATCACCTTTGTATTGATAGGTCACACCGAACCCCACCGCTATTTTGTCATTCAGTGGCGCTGCCCAACTGAGTCCGGGCGAAAGGTTCAAACCCTGGCCGAAGCCCGGAACTTTGAAATTGTAAAAACTATAACTGATCTGAGACGAGGTGCGAAATTCTTGTTCGTTAAATTCTTTTTTTCCGCTGGGCAGATTGACGCCAAGGGACAGCACCAGATTAGCGTTAACGAGATGGTGACTCAATTGCAGTTGGGAGTCGGTAAAGCCGCTCATTTTATCCACATCGCCGGCGATTTGTGCTTGATTGCCGGTCAGCGACAAACTTGTTGTTCTGTTGATCGGATAGTATGCCGCTAACGACAATGAGGTTTCGTGGATATTAAACCTGCTATTGGTTGACCAGCTCTGAAAAGTTGGGCTGAAATGGATATAGGCTTTTTGACTGATAATGTAGCCGTTATTTTGGGCAAAAAGCGCGGTAACGCTGGCGATCAAAACTAAGTAACTGAAAATATTTTTCTTCATTACAACTTCCCTTATCATTTTAATAAAAAACAACCGAAAAATCTATTTGAGAAAATTCATTCATATTTTTCCCCATTAAAGCGGTAACTTTTTTGACTCTCCTCAAAAGTGCTATCTGACCAGCAGAAGTTTCTTTGTGTCGGAAAAGCTTCCGGCTTGCAATCGGTACAAATAAACACCGCTGGCAACCGATCGCGATCCGTCATTTAATCCGTCCCAGGTAATGGAATGAGAGCCGGTGGACTGAACTTCATTCACCAGTGTCCGAACTTTTTCACCGAGCAGGTTGAATATCTCCAGGTTAACCGTTGAACGCTTGCCAATTTGATATTGAATCACGGTGGCGGCATTGAAAGGGTTGGGATAGTTTTGTTTCAGCCGATATTCAACCGGTTGCAGCGGAATGTCTTCGCTGTGATTTTGGGCAAATTTTTCATCGCCGATAATCAACTTCAACCGGCGAACCGGAATATCTTTTGTCATTTCAACCACAAATTGATGATTACGCATTTGTATCGGAGTGGTGAAATCCTGATCCAAAATATAAATACTAAAACCCTCTGGTAGTTGTCCTGATTCAATGATGCGAAAATCAACCGGTTTTTCAATTATTTTATCCATTGAAATTTCGATTTCCCAATGATGACCACTCTCCGGAATGGATTTATAATTTGCTGCGAACCGCTCCCCATTTTCAATGATGGAAACGCACAGATATTCGCCGATGGGAGGCGCTTCCAAAAAATCCATTTTATCCCTGCCATCAACTGCCTGCCGCGAAAAACCGAGAAAGTTTTCCGTGTCAATAAGTTTTGTATCTCTCATCTGGGCGCTTAATTGCAGTCCATAGCCGTTTTCTCCGGCAAGTTCAAATTTTGTTTTTGGTTTGCCCAGTGGTGTCTCCACAACCGCTTCGACCGGAGGAATGGAAATAGCGACTGGCTCCTGAGACGTATTATAAACAAAATAGCCTTCCCATGGATACATGATGGTCTGTTCGTAAAGATATTGCGTACCGTCATAATAAACCGGCATTTCCAAAAGTTCAGTGTTAGCAATCGTATCCACCGAAACTGCAAATGCGAACGGATTGGCAACCTGATTCCAGCCGGGTTGCAGGGTGGTAGTTAGAGGTTGCGCGGAACTGATCGAAAACCCATTTTCAACATCAAACGTAGCGCCACTTCTGGTAACCAACCAGAATGAGTTACCCGGAGTCAACATCGAATCAATCGCCGGAAACTCAAAAAAACCGGTTGAATCTTCGTGGGTTTGATAGCGAAATACCCTCCATTGTTTGATGTCATATTCACCATAATCATCACCCAGCACACCCAATATTGACGGGTCTTCCAGATACAACGGCACTGAAATCATTTTGTATTTTAAGGGAGAAAGCTGTAATGGCGCTTGTTGGCGCTGAACCGCAACCCGAATGCTCGCCGGGTTGGTATCCGGATTCAGTTCGGGATAGGTGACAACAGTAGCCCCATCGGAGAGATAGATGTAATATTCAATACCGCGATAGGACACAGAATCCTGGGGGATGCTAAAATTGAGCGAATCGCCTTCTGATGTTTCGAGATCGATGTAGCGCCAGTTTCGTTCTCCGCCATGGCGGTAGTATAACCGGCGAATGGTTGGCTGGAAGTCCTCCGGGATTGCGACGGCAATATTCAAGTCCCTGCCCAATGCGGCAGATGTGTCCGGTTTTACGTTTATGGTGTAACTTGTTTGCAACGTTGAATTAATGGAACGGAACACTCCGCCAAACGCTCCGGCGTACAAATATCCTTGTTGATCGATAAAAAGTGACCATATTTTTTGGTTGGTCAATCCGGAATTAAAAGGCGTCCAAAGCTCACCATTATTGGTTGAGCGGTAAACGCCATTATTAATCGCGCCAGCAAACAGTACCTCATTGGAATTGACCGCCAGCGAGGTGATTCCGGTTTGCGGTAAACCGCTGCTGACAGGTTCCCAACTGTTCCCGCTGTTTTGGGAGCGATAAATACCTCCCAGAAAAACGTTGTTTTCCCTATCGATGGTTCCGGCAAACAGCTCATTGCGGGAGTTGACCACCAGCGCGTAAACGTCTTCATTTGGAAGTCCTTCAGCGGAATTTGACCAGCTTTCACCGTCATTTTCCGAGCGAAACAAACCGCCTTTTTCAGCTCCGAGAAAAATCACACCGCTGTTATCAATAGTAAGGCAGTGGACAGTTATTGAATCGGGTAAGCCGTTACTTACATTTAACCACGATTCGCCGTTGTCTGTTGATCGAATAACACCCCTTTCATATAATCCAACAAACAGTTTCCCATCAGATTTCATGGCAAGGGCGTTTATCTCAAAATCTTCTTGATTTTCAGGCAGTAATTGTAGCCAGTTGGCGCCATCATCAGTGGATTTGTACAATCCGGTATAGCCGCCAATATAAATATTATCGTCGTTATCTATTAAAACACGGCTTCCCCATGTATTATTAAACTGCATAATTTTAACCCAGCCTTCCCCCTGATTGTCAGTGTAAGCTGGAAGCAGTCCATAAGAGGCCATATATATTCTGCCGTCGCTGGTATTGTCAAAAGATGCTGCCACATAAGCTGCCAGATTATCGGTAAATTCTTGCCAATTTGTGTCCCGATTCTCCGACCTGTAAATAGCGTGCGACGTCGAGAAGTAAATTATGTTGTTACTATCAACTGTTAGCTGGGACGATTCTTCACCGACACCGCTGAAAAGTTCCTGCCATGAACCTTCAGCTCCGGTTGAACCTTTGACAACAAAGTTGTTTCCTTCAATGTAGTATTCCCGGTATGCGTAAAAGACATTGCCAGTTGAATCGAATACGATCGCATGAAATTGACCGAAATTTGTTAAGCTGTCGATTCTTGCCCAGGTTACGCCATCATCGATTGAACGAAAAAGTTCACCGTTCCAGGTTCCGGCGTAAAAATGGTTTTCACTGTTTAAGGCGAAGAGGCTAATTCCGTAGGGATAAATTTCGGAGGGTGCAGGAGTTGGTTCAGAAGTCCAGGTTTCGCCACCATCGAGAGAACGATGCAAGCCGTGATAACCGGCAGCAATAATTTCATTGTCGGTTTTGGCAACCAGCGTCGTGAATTCTAACGTGTCGCCAAGACTGATAATCTCCCAATTATCGCCATTGTCCAGGGTGCGAAGTATCCCTTTAAAATAAACGGGTTCGTAGCTGGCGATTAATGCGTAAAAAGCGCCGTCGCTGCCGACCGTTGTTGACTCAATTTCATAAGACGGATCCAGGCTATATTTTCTGTACCAATTGTCGCCATAATCACTGGAGATATAGAAAAATGTGCTATCATATTCATCATCATCAAACAAATCTTGGGCAATTGCATAAATGTTGCCCTGTTTAGTGATCTGAAGCGATTCAACCCCGATAAAATCATCCGTTCCCAGTACGTGCTCCCAGCCAATGCTGGTGGCAGAAGAACGCCAGATTCCGGTAAAATTACCACAAAAAACCGAACCTTCGGGGCTGGCAGCGATTGTGTTTGCGCCCCCGCCGTACAACGGTAATTTAGTCCAATAGTCTTGTGCGGCGACAGGAATCGTTAGCAATAAAAGCAACAGAGTCAGAAACCATTTCGATGGGTGAACCGGAAGCTGTTGCTGTTGAATGTATTTTGTATTCATATTGAGACCTCATCCAGAGATGCTGATTTTCATTGATTATCTTTTCATTATCGACGAATTGGTAATGCTGGCGGCAACGGCAGGTCACCCAATATTTCAGCTCCTGACTGACTGGCTTCCTGCGCTGATTCACGACTGTCCTGACCGGGCACGAAAATTGTTCCGATGTTGGTGGTAATATTATTCAGCCGATTGCTCACCAGATTGGTCGTCGTTGTGGTAGTTGTTTTCGTTGTCGGCTGTGATGGAGAGGAAGGTTGGGCAGTCGGGCTATATTTGATGTCCGCGCTGATATCGGCAGCATAAAGCACCTCTGCCTCCTGCTGTTTTTGATTTGCCTGACTGAAGTTGGGATCCAACTCCACCGCTTGTTGGAAAAATTTAGCAGCCTGCTGGAAATCACCCCGATCTTCCATCTCCAGCCCCTGACAATATGCCATGAACGCTTGAATATTTTTTGTCGGAATTCGCTGAATTTTCATCCGCTCCTCCGGCGTTAATTGAATGCCCAACTGGTCAATGATTGAAAATACCATGTCTTTTTCCAGGAGAAACAGATTGTTCAACACATCGCTCTGACTGGAAAGCGGTGGAAATTCATTTTTTACCACGTCCCAGAAGCCGGCAGCTAATTCGATCTGATCCTTTTTGGGGATGTCATAATTACCGTGGATAATTTTTCCGGCGCGCAACAATTTTCCCATCTTTGGCATTGTCGATTCATCAACCATTCCGCTCTGTCCCAATGCCATTTCATCAATAAGCGCCTGCATGCGAATCCGTTCGATCAGCGTTAAACCTTTTACCTGAGCCAAATCAGTGATCATCATCTCACTGATTCCTTTTCCGAGATAGGCATATTTTTCAGCGTCTCCTTGATAGTTTAATGGAAATACGGCGATGGTTTTTGGTGATGGAGGCTCTCCCGAAAGAGTTGCTTCCTGTGCTGCAAGCTGCTGCATCTCCTGACGAATGAGCTGACGATTGAGCAGCATATAGCGACCCGCCATCTGACTCCGGTATGGCGAAAGATGCGAAACCGTGTTGAACTTTCTATAAACTTGCAACGCGATTTTCAGTCGGTTCTGTTTTTCCAGGGTGAGACCCAGATACATCAACGTTTTGGGATCTTTGGTGTCCATTTTATAGGATCTGGTCAAAAATTTTTGCGCTAGCGGATATTTCCCGGTTTCATAACAAATGACGCCGATTTCCCGGTATGCTTCTGTATCCTGATGATTCTGTTTCAATCGCTGCTGATATTTCTGAATGGCGCTGCTGTATTGATCCGCGCTGCGAGTGGGCGGAGATGACGACATGCTGGCGCAGTTTAGCCAAATCAAAATCATCGGCAGCGCAATCAGGAACATTAATTTTTCACGCTTGATCAAGATGCTCTCCTTAAAAATTGTGTGATTAATAAAATCCAAATCGCTTCATTTTGAAACAACCAAATTCTCTATTTGTAAATAAACCCGCTGATTGATTTGAAGTTAATGGTTTATAGGCTGGGTAAGCTACAATAATTATTGATGATAGGTCGAATTTTTAAAAACCTTCCATTAACCCAAAGCTATTTGTGCAAAACTCATGCCGCATCTAATGGTTAGCTTTTTGAAAAGTTTTTTCAACGAAACGGAGTGCGGTGGCGTCTTTATGCACCACATTTAATCAAATAAAAACTGTGGGCTCCTTCCGCCTTCTAAAACTGGGGTATTACCTTTGGCAACATATTTTTCTTGAAATTAACCGAAAAAACTGTTATTATACAAATGTCATTTTTACAATCAAAATGGAGAGAAAAGAATGAGCGACAACATTATGGGTCAATTTCAGAAAGAGCGTGAGCGGTTGAATGAAATTGTGATGAAATACGCCGGATTGGAAATGAAACGGTTCTGGAGCCTGGACGGACAGGTGTACCGTGATGGCGCGATTCCGGTGAAATATAAGGAGCTGCTGGGATTAACCACATCGCTGGTGCTGCGCTGCGATGACTGCGTCAAGTATCACATCGGCAGATGTTTTGATGAAAATGTAACCAGCGAGGAGTTAGAAGAAGCGCTTGCTATTGCGCTTATTGTCGGCGGCTCTATCACTATTCCACATCTGCGAAGAGCGTTTGAAGCATGGGATCAATTGCAAAAGCAGCGAGAATAAATACTGCAAACCATTCATTGGCGCGGGGTTGAAGGTGGATAATTTGAGAAAAATTTATTCTGATTTACACCAGTTGCAGAGGCGCATAAAAAAGCCACTGTCGAAATAACTATTCTTTTTAATTGGGCATTAACCGGTGCTCAACTGCTACAAACAAGGCTGCATTTTTTGCTGGAAAGTTGCCCTTGAAATCGTTTGGTTATCGGAACACTTAAAGCTACACCATTCCGGTAAAACACAAAAGATCCCTTGAAACTTAATCCGACATCCCAACGTTAATTAGGGGTGAAATTATCGCATTGATATCTAAAAATCTAAAATGAGGTAATTATGGATGCAAAACATCAACGGCTGATATTTGGGATTTTGATCATCGTTGCAGGCTTGTTGCTGGTGTTGAATAATTTAAAGCTGTTTGCCATTTCACCCAGTTTTTATTGGGGTATAATGCTTGTTATCTTTGGTTTGATTTTTTTCCGGATACATCAGCAACTGCCGCGGCGTAAAACCACATTAATTTTTGCAATCGCTTTTTTCATCATCGGCGTCTGGATGATCCTGGACTCACTTTTCTATTTGCCCGATGACATTCTTGGCGCTCTATTGTTGTGGTCGTTAGGGGCTGTTTTTATTTCAGCTTTTATTCGCGACAATACGCGCTGGGGCTGGGTCATTCCCGGTGGGATCTGCCTGACCCTGGGAACCATGGTTGTGATTGATGCCTTTGGTTTGTTGGAAAATCGATTTCTGGGATTCATTTTCTTGATGGGGGTTGGATTAACTTTCTGGTTTCTCTATTTGATCCGCGACGAGCAAAACAAATTGAGTTGGGCGGGAATTGTCGGAGCAATCATTGTGATTCTATCTTTTTATGTGCTGAGCACCGAATGGAACAGCCCGATTTCTGATGTGATGTTTCCGCTCTCATTGATTTTTTTCGGAGCGATTCTTGTCATTCGGGGGGTACAAAAAAAATAATGGAATTGAACGCTTACGAACTCATCAAATTAAAAAAAAGGAGTCTGTTATAGTAACAGACTCCATCGGTTTTTTACTAGCTCTAAAAAAAATCTTGTTGTCTATTTTCCGCCGTTTTTCAGTCTGATATGGAAGCTGGTGTTTTCATCGCTTTCAATAATAAAATATCTGAACGTGTTTTTCAAACTGTTCAAAATTTGTTTTATCCCGGTAATAATCGTCAATGTTTTTCTTCTGAACTTTGATGATGCTTTTTGAATAGGGCTTTCCGGGAATGGCGCTTTTATAATTGACAGCCAGCTCGATCCAATCATCGGGTCGAAGGTTTTTCAGCGTGTGACCATAATTCGAAATTGCGGAAATGATTTTGCGCTCAAAATTTTTTACATCCTGTTCGCTTGCTTTTGGATCGTCTCCTTCTTTGGTTTTAAAGGACAACTGGCCTCGTAGTGTTTGTTCGCCGACAAAAAAGCGATAATAATCTCCGACCCCCCAATTGATATTTGTGATAAAAACCACGCCATGTCCTTCAAATCGAATCCCTTTGACATCGCCTATAAGAGAAAATTTTTTCGACATATTGGGATGCTCCAACGATGTTTTGATCACATTGCCCAAAATTGAAATATCTTCCTCGGGCGCAGCCATCTGTCTGAATTTTATTTTATCCGAAAAGCTCTTATCCGAAAGCTGTCCTCGCCGCTTTTTCAAAAGATCTGAATTTTCAACGGTGGCAATCAATTGAGAGGGAAATTTTGATCGGAATTTGAGCTGGCCCAAAGATGATCCATTAAAATCCACCACCACGCTTACTCTGTCATCTTTTTTCAGGTTGCGCAGCGAAGAAGTGTAGGCGCTCAAAAAATGAGTGATCTTTTTCTTTAATTCATCGATGGTATTGTCGTCGCTGGATTTTTGATCAACTTTTTTTCCAACCTTTTCCATTTCTTCAAATATCACCTGGTTACCTTTAGTTGACTGGCGAAGCTTCTCTATTAAAATCTGAGTAGCAACTGGTTCCCCAAATGAATGAGAATAGGTTACGTTGAAAACTACACCGTAATCCATCAGATAAAATCCCTTTGCGTTTTGGTGATAAAGAAACAAAGGGGCTGCGGTTTTGGAGTAGAGTAATTTATCCAGTACGGTTTCCATAATTTCAATGTCGGTGAGCAGTTCCGGGCTGATCTTCAAATTTTGAGCATTGCTGCTAAATATCAATCCGTTTAATAATATCAATATCCAAAATTGTTTAATTATTTTTCCTTTCATGGCAAGACCTCGCTTGGTTACTTCAAAATACATGATAACTTTTATTTCCAATCTTCGCCGATTTATTTTTGTGATGAGATGTAGCGCATCAACTCGTTTAAAGAATTGTCGGTTCTCTGCAACTGTTTGCTGGTAGTTCGCTCGATGCCGATCAGTCCGGCGCCGATTAATTCCCAATCCTGCATCCGCTGTTGCTCCAATTCTTTGTTAAATTGCGCCAATGTCATTGCCCATTCCTGGCGCTGTCGGGCTTCGCTTTGTTCGATCAGCGTTTTAGTGAGATAGTAATTTTCCTGCTGCAATTTTTCAATCAATTGTCGGGTTTGAGCGTCGGCAAGCTCAGTAGTTTGTTGTTCAGTTGATTTTGGAAAAAGCGCAATTCGCATCCGGAAGCTACCCTGCTGATAAGAAACTTCAGTGTTGCCGATTGCCAGCAGCAGAAAAATCACGGCCACAGCGTATGCCAGTCCCAATCCGAATTTCTTGGAAGTTTGGCGCCAGCTCTGCCATCGCTGTTTCATGTTTTGTGACCAGGAAATTTTCTCCGTAACCATGGTCAGTTTGAAGTCGGGCGCTTCATCCTCCCATTTTTGGAGAAAGCGGGATGTTTTCCGCAGCGAAGCCAATTCGTTCCTACATTTTTCACATTGATTCAGGTGTGACTGCAATGTTTGATTATCGGCTTCGGAAATTTCATCATAAAGAAAGTCTATCAGTAAAGGATGCACTTGATCACATTTCATAATTTAGCACCTCCTGAGTAATTTGCCATTTCTCAAATATTTTTCTGAGTCCATTTAATCCATAATACATTCTTGATTTCACAGTATTGAGCGGTTCGCCGAGCGCCTCGGCGATTTCTTTGAATTTTAACCCCTGATACTCCTTCATAATTATCACCACCCGCTGTTCCTCGGGAATCTGCTGCAAAGCCTGTTGAATAATCTGACCGATCTGTTTTTGGTTAATCGCAGCGTCTGGTTGATGATTGATGTTTTCAATTAGTTCGTTCGGCATCAAATGACCATTCTCACTATTCTCCTGCAGCGAATCGATGGAAATAAAATCCCGATTTGTTAGTTTTTTGATTTCATCCTTGCAAAGGTTAGCGGCAATCTGGTAAATCCAGGGGGAAAACCGCTGCGCCTCGCGTAGTTTGCGGATGTTTTTATACACACGGATAAATGTCTTTTGGGAGATTTCTTGTGCCTGTTCTTTATCTCCCAGATAACGCAGGGCAAAATTAAAAATTGGTTTTTCCCAGCGCCATACCAAAGTATTAAATTGAGCATCATCGCCCTGAATAATCCGGGTTACCAGTTCTTGATCGGTCATTAATTCCCCAATTGCAATTTCTCAAATAAAGAATGCTAATTGTTAGACTATTATGGGACTGGAAAAGTTTTATTCTAAGGCTAGATTTTGTTGGTGCTGCGGTTATTCAATCGGATGTTATATGGCTTATTTTGGGATCAATGGGCAGAACAATTCCTGCGCGGCGATCAATTCTCATTTTATAAATTTATGTAGCTATTCAGCATTGCCTGTCTGATTTTAAAAGTACTTTTTAAATGGCAGAATAATTAAAGAAACAGAAAACTAAATTCTCGCTTACTGAAATAGTGATTATGCAATTGCTAACACATTATGTACCTGTTTGCTGATAAATTGGAATTATCAAAACCAATGTAAGCTAATTAGTGTCTGTCTGTAAATTGATGGAAACCGTTGAAACGGTTTTATCAAATTTGCTGTTGTTTTAAAGACACCACCTTAAAACGTGGTGTTAATTCAATGATATTTTTGAATTAACACCCCAATTTATTGGGG
>Ga0129302_1003035_pt1 | contig 11726 bp, 10 predicted proteins | sample BlaSprsedimmetaG_FD_94476 | JGI IMG/M metagenome (GOLD analysis project Ga0129302, IMG submission 94476) | Hot spring sediment bacterial and archeal communities from California, USA to study Microbial Dark Matter (Phase II) - Blank Spring... | ecosystem: Environmental > Aquatic > Thermal springs... | reverse complement strand
GGAGATTATAACGTATCTCGAAGAAGGTGCAACTAAAAAATAAACCCCTGGGCTATGCCAGGGGTATGTCTCTCGATTATCGGCAAAGTCTTTTATACCTCTTTGGGCGATTTCTCCGTGACTGCGGCAGCAGCGTCATCCCCCTCTTCCTCATCTTCCCACCCAATGATCCACACCGCCAGCCCTGCCACAGCGATGGTGGCGACGACCAACGCCACCCATTGTCCGGCCAACAGCCCTACATCCCGCGCCGACCAGATGAGAATAGCGACCATGCCAATAGAAAGCACGATCCAGGATGCCCATTGTGGATGCGCATTTACAAATTGCTTGATTTTGTCCATCAACTCCAACCTCCCTAATCTTATCGTTCGCTGCGCCAGGCCTACATTGGCTTGCGGATCAAGTTTTCGCGGATTTGCTTGATCATTGCTTCGGTAGCCTTGGGATTCCACTCCTGGGCGGCCTCACGCCATGCTTTTGGCAACTCCTGTATAACTTTCCTTGTGTACATCAACTCTTCCCAGTAGGCGACCAGTTCCTTGCTTGGGTCGTGGGGGAGGAAGAGAAGCGCCGCTTCAGCTTGCAAGAATTCGCCCTCTTTATCCATAGCGGTGACGAGCGCACGGCCCGTCGTTACGCGATCTACACCCGGCGCGATTAGAAAATCGGTCAGGCAGATGACAAGGTTTTCCACCCGCCATCCGGCCATTCCGACGATTTTTCCCCGTTGCTCGGCCAGCAAAAAACCCACCTGACTGAATCGTTCGGCGACATCCATTTGTGACACGTGCCGCTCGGTGCGGGCGCTGTTTACGAAATCTGCAATGCGTTCAGCGTCGCTCAAACGTGCTTTACGGACTTCGATATTTGCTGTCATCGTGCTTCTCCCTCATATCCTGATTATGGGTCCGTACTCGTTGTTGGTTATCGGGAAATGCGTTTCATTTATTATACCCCGGTTTTAGAGATGTACAACGAATCGATGTCAGGGCTATCGTGTACCTTCCGGGAAGCTACGCGAGTATAACCTGGATCAAAACCCTGGGATAAAGCGGTTTTTTGCTTTTTCAAGGTTGTGCGTAGCTTCCCGGAAGGTTGATCGGGTGTTGATTGCGTTTTCATCATTCTCAGTATATAGTAGGATTGAATAAACTCAAAATCATCCTGTTATTGATTATGAAGAAATCCACGTCATTCTCGGTCGATCTGGTTCCGGCGACAGCCCTGTCGTATGATCGTCTGACGCTCCTTATCAACCAGGCGTATATGAACTATTATCTGCCTGTCTGGATCGATGCCACGCAATTCGCGCGGATGTGCGTCGTCGAAGACATAGACTTACGGAAGTCGGTGGTGGCGATTAGCGATGACACACCGGTTGCGATCGCGCTCTTGGCCCTGCGGGGGGACGACGGATGGCTGAGTGGTCTGGGTGTGCTCGCTACCTGGCGGCGTCGCGGTATTGCCCGGCGGGTCGTCGAGCATCTTCAGGCCATGGCCCACGCCGAGGCGTTGCGTACATTGCGCCTGGAAGTGCTGGCCCAGAACGAGGGCGGTCTGGCGCTCTACCAGCAGTTGGACTTTCGTTCGGAGCGCGATCTGTTGGTCCTCACACTCGAGCCAGGGACGTTCGATCCGCTGCCGCTGCCCTCCGGCATTGCGCCGGCTTCCCCTGGCGTGATCCTGGCGTCGTACAATGCCTTCCACGATACGCGAATGCCCTGGCAGCGTCAACTGGCCTCACTTATGCACCGCCAGGATGAATTGCGGGGGTTGGCCTTGTGGGAGGCGTCGCGTATGGCCGGCTACGTGCTCTACCAGTTGCAGCAAGGCAATCACGTCGTCGCTGACCTGGCCGTCGACCCCGAATATCCCCACCGGCTGCGGGCCGCGCGGGCACTCCTGACGGCGATGCACAGCGCCCGCCCGGATATGGGCGGTTCCACCATCAACCTGCCCACCGACGATCCGCTGCTGCCCGCTTTCACCGGTCTCCATTACCGCATCTGGCAGCGCCAGCACGAATTGGTGTGGGAAGTGGGAGAGTGAAGAGGCAGGAAGCAAGAGGCAAGAAGCAAGAGTGAGGTGCGTGCAGCGTAAGGAGTCAGAAGTGGGAGATCAGAGGCGAGGTTCAGTCCCCGCCGATCCCTTACTCCCTCTCCCTACTCCCTACTCCGTACTCCATCTATGAAGAGGTCACATATGTCTGAAGATACACACACAACATCGACAACGCCAACCGGCGCGAACTGCTCGAGCTGTGGGCGCTTTGTGGGGCCTTATGGGACGTGCCCTTATTGCGGGGCGAAGCTCGGCGGCCGTATCTCCGTGCGGGCCGTCAAGCTCGCAGCGATCCTCCTGGCGACGGTGGGGCTGCTCGCGCTGTGGTGGATGGCGCGTCGCATGGACATCCCCACCATCTCTGCCGCCGATGCGCTAGGGACGATGAACATGGCTTACGTGCGCGTCCAGGGCCGCGTCACGCGCAGCTTGAGCTACGATCCCGTGAGTGCTTACCTGGCGTTCTGGCTGGATGACGGCACCGGCGAAGTGCGTGTCTCCTCGTACCGCGACGTGACGCAAACGCTCCTCGCGGCGGGGAAAATTCCCGCGCTCGGCGATGAAGTGACCGTCGCCGGGACGTTGCGCATCCGCGAGGATTATGTTGCACTGACGCTCAATGCCGCCGAACATCTCGCGCTGGAACGCCCGGAACCGGTGACGTTGAAGGCCAACACCCTCACGCCGTTGGACGCTGGTCTGCGCGTGCGCGTCGTCGGCGAGGTCCGCCAGGTACGCACGCCCTACGAAGGGATGACGCTCATCACCGTGCGCGACGACTCCGGCGAGATCGTCGTCGCCATCGATGCGACGGTGGTGGCGCTCACCGGCTCGCTACCGGAAATCGTCGAGGGCCAGGGGATTGCCGCGGTTGGCGCGGTGAGCCTCTACCGGGATACGCCGCAACTCGTCCCTGCCTCTGTCATGGACATCGTTTTGTCCGATGCGCCGACGGAAGCCGTGGCCGTCCCCGCCACCTCGCTCAGCGCGGTCACGCCCGCCGCCGCCGGAAGCTGGATGGCTCTGCAAGGGCGCGTCGTGCTGATGGAGGGCTTCAAGGGTGGGATGAAGGCGACGCTCGACGACGGCACAGGGCAGATCTCGCTGGTGTTGTGGGAGCGCGTCTACACCGTGCTCGCCGACCCGTTGGCGCTCGATGTGGGCGCGGAGGTCGAGGTGCAGGGCGAAATCGGCGTGTACCAGGACGAGCTGCAAATCACGCCCGAAGGCCCCGCCGACATCGTCATTGTCGCGCCGGCCCCGGAGATTCCGTGGGTGCAGGTCGCCGATCTGCGGGCGCTGGACGCGGGGCACGTGGTACGCCTGCGCGGCGTTCTGGGCACGCCACAGGGGTTCTCCGCGGGCGCAAAGGCGCTGCTTGATGACGGCAGCGGCAGCATCCCCATCTTGCTGTGGACCAACATCCTGACCTCCCTCGATCCGCCGCCGGCAGAAGGGATACAGGTCGAAGTCATTGGCGTTATCCAGGAATACCAGGGTAAACTGGAAATCATTCCTCGCTCGACGTTGGATTGGCGCGTAGGAGGAAATTAGAAATTAGAAATGAGAAATTAGATGCTTGAACTCATCCTTTGGACGCTCGCAGGTACACTTTTAGCATCGTTGTTGGCGATTGTGCCGGCGCTGCACATCTACAACGTGGCAGGCTTTATCCTGCTTGCCAGCGGGGCGCTCGCGGCATGGATGAACCCGGAGCAAATGGCTTTTCTGTTCCTCGGCCTCATCACCGGCTATGCGATGCTCAACACGATCTCCAGCATCTTTCTCTCCGTGCCCGACGACAGTACTATCTTTATCGTCCTGCCGGGGCAGAAGTACTTGCTGCAACGGCGCGGCTACGAGGCCGTCGTCCTCACCGGCATCGGCGGATTGGGCGGGTTGGCGGTGCTGGCGTTGCTCACGCCGGTCGCCTCGCGCATCCTGCCGCCGATCCGCGAAATTCTGCGCCCGCACATGGCGTGGATTCTGTGGACGATCATCGCCTACATGCTGCTCTCGGAGTGGCCCAAAGGCACCGACCGCGCGCCCGCTGGGTGGAAACGCTGGTGGGACGGCTGGCGCTCGCTCACGGCGGGACTGGCGACGTTCCTGCTCTCCGGCCTGTTGGGCTTCGTGATGATGTACCGCTCGCTCGTGCCGGTGGAGGTGGCCTACCAAAACCTGCTGCCCGCGTTCGTCGGCCTCTTCGCCGTCCCGTGGGTGATCCAGAACCTCATGGCGCGCGTCGAGTTGCCGCCGCAGCACATCGCCCGCGCTGTGGATGCGCCGTTTAGCGCGATTTTTCACGGGACGGCGGCGGGCGTGCTTGGCGGCATGTTCGCCGCCTTCTTCCCCGTGATTACCGGCGGCATCGGCGGCTTTTTGGCCGGGCACGCGACGGCGCAGCGCGACGAGCGCGCGTTTGTCATCTCGCAGGGTGCGTCGAAGATCGTCTACTACGTGGGCGGCTTCCTCCTCTTCTTCGTGCCGGGGCTGCACCTCACGCGCGGCGGCATGGCGTGGATGGTGAGCACGCAATACAGCACCTACACGCCCGAACGCTATTACTGGGCGACGGCGGCGGTGTTGGCAGCGGGCGTCCTCGCGTTCCTCCTCTCATTGGGACTGACGCGACTCGTCATCGCGTTGACGGCGCGCGTGAGCTATCGCGTCATCAGCTTCGTCACGTTGGCGATTCTGCTCGTGGTGGTGTTCACGATGACGGGGTGGGGTGGGTTGGCGGTCTGCGCCGTCGCCACCGGCATCGGCCTCATCCCCGTGCTGTGGGGATCGCGGCGGATGAACGCGATGGGCGTGCTGCTGTTGCCCATCGCGTTGAATATGGCGGGCGCGGGCGACGTTGTGGCGGGATGGTTGGGGTTGTTGTGATAAGTTTTGACTCCGCTGAAGCTTGCGCTATACTGAAGGAACTATTCCTTCACCATTTCGTAGGTATATATGGACTTGGCGCACACCGCCAAAATAAACCTGACTATCGGACAATGTGACTAACGACTTTCAGATAATTTGGAGGACATTATGAAATTGGTAACTTATCTTATCGCTGCCTTTCTTGCTTTCTTTGGCTTGATGTTCATCGTTGGCGCGCAGGGACAGATCATGCGGCTGGTGGTCGGTGTGGTGTTGTTCGGCGGGGCCGTCGTCCTCATTTATCTGACCCGTGTACAGCCGGAGAAAAAGGAAATTACCCACGTCCAGAAAATCGACCTCACCGGCGACGTGCATCTTGAGGCCATGAAGTGTACGTCCTGCGGCGGCACGTTGGCCAAGGATGACCTCATCGTGCGGGCCGGCGCGATCTTCGTGGATTGCCCCTACTGCGGGGCCTCCTACCAGATCGAAGAAGCGCCCAAGTGGTAAAAGAGGCAGGAAGCAAGAGGCAGGATTCTTGCTTCTTGCTTCTTGCCTCTTGCCTCTTGCATCTTGATAACGATGGCAACGAACGGGTTTTGGAATGACCTGCGCCGGGAATTGGCGCGGCTGTGGCCGGCGTCGCCTGAACCGCCTGCGCCGGGACTGTACACGTATCCCATCGCGCTGGATGGCGGGCAGCGGCGCGTTCACCTGCGCGTCGAGGAGGATGGCAACGGCATTCTTTTCATCGACGTGACCGAGGTGATCCACCTCAATACCACCGCCGTGGAGATGGCGAAATTGGCGCTGGACAATGTCCCTCAGGAACAGGCGCGGGATATGCTCCTGCGGCGTTTCAACCACGTGGACAAGGCACGCCTTACCCGTGAGTTGGCCGACGTTTACACGATGGTGCAGCGCCTCAAGGAGACTGGTGACGGCTGCCCCACCTGCGCCATCGCCGGGCAGGTGGCCTTCAACCCGATTTTCAGCACGCCCGTCCACGCCCCCTACAAAGCCGACGTCGCGCTCACCTACAGGTGCAACAATGCGTGTCATCACTGCTACAACGAACCGGACCGCTTCACGATGACGTCTTTGCCGCTGGATGACTGGTTCCGCGTGCTCGACAAGCTCGCCGCCATCGGCATCCCGCACATCATCCTCACCGGCGGCGAGCCGACGCTGCATCCCGACCTGCCCGCCATCATCCGCCACGCCGACGGCCTGGGGCTGATCGTAGGGATGAACACGAACGGGCGCTTGCTCTCGCACACCCCCACCATGGCTGCGCTCGCTGAAGCGGGACTGAACCACGTGCAAATCACGTTGGAAACCTGCCAGGCCGACGTGCACGATGCGATGGTCGGTGCGCCGGGCGCGTTTGCGCAGACGGTACGCGGCATCGAAAACGCGCTGGCGAGCGGCGTGCATACCATCACCAACAGCACGTTGACCCGCCGCAACGTCCAGGATGCCGTCGCCATCGTCGAATTCCTGCACGGCCTGGGATTGCGCACCTTTGCGATGAACGGCATGATCTACGCCGGCGGCGGTTTCGACGACCCGGACGCCATCCCCGCCGAAGATATGGCCGCGACGCTGGTCGCCGTGCGCGACCGCGCCGAGACGTTGGATATGCGCTTCCTCTGGTACACCGTCACCGACTACTGCCAGCTCTCGCCGCTAGAACTGGACCTTGCTCCCAAACGCTGCAACGCCGCCGAGTACTCCATTTGCATTGAACCCAACGGCGACGTTCTGCCTTGCCAATCGTACTACGTGGCGGGCGGCAATCTGCTCGACGATCCCTGGGACGCTATCTGGAACAGCCCGCTGTTTTTGAGCTTCCGCGAGCGCGAAACGGATCCGCTGGCGGCGGGTCTGCCGGAAGCGTGTTGGGATTGCCCCGATTTGGAGATGTGCGGCGGCGGCTGCCGTCTGGAACGCGAGGCGCGTACCGGACACCGCGCCTCCGAACGCGGCTGCGCCCGTGCGCGGGTGCGCCCCCCCCTCAGTCCCCCCCGAAGGGGGGGAAGCTGCCTCCCCCCCATTTGGGGGGATTAAGGGGGGGAGAGTCACAGGCTTTACCCCGCCCGCCGGGGCTACGCGCGCCGTTACACGCGCTACGGGACATTCGCGATAAGCATCGAATAAACTGTCTTGAAAGAGGCGACTATGCTAAGAGAAGGGACCATCCTCCAACAAAACCGCTATCGCATCACGCACTTGCTTGGCAGAGGCGGCATGGGCGCGGTCTACGCCGCCTGGCACCTGAGCCTGGAAATCCCCGTCGCCCTCAAAGAGCTGACGCCGCAGGCCGATCTCCATCCGGAAATGCTGGCGCAACTGCGCGCGCAGTTCAAGCGTGAGGCGATGACGCTGGCGCGGCTCAATCACAATAACCTGGTGCGCGTCATCGATTCTTTCGAGGAGGGGGGCAACGCTTACCTGGTGATGGAGATGGTCGAAGGCGAAAGCCTGGCCGACCGTATCGGGCGTGAGGGCGCGCTGGCGCTGCCGCTGGTGCTGCGCTGGGCGCACCAGTTGCTCGACGCGCTGGCCTACTGCCACGGGCAGAACGTGCTCCACCGCGACATCAAGCCCACCAACATCATCATCCGTCCTGATGAGCAGGCGGTGTTGGTGGACTTTGGCCTGGTGAAGCTGTGGGACCCGCACGACCCCCGCACGAAGACGGTGGTGCGCGGCATGGGGACGCCGGAATACGCGCCGCCGGAACAGTACGAGGCGGAATCCGGCTCCACCGACGTCCGCAGCGACATCTACGGCCTGGGCGCGACGCTCTACCACGCGCTGGTGGGACAGGCCCCGCCCACGGCGACCAAACGTATCGTCAACCCGGCGGCCCTGGTGCCCCTGCGCGCGCTGAATCCCAACATCGATCCTGCCGTCGAAATGGTGTTGATGCGTGCGCTTGAGCTGCGGCCCATCGACCGTTTCCAGAGCGCGCGGGAGATGGCTGGCGCGTTCCGCACACCCGTACAGCACCACCCGGCGCAGCGCCGGTCCACCGGTCCGCCTCCGCCACAGTCCCGGTCGCAGAGAACGCCGCCGCCTGCGCGGGCACAGGCTGTCCCCATAACCAAACCGCCGACGGCGCCCCCCGCTCGCCAGATGCAACAGCAGGTGCAGCAGCCGATTCCACAGGCGATGCCGCAGCGTCTGCCGCCGCAGCCCAAAGCGCGGCATGAGAAAGGGGTTGCCTCCATCGCCGCATTTATCTTAGGTATTGTTGGCCTGGGGAGCACCTTCATACTACCCATCTGTAACCTGCCCTTGCCGCTGGTCGGCATTGCGGTGAGTATTATAGGTATCCGCTCGAAACGGCAGGCGGGACTGGCCTGGGTGGGACTGGGGCTATGTCTGCTAACCCTGGGGCTGACGTTGGTGTTGCTGATGATTGGTGTTCTCGACTCCCTGTGGTATTGAGAATGTTGATACTTGGCGCTTTTGGCTGTGTAACTTCCAAAGAAATGAGTTTATCCAGGTTGTGAATGTCTATGAACCTTACTATCGTTGATGCTATCCCCTTTGAACTGGATCGAACGGCGCTGGCGAAGCGTCTGCGCATTAAGGAAAACGCGGAAGGTGGCTTCCGCAGCGCTTATCTTGCCAAGATGCGGCAATTGGCGGACGAGGCTGAATCAATCGCCAGGCCGAAGGCGCTGTACAAGGTCGCTTTCATCGCTGACAGGGGGGATGAGTACGTCGTTGTGGATGGCGTTAGGCTTACCAGCCGGGTGCTGTCCGTAAACCTGGAACCCGTCCATCGTGTGTTCCCTTACGTCGCCACCTGTGGCGTGGAACTGGATGCGTGGGCGCGCGCGCAGGATGATATGCTGTACAAATATTGGGCCGACGTCATCAAGGAAATCGCCGTGCGGGAAGCGGTTCAGGCACTCTTCGAACATATGACGGAGACGTATGGATTGGGAAAGATGGCGGTGATGTCGCCGGGATCGCTCGACGATTGGCCGATGCCGCAGCAACAACCACTCTTCAGCATCCTCGGCGACGTTACAGGGGCGATTGGCGTGCAACTCTCGGACAGCTTTGTGATGACGCCGAATAAGAGTTTGTCGGGGCTGCGGTTTGCGACGGGGCGCCAAGATTGGCGGGATGATTACGTGAATTGCCAACTCTGTCCGCGCGAGATTTGTCCTGGCCGCCGCGCGCCTTACGACGACACCCTCTACGATCGCAAGTATCGCAAAGGGTAAAGTCAAATCTAAAATCGGAAATCCGTAATCGAAAATCGAGGAGGTCACTATGGCAATGGAATGGCTCAAAAATCTATTTAGCGTCAAGCGCGCGTCGCCCCCACCGGCGGTGGAACCCGGCATCTATCACGTGATGCAGGAAGCCGAGGGGGTTTATACGCGCTTTCACCTGCGGGTGGAACGCGACGGCTCGGGGATGTTGATCGCCAATGCCGCCGCCGCCGCCCGGCTTTCACCGACCGGCGTCCTCATCGCCAAGGACTTGCTCGATGGCAAGAGCGCGGATACAGTTCTCCGGGACCTGGTCGCCAATTTCAAGGGCGCGAGCGAGGACGTGATGCGGGCGGACATCGCCAAGGTGGAGGCGCTCATCGACCAGATCATCACGCCGGGAGATATGTACCCCGTCTTCAATCTCGATGACGCGGCGCTCTCGCCCTACGACGCGGAGCTAATTGCACCGCTGCAAGCCTCGCTGGAGTTGGCCGAACCGGAGAAGCTGCTGCCACTCATCGACAAGCTATGGGACGCAGGCATCCCGCACGTTACCGTGCTTGCGCCGCACGCCCCTGACGCCGCGCACCTCATCCGCATTGTCGAACGGGCCGAAGACCTGGGGATGATCGCCGGGGTGCGCGGGCGCGCCAGCGACCTGTGGGACATCGAGCTATTGACGTCCCTGGCTCAGGCGGGGGTGGATCACATCGCTTTCATTTATGCCTCCAACGATCCCGCTGTCCACGACGCGCTGTGCGGTGCAGGCGATCACGCCGCCGCAGTTGCCTTGCTGGATTGGCTGGAGGAGAACCAACTATGTGCCGTCGCGGAACTGCCGCTCGTCCAGTCGACGCTATACGCGCTCAACACCACTGTTCCCACGCTCATCGCGCAAGGCGCGGACAACATCGCCTTCGTCGCCTACGTCACTACCGACGAGGCGCTTGCCGAACAGGACGGCATCTTCGACGCCGACGCGATGCCCCAGGTGGCTATGATGGTCGAAGAGGCCGCAGATGAAGCGCAAGCGCGTTTTATCTGGGATCCACCTGTACAGCGCGATCCCGCCCAAACGCTGGCTGCACAGGTGCAGCGCGGCCCGCGTTGTTCCGGCGACGTGGCGATACACGTCGAACCGGATGGCAGCGTCATCCCGCCGCGTGGCCCATACAAGAGCGCCGGGAATCTGCTGGAGATGCCATGGAACGACATCTGGAACGATGAGGTCTTCCTGCGCTACCGCGAGCGCGTCGAAGCGCCGACGCACTGTGAGCACTGTCCCGGCCTGGCAGTTTGCGCTGCAGATTGCCCACGGGAGCCGAAGGGGTGGGCGCAGTTATAAGTAAGCAGCCGACATCTCAGCGGATTCGGCGAGATCCTGTGGATAGGTCTGGGAGATCTGTTCAATCCGTTGAGGCCATTTTCAAGGGGGTATTATGATCTATAAAAAATCGTGGTTACGTTTCTTCTCGTTGAGCGTGCTTGCGTTGCTCTTGTGTTGTGCGTTGCCGGCGCATGCCCAGAATTATAGCTTTGCCGTGCCGGAGATGCTGATGCAAGTTATCGTTCAGGAGGACGGCTCGACACACATCATCTATGACATCACCTTTGAGAACTTTGGCAGTGCCATCGACATCGTGGATATTGGCGTACCGCATAAAAATTACAGCATTGGTAATATGAGCGCCTCCATCGACGGCGTGGCGCTGACCGACATCCGTAAATCCGAGTACGTCAATCCGGGCGTAGAAGTGCACTTGAAAGGCCAGGCCATTCGTTCCGGCGCGCGCGGCACGCTGCATTTCGAGATGACAATGCCGGAGATGATCTTCACCGACACGACGAACAAAGAGAACGCCTCGTTACAAATCACGCCGACGTGGTTCGATAGCGACCTGGTGCGCGGGACAGGGACAATCGAGATCCGCGTCGTTATGCTGGAGGGCATCCAACCTGACGAGGTGTTGTATCAGGACGTGGCCTTCAGCGACAAATACGTCGAGAACGGGCGCGTGGTTGCCGTGTGGCGCTACGAGAACGTCACGGCGACGCAGGCGTATCGCGTGGGCGTCTCTTTCCCGCAGCGTGGCCTTAGCAACGTCATCACCGTGACCACGTGGGACCTCTTTATGCGCTGGCTCGATGACGCCATGGGCGTTATTGCGGTCTTTGCTGGCGTGTGCCTGCCCTTTGCTCTCCCGGCTTTCATTATATGGATGGTCGCTAGGGGGATCAAAAAAGCCAGTAAACCCAACTACCTGCCCCCTATCGCGCAAGTAGAGGGCGGCGGCATCAAGCGTGGCTTGACCGCGCCGGAAGCCGCCGTCATCCTCGAAATGCCGTTGAACAAGGTGTTGACGCTCGTTATCTTCGGCTTGCTAGAAAAGGGCCTGGTGCGGAAAGCGGAGGGGACCGGATCGCTCACCGAGGCATTGACGGTGGAAATCGCGGATGCGTACCGCACAGATTTGGAGAACGCCAACGCACGTGCGCAATACCGGCGCTCCATCGCGCAAAAACAGGGGGCGGTGATCCACAATTACGAAG
>Ga0129302_1003031_pt1 | contig 11732 bp, 8 predicted proteins | sample BlaSprsedimmetaG_FD_94476 | JGI IMG/M metagenome (GOLD analysis project Ga0129302, IMG submission 94476) | Hot spring sediment bacterial and archeal communities from California, USA to study Microbial Dark Matter (Phase II) - Blank Spring... | ecosystem: Environmental > Aquatic > Thermal springs... | reverse complement strand
TAGGCGGCCTCCTCCGGCTCATGACAGACCCGCTCGACCCCCGCGATGACTTCTCCGTCGCGCTTCTCGGTGCGGAGACCATCCCGAAAGACCGCGTGCTCGAAGCCCTCGACATTCACACAAGCCAAGTCATGGCGAAATTCGGCGAGCTTGAAGAATATTTCGAAGAAAATCGCGAGGAGATGTCATTCGCATACCGCGCAATATACTCGAGACTAATAGAGCAATATCGCGCACATATCGAGTGGCTTGAGAATTTCGTGAAACAGGTCAAAGACCTCTAACGCTCGTCGTCAGATTCGCCCGCCCAATACTCTCTCTCGACGTCCTCGGGATCCCTGCTCTCCACCCCGTCGCGGACGAAGTTTGTCGTCGCCGACGCAAATAGGCAATCACGCAGAAAATCGAAGTCGAGCCTAAAAAAGCGGTCGCAGGCATGGCGAAGGTGCGCCGATGCCTCATCCGCGAAGAAGCAGTTCACCACGTTAAGTCCCATGTCTTTAACGGCGTTGACCGCCGGCGCATAGTCGCCGTCGCCGGAGACTATGTATGCCACGTCATAAAGCTTCTTTGCGCCGAAGCGCACGAGGTCGATGGCCATGCGAACATCCACGCCCTTCTCGACAAGCTCATCGCCGCGCTTCTCGATTCGCCCCGGCATCACCTGCATATAGGGGACTTCCTGAAGGTAAGACAAAAACTTCTGCTGTCCGTTGAAGAGAAGCTCATCGTCCTCTTTTCTGAACACGGCGGTGTAGAAATAGGCGCGGACAAGCTCGTCTTTCCCCGCGATGGCGCGGATGAACTTGCCATAGTTAAGGTTATAATTGCCCACATTTTTTTTGAGGCCAAAATACAGATTGTTGCCGTCGATGAATATCATCGCGCGTTTGGACATGTTTTCCTCCTACAAAACGAGCAAATGCTCATAGTTTGTAAGGGCGAGGAGATTCTCGCCCTCACGAAAATTGAAAATGAATAGTTGAAATAGAAATTCCTATCTCGTTAAATCTCATCCGGAATAGGCCAGCGGAGAATTTTCAATCGTGCCGCTTTGCCCTCATCGAGCCTGCCGATGGGCGTTTGCGTTGGTGCGCTGTGCAAAATCTCCGGGTTCTCGCGTGCCTCGCGCGCGATTTCAATCATCGCGTCGGCGAAGCTGTCGAGGCTGGCTTTGCTCTCCGTCTCCGTAGGCTCTGTCATAAGCGCCTCCGGCACGATGAGCGGGAAGGACATAGTCGGCGCGTGGAAGCCGTGGTCGAGAAGACGCTTGGCAACATCCACGTTCCGGATGCCGAACTGCTTGAGGTTCGTGCTGTCGATGACGAACTCGTGAAGCGGCGTGTCCTTATATTGCAAGTTGTAGTGGCCGACGAGGCGCGAGAGAAGATAGTTCGCGTTCAATATCGCCCATTCCGTCACTTCCTTAACGCCATCTGTGCCGAGCATTCGGAGATACAGCCACGCCTTCACCATGACGAGGAAATTCCCATAGAAGCCCTGCATTTTGCCGATTGAGTCCGGGCGGTCGAAATCGAAGATAGGCTCTCCGTTCTCGTCCCTTCGGACAACAGGCCTCGGAAGGAACGGCTCGAGATGGTCGGCGACGCTAAGCGGGCCTGACCCCGGGCCGCCGCCGCCGTGAGGTGTGCTGAAAGTCTTGTGCAGGTTAAAATGCGCGACATCGAAGCCCAAGTCCGCCGGACGGACATAGCCCATCATGGCGTTGAGGTTCGCGCCGTCCATATACATCTGCGCGCCGACGGCGTGCGCCATCTCACAGACCTTCACGATGTCTTTCTCGAAAAGACCGAGCGTGTTGGGGTTAGTCACCATGAGGGCGGCGGTATCCTCCGAGAGCGCGGCTTCGAGGGCGGCCAGATCGATTGTGCCGCGCTCGGTGCTCTTAATCTCGACAGGCTCGTATCCGGCGAAGACTATGCTCGCGGGGTTCGTGCCGTGCGAGCTGTCGGGGATGATGATGTTCTTGCGCGGATTGCCGTTCTTCTCGTGATATGCACGAATCATGAGAAGGCCGGTAAGCTCGCCATGCGCGCCCGCCGCGGGCTGAAGTGTATAGTGATTGTGCCCTGAAATCTCGCACAGCATCTCGCCCAATTGCGCCATAAGCTCGATTGTGCCGTATGAGGTTTCCTCGGCCATGACCGGATGAGTGTGCGTGAATCCCGGCAATCCTGCGGCGTCTTCATTGGCCTTGGGATTGTATTTCATCGTGCAACTGCCCAAGGGGTAGAAGCCCTTTTCGACATGGTGGTTGAGGTTCGAGAGGCGGACGTAGTGCCGCATGACCTGCACCTCGGCCAGCTCCGGAAGGCCGATATTCCCCTTCCGAAGGAGCTTCTCGGGAATGTCCGAGGTCTCCGCGGGCGGCACATCGGATGGCGGAAGGCTCGCGCCGGTAAGCCCCGGACGCGACTTCTCAAATAGTGTCGGCTCAATAATTTTTGTTGTCATCATTCGACCTCGTCTTCAATTAGAGGTTCATCTTGAATTTTCTCGAGAAGAACCATGCGGTTCTTGGGCGCCATGTATGCGCGCATAAGGTCGCGGATGGCCGGATAGTTCGACGGCTCAATCCACGTCTTCTCGATTGTCAGCCAGACATTGTAATCGACTGTTCCATCGCCAATTTCCGAGGAGACGCGCAGGCGGCCGATTTCGTTGGTGAATTCCACCGGCTCGCTCGCCCAGAGGACTTTGTAATCCGGCGGCGTATTGAGCCGAAACGAGTAATTCTCATTGAACGGCGTCCGAAGAACAAGCGGTTCGTCGCGCTCATCGAGGCTCGTCGAGATGGACGTGCCGGCAAAGCCAACCGGATTCTCCGGGAAATTGAAAATCATTATCTCGTCTTGAATAAAAGCGAAGTCATCGGAGACGAATCGCAAACTGAGCGACGGCTCGATTTTCAAGTCTTCGAGGTTGGAAAACTCGAAAGCATCGCTCTCGGCTAACTCGCCGCCGCCGAGGTTCGATGCTATTTCCTGAACGCGCTGGCCGGCTTGCCTCGGGCGCGCATCGCGGAAGATCCGCCTCACCGTGCGTCCATAGTCGCCGCGGAATTCGGCGGACATCTCGCCGGAGATTCCGCCCTTTGCGTCGAGGGTGATGTTGTATGTCTGCCTCATGCCGTTCTCGTCCGGCGCGATTGGCGGGACGGGCAAAAGCGCGCCCTTGCCCACCGAGACTACGAAAGCTTTCTCGTCGTGATAGCCGGGGAGTCTCGTCGGGTGCGAATAGTCGTCCTCTGTCCAGAACCAGAGGCGGCCTGTGGCGTGTAAATCCACCGAGATGGTCATCCTGCTGAACTGCGCAAGCGTGGGGACGCTCTCTTTTACGCGGGCGTTGCGCGGCGGCAGAAGGACGAAGTCCGGGTTGTAATTCCTCGCGCGGAGAAGCGCCGCCAGAAGGACGCTTCGGTCGCGAGAGTCGCCATATCCGTTTTCGAGAACTTGCGTGGCGCTGTTGGGGAAATAACCCACATCATTGATATCAACATCGATGTGGCGGATGTTATCCGCAACCCACGAGGCCAAAGCCTCTATCTCGGCGACTCCCATTAGCTCGCCGACAATTTCCTTGGACTTGGCGAGAATTTCCTGACCCACCATGGCTCTGGGCGAAAACTGCGCCTGAAGAAGGTCGGCCATGACCGTCCAGCTCTTGGTGGCGGAGTAATAGACACACGGGAGAATGTCTCTGCCGAGCGGCCCCGAAGGCTCGGGCACCATGCCCTCCCAATTGGAAATCTCCCAGATGTAGCGATTGCCCTGAATTTTCGGCTCGGGCGCGCCGTTGGCCGAGAGATATACAAGCTCGCGGTCGTCCGGCACCTCGATTACGAGGTGGTATCCCAAAACTGGATCGCTCTTTGCGAGGAACTCTATGCCGCCGAAGGGCTTCTTGGGCTGGGCGAAAGTCTCGATTTTGCCGGAAATCTCCACGATGGAGCTGTCCGAGACGCCGGGGACAGTCACGACGCGTTGCTTGAGGTTGGCATAAATTCCGGCGTCGGCGAGGCCGGGCGCAGTCATGTCGTTAATCTGCACGCTCTCGACCACCGCCACGACGAAGCCGCCATCCTCGGTAGGCGTGATGCTCCGTGCGCGGGTGAGGTCGATTTCCTCGTATGAGGAATCGAAGTTATACTTGAGGTTCGAAACCTCGCGCCGCCCCATGAACGTCAGCACCTTATATTTGTCGTGCCACTCGACTGTGTATCCGCCCTCGGAGTCGAGCTTGATAATCTTTTCGCCCCAGAGATGCACAAGTTTGGCCTCGGGGTAGTCCTCTTTGCCCGGCGCATTGAGTATCATCTCGCTGGTGGCGGTGTCAACAAGCGTGTCCGCCTGAGGTGGCACTGCGAATAGTGCGCCCGTGATGATTAGTGCGAAAATAATTGTTATAGTTGCGAGCCTCACAGCGCACCCCCTTCCTCGGTGAGAATAATCATTCCCTGACTCACCGCCGAGGATTTTCTTATCGTATTACGATAATCCGGATAGTCCTCCGGCGGAATTTGCGGCTGTTTGACATTGAACGATGACTCATAAGTAATTGTATTGCCGTCGATTGTGTAATCCACGAAGAACTCTGCCGCGTCATTGTCCATGCGGACAATCTCCGGAAGCGATTTCGATGTGTAGCCGCCGGGGAGCGTGATGGTCTCGCGCGATTCGCTTCCAAGCGTGAACTGGATGTTCAGCGGATAGTTGCGCTCTGCAAGGCCGACGGTTTGTCCCAAGACAAGCCCCATGATGTCGAAAGCCCCCGTCGCCAGCGGCGAGCGGACAAGAAGATAGTCCCCCGCGACAATGGCGTAATCGGGAATCTCGTATTCTATCTCAATAATGACGGCTTCCCAGAGGTTCTCTATCGGCGAGGGCGAAATCGAGTAATCGGTTAGCCGCGCCGACGGGTGAACCTGTTGCTTTATCATTTCCGTCCAGAAGCGCTGTTGTTGCGTGGCTTCCATCTGCTGGAAAATAAGCCGCAGAAGCTGGTCGTATATGCCTTTGCCAGTGATGGTCACCTTGCCGATGTAATCGCCGTTAGGCTCGATTCTGCTTTCAGCCGTGATGCTCCCCGACTGCGTTTCCGGCGGAAGCACGGGCAAATATCGAAGGTCGTCGCCACCCTCTTTGCAGATGAGCACGGCCTTGTTCATGTGATATGCCGGCAGAAGGTCCATGCTCAAAGCATCCGTCGGATCCATCCAAATCTCGTTGCCCGCGCGGTCATAAGCCACAACAATCATGTGGTTGAACTGGTTCGACGCGACATCGTAGAAAACATGTTGCATCGGGTTCGAGAGCGCGACATAGGACTCGAATCCCGCCTCGTTGAGCATGACTGCGAGCAGGGCGGATTTGTCCTTGCAGACGCCGCTTTGTGCTTGGAAAGTCTTGCGGACATCGTGGGGCGTGATGCCCTCTTTGTCGCCCAGCGAGATGCCGATGTATCGAATAACCTGCGCCGCATAAATCGCAATCGAGCGGATGCTGTCGTAGTCGGACTCGGCGTCCTTCATGAGGTCGGCAACCGTCTCGCGAATCGCGTCGTCGGCGACCATGTTAGGCTTGGAAAGCTCATAAACGCGTTGGGAATATTCCTCCCAAGTCGTGTTCGATGCGAGAACTTTGGTGAGGAATTCTCCGGCGTCGGGCATGGCGTCCTCCGACACCAACGGCTCGAAACCCTCGCCCCACCAGTGATATACGCGGAGCGAGTCTTTCACCGTTTTCTCGGCGAATTGGACTTTGCCCTCCGGATCGTTGAAAACCTTCCAGTTCATCGTCTCGGAGATGGGCACGACGAGCTTGGACTCGGTGCGCATAATCGGCTCGGAGCTTTGGAACCCGAAGCGCGCATCCATCATGTCATCGAGCATCGGTTGAACCGTCTCGATGCGGAGCGCGAATTCAATCGCGCATCCCACCTGAAGCTCTGGAAGGTGGATGACCTTTTGGCGGAGATTTGACCAATAAATGTCCATTCCCGCGTAAGTATCCATCGTCTCGTCGGTGATGTCGTCTTCCGTGACATAGGCCACGGACGAGTCGGGGTATATCACCCGGACATAGACGATGTCGATTGTCATCTGTTGCGTGTCATAGGCCAACGGAATCGTGCCGTAGTCCTTGGTGGACTTCATGGTCATGAGCTTAATCAGGCTGTAATGAGCGCTGACCTGATTGCCGTCGGGGTAGAAGAACGTCGAGTCGAAATCTACGACGGTGACGGTGTGAGCGTTAGGCCAGTCGGTGCGGTCTCCGGCGTTTTCGATGAGTTGCATGATTAAATCCGGCGCGCGTTCCATAGGCTCTATCGACCATCTGTCGATGGAGAGTCCGCGGGATGCGCCGCAGGATGAGATAATCGCCAGCGCAAGCGCAAGCGACATCAAAATTAGTATTCGAGCGAGTTGTCTCAAAATACCTCCTTGGGAAGTTGAGATTTGAGAGAGGATAATCGTCTCCGTCATTGTGAGCCGTCCTGTCATTTCGACCCGCAGGGGAGAAATCTCATTGAACAAAGGAGATTTCTCGTCGGCTTTCGGTCTTCTCGAAATGACAGAAGTGAAAGCCTACTGGAAATGACAGCTTAGCCTCGTTGAAATGACAGAGCGAAAGTTCCGGCTCCGTTCTAAAATTAAAAATCTTTCAATACCTCGGCCAATGCCTCGGTGAATTCGTCCATCTCCTCGACCGTCCGTTTTTCCGTCACGGCGATGAGAAGTTCGTTCTCGCGTTCGGGGTAGAACTTCGAAAGCGGCACACCCGCCAAATAGCCCATGGGGATGAGCGGTTCGAAGACCTCCTCCGCCGGCACGGGAAGTTTCACCGCGAACTCTTTGAAGAACGGCTCGTCATATGCCATCTCGAGGCCCTCGATTTGCGTGAGCTTGTCGGCGAGATAGTGCGCCTTGTCATAGCAAAGCCTCGCGACGGTCTTGATTCCCGTCTCGCCGAGTAGCGCCAGATATACCGACGCGCCGAGCGCGCATAGCGCTTCGTTCGTGCAAATATTGCTTGTGGCTTTCTCGCGGCGAATGTGTTGCTCGCGCGTTTGGAGCGTCATGACGAACCCGCGCGTTCCGGCCTCGTCGGTGGAAGCGCCGATGAGCCTTCCGGGCATTTTGCGGACGAATTTATCTTTGGCGGCAAAAAGCCCGAGGAACGGGCCTCCGAAGCCAACCGGATTGCCAAGCCCTTGCCCCTCGCCCACGGCGATGTCCGCGTCATAATCCCCCGGAGGGGCGAGCATACCCAAAGAAATCGGGTCGGTGACCGCGACGAGAAGCGCCTTGCGCTCGCCAATCGCCTCGCGGAAAGCGAAGCCGTCCTCGATACAGCCCACGAAGTTCGGGCTTTGCATGATTACCGCGACGGTGTCGTCGTCTATGAGCGACTTGAGCGCTGATATGTCCGTCGCGCCGCCTTTGGTCGGGCAGATGACGATTTCCGCGCCGTTGGGGTGGACGTATGTCCGCAGAACCTCGATGTAGCTTGGGTGGACGTGTCCGGAGACGACAATCTTGTTGCCTTTGACACTCGCCAGAGCGAGCATTCCGGCCTCGGCGACCGCGCTCGCGCCGTCATAAACGCTGGCGTTGGCGACATCCATGCCCATGAGCATGGCAATCATCGACTGGAACTCGAAAATCGCCTGAAGCGTTCCTTGCGAAACCTCGGCCTGATATGGCGTGTATGCCGTCTCGAACTCCGGCCTGCCGATGATATGATGCACCGCCGATGGGATGAAGTGGTCATAAGCACCCGCGCCCAGAAAGCTCATCCACGACTGGACGTCGAGGTTGTCCTCGGCGAGCATGGCGGCCTCTTTGAGCGCTTCATACTCCGAGAGCGGCTCGGGAAGCTCTATCGGCTTTTTCAGCATAAGTTCTTTGGGGATGCCCTTCTCGAGAAGCTCCTCGATCGAGGAAAGGCCGAGTGCCTCGAGCATTGCCTTGCGATCCTCGGGGGTGTTAGGAATGAAACCCATTTCTACCTCACATTAGTGAATGTCATTTTCAGCAGAGAAGCGCATGGACGAGCTACTCGCCGATAAGCTCTTTATATTGCTCGGCGGTGAGCAGATTCTCCGTCTCGGACTTGTCGGCTATTTTAATGCGCACCATCCAGCCGTCGCCGTATGGGTCTTGGTTGATGATCTCGGGCGTGCCATCGAGTGCGTCGTTAATCTCGACAATCTCGCCGGAGAGCGGTGCGAACAAGTCTGTGACAGCCTTGACGGCCTCGATAGTGCCAATCGACTCGCCCTGTGCGACATCCTCGCCGGTTTCGGGCAGTTCGATGAAGACGATGTCCCCAAGCTCACCCTGTGCATAGTGCGTGATGCCTACTGTCGCAATATCTCCCTCGATTTGAACCCACTCGTGTTCTTTTGTGAAGATAAGATCTTTCGGAACCATTTTTTCCTCCTCAATTTCGATTATGACCATCGGGTCATATTGTTTCTAAGAACGATTGAATAGTATAAGATTTTTATACGCGAATTTCAAGCGTTATTCGTGACAAGTCTCTGGCTACCTCAAAAAAGTTTTGCGTGGAGAGTCCAAGGAGAAGGTTCTTAGCTATATCACTCTCGTATCGAAAAGTTCATTATCGGACTGCGAAATTTTTGTTTACAACGCTTGTTCTGTAATTTCGACCAGAAGTGGAGAAATCTCCCGTATTGTAAAAGAGATTTCTCGCTGTCGCTCGAAATGACAACGGTAATGATAGAGGCACGGCACGATATGCCCGCCGGCACTCGGATGACTGCGATAGAATCGGGCGAGCCGCCTGTTCGCCGTTGTTTGTCGTTGCGTTTGCCGGCGCCCTCTATCTAAAACAGGCCGACTATGTTCCCCTCGGCGTCGATGTCTATGCCCTCAGCGGAGGGCACGGTCGGAAGCCCCGGCATGAGCAGAATGTCTCCGCATACCGCCACAACGAAACCCGCGCCGGCGTTTACATAAACATTATCGACATTGATGTTGAACCCGCGCGGCCTTCCGCGTTTTGTTTTGTCGCCGGAGAGCGATGCCTGCGTTTTCGCGACGATGACGTGAAGCTTGTCGAATCCCAACGGCGTGAGGTCGTGGTCGATTGCGCGCTCGGCGCGTCTGGAATAGGTAATCGTCTCCGCGCCATATACTTTCTTTGCGATAGCCTCGATTTTCTCGCGGATGGGCATTTCGGGGGAATAGATGGGCGTGACCTTCGCGCCCGATTTGACTTTCTCCGTGACGGCCTCGGCCAGTTCGATACAGCCATCGCCGCCGCCGCCGAACGGGTCGCATATCACTGCATCGACGCCCATTCCGCGGGCGTGGTCGAGCGTGAGCTTTAGCTCCTCATCGTCGTTGTCGTCGAACTTGTTCACAGCAACGAGGACGGGCACTCCGTATTGTCCCATAATCTCGATATGTGCGTCGAGGTTCTCAAAACCGCGGACGAGGGCGTCATTGTTTTTCTCCGCCACATCTTTCTTCTCGACGCCGCCGTGGTATTTCAGCGCCCGAAGCGTAGTCACGAGGACGATGCTATCGACATTGAAATCCCCCACTTGCGAGACGAAGTCGAGGAACTTCTCGCCGCCCAAATCCGATGCGAATCCGGCCTCGGTGATTGTGATGTCCGAGTGCGCCTGCGCGAGGCGAATCGCCTGTATGGAGTTCGTGCCGTGGGCGATATTCGCGAACGGCCCGCCGTGGATAATCGCCGGAGTGCCTTCGTTTGTCTGAACGATGTTCGGTTTGATTGCATCTTTGAGAACCAGTGCCATCGCGCCGACGGCTTTGAGATCGTCTGCGGTGACTGGCTTGCGTTTGCGGGTGTATCCCACGACGATGCGCCCGAGCCGCTTCTTCATGTCGTCGAAATCATCCGCGAGGCAGAGGATGGCCATTATCTCCGATGCGACTGAGATGATGAAGTTGTCCTCACGGGGGAAACCGTTGGAGACGCCGCCGAGGCCGATAGCGATATTGCGGAGCGCTCTGTCGTTCATGTCCATAACGCGCGGCCATGTGATTCTCCGCACATCGATATCGAGCCTGTTGCTGTGATGGATGTGGTTGTCGAGCATGGCGGCGAGCAGGTTATTCGCCGTCGTGACGGCGTGGATGTCGCCGGTGAAGTGCATGTCGATTTCGTCCTCGGGCAGGACGAGGGATTTCCCGCCGCCGGTCGCGCCGCCCTTGATTCCGAACACTGGCCCCAAAGATGGCTCTCGAAGTGTGACCACCGATTTCACGCCGATTTTATTAAGTCCCATAGACAGGCCGATTGCCGTGGTTGTTTTGCCCTCGCCGGCGGGCGTGGGAGTGGTGGCAGTCACGAGAACTTGTTTGCCCTTGGGCTTTTCGCGCGCTGACGCGACCGCATGGGGATTGATTTTCGCCTTGTATGGCCCGTAAAAATAGAGGTCGCCCTCATCGAGGCCGATTTGTTTTGCGATTTCCGCGATTGGCTTCATTTGATAGCTCATTTGGTCTCCTTTAATTGCCAAAATTATACGGATTTTCAGCTCATAGTCAACCGATGATTGAGGTTCTGCAGGGGAAAACGGCGGATTTCAACATGAAAGAGCATGTTCCGAAAAACAACAGGCGACCCACCGAGTCGCCCATGCGCAGGAAATCACAGGATGACGGCAAAAGGCGAGGGCGTTGGGGAACAACCATACAGCCCGTGGAGATCTACTCGAGAATGACCAATCTCTGCGTTCTTCGGACGCCATCGGCCCACATTGAGAAAAGATACACGCCCGAGGCAAGCTCCCCGCCGTAATCCGACCTGCCGTCCCATCGGACGCTGTATTGCCCCGGCTCGATATACTCGGGCTTGGAATGACGGACGACTCTCCCCGTGATGTCATAGATGTTCCAGCTCACAAGGCGCGGGCGCTCGATAATCTCGAACGGGACACTCACGCGCGCGTTGAAGGGATTGGGATACGGCCGCCCAAGCTCGACTGTGTTCGGTCGGTCGAGGTTCGCCGGGGAGATGCCATAGAAGCTGGGATATCCGCCGCCGTAGTAAATCTGGACGATATACCAACTGAACGGCGACATCGAGATGTTATCCCATCGGAATGCCATGGCGAGGTCGGTAATCGGAATGCCGGGCACAAACGGAAAATACCACTCCGAGTTGTCCAAATCAGAGGCATTCGCGAACGCTACCTCGTCGGGGAAAAGCATATCCCTGCCGAACGGGACGCCCTGCGCCAAGGAATATCCTTCCCCCTGATCCGGCGAGTCCTCATAGAGCGTCCAATAGGCGGGGATATTCGGCCCTGTGAACTTACATGTGGTCGCCTGAACGCCAGTGGGGAATTCGAGCACGGGATTGGGATTGTCCCCGACTTTCGGGTCGATGAAGAGCTTGAAGCCGACTATATGCGAGTCCGCCGCGTCGTTGTAAGCCAAAATTTCTATGTTGCAGAATGCCCGCAACGAATCCTCGGGCAGGAGATACAGTTTCTGCCAGATGCGCACAGGATCGCGAATCCATTGGATTGTCATGTAATAGTCCTCGGGCTTGCGTCCGCGGTCGAGGAGCGTCAGAGGTGCGCCGATGCCGGGCTTGTTCGAAAACATGGTATAATCGGCGCGAACAACGATATACGCCCCTTGGGCCGATGTCGGAAAGCCCTCGGTGAAAGGGTCGCCGGAAGGTTTCCCCATGCTGAATCTTCCG
>Ga0129302_1003026_pt1 | contig 11743 bp, 10 predicted proteins | sample BlaSprsedimmetaG_FD_94476 | JGI IMG/M metagenome (GOLD analysis project Ga0129302, IMG submission 94476) | Hot spring sediment bacterial and archeal communities from California, USA to study Microbial Dark Matter (Phase II) - Blank Spring... | ecosystem: Environmental > Aquatic > Thermal springs... | reverse complement strand
GTTATATTGTGTTGAAGCATAGAGAACCTCCTATAATATTTTTATCGAATCCAAATAAATATACAATTGGTTTCCTTATGCTTCAACTGATTTTTTGACAATTTCTAATTGCGGATAACGCTAACTGCGGGGTTTATGGGTGATACGCGTAATAAGACGGGCTAAAACTTAATCCAAACCCGAAAACTTGTAGCTTTTATTTTGAGTAGATAGTTATATTTAAATTATTGAAAATTTATTACAAGCTGTGGTCATTTTTTATTTATCACCTTTAGACGGGGTTTAGAAACCAGAATATGAGTAGAGAATTTGAGGACTATTTGAGAGATATTTTGGACGCCATGGAAAAGGCACAAGAGTTCGTTGAAAACCTCTCATATGAGGAATTCGCCGACGATGATAAAACTGTCTTTGCCGTCGTCAGAGCCTTAGAAATTATTGGAGAAGCAACAAAAAATATCCCAAATAGTATTCGTAAAGAACATCCTGAGGTTTCTTGGAAAGATATGGCAGGAATGAGAGATATACTGATTCATGATTATTTTGGTGCAGATATAGAAACAGTGTGGTTGACAGTTACCGAAAGGATCTCCGAAGTGAAGCCCTTGATTCAAAAAATGTTGGAGAAATCATGACAAACTTAGAAGATTTGAGAAAAATTCTACAAGCTCACAGGGAAGAACTAAACAGAAAATATGGTGTAACCGAGATCGGTATTTTTGGCTCTTTTGTGAAGAATCAACAGAATGACACGAGTGATGTTGACATACTGGTTGAATTTAATAAAGCGATAGACTTGTTAACCTTTGTCAATTTAAAAAACTATCTATCTGACTTGCTAAAGGCCAACGTGGACCTGGTCATGAAAAAAGCCCTAAAACCGAAAATTGGTCAGAGGATATTACAAGAGGTCGTGGATATTTAGAAAATTTTAAAGATATTTTTCAAAGAATCTTTCCCTGTAATTATCCGAAGAAAGTATTTGCTCTGTCAAAAAATTGATACCGCCACTCCTTATTTAAGTCGTTGTAAAAGTAACGGTAAGTAATATAATAACAGGAACGTATAACAATTCATTCACCCGACAAAAGGGCGGCTGTTCTCTGGGTATGTTCAGCGCTTTCTTCACGCTTTTGGGGAGCTTTTGAGTTCAGTGCACTCAAGCCCTTTTGTGGGTGATGATCGTATTGACAGAAACCGCTCCACGGTAGTTATGTCCGGTTCTTTGACAGTTGATCAAATTGTTTAACGACAGTAGAGAGATATTGCATTTTGAGTAAGATAGTGATACCTTCTTATCGAACCATAACCATAGGAGGTATCATTATGAAATCATTACTTGAAAAGATGCAACAGGATCTGGTCATTCAGAATTACAATCCCCGCACCATCGAGCTGGATAAATGGCATGTCAAAGCCTTTTTGAGTCATCAGGCCAAAGCGGCAGAACTCATCACCGCGGATGATATTCGGGATTATCTGTTTCATGTGAAAACGAACAAGCACTATGCGGGATTGCCAGAGCAGGTTATCACCAGGAAAGATGACAGCCGGGAAATATTTTTTCATTTTGGTAAACCGCAACACATGTTGCGCTATTTGGGTCGCTATACGCATCGGGTGGCGATTTCCAATATGCGAGGTGTGCAAATCAAGGCTATCTGCGATATTGTTGAAGAAAAAGTCAGGCGCATGCAAAGCTGGGTTATCGATGCGGGTTTCCCGGAACCAACCGGTTATTGGTGCGGCGAACTTGATTTCAAAAGAATGTGTCAGCAAGAGGAGCTCGACCTGGTGTTTACAGCCACACCCTGGCGCTGGCATGTGCCGGTGTTTCTCGCTGCCATGGAGAACGGAAAGCATGCAGCCACCGAAGTTCCGGCAGCAGTGACTGTCGACGAATGCTGGCAGCTTGTAGAAGCAGCCGAGAAATACAACAAGCACTGCACATCCCCCAGTTAATCGGACGAACCGATCAGTGGGTGGCAATCGATTCAATTATTACCGATCTGACCGGGATTACCAGCGCGAAAAATATTTTCTCAAGTATTGAAGTGAAGTGCCGCGCGCGAGAAGTTAATTGAAAATGGAACGAATAAATTTTTGATGCGGAATTACCCAAAACCAATACGAAATGTCATTGCAAGCGAAGCAATCTCTTAATTCCTTTCAACCCCAGGGCGAATTTGTCTTTTTATCATCGAAAATGTAAATTGCCAGCCCATTTCACCTGATCGGTATTTTTCTCAATCGAATATCCTGCGCTAATACAAACAACCCCAAAAATCCCAGCGTCACAAAAACTTCCATCAAACCAAAAGTAAAATGATGCGGCATAAGCGAGGGGACAATTAAGACGAATAGATGAAAAAACGATCCGATCAAAATCAACGATGCGACACTGCCAGCCACCCACTGGTTGAGCTTTCCCCGTTTATTCAATAAAATCACCAACGGTGTTATAAACCCAAAAACAATCACCAGCCAACTAATCGTACGCCATGGTTCTTCAAAAAGTCGTAGCTGTAAGAATTCTGTTTCTTCGGGCAGGTTGCCGTACCAGATGATTAAAAATTGTGACCAGAGCAATGACATCCAGAAAATTGCAAATCCAAACACCAATTTTCCCAGATCATGAAAATCATTATCCTGCATAAAATTTTCCGGAAACAAACGCCACCTGCCAAAGACTGCAGTAAATAAGATCATCGCGATCCCGGTGTAAAAGCACGCCGTAAAAAAATGCATACCCATTATCGTACTGTACCAGTGCGGCGAAAGCGACATGATAAAATCATAGGAAATAATTGTATAAACCACTACGTAGGCTAACAATAACACAACAGCCAATGACCGGGGACGCTCATTTTTTTTCTGGTCAGCCATTCGGCGACGATTAACGAAAGCGAAGCTGAGAATTGTAAGCGCTGTCAGACCGATGAAATTTCTGCCAAATAAAAACGGCAGATTCAGATATATTTTTTTTGTCTCGGAAATATTTACTTTTGAAAGCCAGGGAAAAATATAATCTGCACCGAAGATCATAAGCAGCAGCAAGATCAACGAAAATGGCAGAAAAAATACCATGGATTCCGCGACCTGACGCATTCGAGCGCCCCAGGTTGCATTGGTCAATTCCAGGGCAGCGGAGAAAACTGCGCCGGATTGGGCGATACCGGTCCAAAGCAAAAAATTTACCAGGTATATTTGCCACATTCGAGTGGGGTTTGCTGACAGTGCGCCGATCACAGTGAAAAGGCTTCCGAGCAGAATGAATGCCAGCACAATCAAGCGACTGTTTTTTAGGATAAAATTATCCTGATTCATATTTGCCATTCCTTTACTTTATTGAGCACAACAACTGAGATCAATTCAACATCCGGCAATTTACCGGTCGATAGATTTTTCAACCTCCACCTGATCCACGATCAGTTCATCAGCCTCCTGCATCAAATGTTGAAGTTCGGCGGCATGGCTTTCATCGGTTAAAATAATCACCCCAAAAGAATTGTCGGAAAACCGGACATCATAATTCCTCAAATTCTGCCGGGGCAATCTTGCCGAGATCAACAAACCCAGCAGCGTAAAGATGGCACCAAACAAAATAAGCAATTCAAAAGCGATGATAACAAACACCTGAATTGTGACCACAGGCTTGCCTCCGGTAATAATAGGCCATTGAAGTGCGGTATAAACAGGAAACGCAAAACCAATTATCACTCCCAGAATGCCCCCGAAAAAGGTAAACCAGCGAACCCGACTGGGTTTTTGAGGAAACAAGCGTTCCGCTTCGGGAACGGGCATGGGTGAGAATATTTCGATATCAAGTGAATTTTCAGCCGCCAGTTTTTTTAAAGTCTCCACAAAGCGCTCGTAATTATCGAAAACAGCTTTGATGCGTTGTTTGGTTTCAGTCATGTTCACCTCCCCGAACATCATGAAATATCTGCCCCTTGACTTCGCTGATGGCAACCACCGGCGCAAACTTGACGAACAAGAAGAACAACATTAAAAATCCGCCGATCGTTCCGATAAAAACACCCCACTCGATATAAGTCGGCGTGTAATTTTTCCAGGCATAGGGATTATAATCATGTGCCAGTGAGCTTATAATAATCACGAAGCGCTCCAACCACATGCCCACATTAACCAAAAGAGAAATGAGAAAGAGTATTTTGGGATTGCTGCGAATTTTTTTGAAAAAAATGGTCAATGGTAGCAGTGAATTGCAAAAGATCATCAGCCAAAAAAATGGCCCATAAAATCCAAAGGCGCGATTGTAAAAAGTCGCCTGCTCGTAAATGTTGTTTCCGTACCAGGCGATAAAAAATTCAGTCAAATATGAATAGCTAACGATCAATGAGGTTAACAGCATCATCTGAGCGAGCCGGGTAAAATGTTTATCAGTGATTAAATTTTCCAGTTTAAAAATTTTTCGCAGCGGAAATAAAATGGTAATGACCATTGCAGTTCCTGAAAATATAGCTCCGGCGACAAAATAAGGAGCAAAAATGGTGCTGTGCCACCCCGGCAGAATCGACATTGCAAAATCCCAGGAAACGATGCTATGCACCGAAATCACCAGTGGCGTCGCCAATGCTGCGAACAGCAAATAGGCTGTTTCGTAATGATGCCATTGTTTATGCGTACCACGCCACCCCATCGCAAATAAGCCGTAAATTTTCCCCCGAATTCCCTGAAAACGGTCACGCAACACGGCCATATCCGGCATCATTCCCACAATGAAAAACAGGGCGCTGACAGTCATATAGGTTGAAACCGCAAACACGTCCCAATTAAGCGGTGAACGGAAATTCACCCATAACATTCTGGCGTTGGGATAAGGGAACAACCAGTAAGCAAACCAGATTCTACCGACATGAATCAATGGGAAAATACCTGCCATAATTACAGCGAACACGGTCATGGCTTCAGCGATACGATTAATGCTGGTGCGCCACCGAGATCGAAATAAAAATAAAATTGCTGAAATAAGCGTCCCCGAATGTGCGATGCCAACCCAGAACACAAAATTGACCAGATAAATACCCCACGCAACCGGATTATTCATTCCGGCAACTCCGAGCCCTTTAACAATTTGGGTAAAAAGACAATAGAGTCCAAAGATTATCATCCCGCCAAATAGAGCCAGCGCGAGGTAAAAAGGCTTCCCCGGATTTTTCAAAGACTGCAACAGCACCTGATCACTGACCTGATCCGCTGTGAGCGTCGGTGCAAAATAGTTCTCTTTATCCATGTTTGATTCCCTTTAAATAGACCACCGAGGGTTGGGTATTCAACTCTTCGAATACAACATAAGCACGAAAATCATTGATCAATTGGGAGACGCGGCTATTCGGGTCGTTCAGGTCCCCAAAACTGATCGCTTGTGTGGGACAGGATTGGGCACAGGCTGGCATCACCTCTCCATCCTGAACCGTACGTCGCTCAATTTTTGCATCTTCTTTTGCTTTGCGAATTCGATGCACGCAGAAGGTGCATTTTTCCATTACACCTTTAGGGCGATGGTAAATATCAGGATTTAGCTGTCGGTTGGTTGGCGCAACCCAACTGGTCGAAAAATAGTTGAATCGTCTCACTTTATATGGACAATTGTTAGAGCAATAACGCGTCCCCACACATCGATTGTAAACCTGAATATTTAACCCTTCATCGCTATGTACATTAGCGTAAACCGGACAGACCGTTTCGCAGGGTGCGGCTTCGCATTGTTGACACATCATTGGGATGAAGCGCGATCTGCCGTCCAATTCGAAGCGCTCGATTCGAATCCACGCCATCTCCCTTCCCCTTTCACACTGGTCTTTTCCCACTACCGGAACATTGTTTTCAGCATAGCAGGCAGCCACGCAGGCGCCACAGCCGTTACAGGCCGAAAGGTCGATGACCATTGCCCAATCAAAATTTGGATGCTGATGAACCGGATTTATTTGCGGGGCAGGGTGTCTTTTTCTTTCCGCCCCGCTTTTCTGCAGCGCAATCGCTTTTTCGAGCGATATTTGCTGGATTATGTTTCGTGCGCCCTGCTGATAGCTTCCCTGCAGCCGGGCTAATTTGCGCCATTTTCCGGTTGGATTAATCTCAATGGAATCGGCCATCATTACTGCATCTCCGGAGAGCAGATCAAATTTTGCCGGCAGCAATTGCAGCGGGTTGCCGGTTTGCTGAACTGCGTTCGTTCCAAAATGACCAGCTCCGATCTCCATAGCAATGACCTGCGGGTGGACCATATTGGTAATAAGCACCGGTGCTTCAATAGACCGCCCGTCAATGGACAACCGTACGATGTCGCCTTCGCGCAGCCCTAATTTTTCCGATACCTTCGGATGAAGGCGAACCGGTGTATCCCACACCACGTGATGAATGGGCTCTGGAATTTCCCAAAGCCAGGATTTATTGGCGCCCCGGCCGTCCCAAAACCTGGCGCTGACCTGAACGGCAAGCGTCATCCCTTCCACCTTTTGTGGCATCCGAAAATTTGCCAGATAATTGTGAACCTGATTTGATACGGTGGGGACCGAAAGCGTTTCATCCGGCTGTTGCCAAACACCGCCTTGAATGAGTATTTTCGTCCAGTTTTCTTCAAAGGAAAGGTTCGGGGATAACCGCCTGAAGACACGTTCCCATTCCTCCCTGAAAAAATGATCCATATTGCGAAACTTCATCCCGGCGGAACTGATTGAGAGCAAGATATCTTCCATGGCGCGGCTATCGTAAATCGGATCCATTCCCGGCTGAACCAGCGAAAAAATATCCGGCGCTGGTTCATCAATACCCCATGTTTCGCAAGCGTGATGAACCGGCAGCAGATAATCGGCAAACAATGCGGTCTCATTCATGGTGGTTGCTAAAACAACTTTTAACCGAACTTTTGTCAGCGCATCTTCCATACGCCGGCGATCCGGAAACAAATAAACCGGATTGGTATTATAGATGATTAAATTGGAAATCTGGCCGGCTTCCATGGAACGAACGAATGCTTCAAAATCATGAACCGACCAACGATATGCTGCAGAATTCTCTTCACCGAGTGAAATCGTTTTGCCATAAGCTCCCGTAATATAATTCAATATATTCACCGTGATCTGGGAGTCGGTTGCGCGCTCGTGGGCAGACAGCGATTCACCACACAGCGCTACCGGTGCTGATGAATTTGCCAGTTGCCTGGCAATATCAATAATTGTTTCTTCGGGTAAACCAGAAAGCCTGGCTGCATTTTCAAGCGTAAATTTTGCAAGGCTTTTCAACCAGCGATTTTTTTCAAAAACAGTCAACTTAATTTTTTCATCATTTTGCAATAGCCAGCGCGCCAAAGTTAACATAACCACTGCTTCAGATCCCGGATTAATGCTGTGGTTCTGATCCGCATTTGCCGCTGTCAAACTATCGACAATCCCCAGATAAATCATTTTTGCGGACCTGCCATTGTCAAAGCGTCTGGCTTGCGAAAAGCGGTGCATCATCGCCACCGGGGATTGCCAGGTCTCCATAAAATCAGCGCCGAAGGAGAGCACCAGGTCTGGTTGATTCAAATGATATTGGGTTACTGCCAACCGATTAAATAAGATCTTGTTGGCTCTGATGTAACTGAGTCGGTTCAGCGGCTCATATTCTACCAGCGAGGCGTTTCCCAGGCTGCGCACCCAGCGCTCTGCCAGTCGTTTCTGTGCTCCGCTCAATTTGCCTGTCAGCAGCGCGGTTCGCCCTTTCCCAATTTTCGACGCGATTTCTTTGAGCGCGCGCTCCCAATCCAGTTTCTGTTTGGCGCCAGTGGTCGGAAAAAATGTGGGGTGTTTGATGCGGTCGACATTATACAGCTCCTGTAGCGCTGCCTGTCCGCGAATGCATAAACCGCCCCGATTGATCGGATGATTGGGATTGCCCTCGATCTTGATGACGTTGCCTTCGCTGACTTTGAGCATTACACCGCAGCCAGCCGGACATTCGCGACAGGTGGAGGCGTACCAGTAGGGCATTCCAGGGATGATTTCCTCAGCCGGTATTAAGCTGGAAAATAATTTTGCAATGGGACCGCGTCTGGTATCGGGAACCATTGACAGACTGAATGCTGTTAATCCAATCGATCTCAAAAATTCTCGGCGATCCAACTTCATTTTGACCTCATTTTGTGTTTTTTTTGTGATGATGAATTTAAAGCTAAATCTCACCACAATTCATTGCCATGCAATTTTTGAAAAACTTATCTCGACTGAAATTTGAGTTGTCGCGACCTTCAGGTAATGGTTCGAATAATTTGATCCATATTTCGATTAGCTTTTTCCGTGGATATTTCGATAACAAAACGGTAGAACTGTATAAAACTGAAGCTCTATCAATCAACCTCAGGCTAATATAAATTTTCGAATCCAGCTCCATCGACTCATTTATGACAGGTAATGCACTCTCTGGGCGCGCCCCGCCGCTTGTGACAGCTAACACACCATCCCATTTCCAAAAAGCCGCGATCCGACGAACCACCTGCCGAGCGAATCGCCACAGTCATGTTTTGCACCGGTCCGTGGCATTCCTGACATTTTATCTGTCCGATGACTGTATGAACCCGATGCGAAAAATAGACATGATCTTTGACCTGATAAACGCGATCCCATTGGATTTCCCCCTGCTCTTCAAGGATAGCCAACATTTTTTCCACTTCCGGATGGTCGATGCCAGCGCCTTCATGGCATTCTAAACATAACTCACCGGTTGGAATAGTTGCAACGGTTGATATCTCTGCATACGGATGACAATAGCTGCATTCCAGGTTCAAATTATTCACATGAACTGTATGCGAGAACTGTATCGGTTGTTCGGGCAAAGGACCAAAACGATGGATTACCATCCGAGCAAAAAAAGTCAGTGCAATGACCACAACGATCCAGCTTACCGTTGCCATTGTGATTACCAATCTGATTTTCGATTGACTCATCTTCCCACCTCCAGACTCAGCAGGTAATCGACGACCAGTTCCACTTCTTTACCCGAGATGGGCGGTTTGGGCATCACCGGAAAAGCCGGATCAATTTTTCTGGGATTGCTAATAAATTCGATCATCCCGTTGCGGTCATCCGAATATTTTTTGATGGCAAACTCCATCGACGGTCCTACAATTTTGCGATCAATGGCGTGGCAGGCAGTGCAAACATCCTGAAAAATTGCTTCTCCGGTTAGCTGAATTTCGCCGGTGGGTGAATAGGTCTTTAAAAATGTCGCCAGTCGCGAACGATATAATTCGGTCTTGTTGGCTAATATCTTTTTGGGCTCTCGCAACGCATTTTCGCGAATTTCGTGGCGCAGGGTTGCCATTAAACTCACCACCACCAATATTGCAACCAGCACCCATTCAGGCCGAAAAGTATCTTTAACGAACAAATTATTCGCGAGCATGAATACAGCAACTCCTGCGAAGATAACTGCAATCACAATCAGCGTCAATACCGATAAAGAATCTGCAACCACGGGCAGGGTACCATAATTGATCACACCGAACACCAATTGAAGCGCTGTAGCAACCAGCGCCCATTTTATGCCCAGACGTTGGGCACGGTTGTAGTACTCGGCATCGGCTTTATTGTTTTTGCCTTTAAAATGAAAATAGCCATAGGCAAAAAAACCGGTCAGGGCAAAACTGGCGTTCATGAAATGGAGATAGCGCGGTATCACATTTGGTACCCAGAGCGCCTGCCAGAAATTGTAAACATTTTTCCATTGATCCGGATAAAGCATCAAGTTGATGTTGCTCAAAAAGATCAACGGCACAAAACAGAAAATGGCAAACGCCAACACACCCCAAAAATATTTAAAGCGGCGACTATAGTTTGGCGAATCCCAGCTATATTTATAAATGTAGAGCGCTACAAAAGCCAGCGCTACCAGCCAGATAATTGAGAGCCACAGCGGCGCGGTGATGTTATTTGCCGAATAAAAAAAACTGGTATAAACCAGGCTGATGGCGAGCAACGGCGCAACGCCGATCACCACAGCCAGGCTTTTATTGACAGTGACGGTGTTCCCCATTTCCCGCGCCAACCGGCTGTAGAACGGGTCTTCTTTTCCGAGCATCCTAAAAAAAACAGTCCAGAAGGTTCCGCCGATCATGAAGTTGATGAATAAAATATGCACCACAAAAAATGCAATCAGAGCGAATTTCAAAAACCAAATCGCCGCCGGCAGTTCGAGCGGAATAGTGATGGGAATAATATCCATTTTAGTAATTACCCTCCGTGTTTGCAGGTTGGGCATTCGCATGATTGACGATTTTGTCCAGATAAGCTGCCAGCGCCTGGCGTTCGCTGTCCCTTCCGATAAACGGCGGCATGTACGGATGGGAGCGTTTATAGGTTCGAAGGAAATTATCAATTATCTCGGCATTTTGCAGCACGGCTGGCTTCCTGGTAATTCCATTTAGTCCGCTATAGGTATGGCAAATGGCGCACTCCATTTTAAAAACTTTTTCGCCCAATCGGAGCTGCGGGTCAGTTTCAGTAGCCGATCTTTCAACCCAGCCCGAAAATTCGGACACGCCGATTTTATTGAGAAACGGCTCTTCCTGCACTCTGATTCCGTTTGAATATAAATAGTTGTGCACTGTGTAGGGTTTTCGGATAAATTCCCGCACCCGTTCATAACTACCGAAGGCAATAATCAGCAAAAACACCGGCACAAAAGAGATGAATCCGTAATCACGTTGTTTGATAAAAAGAATCACTCCGAACAAAACCATCAAACCGACAATTGCCATAAAGATAATTTTGCTTATTTTAGCATAGGCAGCATATTTCAGCGTCATCAACGCTGTAGGAATCAAATGGCCGATTTGCTGTGGCAGGCTGTGGTAATAGCTCAAAACACCGAACAGAAATACCGGAGCCAGAATCATCAGGCTTTTTCCCGCCCAGCGCCAGACTACGGGATACTGGTCTTGATAAGCTTTAAAAAAACGCATGATGAACAATCCGAATCCAATTGATAACAACGCTGCCAGAAATGTACGGCTGACCAATTGCGGCAGATAACTGGGATTAAAAAAGCCATCCCAGAACGAGCCGGAGACCAACCATTTCCCTGGCGTTAGCATGGCGCCAAGAATACCGGTAATTAACATCATGGTCAACCAGGAAGCAGCGAGGTAAAATAATCCGATCTTAAAACCGGTTGCATCGCCATATTTTTTCCATCCGAGATAGTAGAGCATTAACAAAACCAGTTCAACCACAAAAACGATCCACTCGGTAAACCATGCCCAAAAAAATATGTGCAGCAACGAACCGATAGTAACCGGCGAAACCGTTGCCGTGGTCAGCCAAATTCCCACACCAGTCAAAGCGCCCACTGAAGTGGTGATAATAAAAAATATTCTCAAAATTCGATAGGCTAATTCGCCCAGCCGTTTATTGTTTTCCCGCAATGATTTATAATGCAATGAGACAATAAAGAAACTGCCGCCGACTGCCAATCCGTGTGAAATGACCACATGGATCAAAGCGACAACAGCGATGAGCATACGGTTTCCAATAAATGGCATCTGAAAAATAGGCCATTCCATAGCGCCTCCGAGGAAGAATCAATTTATGAAGTTGTTTGGCACCGAAGCAACGTTTTGGTTGTGGTTATTTGCCAGTGTTAAACCTTTTATTACAGCAAAATCTTAAAATTTGAGTCAAATTTTAAATATGGCAAAGATGAGTATTACAAGCTCGTCCCGCCGTGAGGCCATACGCAT
>Ga0129302_1003022_pt1 | contig 11750 bp, 8 predicted proteins | sample BlaSprsedimmetaG_FD_94476 | JGI IMG/M metagenome (GOLD analysis project Ga0129302, IMG submission 94476) | Hot spring sediment bacterial and archeal communities from California, USA to study Microbial Dark Matter (Phase II) - Blank Spring... | ecosystem: Environmental > Aquatic > Thermal springs... | reverse complement strand
GTCTCAGGCCACCCGCGGACGGTCATGCCTTCATACGGAGTGTAATCCATATTGTGGTGAAGCATACTGTTCGTGATGGTAACTTCGCGCGCCGGATCCCATATGGCGATGTCGGCATCCGAACCCACGGCGATGGTTCCCTTCCGTGGGTAGAGGCCGTACATACGTGCGGGATTCGCGGCCGTCAGTTCCACAAACCGAGTCAACCCGATTTTTCCCGTGCCGACACCATTTGAAAACAACAACGGGAGCCGGGTTTCGATTCCGGGAATCCCGTTAGGGATTTTCGTAAAAGAGGCATCCGCGCCGCCGACCATCTTTCCGTTGGGGTCATTAAAGCGAAACGGTGCATGATCCGACGAGAAGACTTGAAAGACACCGGTTGCAAGCCCGTTCCAGACAGCCCACCGGTCCGCATCGCCACGCGGCGGAGGGCTGAAGATGTATTTCGCCCCGTCGAAACCTTCCCCTTTCAGGTTTTCGGCCGTCAGGAAAAGATACTGAGGGCATGTCTCGGCGTAAATCCTGAGACCTTTCGCCTGTGCCCATCGAATCTGCTCGACCCCCTCCGCCCCGGAGACATGAACGATCAGAACCGGAACATCGACGATCTCGGCAAAGGAGATTATCCGGTGTATCGCCTCGCGTTCGGCCGCAGCCGGACGCGACACCGCGTGGTAGTGAGGAGAAATCAAACCGGCCGATTCAAGCCTTTCGGTGAGCCATGAGATGGCATCGGAATTCTCGGCGTGTATCATCGCTATGGCACCTTCCCGCCGCGCAAGGCAGAGGGCATCGAGCACGGATCGGTCATCGAGTTTCAGCGGTTCATAGGTCATGTAGATCTTGAAAGAAGTGTAACCATCCCGGATCAGAGCGGGCAATTCCCGGTCCAGGACCTCCCGGGTCAGATCGGTGACGATCAGATGAAACGCGAAGTCTACAGCGGCCTTCCCTTCCGCCCGGCGATGATATTCGGAAACAGCCTCACGCACCGGCCGGCCTTTCTGCTGGCAGGCGAACGGGATAACCGTCGTAGTCCCGCCGCAGGCGGCTGAAACGGTCCCGGACAGGAAATCGTCCGCCATCTCGGATGCATCTCCTGTCGGTTGATCCAGATGACAGTGGGAATCCACACCCCCTGGCAGAATCAGTTTGCCGAAAGCCTCCATCTCACGAAACCCCGATCCCAGTTTCCCGCATTCGGCGAAAGCCGAAATGCGGCCGCCGCTTATTCCCACATCCGCGGTGAACAGGTCGCCGCCGGTCACCACCGTACCGTTTCGGATTACCAGGTCGAACTCAGCCATTTCCAGCCCTCCCGGAATCAGTTCACTTCAGTGAAAAGCCGCCCCCAGCCCTTGATGCGCCCGGGATCGGCACCGGCGATCTTCATTGATTTCCACACCGCCGTGGCCACCGTGTCGTATATCGGAACACCGGTCTCCTTCTCCATTTCGTCAACAACCAGTGCACCTCTGAGGTTGGTGCAGAAGATCGTGATGGCCTGAGGGCCGGCCGCAGCCACTTCCCGGATCATGTTCCTGAGGGTGTCTTCGGTTACTTCGGAGAAGGAAAAATTTCCTCTGTCCCGCAGGTGCCTCTCCGATATGCACTCGAAACCGGCTCCTGCGTAGTTTGCGATGATTTTCTCCTGAATTTCATCCAGGTAGGGTGTAACCAGCCCGAACCTGGTCACTCCCGTCAGATTGAATATTTCATTGAGGGCCAACACAGAGGTGGTGGCCGGGATCCGGGTTGCATCCTCGATCTGGCGGCACAGCTCCTGATCGGCTTCAAAGCCGAGCCACCCGGAAGAAGTTCCGTTCCATGCGATCACGTCCATGCGGGCTTCGGCGAGCAGCCTGGAGGCCTCCAGAATAGGCTCGTTCTGGAACTGGTCGAGCGCCTGGGAGTCCAGAGAGATCTGCGTCACCCTGAACCTTCCGAAATGGGCGGTCACATCGGGGGTACCCGCCAGCATCGCGCTGGTGACGGGCTCGAGAACCGTATTGGAGGAAGGTGTAAGCATGCCGAGCAGAGTTCGTTTCATATTACAATATCTCCTTTTAACAAGGTGTTAAAACAAAACTTTCAAGCCTTTTAAAATCCCATCATCTGCCCGGGAAGCCAGAGGGCCAGGCCGGGGAAATATATCAACAGAGCCACCATCACCAACATCATCATCAGAAAGGGTACCACCCCTACAACCACATCCTTGAGCGGTCCGCCGTCGGGCCGGATACCCTGCACCACATACAGGTTCATGCCCACCGGAGGCGTGATCAGGGAGGTTTCACACAGGATCATCAGAAAGACTCCGAACCAGACGGGATCGTAGCCGGCCGCCACAACGAGCGGCACCACCAGAGGAATGGTGGTCACCATCATTGCGATGGTCTCGATGAAGGTCCCCAGGACCAGATAGAACAGAACGATCATCCACATGGTGATGATCGGGGAGATATCCAGCGAAACGAACCACCTCGAAAGATCCTGGGGGATTCCCAGCAGCGAGATCACATAGTTCATGAAAAACGCAGACACCATGATGAGCAGGATCATCGCAGTCGTTTTTATACTGCCGACGAAACATTCGTGAAGGACCGTAATTGTCAGCGCCCGTCGGGCGACCGCGATTCCCAGAACCGCCAGCACGCCGAGAGCCGCTGCCTCGGTGGGAGTTGCCCACCCCAGATATATGCTCCCCATGATTGCAGTAATGACTATCAGTGACGGTAGAAATGATGTCAGGGACTTTATCTTATAGGAAAAAGACGTCTTCGGCTCCGGATTTCCAGCCGCCGACGGGTTCATCAGCGCCATAACGATGATGATCGCACTGAACATGATCGCCAGCACGATCCCCGGCACGATTCCGCCGATGAAAAGGCGGCCGATAGACGCCTCGGCGATGGATCCGTAGATGATCATGTTGATGCTCGGCGGAATCAGGATTCCGAGAGTGCCGCCGGCTGCGAGAGACCCCATCACGAGTCTTTCATTGTAATTCCTGGCCTTGAGTCCTGGAATGGCCACCGTCCCTATCGTAGCGGAAGTGGCCACGCTGGAGCCGGATGTGGCCGACATCAACGCGGATGCCCCTATGTTCGTGTGAAGAAGCCCACCGGGCAGGCGGTTGAGCCAGAGCGACATGGAACTGTACATTTTGTCCGTGACGCCGCTTCGGAGCAGTATTTCCCCCATCAGCACGAACAGTGGAACCGCGATCATCACGAAGCTGTTCAAGACCATCCAGACTTGGTTTCCGAAATCCATGATGATGGCTTTTCCCATCGTGAGGGCACCGGCAACAATACCGATCGTGAAGAGGACCGATGCCACATGCACCCCCAAAGCAAGAAAACCGATCAGAACCAGAAATCCGATGATAATGTGCACGATCAAACTCCTTCAGATTCCGCTTCCCGATCGCCGGTCCTGTCGACCCTTGATTCAACTATTTCCTTCGAAACCTGTCGATCCACTGTTTCCACGCCGAAAATGCTGTTGAGTTCCCGGATCCGGCCTTTAAAAAGAAAAACCACAATGGCGAACAGGTAAACCGCGGTATGAACGAAGAACCACGCAAGCCCCAGAGTCCAGAGCCCTTGGGGAATCCAAAGAGGTGTCTCAAGCGGAGTGGGGGCAATGGCCTTGAGTTCGAACGAGTAGGCGAACATTTCCCAGCCGAGCCAGGCCATCATGAAGGAAAATACCGCGAGTGCCGTGTAGGCGAAGAGATTCACCGCCGCCTGCACACCGGAAGGGAACCTGGGCAGCAGGATATTCAACCGGATGTGGGCCCGCTTGGCAAGAGCGTATGAAAATCCCATCGCGCATACGACGGCCATCACATAACCGCCCAGTTCGTCCGAACCCTGGAGTGAAATTCTGAACAGTTTTCTGCCGATTACATCGATGCTGATGTAGAACGACAAAGCCAGGAGCGCCCATCCTCCGCCGATTGCAAAATGGCGACTGACGTCGTCCATGAAATCCATCATTCGCTTCATAATTCCAGCCTCGTGCCTTCAGCCCATACGGCCCCTTTGAACCAGGTCCGGCTTATTCCGGCAACAGGAGTGTAGCCGGGGAGAGAGAATCGAGGATCTCTCCCCCCGAGGCAAGCAAAACTTGGTACAATTTTATCACTCGGCCTTGATCGTCATATCGACCACTTTACCGATGGTCTCGTTCCATATGCTCGAGGCGTTGGGATCGATCCTGTTTGCGGCTTTCGCCCAGGCCGGCAGAATGACTTCCTCAACCGCCGTTTTCATCCGCGCTCTGTCCTCGTCACTTACCGGGATAAGCGTCATGTCGGCCTTGCTTCCGTATTTGCAGGCCCCCTGCCCGGTGTTGCAGTTGATCCCGTCCTGGGTCGCCTCTCCGCCGATACGCCAGAGTTCTTCCTCCAGTTCACTGAATTTATTTTCGAGAAAACTTTTCACATCCTCCGGCAGTTTATTCCAGTAATCCAGGTTGGCCACATGGAGCTGAATCGAAAATCCCATCGGCATCGGATAAATGTGATCGGACACCTCGTACCAGGAGGCGGTGTTTCCCGCCAAAGCGCCGGTGACCGCTCCGTCTATCACGCCGCGCTGAAGCGACGTGTACACTTCGGGAAAAGCCAGCGTGACCCCGGTGGCGCCGAACCTTGTGACGAAATCGGACATGGGCTTACTGAAGACCCTGATCTTCTTGCCTTTGAAATCATCCAGACCGACGATCCCGCCTTTAAACCAGAAAATCTGATCGCCGTAAGGCCATATAGCGAGAAGTTTCCCGCCGAACTTTTCCTGAAGCCGCTTGTCGAACTGCTTCCGGTAGGCATCGGCTACTTTACGGGCCGTTTCGATGTCAGGCGATACCCCCACCAGATCCACTCCCTGAAAAAAAGGGTCTTCTCCGCTGACATAACCCAGTTGAAGGGTCATGACATCGAAGACACCGGTTCTTAACTGACGAAGCCCTTGAAAGCCCCTCTGGCCCAGTTCATCCATGGTGCGGAACTGCACATCTATTCTGCCGCCGCTGTCATCGCCCAATTTGTTGAAAAACGGCTGCTCCACATGCGTGCTCTGAATCTGCTTCGTGAAACCGCCAAGCACTCTCATTTTTACTGGATCCTCCGCTGAAGCCGGTCCGGCCGACAAAAAAAGCCATGAAAGGACTCCGGCCGCCAAACCAATTTTCCATGCTCTCATTTCCTGCGCCTCCTTGTTTTCAGTTTCGGGTGTCCACCCCGGTGCACCCCTCCGATCATACATTATGCATGCAACCTCTGATTGGAGCCGACTTCATCATTCCCGCGATAGCAGGATTCCGGAACAAGACCGGAACGATGAAGTTGAGATTCATGCTATCATGTATGTATGGATCCGCCCGGGGCGCGATTCGATTGTCAGTGTCATCGAGATTACAGGCAAGGGGTCATCGAGCGGAATAAGGGGTTCCCCTATTTTTTCCCGTTGAAACCCCTATTTTTTTGATTGGATGCCCCCTGGGCGGGAGGTACGTCAGGAAGGTTGCCCGGGATCACTCCTCCAGGCTGACGAGACCCTTTCTGACGGCATACTGGGTCAGCTCGGCGGTGCTTTTCACCTGCAGCTTCCGCAGAAGGTTTGATCTGTGACTTTCAACGGTCTTGACGCTGACGAACAGCACATCGGATATCGCACTGGGAGAACGGCCCTCGGCGATCAGTTGAAGAACCTCTCTCTCCCTGGTCGTCAGGGTGTCGAAAGGATCATGAAGATCTGTACGGCTCCCTCCTTGTTGAACATACTGCTCGATCACCTTGCGGGAAACCGATGGGCTGAGGAAGGACTCGCCCCGATGGGCCGCACGTATCGCCGAAATCAGATCCGTCGGCGCGGTGCGCTTCAAAAGGTACCCGGACGCACCGGCCCGCAGGGCTTCGAATATGTACTCCTCGTTCAGGTGCATGGTCAGGATCACCACTTTGACTTCCGGGTACTGCCGGTTGATCCTGCGGGTGGTTTCGATTCCATTGAGCCCCGGCATCGTGATATCCAGGAGCACCACATCCGGCCGGCATTCGTCGATCTTCGAAAGTGCCTCCCGGCCGTCTTCCGCTTCCCCGACAACCACGATCCCCTCTTCCATTTCAAGCAGCGAGCACAGGCCTTTGCGGACAATGGTGTGATCGTCGGCCACGAGTACCCGAACGGGCCTGTTCATGGTTTCTCTCCTGCGTCAACCGGAATTTGAACGGATACACGGGTCCCGGCCTCCGGTGTGGAGTCCACCGCAAAGGTTCCCCCCAGAAAACCGACCCTTTCTCTCATTCCGAGAAGACCGAGACACCGCTCAGGACTTCTCTTGTCGCAAACCAGATCCACATTGAATCCGACACCATCGTCTTCAACGACAAGATGCACGGCCTCACCGCTGCACTTCAACCTGAGATCCACGTGGCCGGCTTTCGCATGCCTGGCGGCGTTTGTCAGAGATTCCTGTGCCACCCGGTAAAGCACGATGGCCATCTCGGGCGGCAAACCGACATCACAATTGTCTGATTTAAAAATTACCGGAATTCCTGTACGTTCGTTGAAATTGTTCACATACCACCTCAAGGTAGGCAGAAGACCCAGATCATCCAGCATTGCAGGCCTCAGAGAAATGGACAGGTCCCGTATCTGATCCGACGACGCATCCGCCAAAACCCTCGCCTCACGCAAGCTTCGTGCCACCCTTCCGTCTGCTTCCGATGAAAGGCTTTTTTCCGCCACAGCAAGATTGATACTGATGCCTGTGAGGGCCTGCCCCATCTCATCGTGCAGTTCGCGGGATATCCTGGCCCGTTCGGCTTCCTGGGCCTGTATGATCAGCGCGGACATCTTCTGAAGTTCCTTCTGGTTGCGCAGAATCTCATCCAGCAATCGCCGGTTCTGTAAGGCCACTGCAAGGGATGCGGCAACTTCCTTGGCGATCTCGATCTTTTCGGCGTCCAGGCTCTCCGGATCGCCGGCGCCAAGGTTGAGCGAACCGATCAGTTCCCTTTTCGCGGAGAGGGGAACCATCACCAGAGACCGGATACCTTCATCCATAAGAGATCGAAGATACGGAGTCGGCGAATCCAGTGCAAAGAGGTCCGGATACCGGATGACTTCACCCTGAGCAAGACGCCCGGGAACGATTTCATCGAGGGTGAACAGAAACTCTTCCTCCCACCGAACCTCCCCGTCTCTATCCACCGCGATCGAAACAGCCTCTCCCCGGTGGGTGTCGAACACCTCCATCCGCACACACTTGCAGGAAATCAGTTCGCGGACATACCCCAGCGCCTCTTCGAGAGTTCGATGGGTGGATTCCGCTTCAAGAATCGCTCGATCGGTCTTGTGGAGAATCGTCAGCCGGCTCAGATATCTCTTCAAGGCCGCCTCGGCTCCCCTCCGGTTGATGATGTGAAAGGCGAGCAAAATGATGATGAGGCTGAGTGCGAGGATACTTCCGGTGACAACCCAGATTTTTCCCTTGTTCTCGGCGTAAAAGGAATAGGGTTTGCTGAAGATTATGCTTCCTCTCGGCAGGTCGGAAAACCTGACCCCAAGGTGGCGGATCTGTTTGTAATCGAACACGCCGGCCTCGACTCCGTCCCCGGCTGCCGGAAGCCTCTCGAGGGCTTCACCGGAAAGAATTCGGAAAGCGGCCTCTGCGGCCTTTCGGCCCTGCTCGTAACCGGCGGTCAGGATGTCGTCCACCATCCCGGCTTTTATCACCGCATCCCACAGGCAGTAAACAGGTGCCGAAGTATTGCCGGTGACCAGGGTGACGGCCTCTCTGTGGGAAAAGTGCACTTCGTTTCGATCCACCACGAAGGACAGCAGAAGGACGATGCCATCCGGGGGAACCGCCTGCAGCCGCTCGACAAGCTCTGCAGCGGAAAGATTGTCCCAGAACGTGAAATCGAGTACTTCAATGAGTCCGGGGGCGGCATTTTCCAGCAGAGACCGGGTTGTTTGTACGCCCTCGGTATTGTCGGAAACCACAAAAACCTTTTTCGCCTCCGGGTGAAGGTGAAGAACGAAATCGGCGGTCCGCTCCAGGTTGAATGCCTCCACATCCCCGGAACCCAGATTCTGCACCACCAGTTGGGATTCATCATAATACTTCAGCCCGCAGAAAATCAATGTGCCGTCCTTGAAGAGCCGGTCACGGCCATCCAACAACGATGCGAACGCCTGGTCGTCGGAAGTGATAATACCGCCGAAACGGGGTCTCCTGAACTGTCGGTCGCCTCCCTCCAGAACCGCCTGAAGATAGCCGTTTTCATTGAGCCGGTTCGAGTCCACAAAAAAATGATGCACCTGTACCGGTGCCCCGATATCTTCGATAGCCGATGAAACCCCATGAGCGAGGCTTTCGTTCCAGCCTTTCCCTTTCTGAACCGCATGAACAACGATAAGGTCGGTCTCCCGGTCTTTGAAAAAGTAATAAGTGAGAGCCATGGCCGAAAGAACGATCGCCGCAATGAGAGCCCTTGCGACGGGTGAAACCGCGGATTTTCCGATCCGGAACGTCATCCTGAAAAGTCCTCTGATAAGGCCGGGATGCCGGAGTAAATACGTTCTTTTTCCGAATTCGACCGGCCGGTTCATTTACTCGGACTATAACATGACAGCATGCGTCAGAAAACCAGAAAGATGCGTCCGAATTCAATTTCACCGATTTTTCCCCGAAAAAGACTTTACGTCCAGGCCGATTAAGTATACTTAGGACGAACGCGGCGGACCGGCCGAGGGAGCCCGGAGCGATCCCGGAAAATCGGTTGTGCCTGCAGTCTTTGAGTTTTCAAGAAGGAGGTGGAACAACGATGGCCATGACCTTCATGGAAGGAAACGAAGCCATAGGTCTCGGCGCCCTTGCGGCAGGGTGCCGTTTTTTTGCAGGTTATCCGATAACCCCGGCCACGACCGTGTTCAGCTCGATGGTGCGGCTGCTGCCCCCGGCCGGGGGGATCTGTCTTCAGTGCGAAGACGAAATCGCATCCGCAGGAGCCTGCCTCGGCGCATCCATGGCGGGGCTCAAGGTGATGACCGCCACATCGGGGCCGGGCATCAGCCTTTACAGCGAGCATATATCGTTTGCGATCGGCAGCGAGATCCCGATCGTGATCGTCGATGTTCAGCGCCTCGGACCCTCCACCGGGTCCGCCACCAGGGGTGCCGACGGAGACGTCCAGTTTCTCCGCTGGGGAAGCAGCGGCGGGATTCCGGTGATCGTGCTTGCGCCGGTGGATGTCCGGGACTGCTACGAACTGACGGTGCACGCCTTCAACCTGGCCGAAGAGTTCAGATGCCCGGTGTTCGTAGCCTCCAACAAGGAAATCGGCATGACCCGCGAGAGCGTGGACATGGACTCCTGGATCACCCCGCCGCTCGTGGAAAGAAAGACGGCACCCGAACAGGAACCCTATCTGCCCTTCCGGTCGCATGCCGAAACCGGGGTCCCTCCGTTTCTGCCGATCGGAGGAAAGGTGCTCGTCCGTCAGACCTCCTCCACTCACGGGGAAGACGGGTTCATCACGATTGACCCCGCACTGATCGAAGCCGACCGCCGCAGGCTCGGGGATAAAGTCACAAAAGGCCTTTCCCGGTTCACGTTCTTCGAAGACCTGCCGGCCGAAGGAGCCGACACATTACTGATCACATACGGGGTCACCGCACGGGCCGCGATGGCCGCGGTGAGAAACCTTCAGTCCTGCGGCCGTCCGGTGTCATTGATGGTGTTGAAAACCCTGTGGCCGGTCCCTGAGGCGTTGATCCGCAAAAAGACGGAGGGGTATGCGCGCATCGTCGTCGTGGAGATGAACCTGGGGCAATATGTCCGGGAAATAAGGAGAGTTCTGGGTGAAAGAACGGTGGAGTTCTTCGGAAAGATGAACGGCGATCTCATTTCTCCTGCCACGATCGAGGAGGTGATAAAAAATGGCTAGCCTTATCAACAGGAACCGCCCGCCCGCCTACTGCCCGGGATGTTCCCACGAAACGGTCACCAAAGCGCTCGACAAAGCGTTCCAGGCTCTGGGACTCGAAGGGAACCAAGTGGTTCTGGTAAGCGATATCGGCTGTTCGGGGCTTTTCGACACATTCTTCAACACCCACGCATTTCACGGCCTCCACGGACGCGCGCTGACCTACGCAACCGGCATAAAGCCCGCGCAACCACACCTTACCGTTGTGGTCACGATGGGGGACGGCGGCCTCGGTATCGGAGGGGCTCACGTGGCAAGCGCCTGCCGCCGAAATGTCGACCTGACGCTGCTGATCTTGAACAACTTCAATTACGGCATGACGGGGGGACAGTGCTCCTTTACCACCCCGCCCGATGCGGTTGTCGGATCGGGTTTTCTGAACAGGCTCGAGCGACCGATGGACGCAGCAGAGCTTGTGCGGGCCGCAGGGGCTCCGTTCGTGTCCCGGTGCTCGAGTTACCGGAAAGATCTACCGGATAAGATCGAAGAAGCGATCGGATTCAACGGCTTCTCGGTGATGGATATTTGGGGGATATGCACCGGAAGATACAGCAAGCGAAACAAGCTCACCCCTTCCACGATACAGGAAAGCCTGTGCGCCCTTCCTCCGCTTGACGGCCCGGTTCAGTGCAACCTCAGAGAGGAGTACGGCACTCATTACCGCCGGGTTGCGGCCCTGGAGAAAAAACCTTCCCCTCCCCGCGCCATAGAGCCTGTATTCGAAGCCCCAGGGGCGGCGCGTGAGGAAATCGTCCTGCTGGGAAGCGCCGGGCAGAGGATCCTGACCGCAGGAGAGATCCTCTGCATGGCCGGGATGACCGCGGGGCTCAGGGCGAGTCAGAAAAACGAGTACAACATCACCGTGCTTCGCGGACCTTCGGTCAGTGAGCTGATTCTTTCTCCGGAAGACATTGTCTTTACCGGAATCGAAAAACCCACGGTGATGGTCGCCCTTGCCGGGGAAGGGGTCGCGCGCAGAAAAGCCCTCCTCTCCTCCCTCGACGAAAGTGCGCTGGTACTGAGGCTGGCGGGGGTGGATATCCCCCCGACCGATGCCGGCGTTCACACGGTCGACCTGAAGTCGCAGGGGGTGCGACCGCCGGATTTCGCGCTGGCATCCCTTGCCGTTCTGGCGAAACTGGAGCGGGTAGTCAACCTTCCGATGCTGAAAGCAGCCGTCTCCGGACGTTTCAGAGGTCCGGTGGCCGAAGAAGCCCTGTCGATAATCGACAAGGTCAATCCATAAGACAACGGATAGCTGCTTCAAAGAATTTTGCGAAGAAAAAAAGGCCGAGGAGAGAGTCTCCCCGGCCATTTTTTCATATCTCAAGAAATTTATACCCGGTCCGTTCATCTGAAACGGCCCGGGTGCTTGATCACACGCCTCACACAGCCCCGGTTTTTCCGTACCAGGGATTTCCGCTCACATCGGGACCCTTCTCTCCGGTCACGGCTTCGCCGATCACTTACCCCTTTGCAGATCCCGACTCCCATGTCATGGACGCAGGCAATCGGTGTGCCGTAGGCTTCTTTGATCTCTTTGAGAAAGGGGACGATGTGTTCGGTGTGTTCGGTTGGGATTTTTACATTGGCAAGCACGATTTTACTGAGCCCGTCAAGACCTGTCATCAAGGCCGGGGCATTGCCGGCATGGGTTGCATCAAGGTGGAGAATGTAGCCGCCTGCCCGGGTCATGGCCTCGCAAATCCGGACTGTTGCCTCTCTATGGGCACGGGCCAGATAC
>Ga0129302_1003021_pt1 | contig 11750 bp, 10 predicted proteins | sample BlaSprsedimmetaG_FD_94476 | JGI IMG/M metagenome (GOLD analysis project Ga0129302, IMG submission 94476) | Hot spring sediment bacterial and archeal communities from California, USA to study Microbial Dark Matter (Phase II) - Blank Spring... | ecosystem: Environmental > Aquatic > Thermal springs... | reverse complement strand
GCTATACACCGATACAAAGTATTACAAAAAATAATAACCACAGGGTGCACGTCAAAGGAGGAACTTGATGAGACGCCACGTCCTCGCGGTCTTCATCCCCCCACTTGCTGTCTGCCGTTACGGTTGCGCCGGCTGTTGCGCGGCCCCCATCGGCGTCTTCTGGATCAGCAGTATTATCAGCATCGTCTATGGTTACCGTGGCGGGCCGTTGGGCCTGGATACGGTGAGCTGGGGCACGGTCGGGCTCGGCATGCTGCTCTGGCTGATCGCCGTGGGCTGGGCCTTTCTCACCCTGCGTGCGGCCGATGACGACCGCTGCAAGCGGCCGAGCAGTTCGCTGTGCCGCCGCATCGTCCCGCGCGCCGACGAGCCGGACCCGCTGGACGAGGCCGACCGGGCCCGCCAGGCCTGACCTCGCTCGCACAAAAAAGGCCGCGTAACCGCGGCTTTTTTGTGGCGGGAAAGCCCCCCTCAGGGGGTCTCCTCCCCCTCGCCTTCCTTCTCCACCGGCATCAGATCCTGCTTGGTGACGCCCAGCATGATCAGGGCGTTGCTGGCGATGTAGATGGAGGAATACGTCCCCACCACGATACCGACCACCAGCGCCAGGGCGAAGCCGAAGATGTTGTCGCCGCCGAAGATCAGCAGCGCGAACAACACCAGCAAGGTGGTGCCCGAGGTGATGAGCGTGCGCGTGAGCATCTGGTTGATCGATGTGTTGAGCACTTCCGGGGGCTCGGCCTTGCGCATCAAGCGGAAGTTCTCGCGCACACGGTCGAACACCACGATAGTGTCGTTCAGCGAGTAACCGATCACGGCGAGAATGGCCGCGAGTACCGTCAGGTCAAAGCTGATCCTGGCGAGCGAGAACACCCCGACGGTGATGATCACATCGTGCACCAGCGCGAGCACGGAGCCCACCGAGAAACCCCAGTGGATGAAGCGCACCCAGACGTAGAGCAGGATGCCGGCCAGAGCCACGAGGATGGCGATGCCGCCGCGGTCGCGCAGCTCCTCGCCCACCTGCGGGCCGACGAAGTCCACGCTGCGCATCTCCGCGCCGCCCTCGGTCATGTTGCGCAGCAGCTGCAGCACCTCGTTGCTGAGCTCGGCACTGTCCTCGCCCGGGCGCGGCGCTAGGCGGATCAGCACGTCGCGGGCCGTGTCCACGTTCTGCACGATGGCCTTGTCGAAGCCGCCCTCGGCAAGCACGCTCCGTACCTGGCCGAGGTCGGCGGGCTGCTGGAAGCGCACCTCGATGGAGGTGCCGCCGGTGAAATCGATCCCCAGGTTGAGGCCATTGACGAACAGCGAACCGATGGAGATGACGATCAGGACGAGCGACAGGGCCAGCGCGGATTTGCGCACGGCCATGAAGTCGATCCGGGTCTTGGCATTGGGCATGAACCGATTCTCCTGTCAGATCGCCAGACGCTTGAGGCGTCGGTTACCGTAGATGAGGTTGACCACGGCGCGGGTGCCCATGATCGCGGTGAACATGGACGAGACGATGCCGATGGACAGCGTGACGGCGAAACCCTGCACCGGGCCGGTGCCGATCACGATCAGCGCGATGGCGGCGATCAGCGTCGTGATGTTGGCGTCGGCGATGGTGGAGAGCGCCTTGTCATAGCCGGCGCGGATCGCCGCCTGCGGCGACACACCGTTGCGCAACTCCTCGCGAATGCGCTCGAAGATCAGCACGTTGGCGTCCACCGCCATACCGACGGTGAGCACGATGCCGGCGATGCCCGGCAGCGTGAGCGTGGCCTGGAACAGCGACAGCGCCGCCACGATCAGCAGTAGATTGGCCGTGAGCGCAAGGTTGGCGATCAGGCCGAACACGCGGTAGTAGAGCGCCATGAAGATCATCACCAGCACGAAGCCGATGACCACCGACTTGAAGCCGCGCTCGATGTTGTCCTTGCCGAGGCTCGGACCGATGGTGCGCTCCTCCACGATCTGCATCGGCGCGGCCAGCGCACCGGCGCGCAGCAGCAGCGCGAGGTCGGCCGCCTCGCGGCTGGAATCCAGCCCGGTGATCTGGAAGCGCTTGCCCAGCTGTTCCTGGATGCGCGCGACGTTGATCACCTCCTCGATCTTGATCGGCACGTTCACGCGCTCGCCGTTGATCATGCGCGTCTCGGTCTGGGTCTCGATGAACACCACTGCCATCAGGCGCTTGACGTTCTCGCCCGAGGCCTTGCTGAACAGGCGCGCCCCCTTGCCGTCCAGGGTGATGGTGACCGACGGGCCGCCGGACTCGGTGTCGATGCCGCTCTGGGCATCGATGATGTAGTCGCCGGTGAGCATCACGCGGCGCTTGAGCAGGATCGGCTGGCCCTGGCGATCGAGGTAGAGCCGGTCGCCGGCCGGCACGCGGCCGGTGGCCTGCGCCTCGTAGGCGTCAGCGCCCTCGTTCACCAGACGGAATTCGAGGGTGGCGGTCTTGCCGAGGATCTCCTTGGCGCGCGCCGTGTCCTGCACGCCCGGCAGCTGCACCACCACGCGGTCCTCGCCCGCCTGCTGGATCAGCGGTTCGGCCACACCCAGCTCGTTGACGCGCTTGCGCAGGGCCGTGACGTTCTGCTGCACGGCAAAATTCCTGATCTCCTGCAACGCCTCCTCGCGGACGCGCGCCTCGATGCGGAACGCCCCGTCGACCTCCAAGCTATCGAATGCCATGTCGTCGCGGTACTCGCCGCGCAGGGCATCCAGCGCCCGCTCACGCAGGGCCGCACTGGCAAAGCTTGCCAGCACGGCCTCCTCGGTACGGGAGACGTCCTCGTAGGGAATGTTGTTCTCGATCAGCAGGGTGCGAAACTCGCCCTCGTTGCGCTCCAGCGTCTTGGCGAGCACCTCGTCCATATCGACCTGCATCAGGAAGTGCACGCCGCCGCGCAGATCGAGACCCAGGCTCATCGGCCTGGCGTTGAAGGCCTGCAGCCACTCGGGCGTGCTGGGCGCAAGGTTGAGCGCGACGATATAGCCGCTGCCCAGCACGTTGCGCACGATATCCTGGGCCTTGAGCTGGTCATCCACGTCGTGGAACCGTACCAGCAGCTGTTCCTGCTCCAGCGAAACCTCCTTGTACGCGACACCGACCTGCTCGAGGACGTTGGCCACGCGCTGGCTGACCGTTTCATTGACTTCGACCCCCCGCGTGGCACTGATCTGCAGTGCCGGATCCTGCGGGTAGCGGTTCGGCAGGGCATAGAGGATGCCCCCGACCACCACGGCGAGGATCAGGAGGTATTTCCAGAGGGGGTAGCGATTCATGAACGTTCCCTGGCTTGAATGGCGATGCGCACTGGCGCGTCGAGACGGGCTTAGAGGTTCTTCATCGTGCCCTTGGGCATGACGGCACCGACCGCCTGCTTCTGCACCTTCACCTCGGTACCCTGGGCGACCTCGATCTGCACGAAGTTCTCGCCAATTTCGGTGACCTTGCCGAGCAGGCCACCGGTGGTGACCACCTCGTCACCCTTGTTCAGGGCCTCGAGCATGCTGCGGTGCTCCTTGGCGCGCTTGCTCTGCGGGCGGATGATCAGGAAATACATCATCACGAACATCAGGCCGATCAGCAGCAGCAGCTGGATACCGCCGCCCTGGGCCTGCTGGGCACCGTTCTCGGCGATGGCACTGGCAATCAGAAGATCCATGGGACTCACTCCGGTTATTGGTCGTTATCAGGAACCCAGACAGGCTCCGATGGTACACGGTTCAAGGCGCCGTATTATGACACAGGCGGCACGCTTTTCGAGCGCAGGCGGTAGAACTCGGCCACGAAGGCCGCCAGCTGCCCGGCCTCGATGGCCCCGCGCAGACCCCGCATCAGCTCCTGGTAGTAGTACAGGTTGTGGATGGTGTTGAGGCGCGGACCCAGCATCTCGCCGCACTTATCCAGGTGCCTGAGGTAGGAGCGGGAGTAATTGCGGCAAGTGTAGCAGCCGCATTCCGGGTCGATCGGGCCGGTGTCGTCGGTGTACTTCGCGTTGCGGATGCGCAGCGTACCGTAGCGGGTGTAGAGAAAGCCGTTGCGCGCATTGCGCGTGGGGATCACGCAGTCGAACATGTCCACGCCGCGGCGCACGGCCTCGACGATGTCCTCCGGCGTGCCCACCCCCATCAGGTAGCGTGGCCGTCGGTCGGCAGCACCGGCAGGGTCGTGTCCAGCACCCGCAGGCGGTCCGCCTCCGGCTCGCCCACCGACAGGCCGCCGATGGCATAGCCGTCGAAGCCGATGGCCTGTAGCCCTGCCGCCGATTCGTGGCGCAGCGCCTCATACATGCCGCCCTGCACGATGCCGAACAGGGCCGCGTCGTTGCCCTCGTGGGCGGCGCGGCTGCGCGCGGCCCAGCGCAGGGAGAGCTCCATGGACTGCCGGGCCTGCTCCTCGGTGGCCGGGTACGGCGTGCACTCGTCGAAGATCATCACGATGTCCGAACCCAGTGCCTTCTGCACGGCCATGGAACGCTCCGGCGTCAGCTCCACCGGGCTGCCGTTCACCGGCGACTGGAAGCGCACGCCCTCCTCCGTGATCTTGCGCATCTGCACCAGGCTGAAGACCTGGAAGCCGCCCGAGTCGGTGAGGATCGGCCCTTCCCAGTGCATGAAGTCGTGCAGGTCGCCGTGCCTGGCGATGATCTCGGTGCCCGGGCGCAGCATCAGGTGGAAGGTATTGCCAAGGATGATCTGGGCGCCGAGCCCGGTCAGCTCCTCGGGCGTCATGGCCTTTACCGTACCGTAGGTGCCCACGGGCATGAAGGCCGGTGTCTCCACCACCCCGCGCGGAAAGGTAAGCCGCCCCCGGCGGGCCGCCCCGTCGCTGGCCAGGTGTTCAAACTGCATGCGCATTCAGGGCGCTCTCCTCGACTCTACGCCCGGGCCCCGGGCTGCGGGCGGGTGATGAACATGGCATCACCATAACTGAAAAACCGGTAACGCTGCTCGATGGCGTGGCGGTAGGCGGCCATGATGTGGGCGTGGCCGGCGAAGGCGCTCACCAGCATCAGCAGGGTGGATTCCGGCAGGTGAAAATTGGTGATGAGCGCATCCACGCTGCGAAAGCGGTAGCCCGGCGTGATGAAGATGTCGGTGTCGCCCGAGAAGGCCGCCAGCGCCCCGCCCGCGGACGCCGCCTCCAGGCTGCGCACGCTGGTGGTGCCCACCGCGATCACGCGCCCGCCGCGGGCCCGGCAGGCCGCCACCTGCGCCACCACCGTCTCCGGCACCTCCACCCACTCGGCGTGCATCTGGTGTTCGGCGATGTCCTCCACGCGCACCGGCTGAAAGGTGCCCGCCCCCACGTGCAAGGTCACGAAGGCGGTCTCCACGCCCCGCTCGCGCAGTGCCGCCAGCAGCTCTTCGGTGAAGTGCAGCCCCGCCGTCGGCGCGGCCACCGCCCCCGGGCGCTCGGCGTACACGGTCTGGTAACGCTCGCGGTCGTCGATGCGGTCCGCGCGGGTGATGTAGGGCGGCAGCGGCATGTGGCCCACCGTCTCCAGCACCTGCCAGATGGACTGGTCCTGGCCGAAGTCCAGCGCGAACAGGGCATCGCGGCGACCGGTCACGGTCACCTCGGCCCCGCCCTCCAGGCGCAGGCGCGTGCCGGGTTTCGGCGACTTGCTCGCACGCACATGGGCCAGGGCATGGTGCGCATCCAGCACGCGCTCGAGCAAGAGCTCCACCTGCCCCCCAGTCTCCTTGCGACCATAGAGGCGCGCGGGGATCACGCGGGTGTTGTTGAACACCAGCAGGTCACCGGGGCGCAGCAGCGCCCCGACCTCGCCGAAGCGGCGATCCTCGACGACACCCGTCTCCCCATCGAGCACCAGCAGGCGCGAGTCACCGCGCGTGGCCGGCGGTTCCTGGGCGATGAGCTCGGGGGGTAAATCGTAAGCGAAATCACTCACTTGCATGGCGCGGCATGGTAGCAGGAAGGTCCGGGGTTTGCGATACGAATGCTTGCGGGAACAGGCCTTTCCATTGATACTGTGCGGCCTGAGTGCCGGGGTGGCGGAACTGGTAGACGCGCCTGACTCAAAATCAGGTTCCTTCGGGAGTGCGAGTTCGATTCTCGCCCTCGGCACCATCCCTCTTCTCGGGCGCGCCTCGCCTGCCCGCCCCACGCTTCGACCCACGAAGACTGCGGCTATTAGCGCCGGAATCCGCCGCGTGGTAGCGTTGCCGCATCCTCAACCAGCCCGTGACGAACCATGCCCATCGACAACCGAGCCGCCTGGGAAAAAATCCTCGAGAACCACACCCGCGGCGCCAGCGCGCCGGAAGAACGCGAGGAAAAGCTCGCCCGCTTCGCTGCCCGCGAAGAGGCCCGCGCCGAACACCTGACCAACCTGCTGGGCGACGTGGTCGCCGTCATCGACAGCAACCTGGGCAAGGACGCCGAAATCGACGAGTTCCTCGGCAACATCAAGACCTTCGTCCTGCAGGGCGTCAACCAGGCCAACCAGGTCGGCTTCAAGGCCCAGCGCGCACCCGCCAGCGAAAACGACGCCTGAGCGCACCGCCTGACGGTCGACCCGCATGCGCTGAGGACCGGCCGTCGGATCAGATCCGGTCGTACAGCTCCAGCAGGTGACGCAGGCGCCGTGGCAGGTCGCGGCCGAGCTGCGTCCAGTCAAAACGCCAGGTCCAGTTGTTCTGGACCGTGCCGGGAACGTTCATGCGGTGGCCGCCGTCGAGTTCCAGCAGGTCCTGCAGCGGCACCATGGCCAGACGCGCCACCGAGCCGAGCGCGGCACGGATCAGCGGCCAGGGCATGGGTTCTTCGGGCGCGCCGAGGTAGTCGAGCACGAAATGCTGCGTGGTCTCGTCCAGCGACTCGAACCAGCCAAGACTGGTGTCGTTGTCGTGGGTGCCGGTATAGACCACGGCGTTCTCTACGTGATGATCCGGCAGGTAGGGGTTGTCGGCGCTGCCGTCGAAGGCAAACTGCAGGATCTTCATGCCGGGCAGGCCCCAGGCGTCGCGCAGGGCCTCGACCTCGGGGGTGATGGTACCGAGATCCTCCGCCACCAGCGGCAGGTCGCCGAGCCGCTCGCGCAAGCGCCGGAACAACGCCTCGCCAGGGGCCTTTACCCACTTGCCCCGGATCGCCGTCTCCTCGTCTGCGGGGATCGCCCAGTACGCCTCAAAGCCGCGGAAGTGATCCACGCGGATCAGATCGAACTGGGTCTCCATGCTGCGCAGGCGGCGTTCCCACCAGGCGAAGCCGTCCGCCTGCATCACGTCCCAGTTGTACAGCGGATTGCCCCAGCGCTGGCCGGTGGCCGAGAAGTAGTCCGGCGGCACGCCGGCGACGTGACCCGGCCGCCCCGTCTCGTCCAGGTCGAAATAGTGCGGCTCGGCCCAGACATCGGCGGAATTGTGGGCGACGAAGATGGGCATGTCGCCGAACAGCAGGACGCCACGTTCGTTGGCGTAGCGTCGCAGGTCGGTCCACTGGCTGTAGAACAGGAACTGCTCAAAGCGGTGCTGGTCCAGCACCTCGGCCAGCCGCGCACGGGTCTCGCGCAGGGCCGCCGGGTCGCGTCGACGCAGCTCCGCCGTCCATTCCCACCAGGGGCGCCCGTCGTGTTCGTGGCTCAGGGCCCGAAACAGGGCGTAGTCATCCAGCCAGTCGCCCCGTTCCTCGCAAAAGCGTTCGTAGGCATGCCGATCGTCGCGTTCGGCATGGGCGAGAAACCCCTCGCGCGCGCGGCGCAGGCGGGCACCGTGCCAGTAGGTCCAGTCCTCGACGGCAGCCGGCGGGGCCTCGTCATCGCCATTCAGCCAGCCGCGCTCGCGCAACGGCTCGAGGCTGATGAGCCAGTGGCTGCCGGCATGCGCGGATTCGCTCTGGTAGGGGGAGTCCAGGGGAGCCGTCGGTCCCAGGGGAAGCACCTGCCACACGCTGAGGCCGATCTCGGCCAGCAGGTCGACGAAGCGCCGGGCATCGGCGCCCAGGTTGCCCACGGGGGCGTCACCGGGCAGCGAGGTGGGATGCAGCACGACGCCGGCGCGACGCCGGTCCAGCGGTGAGCTTGCCTTGGCGGATGTGTCGATCAAGCCGATCCCTTCCTCCAGTCGGGTCTCGTCATGCGGGCGCCTCCCTGCGCGGCCTGTTGATTGGCCGAAACTGCGCTACGCGTGCTGCTGGCCCTGCCGCATCACCCCGCCGGTGGCCGGACTGCCACCGCCATGGGTGAAGCTGTGCGCCAGGTACTCGGGGGGCGCTTCGCCCATGATCTGGTACAGGTTGGCCAGATGCAGGCGATAGAGGCGCTCGAAGGAGCTGACCGAGGTGGCCGGGTTGTAGTCACCGAACCACCAGCACCAGTCCGAGCCCTCGCAGATCGCAAGCTGGCGGGTGGCGCGTTCCAGTCGCTCGCCACTGAGGCGTCCCTCCGCCACCAGGCAATCGAACACCCGCTTGGCGTCGATCAGCATCTCCCAGCCCCGGTTCTTGTCCATGTCGCCGATCCAGGTGGAGAAGGTGCCATACACCCAGCTACCCGCCTTGAGGGTGGGCAGCGGTTTCGGCTCGACGGCATCCAGCGCCGCCCTGAAGGTCGTCAGCTCGATGGTCGGATGGTCCGCCAGCAGGCCGTACAGGGCGCTCAGGAAGTAGTAGCCGTTGTTGGGGTAGTACTCCCAGGCATTCTCACCGTCGAGGATCACGGACACCACGCAGTCCTGGCGCTTTTCGGTACAGGCCTCGGCGATGTTCTCGAGATGGTGCACGAAGTCGGCCACCGCATCGTCCGCGTGCCAGTCGGCGTACTTGAAGCCGATGGCGTCCGACAGCCCGTCGTCACGGAAAAAGCAGGCGGTGCCCTGCCCGTCCAGCCGGTACGGGGCATGCAGCCAACGCTTGGTGGGATCCACCTCCCCGCCGTTCACCGCCTTGAGGCTGTTGGCCAGCACGGTCTCGCCGCTGGCCGTCCAGCGAAAATCGTAGTCGCCGAGCACGCGCAGGGTGGCCGCGCTCACGCCGCCCTCGGACGGCCAGCACCCCACGGGCCGAAAGCCGAAATAGCGCTCGAAGGTGCGGATACCCTCCACGATGTGCCAGCGCACACGCTCCTCGCCGCCCGGGTACTGGCCCGATGGCAACTCCACCTCCGGCATCGCATCACGCGCGGCCTGCATGTCGAGCAGCAGCGGCATGATGGGATGGGCGTAGGGGGTCATCGACAGCTCCACCTGACCCTGTTCGGCGAGCGCGCGGTACTGCTCGATCACGCCACTCAGCTGTTCGCAGATGATCTGCAGCAACTGACGCCGGTCCTCCAGCGTGTAGCCGCTCTGTTTGTCCATGAGCTTGGCCACGCGCTCGTCACGCCGGCGCGTGGTCTCGCCCATCCACGCCAGGTGATACCAGACGAGGATGTCAGCGAGGAAGCCCTCGCTCACATACATCAACCCGTCAGGGTGGCGGCGGTACCACTTGACCATGTCGGCCAGCAGCTTGAACTGCGGATAGGGCTCGATCAGCCGGACCTCGTTGGCTCGCACGCAGGCCTCGGCCAGCAACATGCGGGCGGAGGACTCCTGCGGCAGCACGGGATTGGCCAGCGCCGCCAGCAGGGTGTCGCGAATTGGCGTGCCCTGGTTGAGGTAAGCGTGCAGCTGGCGGGCATAGTCGTCGATCTGCTCCAGCAGGATCGGAGCGAAATTGATCACTGCCTTGGCTCCCGGCACGGCGCGCAGGTGCGCGGCCATGTCGATGTAGTCCTTGGTCGCATGCAGGTAGGTCCACGGCAGGTGATACTCGCCGCCGAGCAGGTCCTGGTACTGCGGCTGGTGCATGTGCCAGCACAGCACCACCTTCAGGCGCGTCTTATCGGACATAGCGGATGCTCGTACCCAGCATCTCCGGTGTGACCAGCACCACGCCGCCGGGGGAGACGTGGAAGCGGCGCGCGTCTTCGGCGGCGTCCTCGCCGATCACCGTGCCCGGGGGAATGCGGCAGCCCTTGTCGATCACCGCCTTGGTGATGCGGCAGTCGCTGCCGATCTCCACGTCCGGCAGGATCACCGCATCCTCGACGCTGGAGAACGAATCGATGCGCACGTTGGAGAACAGCAGCGAGTGGCGCAACGAGGCACCCGAGATGATACAGCCCCCGGAAACCATGGAGTCCACCGCCATGCCGCGGCGGTCGTCGTCGTCGAACACGAACTTGGCCGGGGGCAGCTGCTCCTGGTAGGTCCAGATCGGCCAGTATTCGTCGTAGAGGTTGAGCTCCGGCGTCACCCCGATCAGCTCCATGTTCGCCGCCCAGTAGGAGTCCACCGTCCCCACGTCCCGCCAGTAGGCCTGGGCGCCCGTCTCCGGGTCACGGAACGGGAAGGCCATCACCCGGTAGCGGTCGATGATGGCCGGAATGATGTCCTTGCCGAAGTCGTGGCTGGAACCCGGCATGTCCGCATCCCTGATGAGCTGTTCGAACAGGAACGCGGTGTTGAACACATAGATGCCCATCGAGGCCAGCGCCGTGCCCGGCTTGCCCGGCATGGGCGCCGGCTCTTCCGGCTTCTCCGCGAAATCGGTCACCTGGCCGTCACCGTCGATGGCCATCACGCCGAAGGATTGCGCGGTCTTGAGGTCCACTTCCAGGCAACCCACGGTCATGTCGGCCCCGGACTCGACGTGGTAGGCGATCATCTGGCCGTAGTCCATCTTGTAGACATGATCACCCGCCAGAATCATCACGTACTCGGGGTTGTGGCGACGGATGATGTCCAGGTTCTGGTACACCGCATCGGCCGTGCCCTCGTACCAGGAGGTCTCGATGCGCTGCTGCGCCGGCAGGATCTCGACGAACTCGCCGAACTCGCCGCGCAGAAACCCCCAGCCCTTCTGCACATGCTGGATCAGGGAATGGGCCTTGTACTGGGTGAGCACGCCAACCTGGCGGATGCCGGAGTTGATGCAGTTGGAGAGCGGAAAATCGATGATGCGAAACTTGCCGCCGAAGGGTACCGCGGGCTTGGCGCGCCACATGGTCAGCTGCTTGAGGCGCGAACCGCGTCCGCCGGCCAGGATCAGGGCCAGGGTGTCGCGGGTGATGCGGCTGATAAAGCGTTGCGATTTCAGTTTCATTAGCGATGGGATTCCCGATCTGTCACTGAAGTGCGTGTGTGCAGGCAAGGGGCCGCCCGTATCATATTCTGGCCCGGAAACTGCATTGCGCCACGGCGCGGCGCGCGCGAATAGCGTATGGTTCTAGTATGGCTTCTTTGCCGCCCCGTTTCTATTACATAATGCTGACCATACATCAAGGCACAGATATCCGATCCATGAAGGCTCACCAAGACGCCACCCGCCTCGCCGACGACGACCTGCGCCGCCTGGTCGATGCCCGTCATCACGACCCGTTCAGCGTCCTCGGGCGCCACGGGCACGGCGAGCTGACCACGGTGCGCGCCTTCCTGCCACATGCCCGCGATGTGCGCATCGCCGAGCTCGATGCCCCGCTCGAGCGCATCGACGGCACCGACCTGTTCGAGTGGCGGGGCGATGCCGGCGGCCTCCCGGCCCGCTACCGCCTGCGCTGGGAAGACCACCACGGCGCCGTGCACGAGCGCCACGACCCCTACGCCTTCCCCGCCGCCATCAGCAACTTCGACCTGCACCTGTTCGGCGAGGGCCGCCACTGGCACATCTACCGCGTGCTCGGCGCCCATCCCTGCGTGATCGACGACGTGCCCGGCGTGCGCTTCGCCGTGTGGGCACCCAACGC
>Ga0129302_1003010_pt1 | contig 11771 bp, 11 predicted proteins | sample BlaSprsedimmetaG_FD_94476 | JGI IMG/M metagenome (GOLD analysis project Ga0129302, IMG submission 94476) | Hot spring sediment bacterial and archeal communities from California, USA to study Microbial Dark Matter (Phase II) - Blank Spring... | ecosystem: Environmental > Aquatic > Thermal springs... | reverse complement strand
GTGTTAACTATACACTGTATTTTTTTTTACATTAATTTTCTGTTAAAATAATATAAACGAAAAGAAAATCATATAAGCTGCTATTTTAAGACTAAACGCATGGAAATATTTCAAATTTTAAATTATGCTTTAATTGGGATAATCACTGGTTTTTTTAGTGGTATGTTTGGCATAGGCGGTGGTTCTATAAGAGTCCCATTACTTGCAATGACCGGAATGTCTCTTATTAATGCTTTTGCAACCAATATGTTTGCTATGCCCTTCTCATCAGCTACAGGGGCATATACGCAAAGGAAAAATATCAAATGGGGTGTTGCTAAATTATTTACTATTGGCGGTGTAGCCGGAATATTTGTTGCCACTTATTTTGTGGGCATAGTATCTAATAAAGTTTTGGCGGCAACTTTCTTTTTTGCGGCACTTCTCACCATACTTGGACTTTATTTAAACAAGATTAGCCATAAAATATATGACAAGATAAAACCAACAGCAATTAATTTATTTTCAGGAGCTTTTTTAGTGAATCTTATTATTGGATTACGTGGCGGGAGCGGAGGAACATTATTTCCGCCATTATTAAGAACAATGAATATTGAGATGCATCATGCTATAGCGACATCTCTTTTCGCGGGCATATTTTCATCATTAGTTGCTCTGGGAGTATATTTTTGGAGAGGAAATGTTATATTTTTACCTGCAATTATAGTGGCGACAACCGGTATTCTGGGTTCATACTTAGGAAGCGAACTATCTATTCGCACAGAATCAAAGTGGCTTAAATTGGGTTTAGCAATAATCGTTTTTATTCTTGCTTGTACAGTTATTTATAGAGAATTTTTTTAATATTTTGTGCCAAAGTCGCATGGTATTGCCCAGCGTTTTTTTTGTTTGTCAAAAATATATAGGATAATCTTAACTTAATCAGCCGGGGTAGGAGGCGGAAAGATTCTCCACTGTTTAGCGTTGAGCTAAACATAAAAACAGATGCGGAGAGAGAGGGATTCGAACCCTCGATGCCTTGCGACATACACGCTTTCCAAGCGTGCGCACTAGACCACTATGCGATCTCTCCATTTTCTTAATGTCTCCAATCAAAACTGATTATATATATAATCCAAAATCATCCAATCAGTCAAGTGTTCTATTGGCGCTTTATCATCTGTTAAAATTCCAAAATCATAATCATAATTTATCCGCTTATTATTTTTGGCAGCGGTTTGTACAAGATGGTTAAGCTGGCTTTTATTGTTTAAATCATAAAGCCCCTCAAAATCAAGCTCATTATCAGAGGCAATAACCATATAATTCCAGTCGTCTTCGGCTTCCCTTATCCAGTAAACATAATCAAATACCTTAAGCATGGTATTGGTTATGCTTTTTAAAAGAGCTGAATTTTCCGAAACAGCCAAAGCATTCATGGCTACTGTCCCCTCTTCTTTTAAATGCCCGCTGACCAATTGAAAAAATTCCAAAGTGCATAGATGAAACGGCAAATAAAGCTGGTTTGAAAAAACGTCAAGCACAATGCTGTCGTAGTGTTTAGCAGTTAAATTTAAAAAATTGCGGCCGTCAAGGTTATAAATTTCCAAAGACGGATTTTCCATATCAAAATACTTTTTGCCAATTTCAATTATTTTTTTGTCAATTTCCACTCCGTCAATATTTAAATCATAATCATTGGCAAAAAAATGATTCAACTGGCTGCTGATTGTGCCGGCAGCCAAACCCAAGATCAAAACATCCTGCGTTTCGTGATTGCCGCTTAAATAAGGCAGCAGATTGTAATAATCATAATAAAATCCAGTTAGGCCGGGCGTAATCTGGCTGTCTTCCCTGGCAAGAGCTGAAAAAACCGCCATGCCTTCATTGATTTTTAATAATCTTAAATCATCAATATCCTGAATTTGCATATATTGGTAAACTGATTCATCTTCATAAATAACCCCTTCAGCTTCTTTAATCTGCGGCATTTTAATTATTAAACTCGGGATTAAAACTAAAAAAATCAAAAAAGCCAGCCATTTTTTATTAAACCAGCCAAATAAAGCAACAAATAAAAGCAAAAAAGCAAAAAATAAAATAGTTTTGCGCGTGCCAAAATAAGGGATAAAAACCAAAACCGGCAAAAATGTGCCTAAGATGCTGCCAACTGTTGAAATGCTAAAAACTAGACCAGCATCCTTGCCCACTTGAGGATCGATTAGAGATAACAACTTAATAATAAACGGACTGACAATGCCCAGCATTAAAATAGGAATAATAAATAAAAAAGCTACTGTCAATAAAGAGCCGACAAATATAAGCAAAGTGGCTGATTGAAAAGGCATAATTGACTGGCTGATAAAAAGAACTACTGGCTTGGTCACAAAAGGGATTAAAAATAAGAGCGCGCTGGCTGCCAAGACGATTTCCAAAAGGAATTTTAGTTCTGGTTTTTTTTCAGAAAGTCTGCCGCCTAAATAATAACCCAAAGAAAGAGCGATCATTATAACGCCGATGATATTGGCCCAAACAAAAGTAGAACTGCCAAAATAAGGCGCGATCAGGCGGCTGGCGGAAATTTCCACAGCCATGATAGTCAAGCCGCTGGTAAAAGCTAAAATTAATAAATAAGTTTTTTGTGCTTTAATTTTATTTTTCATTATGAAATAAGATAATTTAAAAATTTAATATTTAGCCTTTATTTTAAATTTGAAATTATCACAAAGTGATCCCTTTGGGAAAAATTTAGACTTATTTCCATTTTACACTAAAAACTCGCTCTTGACTAATATCAAAAGCGAGTTTTTATTTAAAGTCCGGATTGTTTATTATTTAAGACCGATTTCCAAGGCTGCTTTTTTAATGTTTTCTGTATTTAATTTCTGGCTTAAATTCAATTCAAAAAGCTTATCATGCATTTCCTTGAATTTGCCTTGTTCTGCAGCGCATTCAGAAGCTACCGCAGCCGGCAAAGCATATTGATGGAAACTTAAAGGGAAATGTTTAAAAACTAAAGTAACGTCATTGGGGTAATTTTCTAAAATCTGATCTGCTGTAAGTTTAAACCTAGCGCAATAAGGACATTCAAAATCAGAAAAAGAAACCATTGTTATTTTTCCGTTTTTAGCGCCCATAACATGATCCTGATCTGTTATTGGCGGCATATCTGCTTTTATTATTTCCCCGGTTTCATAATCCATTAGAAAATCAAAATTAGGTTCTTGGCCGGCTAAAAGCGCCTCTATTACCTGTTCTACCATTTCATAAGGCAAGGCCCCGCTAACCAAATAACCATTAATAAAAGTGGCTGGTGTGCCCTGAACGCCCAGTTCAAGGCCAAACATCATTTCATCGTCAATTTGAACATCATATTTGCCCGAATCCAAGCACTGTTCAAAATTTTTAGCGGTTTTACCAGCAGTTGAACTACTACCATTGCCAGGCTGGGCCATGCAAGCCAAACGATCGCCGCTCATTATAAAAACAACTAAAATAATCAAGGCAACAGAGCTAATTAAGGCAATGCCTGTTGATAAGCCAAAAAGAAAATCCTTGTTTTTAGAGATTTTAGAAATCTCCTCCTGCCAATTAAATTTTTTAGGATTTTCCATGTTAGAGTTTTCCATGCTTTTTAAAATTATGAATTAATTGAATTTTTTTTATAAGTATATCTTATTATGGTTTTTCAAAAAAAGCAAATTTAAAAACTATTTATTTTTACAATTTAACTTTTTTAAGCCTTAATGAGTTTAAAATAACAAAGATTGAGCTAAAAGCCATGGCCGCGGCCGCAATAATCGGCGAAAGCAAAATGCCAAAAGCAGGATATAATATGCCAGCGGCAATGGGAATGCCTAAAATATTATAAATAAAAGCCCAGAACAAATTGCCTTTAATTGTCCGCATTGTTTTTTTGCTCAAAGTGATAGATTTAACTACCTTACTGATATCGCCTTTCAGAATCACTATATCGGCTGATTCAATCGCCACATCAGTACCTGTGCCCATGGCAATGCCTATATCAGCCTGCGTCAAAGCCGGCGCGTCATTGATACCGTCTCCGACCATGCCGACTTTTTTGCCTTGCCTCTGAATTTCTTTAATTTTTTCCAACTTGTCATTGGGCTTGATTTTGCCGTACCATTCTTTAATGTTTAAAATTCCAGCGACTACTTCCGCTGTCCTTAGATTATCGCCAGTCATTAAAATCGGCTTTATATCCAGTCTTTCTAATTTTTCAATTGATTTTTTAGCCTCTTCTTTAATAGTATCAGCAAGTGAAATAAATCCTAAATATTTTTTTTCATCAGCCAAAAGCAAAACAGTACGGCCATTATTTTCCTCATCAATTATTTTTTGGCTGTCTGTTTCGCTTAAAGCAATATTTTTTTCCTTTAGAAGTTCCAGATTGCCCAAATAATAAAGCTGATTATTGATCATGCCTTCAACCCCTCGGCCAATTTGAGCTTTAAATTTTTCCACCTTGAGCGTTTCAAATTTGTATTCTTGGCCTTTATCAACTACGGCTTGAGCCAAAGGGTGTTCTGATTTTTTTTCCAAAGCAAAGGCAATTTGGAGCGTTTTCTCATCCAAAAAATTAATTACTTGTGGTCGGCCTTCTGTCAAAGTGCCTGTTTTATCAAAAGCTAGAACATTAATTCCCTGTGTTTTTTCCAAACTACCTGCGTCTTTAATTAAAATTCCTTCTTCAGCGCCTTTGCCAGTGCCGACCATAATCGCTGTAGGCGTGGCCAAACCAAGGGCACAAGGGCAGGCAATGATTAAAATAGTGATGGCAATAATTAAAGCAAAAACAAAACTCGGGCCATAAACAAGCCAAAAAATAAAACTTATAATCGCGATTATAATAACAATAGGCACAAAATAACCGGAAATAATATCAGCCAGCCTTTGAATTGGCGCTTTTGAGTTTTGAGCGTCTTCAACCATTTTAATTATCTGAGCCAATGCTGTTTCTTTGCCTACTTTTTCCGCTTTAAAAATAAAAGAGCCGGCTTTGTTAATTGTCGCGCCAATAACTTTATCCCTTATTTTTTTATCAACTGGCAGACTTTCGCCTGTAATCATACTCTCATCAATAGAAGATTCGCCTTCAGTAATTTGACCGTCAACTGGAACTTTTTCACCTGGTTTAACTATAATCAAATCGCCGGCTTTAACTTCTTCAATAGGAATTTCTTTTTCCTGGCCTTCAAATATAATTCTGGCTGTTTTCACCTGCAGTTTCATTAAACGCTTGATGGCTTCTGAAGCCTTGCTTTTGGCTTTTGCTTCCAGATAACGGCCTAAAACAATTAAAGTTAAAATTACGACAGAAGTATCAAAATAAACCATTGGCTCCTGGCCGGCTGACCGGAAAAAATCAGGAAAAATTGTGGCGACAAAAGAATACAAATAAGCGGCGGTTGTGCCTACGGCAATTAAAGTATCCATGTTGGCATTGAACCCTTTTAAAGCCGCCCATGAACTTTTATAAAACATGGCCCCCAGCCAGATCTGGACCGGAGTCGCCAAAATTAAAGATAAAATAAAAACAACTCTCATTGGCAGATTAGACAAAAGGGGGATAAAATCAGCCATGGCCAAAGCCATAACAATCACAGAAACAAAAGCGCCGAAAATGATTTTGTTTTTGAGGGTTTTTACCTCTTGTTCTTTAAGCATTCTGGCGTGATCATGATAAATCATAGCGCCACTTTTTCCCATTTCTTCTTCACCCGGCAAAAGTTTATAATCCCCCACTTTGCCAACCGCTTTCTGCAGTTTAGCAAAAGACAAACCCTCTTCACTTTCAATCATGGCTTTTTCCGTCGCAAAATTAACAACAACATTTTTGATGCTTTTTATCTTCTTTAATTGTTTTTCAATATTAACAGCGCAAGAAGCGCAATGCATGCCAGAGACATAATATATTTTTTTAGACATACTAAATAAAATTAATCTTTAATTAAATTATTTCCCCTTTCAAAGAGATGGCATATTCCTTAATAATAATATTTCTCCCTGATTTTACCAACTTGGCTTTTTCGTCAATTATTTCCAGGGCAGCTTCAGCGCAAATGCCGACGCACAATCCGCAACCATTGCATTTTTGCTCATTGATTTCTATAATTTTTCTTTTCATCTGCATTTTATATTAAATTTGTTAATCAGTCACGATAAATTTGCCCCAGACCATTTTCATCCAGCAGGAAAACTTAACTTCACCTGTTTTATCCGGCGTAAATTTAATTATATTTTCACCGTATTGTAAATCTCTATAAATATTATACTCGTCAATTCTGACAGCATTAGTACAACCTGACATTTGTTTCACATTGATTATCCAGCGCACAGGAATTCCCCTTTTTACATGCAAAATATTGGGATCATAGCCAAAATAAGTTAAATCCATCCTGACTTCCTGATAGCCGTTTTCGATTTTGACTGTACTGCCTGCCTGTTCTTGAGATCTTGACGAAAAATCATAGCCAAAATTTGCAAATCCTCTGCTAATCATAATCAAGCCCAAAATTATCACCAAAACGCCTGAAATTTTTATTATTTTGCCGACAAAACGATCTGATATTTTAGAAATAAAAACCCCGAAGCCAAACATTAATGGGATTGTGCCCAGGGCATAAACAGCCAGGCTTAAAGCTCCTTTTGAAAAACTGCCGGAAGCCAGCGCGTATAATTGCATGGCCTGCAAAGGCCCGCAAGGCATAAATCCGTTTAATAGCCCGATAACAAAGGGACCTTTGGCATGTTTGCTGTTTTGCTGCTTGAATAAATATTTGGCGATAAAATCAGGAGTTTTGATTTTTAATTTTTCCAAAAGCGGCGTTTTAATAATAAAGGACAAGCCGATTAAAACCATTAAACCTCCAGCAATTAGCATAACCAAGCCCGTAAAAACAGGATTAATGCCAAAAAACCGCCCAATGCCGCCTAAAATGCCCCCGATTAATGTGTAAGAAATTAAACGGCCGCCATTATATTGCAAATGAGGGGCAACCAATTGTTTTTTTTCTTTTTTAATTGCAAATGCAGAATAAGCAACAACCAGTCCTCCGCACATTCCGATACAGTGAAACCCGGCCAAAAGGCCAATTGCAAAAATCAAGCCATAACCGATATTTTGCTCATTTAAAGCCGCTAATATTTCAAACCCGCCGTATTTGGCAAAAAGAAAATAAACACCAATAAGTACGGCCAGCGCAAGCGGAACAAGCAACCCGATTAAAAAGGGGCTTGTTTTTGAAGTCGTTTTTTTAAATTCAATTCCTTTGCTTATTTCAGCGGGCCGATAGTTTAATTCTTTTATTTTTTCAAAAATTTTAGCTTGGCTTATTTTGGATTCATCATATTCAATTTCCGCTCTGCAATCATAATAATCAACATTGATCCTCAAAACTCCAGACAATGAATAAACAGCTGTTTCAATCATTGTTTTGCAGCTTTGGCAATGAATACCTTCTATTTTAATTTTGACTTTTTTAAGCATTTTATTTAATTAGTTAGTTTGTAAATTGATATCGCAAAAAGCATCATCTGCCGATCTATGTTTATTTTCCGAAGCGCAGGCTATTCCTTTTTGGCATTGAGGACAAGGCTCTTCTCCTCTGGCAATAAATTCATCACAAAAACATTTGCCAGTTTGACCGTAATTCCATTGACTAGCGCTGTCAAAACACATAGTGCAAGGCGGATCAATACAACATTTGTAATCGCCGTTTTGCCGGGCTTTAGCTATTGCTAGTTGGCGTTGATTTGTAATTTGTTCCCACATTTGTTCAAGCGACAATTTATCAAAATCAGGATTATCTCCCTGATTAAAATAAAATGATAAACTAAAAACAGCGCCTAAAATAATTAATAGCAATATAAATTTTCTCATAATTAATATTTTTAAAAAAGCTATTTATTGGCTAATCTTGTCACCTTCAAAATTTCTTCAATCATTTCTTTTTTTCTTTTTTCATTTTTGGACGCCATGGCGTTTTTAAAACAAGTATTAAGATGAGCTTCCATAAACATCTGATGGGCTGATTTCAAAAGTCCGATTACTGCCATGTTCTGCTGCATAATATCAATACAATACTTGTCCTCCTCAACCATTTTGACTATCTTCGCCAGTAGGCTGTGAGCTTTTTTAAAATTAACCAAAGTTTTTTCTTTTTGATTTGTCATAATTATTTAATTAAATATTAAAATATATTACCCCTACCATAGGTAGGGGTATAATAAAATAAAAAATTTATGATGTCAAGTCCAAAATTGTAGACAAATCATCAGCAACCCGCAAATTTTATAGCCATACAATAAAAAAAGCCCAAAATAATATAGATTCAGACTTTTTTATTAAAAAATTTTAATCCTTATTTAGTTAAATTTTTGGTTTTATCTTATGCCAGCCAGTTGCCTGTTCATAAGCGTTTGCGGCCTGGAAAATTTTTTCTTCGCCAAATTGAGGTCCGATTAATTGCATGCCTACTGGCAAACCATTAGCAAAACCGCAGGGCATGGAAATGCCGGGCACGCCCGCAAGATTAAGATTAATAGTATAAATATCAGCTAAATACATTTGCATAGGATCATCTGTCTTTTCACCTAATTTGAAAGCCGGCGACGGCGCTGTTGGCATTAAAATTAAATCAACTTTATTTAATGCATTTTCAAATTCCTTTTTGATTAATGTCCTGACCTGCATGGCTTTTTTATAATAAGCGTCATAATAACCAGCGCTTAAAGTATATGTGCCGATCATTATCCTTCTTTTATTTTCAGGATTAAAACCTTGCGCCCTTGATTTTGTATATATTTCCATTAAATCAGCCGCGTTTTTGGCTGGGCGGCCATAGCGAATGCCTTCATAACGCCCTAAATTTGAGCTAACTTCAGCCGGCATAATAATATAATAAACAGCCAGACCATAATCAAGATATGGCATTTCAATTTCTTTTGTTTTAGCGCCTAATTTCTCCAATTCTTTTACACTGACTTCAAAAAGAGTTTTTACTTGGGAATCCAAACCCTGACCAAGCGCTTGTTTCGGGATGCCGATTTTCAAGCCTTTAATCCCCTTTTGCAAAGCTTGGCTGTAATCAGGCACTTTAACAGCAGGGGTAGTTGAATCTTTTTTATCTGTGCCGGCAATAATCTGCAAAACAATAGCCGCGTCTTCTACTGTTTTTGTCATGGGCCCGATAGTATCCAAAGATGAACCCATGGCAATGGCGCCGTAGCGAGAAACTCGGCCATAAGTCGGTTTTAAGCCAACAATACCGCAAAATGAAGCTGGCAAACGGATTGAGCCTCCTGTATCTGTGCCTAATGCAAAAATAACCTGGTCAGCAGCCACACTAGCGCCGCCGCCGCCAGAAGAACCGCCCGGCACCCGGGTGATATCCCAGGGATTATGCGTCGGCCCAAAATCTGAATTTTCAGTTGATGAACCATGGGCCCAGGCATCGCAATTGTTTTTGCCTAAAATTATGGCGCCCGCGTCTTTTATTTTTTTAATAACAGTTGCGTCATATAAAGGCTCATAATTTTGCAGCATTTTAGAAGCAGCTGTTGTTCTAATGCCTTTAGTGCAGATGATATCTTTAATGCTGCAAGGAATGCCTTCCAGCGGCTTTAATTTTTCGCCTTGCTTGATTTTCCTATCAACCTTTTTAGCTTGTTCCAAAGCCTGGTCAAAATTTTTGGCCAAAAAAGCATGCAAATGTTCTTCAGTGTTTTCTATTTGGATAATGCAAGACTGGGTTAGTTCCTGGCAGGAAATCTCCTTTTTTTGCAGTTTCTCTTGCGCTTGTTTGATTGTTAATAGATTTAGGTTCATGAAGTTTATGAGGTTAGGTGAGGTTTATAGGGTTATTTAAAGTTTTTTCTCCAAGTTCCCTCTCTTTCCATCTTGAATAACGAATTTATATATCTACTCAATAAATAACTTGTTCTTTTGGCTAAGTCATTTAACTGATCATATATTTCTGAATTAAAACGTTCATCTTCAAAACAATCATCAATATCTTCTATTAATTCCTCTAAAGATGCATAGCTTACTTTGCACATGTTTATGTAAATACCTATTGAATCGCGCTTATAGCCTTCTACGATGTTTTGTTTAACCGATCTAGCAGCGTTCCTCATTTGCGAAACCAATCTCGGGTCTTCTTTCTTGAATGAATCAGTATATTTATATATAAGACGTCTTAATTCGCAAGCATTTTTATAAACAATTAACTTTTTATATCCCCCTTCATACATATTTTTATTTCTAAATTATAACATCACCAACCTCAATCAACCCCATTAACATCATAAACATCAAAAAACACTTCGTGTTTTTATCAAATCCTCTTCTGTTTCAGCCGCCTGTTTCACTAATTCTTTCTGGCAATCGCACTGGTTTATTTTGTCATTGCGATAAACATTTTCCAGCCCTGTCACTTGAGAGGTTATTTCCACATTTTCAGTATTAACCTCTTTGAGTTTCTCAAAATAAGCCAAAACATCAGAAAGCTGGCCAGCATACTGGTCTTTTTCTTCTTCAGTCAATTCCAAACGCGAAAGTTTGGCGATTTTTTCTACCTCTGCCTTGGTTAACTTCATAAATTATTAGTTAAATATTTTTTTGTCTTGGTTATTTAATTATTGATAATTCCCAACAAATTCACAAATCAACTACAAATATCACAAAAAGTTAAAATATAGATTATATAATTTATAAAGAATTTGTAAGTTTGTTGGGATCGCCGATAAAATATATATTTATTCTAACAACAATCACAAAACATATCAATTAAAAACCAACGTACTCAATCTCCTCCATAAGTTGGACTCCTAATTCATCCCGCACTTTCATTTTAATATAGCTAATTAACTGTAAAACTTGATTAGCAGTAGCGCCTCCCAAATTAATAATAAAATTCGCATGTTTATTGGAAACTTGCGACTTGCCGATTGTTTTGCCTTTTAAATCCAGGGATTCAATCAGCCAGGCAGCTGGCACTTTTTTATTTTCCAGATATTCTGGCGGCAAATTTCTTAAATTTTTTATTTGCTCAATATTTTCAGAATTAATTAAAATATTTTGAAAAACACAGCCAGCTGAAGGATATTCCATTGGCAGCTTGTTATTTCTTTTTTGCAAAATTTCTTTTACTTTTGTTTTTGCCTTTTCTTTATCGCCCTTTTGCAATTGGAATTCAGCGGAAATAATAAGATCATTATTACGCTTAAAAACAGAATCGCGGTATTTAAATTTACATTTATCTTTATTCAAAACAAATTGTTTAGAACCGCGCATAACTTCCACGCCAATCAGGCAATCGCTTATTTCACTGCCATAAGCTCCGGCATTGCCGCGGATCGCGCCGCCCACACTGCCGGGAATGCCGACTAAATTTTCCAAGCCCAAAAGCCCTTTGCCAATGGTTTTATCAACTAAATCCATAAGCCAAACGCCAGCATCTGCCACTACCCTATTATCTTTTTTAAAAACAATATCCTTGGCTTTATTTAGAATTATCAAACCGTCAAAACCAGAATCAGCCGCCAAAACATTGCTGCAACCAGACAAAACATAAGTCTGAATTTTTAATTTTTTGGCAAAAGTGGATAGCCGCACCAAATCTTCATTATTTTTGGCAATAAAAAAATACTTGGCTGGCCCGCCAATTTTGAAGGTGGTGTATGGTGCTAATGGCACGTTGGTTTGGATCTTTTGGTCTAAATACTGTTCTAATTGTTGGATCTGTCTGGACATAATGCAAATGTAATAC
>Ga0129302_1003009_pt1 | contig 11772 bp, 8 predicted proteins | sample BlaSprsedimmetaG_FD_94476 | JGI IMG/M metagenome (GOLD analysis project Ga0129302, IMG submission 94476) | Hot spring sediment bacterial and archeal communities from California, USA to study Microbial Dark Matter (Phase II) - Blank Spring... | ecosystem: Environmental > Aquatic > Thermal springs... | reverse complement strand
TTGTTCGACCGTTGCCCCTTGTTCTCGCGATACTCGCCGCGACTGCAATGTCGTGCATGGCGGCGTGGTTGCCCACATTACAGGCGGCCGCGCAGGACCCGGCGGAAATACTGAAGGAAATAACATGACCGAAATCCTGCGCCTCGAAAACGTTGCCAAGCGATTCGGCGAAGGCGACAGCTCTGTGGCGGCGCTGCTGGATGTGTCGCTGCATCTCGCGTCCGGCGCGTTTACTGCGATTCGCGGCCCCAGCGGATGCGGCAAAACCACACTGCTTTTAACGGCGGGCGGCCTGCTTAAACCCGACGTGGGCGGCGCCGTGGTTTCCGGCCAGTCATTGTACGCATTGTCTGTGGAAAAACGAGCCGCATTCCGCGCCGCTCACATTGGTTTTGTTTTTCAGCAATTCCATCTTATTCCCTATCTGACCGTGTTGGAAAACGTATTGACGCCGTTGCTCAAAAACAAGCGAGGTACAGGACGCGCCCGCGCGGAAGAATTATTGAATCGTTTCAATCTTGCCGGACACGCCCGTAAGTTTCCGGCGCAACTGAGCACGGGCGAACGGCAGCGGGTCGCGCTGGCGCGGGCCCTGATAAATCATCCCAGTGTGCTGCTTGCCGATGAACCCACCGGCAACCTTGATGAGGAGAATGGAGAAGCGGCATTGAATGCGCTTTCGGATTTTGCCCGTCAGGGCGGCGCCGTTTTGTTGGTGACGCATGATCAGAAGGCGGCGCAACGCGCGGATTGCGTGATGGAGATGCGCAACGGCGCTTTGCAACAAGAGACTCTTTCGGGAAAATAAAGGAGATATATGGTTTTGACGCGAAATATGTTTGTTACATTAATGCTCGTTTTGGCATGCATTTCGGCAACCGCGTCAGACTGGCCAATGAGGCGGTATGACGCCGGACGCACCGCCTGCACGCCGAACCCGCTTCCTGAAACGTTGCGCCTTCAATGGATGGTGGAACTCCCCGAACCAAAAGGCGCATGGCCCAAACAGAAAACCGTGTTGGAACACGAAAAATACACCTATGAATTCTATGGTGACCGGGATAAATTGCAGTTCGACGTATCCTACACGCCGGTGTCGGCGGACGGACGCCTCTATGTGCCGTCCATGCTGTATGACGCCATCATTGCCTATGATCTGTCCACGGGACTTGAACTATGGCGCCATGTCGCCGACGGCCCTGTGCGTTTTGCGCCGGTCGCCCATAATGGGCGCGTATATTTTACATCGGACGACGGCCATCTTTATTGCGTTTCCGGCGAAGACGGAACGTTGGCATGGCGGTTTCGAGGCGGTCCTTCGAACCGATTTGTTCTGGGTAACGAACGGTTCATTAACACGTGGCCGGCACGGGGCGGCCCTGTCGTTGACGGCGACGCCGTCTATTTTGCGGCGGGCATCTGGCCGTTTATGGGCATTTTTGTGCATGCGCTGGACACTCGAACGGGCGAAGTGATTTGGACCAACAGCGCAAGCGGCGCCATGTATGAACAGCACCAGCACGGCGGCGCCTATGCATTTGGCGGCATCGCGCCGCACGGACATATTGCCGTCAACGGCGACACATTGTTGGTGGCGGGCGGGTTGACTGTGCCGGCGGCGTACAACCGCCACACAGGCGAATTCTTATATTATCGCCAATCAACCAATATGGTGGGGAAAGGCGCGGGCGGCCATGCCGTTTACACGCAGGGGCGATGGTTTTTCAACGATAACGTCATGTACAGCCTCGAGGACGGCGCGCAGTTTGGCGATATGCCCGCGTCCGTGTTGACCGAAGCTGAAATCATCGGCGTATTTCGCGGCAGATTGACGGCGCACGATGCGGAACCGGAGGCGCGAGAAGTGGAGATTACCGACAGGCTGGAGGGGCAGGCCATCCGTAAACTCTACTCCATGAACGAACGATGGCGCGCCTCGGTACCGGAAGGATACGATCAATTATTTTTACGCGCGGGCGACGTCTATTATCTGGCGGCTGAAGACGGCGGTATAGCCGCGCTTTGCGTCGAACCGGGAAACGATGATGCCGCGGTGGTATGGCGCGGCCGGGTGCAGGGCGCCGTCGGACCATGCTGGCTGCCGATGACCGTTTGGTGGTGGTTACGGAAAAAGGGCGCATCTATTGCTTTGGCGCGTCTGCGGAGCATGCGAAAGAGTATCCGTTCGAGCCTGCGCCGCTGCCGCCATGCACAACCGCGCAACGTGGATATGCCGAAGCCATAATCGCGGAAGGCGGCGCGGAAAACGGCTACGCTCAAATGTGGGGACTGGGCGACGGCGGACTTTTATACGCGCTGCTTGAATCATCAAACATGCATATTCTCGCCATTGACCCCGACGCAACGAAAGTGGCAAATGTGCGGCGTATGCTTGCGGATGCGGGACTTTACGGACGGCGCGTTGCGGTGTTGGCCGGAACACCTGAAACAATGGATTTGCCCCCTTACATTGCCTCATTAATCGTGACAGGCGACACGGACGCGCTAAACGTCAATACCACGCCATTCGTCGAAAAAATGTTTCATTGCCTGCGTCCCTATGGGGGTATGGCCTGTGTGCCTGTTTCGAGCGCGCAGCATCAGCGATTGGCAACGGCAACGCAAAAAGCCTTGTTGGTGAACGCTTCTGTTTACCGAAAAGGGAACGTTTCCATTCTCCGCCGTGAAGGGGCGTTGCCCGGGGCGGGACAATGGACTCATGAACTCGCCACCTCGGCGAATATCGTCATGTCGGAGGATGAGTTGGTGAAAATGCCGTTGGGCATTTTGTGGTTCGGCGGGCCAACCAATGAAAATGTGCTGCCCCGGCACGGTTACGGCCCCATTCCGCAAATATGCCACGGGCGGCTGTTTATCTTGGGCGTGAACAGCATCAGCGCGCGTGACGTCTACTCGGGGCGTACGCTTTGGCAGAAGGATTTTCCGGGGATTGGCGATCCGTATCAAACGCTGCCTGATACGCCCAGCAGTTACCTGCCGCACCAGCCGGGCGCGGCCTTTGTGGGCAGCCGTTATGTGTCGTCGCCGGACGGCGTGTACATTGCCTATAAGGATTTCATATACCGTTTGGACCCGGCCACGGGCGAAGAACTGGCGACGTTCGCGCTTGATGCCGTTGGATTGTCTTTGACTGAAGCGTTGATTGCAGATATGTCCTGGGGATATATCGGCGCGTGGGAGGACCTCTTGATAGTGAGCGCGGGACCGCAGTTGTTTGACGATGTGCCCATCGGCGCGCGGGATAGCCTCAACGCCACGTCGAGTCAGTACCTGGTCGTTATGAATCGTTATACCGGCGAAATGCTCTGGCACAAGCACGCTAATTACGGTTTCCGGCACAATGCGATTGTCACAGACAATGAGACGGTGTTCACCATTGACGGTTTGTCGGAAGGGGTGCTTGATTTAATGAAAAGGCGCGGCATTACTCCGGTGGGAGAACCGACGCTTTACGCTTTTAACGCCCGCAACGGCGAGGTCAAGTGGCAGGAAAACGCCGATGTTTTCGGCACCTGGCTGGGATATTCCAAAGGGCATGACCTGCTTATCCAAGCAGGACGCGGGCAACGCGGCGGCGCGCATGGTCTAGCCGATGAACCTAATGATCGAATCAAGGCGCATCGCGGCGCGGACGGCGCGCTGTTGTGGGAACACCATGACACCTATCAGGGTCCTCTTGCGCTGCATAGCGATAGGATTATCCCCACATGCCCAAGCAAGGGCGTGTCTTCGCCCGCATTGGATGTCCTGACCGGCGAGGCCATTTTGCGCAGACATCCCATTACCGGCAAGGAAATTGCGTGGCGTTTCAATCGCACCTACGGTTGCGGCACCGGCATCTCATCCAAACACCTGCTCACCTTCCGGTCGGGCGCAGCCGGTTTTTATGATTTGCGCAATGACGGCGGCACGGGCAATTTCGGCGGGTTTCGCGCCAGTTGCACGAATAATCTTGTCCCGGCGGACGGTGTTCTGAATGCGCCCGATTATACGCGCACCTGCACCTGCGCCTATCAAAACAGGACTTCGCTGGCAATGATTCATACCCCTGAAGTGGAAATGTGGACATACAGCGCCATTCCGGCAAGCCGCGAACCTGTGCAACGCATCGGTATCAATCTGGGTGCGCCCGGCGACCGGTTGCATGGCGAGACATTATGGCTGGACTACCCGAGTGTCGGCGGCAGCTCGCCGGATATTCCGGTATCTTTTTCCAACGACGATGTTCATTGGTTCCGCATGCATTCTTCGCTCGCGCAAGGCAATGACAAAGCGCCCGCGTGGGTGGGCGCTTCGGGACTTGAAGGTGAAGGCGCGCTCGAAATCACCCTCGCGTCCGGCGATGACACACAGGAACGCCGTTTTACCGTAAACCTTTATTTCGCCGAACCTGAAATGCGCCAGACAGAAGTGGAACGCAGTTTTGATGTCGCGTTACAGGGACAGGTGCAACTGCAAGGATTCTCGCCGTTCAAGGAGGCGGAGGGCGCCGGAAAGACGATTACCCGCTCGTTCACGGCGATTAAGGCGTCGGACACCATAACCGTTACGTTGACCAAGGCGGACAATGCAAACCGGCCGCCCGTATTGTCGGGCGTTGAGATTATCTGTGAGTAAGACGCCGCGAATACGCATAAGTTGGCGCGCGTGACCTGTTGGCGATACACTACTGTTCATGCAGATAAATGATCGTACAAATAATTCGGAAGTGTGCCGTTCTTCCGCTTTTCTGCCGATGACAAGACAGGAAATGAAGGCGTTGGCCTGGGATGCGGTGGATGTGCTGTTGATTACGGGCGACGCCTACGTTGACCATCCCGCTTTTGGCGCGGCGCTGTTGGGAAGGCATCTTATGGCCGCCGGGTATCGCGTGGGCATTGTCGCGCAGCCGCGCTGGGACACGCCGGCGGATGTGTTGCGGTTGGGCAGACCGCGCCTGTTTGCGGGCGTCACCGCCGGCGCGCTGGATTCGATGCTTGCTCACTACACGGCGTTCCGCAAACTGCGCCATGACGATGCGTATACTCCCGGCGACAAGCATGGGGCGCGACCCAACCGCGCCGCCATTGTGTATACCGGACTGCTCCGTCAGGCATTCCCCGGCCTGCCCGTCATTATAGGCGGCGTAGAAGCGTCGCTGCGCCGCGCCAGTCACTATGATTTCTGGTCGGATAAGATACGGCGTTCCATTCTGCTTGACAGCAAGGCCGATTTGCTTGTGTACGGCATGGGCGAACGGGCGGTATTGGAAATTGCGCAACGCCTTGAAGACGCAGTGGAGGGAAAGCCGGCGGAAATGTTGCGCGGGATTCCCGGGACGGCCTTTGCCATTTCTTCTCTTGAAGCTCTGCAAGCGCAGGGACTTCTTGATGAATGCGTGGTATTGCCAAGTCATGAGGACGTCCTTGCCGACCCCAAGGCGTTGATGAGCGCCACGCTGGCGCTGGAACTCCAGACCCATCAGGGAACGCACTGGGCGACGCAGGCGTCGGGTTCGCGTTGGGTGGCGTTTGCGCCGCCTGCCGCGCCATTAAGCCAGTCGGAACTTGACGCGCTGTACAGGCTTCCTTTCTCACGCCGTCCTCACCCGTCATACACGTTGCCCATTCCCGCGGCGGCAATGATTCAGTTCAGCATTACTGCGCACCGTGGCTGCGCGGCGGGCTGCACCTTCTGCTCTATTACGCTGCATCAGGGGCGGCAGATTCAGTCGCGCAGCGAGGCGTCCGTGCTGGAAGAGGTGAAAGCCTTGACGCGACATCCGGACTGGAAAGGCAGCATCAGCGATGTGGGCGGTCCCACGGCAAACATGTGGGGCGGCAAATGCAAAGGCGACCCTGCCGTATGCCGTCGCAGGGATTGCCTGTTTCCAAAACAATGCCCCCATTTTGTTGTAGATGAGGTGAAAATGTCGTTGTTGCTCACAACGATTGCCGCGCTGGAAGGGGTGAACCATGTGCGTGTCGCCAGCGGTGTCCGCTATGACATGGGCAATAAAGAGCGCCTGTATCTGCGCACGGTGGTCCGGGGGTTTGTGGGCGGACAACTCAAGGTCGCGCCGGAGCATATAAGCAACCCGGTCTTGCGGCTGATGCGCAAGCCAACGCGTGAAGCTTTTGAACGGTTTCTGGACTTGTTCGAAGACGAATCAAGACGCGCCGGGAAAGAGCAGTATGTGGCGCCTTATCTTATCAGCGCATTCCCGGGCTGTACCGACCGGGATATGCGTGAACTCGCACAATGGCTGAAACGCCGCGGTTGGCGCCCGCGACAGGTGCAATGTTTCATTCCCACGCCGGGAACCGTCGCCACCGCCATGTACCACGCCGGTATTGACGAACACGGCAAGCCCATCCACGTCGCCCGCAGCGACCGCGACCGGTTGCGGCAACACCGCCTGCTTTTACCGACACGAAATGGTTGACGGCAAGGGAACGGCTACGGCAACCCAACAGTCCGGTTTTGATAACCGTATATCCGGATAGGACTTTTCCCGGGCGCCACAGAAGGCCGGTGAAATATTCGGGTTAAAATTGCGTTGCTTTGGTCACAATGATAAAATGCGGAATCAGTCCCCTTCAACTGTTTTTTGTAGGTTCATTTGTCGTGTTATTGAAAAGGAGAAGTAATGCTGAACAGCCGGTATAAAAAAGGTTTTACACTAATTGAATTGTTGGTGGTAATTGCAATTATCGGCATATTGGCCGCCATCCTCCTGCCCGCGTTAAGCCGGGCGCGGGAAGCGGCGCGCCGCGCGTCGTGCGCCAATAATCTTAAGCAAATGGGGCTTGTCTTCAAGATGTATGCCGGGGAATCGCCGGGGGAGAAATTTCCGCCGCGCATGATACGCGACGTGCATGGCAATCTTTCTAACACGATGATCTTCAACGGTCCCTCAGTATATCCGGAATATCTTGCCGATCTGACTGTCGTGTGGTGTCCCTCATGGCCGAGTTCTCCGCTGGAACGGTATGACCAGGGCCTGCGCCAAGGCGTGCCAGTCGGCAATATGAACGGCGTCATCGAACCGGAAGAATTGCTGAAGGCCCCTTTTAACTATACCGGCTGGCTCATTATGGAATCGGTTAATGTCCTCGCTGACAAAGCCGGCACGGAAGGCAGCGGCGTAGGCGGACGCTTCGAGGGTGCGGACTATAATGACACGCCGCTTAAGGAACTTGCCCAGGCCAATATCGCCACCGAAGGCGCGGCGTCTGATGAGGACTTTACCTTTAGTGAGGCTTTTTCAGGCACACAGGTGGGGGGAGGGGATACGCTGTACAGATTGCGCGAGGGCATAGAGCGTTTTATGATAACGGATATAAACAATCCGGGCGCGGGGCAGAGCGCCTAGGGCGCCATACCGGTAATGTGGGACCACTTGACGCCGCAAATTACCGGCTCGTCCCATGTGCCTGCGGGCATGAATGTTCTTTATATGGACGGCCATGTCCGTTTTGAACACTACGTCAACCCGTCTCCCTGGATGGTTACCTTGGACGGTCCGCGCATACTGGGCCGATACGACCGCCCCTTTGCGCCGTAATTGGATGGTTCCTTATGGATGAAGCGCGTATTCCAATGTGTCTTGTGGTGGGTTTTTTGGGCAGCGGCAAGACCTCGTTGCTCAAACACATTGCCCGCCGCCACGGCGAGAAAAAGATTGCCTTTGTGGTGAATGAATTTTCCATGTTGGACGCTGACGGGTTTGCGTTGAAACAGGAATACGAAAAGGTGATCTGTTTGCCGGGGGGCAGCGTATTTTGTCGCTGCTTATCCGGTCAGTTTATTCAGACGCTCAGAGAATTGCCTGATTTGCTGGAATTGCCGCAATGTGATGGCGTTGTGGTTGAGGCGAGCGGCATTGCCGACCCTGCGGTGGCGCCGCAGATGTTGCGCGAGGCGAAGCTGGACAGGGTTTACCGGATGTCGCGCATTATCGCCGTGGTTGAGCCGGGCAATATCGCGGATCTTTTGGAGCAATTGCCCAACACACGTTCGCAACTGTTGGCCGCGGATGATGTTATCATCAACAAAATTGACATCTACGACGCAAAAACGGTTGGCAACGCTGCGGCGCTGGTGCGTTCCATAAATGACCATGCGGTCATAGTCAAGGCGGTTTTTTGTCAAACGCCGCTGGAGTTGTTTGAGGGTTCTTCTATTCCGAAAACTTCAGGTGGTTATGCCGAACGCGCTGATCCCAATTTTGTCACGGCAACGGCAACGACAGAGACACCGGTGGATGTGAACCGTTTGCTGCGGGCGATCAACACATTGCGGGATGATTTATACAGGGCAAAAGGATTTCTCGCGAGCGCGGACGGGGCGGTTTACCTGGATTGGACACCCTCGACCTGTTCCCGTTTTGATTTGCCCGGCCACATTGAACCGCTGGGGTTTGCGCTTATTGGAAACGGCAAGAAGGCCCCTGCCATTAATGCGCTGGCGGCGCGTTTGCAGTCCGGCGCATTCAGCCTGGCTGCGGATGGAAAATAAAAATCAAATTAGTCCCGCTTCAATGGCGAGCCGCGCCAAACCGAGCACAAAAATAAAACCGCACATGTCGGTGAGCGTTGTCAACATGGGCGGGGCGCCCAGCGCGGGATCAATCTTGAAATGCCGGAGCAGCAACGGGATAAGACCGCCTAGGGAAACAGCAACAAGCGTGTTGAGCGTGAACGCCGCGCCCACGACAACGCCGAGAAAGGCCGTTTCATCCCAGAAGACGGAGGCGATGGCGCCCATGCAACAACCCAGAACAAGCCCATTGATCAGGCCGACGGCAAGTTCTTTGCGCCATACATGAAAGTAGTCTTCCGGTTTGATAATGCCCAACGTCAATTCGCGAATGCTGACGGCCACGGCCTGATTGCCGCTGCAGCCGCTCATGTTGCAGATGATGGGCATGAAGAAGACCAGCGCGAAAAGACGGTTCACCGTTTCCTGATGTCCGAGCACCACACTGGCGGCAAGGATGCTGAGCCCCATATTGACGAACAGCCATGACAGGCGCCGCGAACTCCGTTCGCGCAGCGGCATATTGCGCAATTCTTCGCCAAAAACGATGCCGCCGAACCGAAGCAGGCTGCGTCCCTGCACTTCGCCCCATGCTTCAACGACATCCGCCCGACGCACGATTCCCTGCAACACGCCGGATTCATCCACGACGGGCAGTCCCCAGAACGGATACCGCTCGAACAAATCGTCCAGTTCATCCAAATGGGTGTTGGTAAACACAAAGATGGGGTTTACCACCATAATGGCGCGAATGGGCGTATCCGTCGGCGCAAAGAACAGATCGCGCAACTGTAATACGCCCACGAGCTTGCCGTTTTTGGACTCAACATAGGCGTATTGGATGCCGACATCTGATTGGGAGTTCGCCTTTTTTCTCAAGTCCTCTTGTACTTCGATAACGGTGCATGTTTCCGGATACGACAGGTATTCCGTGATCATGATGCCGCCGGCGGTGTCGTCGTCATAACGGAGCAACTCGCGGGCGTCTTCCGCTTCCTCGGGCGCCATTTGACGAAGAATAGCCTCGGCGTCGTCTTCATCAAGCTCGCCGAGAATATCGGCGCGCCGGTCGCTCTCCATTTCCTCGATAATGCTGGCGGCCTCGTGAATAGGCAGGTCCTCGAGAATATCCGCTCCCTGCGCGTCGGCAAGTTCCTCGAGGACGTCCGCGGCGTCTTCCGGACCCAACAGCCTGAAAGCGCGGTTGCAGTCGTCTTCGCCAAGTCGGGAAAAAGCGCGGGCCGTGTCGCCGGGCGGCAGTTCTTCAAGGAAACGTAAAAGCGCGTCCTTGTCGTCCGCGTCAATATAACCGCGAATGATTTCCCATGGTTGTGTTTTTATATCAGGCATAGAACTTTTCTCAACATGGCGCCGGGGAGTTTTAACACAAAGACAGACACACCACCTTATTACATAAACGGAACAGACACCACCCCCTGCGCTTGTACCATAATTTTATTGTAACACTAATGGCTGCGTTTTCTAAAGAAAATGTTAAAGAATTGTTGACGCGAAGCCCGTTTACGTATTTGCCCAATTCCTGCTGCGGTCGAGCGCTTTGCGCCAACCCGAACGCAACGCAGTGCGTTTCGTCTCATCGAGGGCGGGCATGAATCGGCGTTCTTCCCGCCATTGTTGCGCAATAACGTCGGGGTTGTCCCAAAAGCCGACCGCGAGACCCGCGAGATAGGCCGCGCCCAGCGCGGTGGTTTCCAGTACTTCCGGCCGGGCAATCGGCATATCCAGAATGTCCGATTGAAACTGTATGAGGCGATTATTGGCGGCGGCGCCGCCGTCAACACGCAATTCGGTGGCTTCCATGCCCGAGTCGGCTGTCATGGCATCCAACACGTCGGCCACTTGATACGCTATGCCCTCCAGCGCGGCAAGGGCGATATGCCCAGCCGTTACGCCCCGTGTCAGACCCGCAATAATGCCGCGGGCATGAGGGTCCCAATGGGGCGCGCCGAGTCCGGCAAAAGCAGGCACAACATAGACGCCGCCGTTGTCTTCCACCGACGCCGCAAGAGTTTCGATGTCGGGGGCGCTTTTGATTAGGCCAAGCCCGTCGCGCAGCCATTGCACCACGGCGCCGGCAATAAACACGCTGCCCTCGAGCGCGTATTGAATATCGTCGCCAATTTTCCATGCCACTGTTGTCAACAGGTTGTTTTGGGATGTTACCAATTTGTCACCGGTGTTCAGCAGCATGAAGCATCCCGTCCCATAGGTGTTCTTGACCATGCCGGGTTTGACGCACATTTGCCCGAACAACGCCGCTTGTTGATCGCCCGCAATTCCCGCAATGGGCACGGGCGCCGCAAATATGTCTGGCGAGGTATGGCCGTACACTTCACTGGAGGAGCGTACTTCGGGGAGCATTGATTTTGGAATTGTGAGCAGCGCCAGCAATTCATCGTCCCAAGCGCCTGTTGAAAGATTAAACAGCAACGTCCGCGATGCATTGCCGGCGTCGGTAATATGCAATTTTCCGCCGGTAAGTTTCCAGACCAGCCATGTGTCAACCGTGCCAAATGCAAGTTCGCCTTTTTCCGCCAGTTCGCGCGCGCCCTCGATGTTGTCAAGCATCCATTTGATTTTCGTGCCGGAAAAATAGGGGTCCAAGACCAGCCCCGTTTTTGCGCGGAATGTCTTCTCCAGCCCCGCGTCCTTGAGTTCTTGACATAGCGCTGCGGTGCGTCTGTCCTGCCAGACGATTGCGTTGCCAATGGGAATGCCCGATTGCTTGTTCCATATCAGGGTCGTCTCGCGCTGGTTTGTAATACCTATCGCGGCAATATCGCGCGAGCGGATTTGCGCCTTGCTCATGACCTCGGCGGCAACGCTCACCTGGGACGACCATATATCTTCCGGTCGGTGCTCGACCCAGCCGGGCTGGGGAAACACCTGTTCAAATTCCTTTTGCGCCATTGCCATAATACGGCCGTTGTGGTCGAATAGAATGGCGCGCGAGCTCGTGGTGCCTTGGTCGAGAGCGAGTACATAAGACATAACCGTCTCCTGTGTCAGTGAATCATAGTGAAAGCGCGGGTTAGAAGAAAAATATCCAAGTTAGCGGTAGCATACCATTAGCACTGGTGTACAAGGCAAAAAAACGTTCGCCGTTCCCCTAAGGCGGGCGCTGCCCACAACTGACCGGCGCGCTGGTTCATATAGAAAGCGTTCGCCGTTCCCCTAAGGCGGGCGCTGCCCACAACTGACCGGCGCGCT
>Ga0129302_1003005_pt1 | contig 11780 bp, 12 predicted proteins | sample BlaSprsedimmetaG_FD_94476 | JGI IMG/M metagenome (GOLD analysis project Ga0129302, IMG submission 94476) | Hot spring sediment bacterial and archeal communities from California, USA to study Microbial Dark Matter (Phase II) - Blank Spring... | ecosystem: Environmental > Aquatic > Thermal springs... | reverse complement strand
TGATATTAACCGTACACCATCATCAGGTCAACCATGGATGATGGTGGCACATAATGGCGTGACCCTTTTTACCGTCTATGATTTACCACCTCAGTGGAGGTCACTTGAATACGATGTGCAATGGGTAAATGAGGTAGTACCATGAAAACTACTGCACCTATGATCGTTTTGAATCTAATGATGATACTGGTTGCCATTGCTGTCGGTGCCATGGTTGTATCTAATAGGATCAGTCTAATACTGCACGCAACGGCAGCACAGGTTGCCTACGAGTGTTTGGATTGGGAGCTTTGGCAAACCACTGGTGATATAGATTTTAAGGATATGGAACTTGCAGCAGACATTGTGGAAAACATAATGACCAGTTCCGTTGAACAACAATTTGCGGAAATGGGAGTTGATCAATTTGTAGATCGACTTCCAGAAGATCTTGGCTTGGATATTATGGTGGTTCTGGGATCGCCGTCTGCACCAGGGTACGAGGAGGACGGGCGAGTCACGATGACTAATGCACCATTCCGACTACAAACACATGATCGTGTGTGGGGGGTTGGTAACGTTGACGAGGTGGAACCCGTCTATGTCGCTGTTACAGCGAACTGGGATGTTGGGCTGTTTTTGCCCGGCAATCCAACTCTATTCAGTGGTGGTAAAGAAACGGCAGTTATTTACTTGCAACACGGAGTTCTAGAAAGGGGGACACCATGAAGTCAAATTCTGGTTACGCTATACCATGGATGGTTGCGTTTTTAATGACCGTACTCGTGGTTGCTGCCCTGAGTGAAGGGATTTACATCTTACAAAGAGATAATAGTACCGTTCTGATGGCCCACGAGTGTATCGAGGCTGCACGCAATGATGATACCATTTACGTAGGTATTGTAACTGATTGTGATGTTACTGTGCATACACCCGTGGGGTTATTGCCGATATTTGGTGCGGGAAGTGACTATGATGTTACTTTTGAAATCCCGAATTTCCATGTTGGCACCGATAGATAAACCCAAAAAATAAATCAAGGAGGATGCTAATAATGAGTCCAAAAGATGCCGTAACTATCACGCTGAGTCGTGAGGAGGCAGCCAAAGTTCTTAACAAGGGAGTTGGTGTAACCATTTTGGAAACCACCACTCCCGTAAAATCTGCCATTGAGGTGCTAACGATGCACCCTGGTGCTGCGATTGTAATGGATTATAGTACGCCAGACGATCTTGATCGTGGCTTAATTGTGGGAACGGAAGTTCCGCAGGAGCTTTCAGATAGAATGATGATTGTTGTAACCGAGGCTTCCGAGGCTGGCAAAGATGAAATTGTAAAAGATTTTCTAATGTTAGCTAAGACCTTTGAATTACCCACATACATTATTGGGTCTCCGGCAGATGTTTGGATAACACTGGCCACAATTAAAGACTTGGAGGTGTCGGCAGTATTTAGTGCTTTATCAGAAGTAACACGAGGTAGATATGGTAACTTGGATGATTTAAGGACTGCCGGGGTTGCAACCGTTGATATAGACCCCGTGAGTTCAAAGGGGAATATTACAGCAGTGTTTGCTCACCCAATAATTCCAACGTATCCGCGCCGTGCTGCTCTTGATATTTTTAAAATGTGCTGGATTGATCTTCCAGTAATTATTCAATAAAATCATAAGGAGATCTGAATAATGAAAAGAAATACCCTTTTGTACGTGATTGCTCTTGTAGCGGTCGCGTTCATCCTTTACCAAGCTTTCGTCGCTTTTGGAATGAAAACTGTGCGAATTTCGTGGCTTGTTGCTGCAGAGGATACACTTACACACATGCCAATCACGCCCCGTAGGGTTACTGTTACACAGCGAGTTCCGTTTTGGGCAGAAGACCCTGTACCGCCAGAAATGGTGTCCGTCAGCGGTTGTGCCACTAGAATAGTACGCGCAAACGAAATACTAACTACTGACATGGTGGAGGATTGCGAAGGCTATCAAGCAGTAAGTGTTCCTGTTCCTACAGAATATAACTCACCCGTTCTGCCTGTGGGGACAACCGCACTGTACTGTTATGTGCCACTGTCTCAGATGCGCGACTGCGCACGTGAAAGTTGCATTCCGAATGCTGCTGAGAACTACCCGCCACAGTACCTGCGCAGATCGCTTGAAACTAATGCGTTAGCAAACAACTTGCCACCAGGCACATTCTGTGTAACAGGTGTGTTAGGACAACCGCTTAATAATAATGGACAAGTTGTGAGACTGTGTGATAAGTCTGACGAAGGTGCTGGTCGTACAGTTGTTGCTCCCGATGCAATGCCTGCTATGCAAACCTCTGGCGCACCAATATCTTCAAATGAAGATGAGTGCAGAGAGGAAACACCCGTTGGTCGAATCCTAGTTGTTCCGGCGAACGCAATTGCATCATTAGCTCGTATGGTTTACTACGAGGAAACAGGGTATAACATACTTCTGTCAGGTAACATACCCATGATTAACGATACTCTCATTTTCTTGAGTACTGGTGAAAACGGTAGTGGACGCTGGTTCTTGGTTGGAGATATTCCACCGTGGGGCAACGTCCCTGAGATAGAAGATGTTGAAACTGGTGAAGTGGATATAAGCCCTGTATCTACTCCTACGCCTGAGCCAACCCCCACACCCATACCAGAGGTTACTGTGCCAACTATCATAACTGACACGAGCGGAATTACTGATACAAATAGTATTACTGATACGGTAATTGCACCTTCACTAGAAATCACAAGCACAATACCAGTATCTCCATCGCTGGTATTAACTGCAACTGTTAATGTTGACAGACTGAATGTTAGGATGTCTCCTGTTACAGGTAATCTGGTGGGGTATCTATTCAGAGATACAGAGATAGAAGTTATTGCTTTTAATGGTGATTACGATGACCCATGGGTTGCCATAAGAACTGATGACATCTCTGGCTGGGTTTCTTATTTGTACCTGTCACCAGACGATTTACTACCTACTGTTGGGGAGGGGGAGTAATCCCCTCCCCATCACTAAATTACCAAGGGGGGAATGCCATGTCAGATTTTGTAAAAGATATGAGAGCTCGTTTAGTGGCAACTCACTATTTTTGGCTAACCAGCGCCACGAGTGGTGGTGAGATTGTTCTCAAGCAGATGGGTTATACAGAAGAAGAAGCAAAGAGAGTGCTTGCTTCATGTTTATACAGTGGTGATCAGCCACTAGCCATGCTTGCAGATGTAATTTACGAGGCTCAAGCCAAGCATGACGTAAACATCATGCAAATTACTTTCACTAGAAACGCTATAATTGTACAAACAGCGGAAACTGGTAGCAGCCAAAAAATGATCGTACTTGAAGATCCAGTAATCACTAAAGGGCTAGCAAACAAAATTTCGAGATATTCTAGAACCATAGTGCCACCATCAGCAGACACACCCACAACAGCTATATCTGAAATGCCACTTGTAAACCTAGTGTCACCCAAAGAGCTGGTTGTCCCTATGCGTATCACTGTATCAGCAGGTCTACTCGTTGAGGAGCCGGGCGCTATTGGGAAGCACATATCTCAAAAAGGGGAATCACTCAACGTATCTGTTAGAACTAACTTCGCAGTTGATCCTGAATTAGTGTTCGCTGGGGTTCCTAAAACACGTAAGGATAGGTTAATTGAGGCGGCTTGTAACAGGGAAACTATAGTGGTTGCAGGCCCATCCGGGTCTGGTAAAACTACAGTAATGCAGGCTTTACTTGCCTTAGCCGCAGAAAGAGATCCAATGCTACGAGTGGTAGCTCTCGGACGCTTTATCGAGCCAGTTGTATTTAGCAAGAGGTTTAACGCCATTGGGATACCAACTGAAAGAGAGCTTCCATTCCTCTATGATGTTCTTCAATTCACACAACGAAGTTTTGGTGACACAATGCTCTTGGAGCGTGTGGTAGGGCATGGCCCAACACGAACCGATCCAGACATGATCATTGTTGATGAGATGTTGGTTAGTGGTGATGTCGTAGTAGCTTTAGCAGCCGTTACTGCTGGTACAGGTTTCATGGCTACAATACACACTCGAATACCTAACGTAAGAGAGCAATACAGGGAGCGTATCAAACTCCTAGGCTCTAACGCGCAAATACCTATGGCAGCTGACGCAGACATCGTTATCGGTGTCGATAGGAGAGTCATAGTAGAGATTGACGATAAGAATGCCAAGACACCAGTTTGGAGGAAAAAATGAACTTCTGGATAATTCTTTTAGGTGTCGCCGTGATATTTGGCCTGTTTTTTGTTTATAACAGAAAGCGCCAAATTCGCAACGCACAAGCAGAAAGAGAGGCAAGGCCAGAAGATAAGCCGCAAGAGGAAGAGTGGGACATTGGGACTTGGACGCTAGGTATGATAATTCCTTATATTGTCATCGCTATACTAGCAGTCATAACTCACAGAAATGTGCTACTGATAGCTTCTGCCATCTTGCTCATTTTACGATTAAGATCTGGTTACGCTCAGTATCGCATAAACAGGAAGGGTAACACCGATATGTTTAGTCGCGTATTGGGTGTTAGAACTCAGTTGGCCGCATCTCGCGCTGTACCCTCACAAAGCGTAATCATCTTGCAGAAGTTTGCTGAAGAAGCGGAGTCACCAGACGCAAAAGCACTTGCCAGTGTTTTCAATGACATTAAGCACAGAGCAACGGCGAATGTTTGGCACAACTCGCTCCAAAGAGCACTTGAGGTTTACGCAGGTCTATCAATGATTGATATGAAAATTGGTGATACTTTCCGCGACACCGCTGGTGGTGTAGTTTTTATGCACTCACTCGGTTACGCGACTCTGTCGGCCATCATTCTGTTTCTAAACCAATACATAACACCTGCCTCAGAAGGGTTGATTATCATTTTGATGATAGTTGCTCATGGGTTATGTTATTTGTTTGAAGAAATAACATACATATAACAGGGAGGATAAAAATGATTTTAGGGCTTTTGAGTCTGTTAGTTATTGTAATAGTAAGCATCTTGTTCTTCCTGTCATATAGAAAGAAAAAAGCAAGAGAGAAAGCTAAGGCTCTTTTAACATCACGCTCAATATACGTCATTCGCGCATATGACATTATACCATCATCGCTATCCAAGGTGGTAGACAATCCAGAGGGTCTTGACATTATCTCTGCTGCGATTGGTGTTGCCTCGTTGTATGTCTACTACGTGTTGATCATGGGCTTGCCTATTTACACAGCTTTAGTTGGTCTAATCTTAGCGTTAGCACCAAACTACATAATTCGCGTATTTACGCAAGTGCTAGACATTGTTGCGACACTTAGAACCTTGTCGTTTCTAAACGTTCTCGTTGCTATGTTGTCAGCGCCTAACGCAACCCCCTTAAATGTGCCAGTGGAGAAACTGGAAATTGATGGGTGGTTAAAAGTTGCTTATAAATATATTACCGAACGCGGTACAGTCATGTTCCCCTCATTACCAAAAGTTACTGGTTTATGGCAGACTATCGCCTCAACTGTAACTGCTGAAGCGAAGTCTGCTGATGACGCATTGGGAAACATGCTTACAATCCAGATGACGGCATCTGGGCAAATGCAGGAGCGAGTGGAATCCCTATCAAACATTATCCAGAACCTAGCCGGTTTCATGATGCCAGCTGCTATCGGTCTTGGTATGTTTATAGTTGTTGCTTCGCTCATGACTGGTCTTCCGGGTATGACAGCGCAACCAATGCTACCGAGGTAGAGCCGTGAAGATACTATTGGTCGTTATTCTAATGTTGGGTATTGTAGTCTCTCCTGTGCTTGCGCACACCGGGGGACTACAAAACCCCAACTTCGAGGCAGGGTTCTTTCGATATTCACCTTCCTCGTTCAGACCTACGGGATGGTACGTAGAGCAACTACCGGGACAACACGAAATGGAGTCTCGCCCCACCAATCCGATATACGGGTATAGAGTTCATGATGGTGTATACTCATTTCAAATGTTTAACACTTATGCCCCAATGAACGTACTTGTATATCAATCGCTTTACACTCCCGGAGGATTAAGAAACTTTGATGTTGACTTTTCCATTTGGTTCCACGGATGGTGGTGGAGTGAGGGTGATCCCGAATTTGTAGACGACGAAAGATGGGGAAGGCGGCCTATATCAAATGGAAATGTATCTAGGGCTTGGGTGTTTATCTCAACGGAAGAACCAGATATATACTCTTGTACACTAGGAAGCGGACAAGCAATACAAGATGAATACAAAGAATTATCCATATCTGCAAACCTCGCTCCTAACACGAAATTCTGGGTAGGAATTTGTATGAACTCACCCGCTGCTCAAACAAATGACTTTTATCTAGACAATGCTAGTCTTGTAATGTCATCAAGAAACTCCCCTATTAATCCACCTACACCCCAACACACACCTACGCCAGAAATCACTCCTACGGCTCTACCTAGCGGGAACTATCCACACCCGCCAGCGCAGCCTACTAGGATCATCGGCACACCTGAAATATTAGTTACGGCGCACCCCGATGCGCAAACAACACCACATAGTCAACCGTGTTGCAACGATGACCTAGAATTGGTGCCTGTGGTTGTGGATGTCACTCTCGTATACACACCAGCAGATTATGAAGTAACTTCTGAGTATTACGCTTTTCCAGGGGAGGTTAGCCCGTTTCAATTTAGTTGGATGCCACTCGCTTTAGTATTAGTAATTTGTTTCATATTGGTGTTAATTTTGCACGCTTTTCTGAGGGATTTACAAAATAAGCGTATAAAATAAAGCCATCACATCATTTCACTTGGAGGTGAATTTATTATGTTTTTTAATTTGTTTTTCAATGGTCTTCGTGGTGCCGATACAGTTGGTGCCAACAGCGAAAGATTAGTTAACTTCGCTTTGTTATTGGTTATTTTTGCTGCTATATGTATTTCCATTGTCGGCCAGTATAACGGACTAGCGTCCTTTATGGGTTCAACCGGAACAACTGTTGAAGGAACCGAGTCCGGTCACATTACCGACATTGGTGCTTACAGAAATGAGTGGCTAGTAGATAGCGGAAACGGTGCTCCTGTCACCGGTAAAAATGCCGGTTTCGATACTGTTTGCCAAGTGTTCCCAACACTTGGCATCTGCCAATAACCGTAACATTTGAAAAGAAACCCCACGAGTTCTCGTGGGGTTTCTTTTTGTCACAAATATACTTAAGATAAGACGTAGTGGTATACTTTAACCCACGACTAGTGGGGATAGGACGAGTTTCTGCCCCTACATTTAGGGGATACCCAGTAGCGGTTTTTGCCAAGAAAAACTTTAAGTTATAGGTTGTCCCTTTCCTGAGAACCATCCATATAATAACCCACTTTCGCAGATCTCAGGAGGTTCTATGCAGTCTATAAGCCCACCAAAATTGTCAAAAAAACTAATACGTGACCTGGCGGATGCCGCCAACACGGATGTAGGAAACGCAGAATGTTTACATATGCTACTAGGGGATAATGTGGTATATGATTATCGTTTGGACAGTTGGTTGTCTTTTAATGGTACTATCTGGAATTTAAATGAAAGTGGCGAAATACTCCGTTACATTATTAAGATGGTGCGAGCCAGAAAAGAAGCAGCACTTCGAGCCTCAAACATGGAATCATTAAAGTGGGCTATTAGAAGCGAGAGTGCCGCGAGGGTTTCAGCAACAGAGAGAATAGCAAAGCCCCTTTTTGCTTTTAAGGGTGAGTGGAACGCGAACAACCATCTTTTAGGTACACCAAACGGTGTTGTTGATCTACGCGACGGTTCGGTCACAAAAGACAAAGAAACTTATGTTACGACAAGCGTTAATGCACAATATAATGAAAAGGCGAAGTGTCCGAAGTTTGAGAAATTTTTGGATGACATTTTCCCAGATGAGGAAGTACGCGAATACTTCAGTCTATCCATAGGAGAAGCGTTAATTAAAAATTCATCCCAACGAATCCATTTTTGTGTTGGCGATGGTGGAAATGGAAAAACAACATTATTCAGGGTTCTGAGGTATGTTCTCGGAGACTACGTGAAGTGGACTACGGGAACAGCTTTTGTGGAACAACGCCGAGGAGACATGAGGAACGACCTGGCTTTTCTCAACAACAGTCGCATCGCAGTCTCAGTTGAACCCGAATCAAGCGCGGCACTATCCACGTCAACTGTTAAGGCGGTTACAGGTGGCGATCCTCTCGTTGTTAGATACATGTATAAAGATTTCTTTGAAATGAATGCGGATTTTACCCCGTTCATTTTAACAAACACCTTACCCCCCTTGCACGACACTTCTTATGCCATGAGTAGACGCTTATCCGTTATACCGTTCGAGCAAACATTTACTAAGCCAGACATCAATATGTATGAAAAACTCATCTTAGAAGCAGACGGAATTTTGATGTACTTAGTGAATTATGCAATAAAAGCGTATAATAAATCGGGCGCGCCAGAAACACCTAAAAAATCCGTTGAGTGGTTAGATTCGTGGATCAGAGAGTCAGATACGATTCTCGGTTTCGTCACTAATTGTTGCGTCATGCGTGATGACGCTAAAATTAAGGTGGAAGAGTTAAGAGAAGCTTATTATGACTACTGTGATCCAGACAAGACAACTACCAAGAACGCTTTGGGAAGAAGATTAAAAAAACTTGGTATTGGACATGAGAGGATTGCGGGTGTATACTACTATACTGGCATAACTCTAAAAAGCTAAGGAGATTACATCATGCTGAATGAACCGAAAGTCACGGAAGAGGAAGAGGCATCAGAGTTGGAAAATGACCTAATAGTTATCCTGAGAGACGCGGATGACGACGAGTAAGCCCCCCCCTGCTCAGCAGGGGGGTTACTTGTTATTGACGATTTTAACACCTAGATCTTTTTCCACATATAACCTGTAGTCCCCCACATCGGCTTGTCCATTCTCTACTATCAATGGGTACACATATCTTAGAGGGCGGCATCTAACCCACTCGGGGTCACGGTGCGTCTGCTTCATCAGTCTGGTGATGGTGGGGTGGCTTATGGAAATAATCGCTCCCTCCAAGTGTTCTGCCAATTCATCTGAAATTGGGTAGGTGAGCGCTGTGGTTTTTTCGCGATCAACGTATAGTATACCCTTTTCTCTATATAAGCAGCACACTTGAACACTCGGTATTCCCAACCGCGTTGTTACGGGTATTTCTGAACCTCGAACATACTCTTCCTCATTAGGGGGAAATAGCGAATTAATATCTGCCCTCTGTCTTAATTTCAAATAGCTGCTTCGCCACATATTGTATGTTGCTTTCCAATAGGCAACCAATTCCTCAGAAGCATTACCGTGCAAAACACACTTCTTACCGTAAACACTCATTAAATCATTTGTGTCGTCAGGAAGCGTAATGTACTGGTATTCGTTTTTTAGTTTGAGGTATGTCCTTAGTAGTAGGTGCTGTGGGTATATTCTACCGGCCAAGTCAACACGCGGCACACCACCATTGGTTATTTCTGGTTGAATAACGTAGAAGTCAGCTTCTACATTTTTTCCCTTGCTGTGTCTTTTTAATCGCCCTAACCTTTGGATCAACATGTCCATAGGTGCTAAGTAGGAAATAAGTAGTCCAAAACTGAGGTCTAACGATTGTTCCACTATCTGTGTCGCAATCAACACAGAGCCTTTTGCACCGCTTGCTGTCCCGCTAGCAAATAATCTCATTACATCTTCTTCTACTTTACTGCGTACCCTTTTCTCAAGTCTTGAGTGCAGTAAATAAACGTTACTACTGCCTGCTTTTTTAACAGTTTCTTCGTATAAGCTTTGCGCCTGATCTATCGTATTACACATGATGCAAACATTTGTATCTCTAGATTTTTCCAGTGCGGTGGCCGATACGTTTTCAATATCAATAAATGTAACCTTAATCCTCTTGTGGTGCTTAATCTCTATCGGGTAAGACGTGATAACGTCATTATTGAACACGGTAATGCCTGGATTAACCATATCCCAGGTTTCACCCTTTCTACCAGTGTACGCTTCTATTATTTTCCTTTCCATATCTTCTGTTAGCGTAGCTGTCATTACTATAACGGAAGCATCTACCAGTCGCAGCCATTGTAATAGCCTAAAGAACACGCCACTCATATACATATCTAGCGCGTGTATTTCATCAAAGACAACCACCTTATTGGTTAAGCCTAACATTCTCAAAAAAAAGTAAGGGGAGGGCATAGCGGACAGAAGCGCCTGATCTATTGTCCCAACACCTAACTGAGATAGCAGGGCGCGTCTACCCTTAAACCATTTTAAGGAATCTGGTATATTTTTCTTGCCACTGTACACTGGAACGACAGGGATGTTTAATAATGCTTCTATTCGTTCTCTCATAGCATCACTTGTTAACCTTGTAGGCATTGCCATGTACATACCGCTCATATTACCATTTGATATTAGTTTCGCGGATAAGAATATAGAAGCCTCGGTTTTACCTGTTCCCGTACCTGACTTTATAAGGACTAGGCAGGGTGAATTTAGGTTTTCGCTAATGTCTAATACCTTGTCCTGTACGGGATAAAGCGACTCGTAGTTCCCAATGTCATCAAAAGACACGTTCTTGGGAGGGGTCCATGTTTTCCAGACAATATCACAGACGGCTCTGTTAGCCCTGTTTAGAGAAATCTTTTTGTAAGATTCAAGATCAGTAGTGGAATCGTAGGGGAAAAAGTCTTTATCTGAACCAATCCAGTCGGCTGCTGAAACAATACCTGCTAAACATAGCGAAAGCATCACTCGCCAAGAGTTAGTCAATGAATGTGGGTATATGGATGGTGGGTTAAAGGTGTCTCTCAATATAGCACCTAACTCGCTCCTAATAATCCACCAATTCTCGTCACCAACTTGATAGTCTTCCAATTCAGCAATCTTATTCATGTTGGGCCATCTGCCATGATGAGCACCAATGGCGTAGGCGACATCATAAGCAATGTTAGTGGCAAGTCCATTTTCGTGCAAAACTACTGGCACAATTCTTGTGGTTAATTCGCCGTGAGATATTTTATCCGAGGAGTCAGCGCCGCTGAAAGAATATCCGTTGCTAGCTAGCATGGTAGACATTCTTGCATTTTTCACTTGGAAAGACGGCGTGGCTTTACCAATGTCATGTAGAGCACTCCAGTAGCAGAAAGCTCTCTTTGCTTCTTCTTTTGTAACGCCCATCGCATCACTGATATACGTCTGTATGCGTTCAGTAAGTATGTGCTCCCATACAACCGAGGTCACGTTACCCACGTCGAGCAAGTGGTAAAGCAACGGGTGGTAAGAGTCAGAACTTGTTTTGCCCCAAAGTAATAATATTTTGTCCACTAAAATTTCCTTTTGTTAAGGAAATAAGAGCAGGTACAAGTACCTGCTCTTATTTCAGGGAGGATGCCAATCCCCATTTATTATACATTGTCGCTTCAATTTTCTTTGAAACATAATTTGTGTTTTGTAGAGGCGTGAGGCTAGTCCTCCCTAGTATCAAGCACCCTCTTACAATAATTGTATGAAGTCAAATAACAAATTAAACCCTATCGAGATAGAGAAATTAATAGTTCGCGCCTTTAATGCCGAAAAGACTGCAGGTACGGGAAGGTATGGAGAGGGCGACGCCATTCTGAACAATAAGTCGGTTTCTGTTAAAAGCACCGTGCGCTTCGTATGTACGGTTCAAGAAAAGTCTGAGATGCGTATGGCTAACGCAACTGGTAGAAAATGGTACCTGGCTCTAGCATATCAAGATGAAGAAGGCTTTATAATGATCTACCTATATC
>Ga0129302_1003001_pt1 | contig 11784 bp, 10 predicted proteins | sample BlaSprsedimmetaG_FD_94476 | JGI IMG/M metagenome (GOLD analysis project Ga0129302, IMG submission 94476) | Hot spring sediment bacterial and archeal communities from California, USA to study Microbial Dark Matter (Phase II) - Blank Spring... | ecosystem: Environmental > Aquatic > Thermal springs... | reverse complement strand
CCGTAGGAGCGGTGCAAGCCGCGATACGCCGCTGCCTGCCAAAGCCAACCCTCGCGATTGTCATCGCTCCTACCAGAACCGCACCGTAGGAGCGGTGCAAGCCGCGATACGCCGCTGCCTGCCAAAGCCAACCCTCGCGATTGTCATCGCTCCTACCAGAAACAGAACCGGACCGTAGGAGCGGTGCAAGCCGCGATACCCATGCCCGAATGATGCCGCGACACCCGATCGCGCCTCGCAGCGCTCCTACCGATCCCGAGACCGTAGGAGCGGTGCAAGCCGCGATGCGCCGCTGCCCGCCAAAGCCAACCCTCGCGATTGTCATCGCTACGGTCTGGGATCGGTAGGAGCGATGACAATCGCCACACCCATGCCTCGCGCGGAGACGCGGGGCCCGCGGAGAAAGGTCATAAAGCCGCTTCTCAGGCTTTCCCTCTGCATCTTCGCGAGGGGCACCGGTACTCGCCCTTCAACCCCGGACAACGGACCCCTTTCCATCCTTAATGAACCACCGCGCTCGACACCTCTAGCCCCTCTAGCCCCACCTGCTCCGGCTCCCGGTATTCCGGCACGAGCACACGCAGATGCGCCTTGAGCGCATCCACGTCGCGCTCGCCACAGGCCATCAGCAGCTCAGCCAGTTCCTGGCGCAGCGTATCCCATTCCACGCGGCGCGCCTCGGCCAGCAGGATCTTGGGGTGCTTCGTTCCAATCAGGTTCTCGGAGCAATGGAACAGCTCTTCATACAGCTTTTCCCCCGGCCGCAGGCCGATGTACTCGATGGCGATGTCCACGTCCGGCTCGCGGCCGGCCAGGTGGATCATCTGCCGCGCCAGGTCCACGATCTTCACCGGCTCGCCCATGTCCAGCACGAAGATCTCGCCGCCGTTGCCCATGGCCGCCGCCTGCAGGATCAGGCTCACCGCCTCCGGGATGGTCATGAAATAGCGGGTGATCTTCGGGTGCGTCACGGTGATCGGCCCGCCGGCCTCGATCTGCTTGCGGAACAGCGGCACCACGGAACCTGCCGAGCCCAGCACGTTGCCGAAACGGGTGGTGATAAAGCCCGTCGTCGAGCGCTCGCTCAGCGTCTGGCAGTAGATCTCGGCCGTGCGCTTGCTGGCGCCCATCACGTTGGTGGGGTTCACCGCCTTGTCGGTGGAGACCAGCAGGAACTTGCGCACCCCGTACTCCACCGCCAGGTCGGCCACCACGCGGGTACCAAATACATTCGTCTTCAATCCCTCCGCCGGGTTTTCCTCCACCAGCGGCACATGCTTGTAGGCCGCGGCATGCAGCACCACGTCCGGCCGATAGGTCTCGAAGATCCAGCGCATGCGGGCCTCGTCGCGCACGTCGCCGAGCAGGGCCGTCACCGGCCGGTCGCCCTTGCGGGCCTGCATCTCGTGCTCGATCTGGTACAGGTTGAACTCGCCGTGATCCACCATCAGCAGATGTTCGATGCGGTAGCCAAAGGCCTGCCGGCAAAGCTCCGAGCCGATCGAGCCGCCCGCCCCGGTCACGAGCACGCGCATGCCGTCGAGAAACTCGTGGACGCGTGCATCGTCCAGTTCGATGGCCTCGCGCCCCAGCAGGTCCTCGATGCGGATCTCGCGCAGGCGGGTCACGTCGATCGTCCCGTCTGCCAGCTCAGCCAGCGAAGGCAGGGTCACGCAGCGCAGGCCAAGGCGGCCGCAGGTCTCCACCACGGGTCGGATGGTGGCCGAGCTCGCCGACGGCATGGCGATCAGCACCACCTCCGCATCCGTGCGCCCGGCCACGGATTCCAGGTCACGCAACGCACCATGCACCCGCACGCCATGCAGCTCGCGGCCACGCTTGCCCGCATCGTCGTCAAGAAACCCCACCGGATCGTATCCATCGCGCCGGAGGAGGTCGCGTACCAGCATGTCTCCGGCGTCACCCGCCCCGATGATGAGGGCGCGCTGTGTCCCCTCGCGCGCAAGCCTAAGTCGGCGATCCTTGAACCAGCGAAACAACAGGCGCGTCCCGGTCAGCCCCATCACCAGGAAAATCGGGTACAGCAGGATCACCGAGCGCGGCACCCCTTGCAGGTGCAGCAGCAGGAAGTGCAGCGCAAACGTGACGCCGACCCCTGCCCCGACGGCCTTGAGGATCCGCACCAGGTCCGGGATCGAGGCAAAACGCCAGATCCCGCGATAAAGCCCGAACAGCCAGTAGCAGATGAACTGGACCGGAAGCGCAATCGCCACCACCCACCAGAGACCGGTGAAATGGGTCGCCGGCACGCCTTCCAGGTTGAAACGCACGAAATAGGCCAGCAAGAGGGCCATCGGCACCCAGAGCACGTCGTGCGCCATGGCCAGCACGCGCTTGGGCAGGGCGCCCTTCTGTCGATTCTGCTGCATCATCACTCCCTGGCCTTCGCCATCTTCCCGTCCACGGCTTCCAGCGCCTCGACCGTCGCGTTGATTTCGTCGTCGGTCAGGGTGGGATGCACCAGGAACATCAAACTCGTATCGCCCAGCTCGTGCGCCACCGGCAGCGACCTGGCCGGTCGCCAGCCGGTGCTGTCGAACGCCTTTTCCCGGTAGACCTCGGAACACGACCCCGAATAGCAGGGCACGCCCCGGGCATTGAGCTCCTCGATCACCCGGTCACGGCTCCAGCCTTCCGGCAGTTTTCCGGGCTCCACGAACACGTAGCACTTGTAAGCCGCGTGCTCCGTCTCCTCGGGCACGTCCGGCACGCGCAGCCACGGCAGGCGCGCGGCCGTCTCCCGGATCCGCCGCGCGTTGGCCCGGCGCTGTTCGTGCCAATCGGGCATCCGCTTGAGCTGAATCCGCCCGATGGCCGCCTGCATCTCCGTCATGCGCCAGTTGGTGCCGAACGACTCATGCAGCCAGCGAAAACCCGGCGGGTGTTCCCGCTCGTAGACCGCCTCCCAGCTCTTGCCATGATCCTTGTACGACCACATGCGCGACCACAGCGCACGGTCACTGGTGGTCACCATGCCGCCCTCGCCCCCGGTGGTCATGATCTTGTCCTGGCAGAAAGACCACGCGCCGACATGCCCGATGGAGCCCACCGAACGCCCCTTGTAGCGGGCACCATGGGCCTGGGCACAGTCCTCGATCACGAACAGCCCGTGCTCCTCGGCCAGCGCCATGATCGGGTCCATGTCACACGGCCAGCCCGCCAGGTGCACGCAAATCACCGCGCGGGTACGTGGCGACAGCACCGAGCGAATGGTCTCGGCCGTGATGTTCTGCGACTCGCGGTCAACATCCGCGAACACCGGCGTCGCGCCCGCGTTCACCACGCAGGAAACGGAAGCGATGAAGGTGCGCGGCGTCACCACCACCTCATCGCCGGGGCCAACACCCAGGGCCTTCAGCGCCAGATCCAGCGCCACCGTGCCATTGGCAAGCGCGACTGCATACTCGCAACCGGCGAAGGTCGCAAACGCCTTCTCAAACTCGCGGCATTCCGTCCCCGTCCAGTAATTCACCCGGTTGGAGAGCAATACGCGCTGTACCGCGTCGGCTTCTTCTTCGGTGAACGATGGCCAGGGTGTGAACGGGGTATTGAGCATAAATACGTTATCAATCTCCGAGAGTTACAGGGTCGAATCCGTGCGGATGCGCGCCGGCACGCCCGTCACCGTAACCGCATCCGGTACGTCTGCCACCACCGCGGCTCCCGCGCCGACCGTGACTCCAGCCCCGATCTGTATGGCCTGACGGACACTGGCGCCGATACCAATCCAGCTCAGGTCCCCGACCGTCACACCACCGGCCAGGCACGCACCGGGGCTCACATGCACCGCTTCGCCAAGCTCGCAGTCATGGTCAATACTGCAACCGGTATTGAGAATTGCACCGACCCCGATCATCGCGCCAACATTCACAACTGCGCCAGCAAACACCACGGACCCGAGCCCAATCCGGGCATACCGGCTCACCACCGCGGCCGGATGAATCACGCTTACCACGGCGCCCCCCGCCCCCAGCAGCAGCTTCAGCTTGGCCTGCCGCACCGCGTTGTTGCCGATGCCAACCACCACGCCATCAAAATCCCCGAGCCGGGCCAACAGATCGTCCGTACCGCCGATCACTTCCCAGCCACCATTGGCCGTCCGCTCGGGCCAGGCATCATCGAAGAAAACCACCTCGGCCCACCCGCAGCACTCGGCAGCATCTGCAATCACCTTCCCGTGCCCGCTCGCTCCAAGCACCGCCAGGCGCCTCATGGTCACCGACTCCCCTTGAACTTGCTCATGGTCGCCTCTCCTTCGGCGCTAATGCCTTCACGCACCAAAACCTTCTTCACCGTCAGGAAGAGGATCTTCAAATCCAGCCAGATGGAATGATTGTCGACGTACCAGACATCCAGCCTGAACCGGTCATCCCAGCTCAGCGCATTACGGCCATTGACCTGTGCCCAGCCGGTGATACCCGGGCGCACTTCGTTACGCCTGGCCTGCTCGGGCGTATACAGGGGCAAGTACTCCATCAGCAGCGGCCGCGGCCCCACCAGGCTCATGTCACCCTTGAGCACATTCCATAGCTCCGGCAACTCATCCAGGCTGGTAGCCCGCAGTAGGCGCCCGAAACGCGGCAGACGCTGATCGTCCGGTAGCAGGTTTCCATCGCCATCCCGCGCATCCGTCATGGTGCGAAACTTGAACATGGTAAACGGCTTTCCATCCAGGCCCGGGCGCGTCTGGCTGAACAGCACAGGACTACCGAGCCTCAGCCTTACCAGCAGCGCCAAAAAAAGCATGAACGGCGCCAACAGGACTAACCCAACGCTCGCGAGGATGACATCCAGCAAACGTTTCACAGGCCCATGGCCTCCATGATCGTCGCATTCACCTTATGGACATCGTACTTCTCCCGCGCCAGCTCCAGGCTCTTCCGGCCCATGGTCTCCGCCAACTCGGGCTGCTCCAGAAATTTCTCCATAGCGGCCTGGAGTGCCTTGGCGTCCTTGACCGGCACCAGGTAACCGTTTTCTCCATCGACCACCGTCTCGCGACACCCAGGAGCATCGGTGGTGATCACGGGCCGGCCGGTGGCCATCGCCTCCAGCACGCAACGGGGCGTGCCTTCGCGATAGGATGGCAGCACAAAATAGCGGCACTGTGCCAGCACCGGCTGTACGGGGTGAACGCTACCCAGGTACTCGACCGCACCCTCGGCCACCCAGCCATCGACTTCCGCCTGTCCGATTCCCGCCGGGTTCGGATCAAGACCGCCACCCAGCAGGAACCGAGCTTGTGGATAACGCCGCCGCACCTGTCGCGCCGCCTCCACATACTCGCGTACGCCCTTGTCTGCGATCAGACGCGCCAGCATCAGGAAGACGGGCTCTTCGGGCAACGGCTGTTGAGGAAACTCCTCGAGATCAACCCCTGAGCCGTATACACGGACCGATTGCCGGGGGTCGCGCACCAGCCCCAGCTCCTCGAACAACGCCTGATCGTCAGGGTTCTGGAAGATCACCTTCTCGGCGCCCCTGAGCCCGCGCCGGTAGAGCTCCGTTACCACCTTCCTCAAAAAGGCCCTCTTGAACCCAAAGCCTTCGGTGAAGGCATAACCCAGCCCAGTAATCATGGGGAAAAAACGAATCCTGCCCAACGCTCGCGCCGCTATGCCGCCGTAGACAACAGGCTTTACGGTGTAGGCGACAAACGCATCTGGCTTCACCTCGCGAAGCAGGGTCTTGATGGCGCCCAACGTTACCCAATCACTGATTGGGTTTGTACCACCACGCGCCAACTCCACTGGGCGAAACTGTATTCCCCAGCCCTCCAGCGTCGCCGCAACCTCGGCTGCCGCCTCGTCATTCGGGGCCGCTGCCACCACAACGCATCCCGCCGCCTTCAGCGATTGAAGCATCGGGCCACGGAAATTGATGAGCGAACGTGATACTCCACCCAGCACGAGAACGCGCTGCGACACACTCGACGAGCGACCTGAAATCATAATTGCCACCCGTGTTCAGTCGAAAATGCGATTGCCAAATAATAACCCCGAACCCGAGATCACCGTGCTCTGCCGTTCAGTCTTTGAATACAAGCGTGCTTCTGGGTGCAACACTACTGATGATGTGTGCATACTGAGCGCCCCAATTCTCGGTTCCGAAATGCTGCTCTGCATAGATAGCCGCCGCATTGCCAACGCCGACACAGCGATCCTCGCGCCTCAAGCAACACTCGATCTGCCCTGCCCACATTCCGGGGTCGTCTACAGGCAACACCCAGCCGGTCACTCCATGATCTACCACCTCCGGCATACCCCCAGCATCACCTACAATGGCCGGCAACCCGATATACATCGCTTCCTGCACCGTATTAGGCACACCCTCGTCCCTGGAGGGCATCACCAGCAGATCGGCTTCCGCCATTAACGCGTGAACATCATCACGCCAGCCAAGCAGCTCGACCGAATCCCCGAGCCCCATATCAGCGATCGACGCTCGCACGCGCTTTTCATACTCCTGATCAGAGAACCCGCCAACGAATCTAACTCGAACCTCTGGGCGCTCCGGAATATCCCTGGCTTTCAGCTTATCGAGCGCTTCGAGGACGAGAAGCTGGTTCTTCCGATCGCAGATCGTCCCGACTTGAAGAATCGTGAACGGTCGCCCCGGCTCTATCTCCCTCGATCTTCGGCGCTCACGATATGGCCGAACCGAATCCAGATCGATCCCCGGGATAATGGAATGAAATTTCTCCACATAACGTTGAGAAAGCTCCCCACCAAAAACCCCTACCGGAGCAGATCGGTACTGAAAAACCACTGCGGCAGCAGTCCATAACCCGAAGCGATGCAACCAGCGAACCAGCCCTTTCGAAGGCAACTCATAATCGACATCCCAGATTAACGGGCGAGAAGCAAGGAGCTTTCCAAGCCCGGCAAACGCGATTCCCTTGCTGGCGCGGATCCATACCACATCAGCATTGAATGATTTGACTGCACTCCAGAACCGAATATTTTGCCGCAGCAAGGACCACCCGGTACGCAGTCGGAACATCACCCCACCGCCAAAAAGCGCTCCGCCACGAAGCGCCAGTACACCAACGGGGCTTACCGCACGTGTCTCGAAACCACGCCTGTTGGCTTCCATCAGTAACTCGCTATCAGCGTCAGCCGCAATACACACCTCGAAACCCTGGCTTCGCAATGCCCCGGCAAGAGTCAGCAGTCGACGCGGGGCCCCGGTGAGGCCGCCTGGCGTGGGCAAATAAGTAATCAATCGCGTCATTAAACCCTGCCTTTGTGCACAGCGCCAGCCGATCGCCAGAAACGAATTTCGCCATTAAGACGAAGCACGAACGAAGCAAAAATAACAAGCGCCGGCACCAGGGCATGGAAGAACCCGTAAACGGACGGACTGTGCGGCTTCATAATGAACAAAATATATATAAACGCAATCAACACGAGAGGATGACCTGGGTTGGCTTGATAGACACCCGCAACCAACTTCAGCAGTACCCCATAGAAAAGGAAAACCATCACAACACCGGGGTACGAGAAATTCCAGTACGCCTCCCCAACGGGCCCCGGCGGAATGGCGTTCAGCGGATTTCCGTAGATGCGCGCGGCAGTTAACTTGCCCGCGGCATCCGGTTTTTCACCCCAAACGGCGCTGGGGATAAATATGAATGGTATGGAAAGATACGACTCGCCCCACAGATGCGACACATCCTGGGGCACCCGACCCAGCACGGCGAGCTGTCCGCTGTTCTCGCCGGCACCGAGCTGCATCTCCTCAACCGCCGTACTCATCCAACCCAGCGGCCCACCCTCCACAGAAATCTGATCGAAGGTCTTGGCCTGCATGGTCGCGTGGCGATATTGACCCAAACCACCTATCAGCACCAGCGACACTAGAACCCCAACCAATACCGCTCGATAAGGCACCACGCGATGCTGCAGAACATAAATCGCCCCAATCATGATGAGGGGCCCAATCGTGCCACCCCTGGAGCCGGTGGACGCGAACTTGATCGCCAGCGCGACAAGAACCACACCCCAGAAAAGCGGACTGCGAACGGCACGCCTATCACAGGCTAGCCACACCAATGGCGCCACCACCCCGATCCCCGCCAAATATCCCCAGTGCCCACCCACCTGGGCGGCGATACGCTGGTCCGATGCGATGCCTCGCTGCATCAGCACCTGATCCAGGCCGCCGCCGATGGTAGCCAGTGCAAACAGCCCCAGCCCCGCGATGCCAACCCAAAAAGCGCTCTTGAGAGCAAGCCATTGCGGCTTCGGCACTGCGAACTGACGCACACGGAACCGCGGCGCCATTACATACCCGGCATACAGGGACAGGATCGCCACGGCTTCCAGCAGAAAAGACGTAGCCACCAGCAAATCCAGATCGCCGGCAGCCGGGCCACTTAAGGTCCGGTGATAATCCAGCCCCGTGACAGGCAGCACCATACTCCCCCGAAGGAGTCCCTGCACTCCTACCCAGATCACGTAAAAAACCAGGGGATGAAAGATGCTCGGCGTCCACTGGCGCAGCAGGAACGGCAGCGCCAGTACGCACAGGTAGGCGAAAAACGCCAGGTAAAGTATCAGCCGGCTCGCATCTCCCGCGGTCAGCGCAAATGGCAAGGTCGCAGCGGCAATGATCACCAAAAGGCCGACGATCCCCGCCCGTTCCCCGGGGGTCATGGCCACGAATGGAGCCCCTGGAGCCCTTTTAAGCCAAGGGCTCATTCAAAGGCCCCTGTCAGTTCGGCAAGGCGCCTGCGCTCATCCGCAAAGGCCTGTACCAGTTCGGCTCGAAAGGCGTCAGAGAGCATCGACTTTCCTTGCGCCCGCTCGTTGAGGCGCCCGAGACCGAGTCCACGAGTGATCCCCAGCGCAATGCGTGCGCGGCCACCCAGACGAAGCAGTTTCTGCACAGGCACGCTGCGATGACCACGTGCCTCGTTCGCCGCTGGGAACGAGGTCCGCGCCTCATCCGGTATGCCGAGAAATTCCTGCACACGGCGATACTCACCCGCCGGGTCGGCCTCCAGGCGGCTCAACTGGATATGCAAAAGCCGTGCTCTGTCGACTCGTGAATTCAGACGCTCCAGCAGGGAACCCAGACTGCAGGCCGCCTTGTACTGCAGGAATGCCGGCTCCGCGCAGCTCTTAGGTATGGCCCGGCCTGCAGCCCTTTCCTCCTGCAACGCCCAGGCTTCCTCGAACGATGCCCGGTCCTCGTGCAGCACCCGCAGGTTGTGGTGGTGGAGCGAGTGGGCCATCTCCACCGGATCACGCGTCATCACGATATAGCGGGCATTCGGACAGGCCCGCTCGATATTCGGAATCGCATCATTGGAGTACAGATACCAGGTCGATGCCTCACCCACCGCCCGGTGCTCGGCCGTGGCATTCCGGAACAACCGTTCATACTGACGACGAGTCTTTACCGAGCGATTTGCGAGATCAGTACTGAAGTAATGGGGCTCCTTGACCGGCGAAAGGTAAACCCTCGGATGTTCGGCCAGCCAGCGCGCGAGTGACGTCGTACCACACTTCGGCGCACCGACGATGAAGAAATTTGGCATTTTCTTGGTCATGATTCAGCTCTGCGCGCCTTGATCGCCTGCCGGACGCGCGTGGGCACCAGCCACGGAAGCAGCAATCGCTTCACGTTCGCGACACTCATCCTGCCATTGCGCGCCACCTCTTTCGCCAGCCAAGGCAAAGCGGTCACCCTGCGATCGAAGGCCGCCTTGCGCGAGAGGATGTTCGCCACGAAGGCGGCACGCGCCTTCGGTGACATCAGCCCCTTGTTCTGCTCGTACCAGCCACGACTGAAGTCATAACCACCGGGACGACTCAACCCTTCCCCAGGCGCCAGGTAACGTTCGCAAACCACTTCCGGCGCCACTACCAGGGGCAACTCGGCACCGACCTGCAGCATCCAGCTCCAGTCCTCGTGCCGCTCCAGCTCCTCGTCGAACAGGTATTTCTCGAATGCCCAACGCGGCGCCATCAGCGTGGAGGTGTGCACTCCGCCGTAACCGCAAAACAGTACGTGATCGACCGGCACGTCGGCGGGAACCGGCCGCGACGGTCGTTCATGCAACAACCGCCCATTCGAGAACACGGCCTCCACGCCCGCGAGCACGGCCTGATCATGGCCCGAACGCTCCAGGGCGGCGAACTGCGCCGCCAGCTTCTCCGTCCGCCAGACGTCATCGTCATCCAGCAGCGCCACCCAATCCCCCGTCGCCTGCCGAATCCCGAAATTGCGCGTCGCCGAGGCATTACCCCGACGCGGGGCTTCCACAAACCGAACTCGGGCATCGTCCAGGGCAGCCAGCAGACGCGCCTTATCAGCATCCGGGCCATCGTTGCTGACGACCACCTCTAAGGGTGGCAAGGTCTGCCGCAACGCACTCCTGACCGCCTGAACGACTTGCTCGTGTCTTTTATATGACGGAATAACCACCGATATAACGTCGATCATGCGATAGCCCGATCAAAAAGATCCACAAGTACTTTTCTAAGTCGACCGCCGCGAAGCGGCGTATAGAAATTGAACAAACGCACTATCACATACCAGCGACACCACCGTGAGATACGCCTCAAGGAAACCCGAAAGCGATACTCTTCTCGAAGAGACTCAAAGTATTCGGCATTGAAACCCGCCATCGTCGTATTCGAGCAACCAGACAAGCGAGTTGCTCGCCGGCTCAAACACCAATAATGCCGAAACTTTTTCATCAATCCTCTTGATCTTTGATCATCAGCAACCCATGGAACTTTTAGCATTAGGCTAGAAAGTTTACTAAAAATGCCTTTCCTTCCGTAAATTGACGACTTGGTTACTGTTCCGAAATATCGCCTGTAATACTGCAAAGGCTTGCTTATCAACAATTTTTTGCCGCAGAACAGGGCCACATCACTTAACCACTTGTCATGACCGTCCACATGAACAGGAAACGGCAGGGCAATCTGAACAAACTCGCGGGACATCGCCATGCAACAACCGAGTGTTAATTCATCCTCATCCTTACCAGCACCCAGAACCTCTTGAAAATGTGATTCCCCAATTTGCTTTAGGCCAGCATCCACCACTACGGCATCGTTCAGCAAAAGAAACGATGCATCAAGCCCTTGAGTCAAGGCGAACAACAAGACATCTTCAAGTTTACTATCGAACCATACATCATCCTGGTCGCTCAGGAATACGATGTCACCGGAGCACAGCGACATGGCCTTCTCGAAGTTCTTGGCGTAACCGAGATTCGTCTCGTTCTCGTGGATACTGACCTCGAACGGGGCGGAAGCCGCGAACTGACGCAAGATGTCCACAGTGGCATCATTGGAGCCATCGTCGCAAACCACCAGCTCATCCGGCTGGTGCGTCTGGGTAGTAAAACTGGCGAGCTGTTCCCGGAGATACTTTTCACCGTTGTAGGTCGCCATGGCGATTGAGATCTTCATGTTGCCCTCGGTTTTCGGGCGTAGAGAGTAATAAACTCGGTTTTGCTTTTTTCAGAGAACAACGACAATCCCAACCACAACGCAATTAGTCGGTCGATCAACTCTGACTGTGCCTCCCTGTATGGATCTCTTCGATTGCGTAGTGCGCGACTTTGCCCGGCGAGATTACTGTAGGGCGTTGGTATTCGAATCTCTGTAATTTCATCGAATCCGACATTCCGCAATACCTGGATCATGGACTTCCAATTGAATATGACCAAGTGCCGCGGAATTTCCAGCCCTCGCCAATGCTCCTTAAATTGCTCGTGACCATAGGCATTGATGTTCGGGG
>Ga0129302_1002993_pt1 | contig 11810 bp, 9 predicted proteins | sample BlaSprsedimmetaG_FD_94476 | JGI IMG/M metagenome (GOLD analysis project Ga0129302, IMG submission 94476) | Hot spring sediment bacterial and archeal communities from California, USA to study Microbial Dark Matter (Phase II) - Blank Spring... | ecosystem: Environmental > Aquatic > Thermal springs... | reverse complement strand
GGAGCAAGCCAAAACCTACACCGTCGGCGTGATGATCGAGATACCGTGGCTGACGCCCATCTACGACAATTTCAAGATTCACATGGCCGACCTGGGCTACGTCGAGGGGGAAAATATCACCTACATTCAGAATATCGACGCGGGGCTAGATCTGGCGACGTTCGAGCGTGAGGCCAACAACCTCCGCGAGCAAGGCGTGGACCTGATCTTTTGCATGGGTACTTTGCCCACCCAGGCGGCCAAGAGCGCCGTGGAGGGCACCGACATTCCTGTGCTGTTCACCCCGGTCATCAATCCGGTCCAGGAAGGAGTCGTGGACAGCATCGCCAACCCCGGCGGCAACGTGACCGGCGTGCAGGTCGTGGACCAATCGCCCAAGGGGCTGGAATGGCTGACCAAGATCCTGCCGGGAACTGAACAGGTCTATGTGCCCTACAACCCGGCCGATGGAATCTCTACGCCGATCATCGAAAGCCTGCGCCAGGCCGCGCCTGCGCTGGGGATCGAACTGCTGCCGGGCGAGGCGAACAGCATCGACGAGATGTTGGCCACCGTGCGAGAGCTGCCCGAGGGAGCGGCCATCTTTTTGGTGGTGCCGTTGCCCAGCCTGGAGCCGGGCGTGGAGGCATTGGGCCAGATCGCGCTCGAACGCAACATCCCGATCGGCACGTACAACCGGCTGATCAACGACCCACCCCACCCCATCTTTACCTTTTCGGTCGACGTGAGCGAAGAAGCCAAGCAGGGCGCTCGCCTGGCGGACCGGATTTTCAGGGGAAGCGACCCGGCCACGCTGCCGGTGGAGACGGCCGAGTATTTCTTGACCATCAACATCCAACAAGCCGAGACGCTTGGTCTCGAAATCCCGGATACGGTCCTGCGCCAGGCAAGCAGCATCGTTCGTTAAACGTGCATAACTCGACTGGCACATTAGCTGATCTCAGACTTCCGAAGTCTAGAAAATGGCCTTGGAGCGCAAGAAACCGAGCTTTTGCAAAGATTCAGCCGATGAAATGAGTCGTTATAGACTTTGGAAGTCTAATATGCCATCGTTGGGATAAGCAGAGATTACACAGGATAATGTGACCATGAGCGAAAAATCTACAAACAAGCGGTTCATGTCACTGGCTACCCGCTTTTTGATCATCTTTATCATCGGCGCCATCGTGCCCCTGATCGTTCTGGGTGTTTTTCAGGCCACGAGCGGCTTTGTTAAAGACAGCGCCCAGACCCAGGCCCTGCAGCACGAGGCCGCCAAGAACGCGGCCAACGCCATAGATGCCTACCTGGCACAGATCGAGGGCGAAATGACCCTGGTGGCCAACTCCTCGGCTTTGCGCGTCGACGCCTCTGGCGAAACGATCCTGGGAGAGTTGTTGGCCTATGCCAGCGGTTTCGATTCACTCACCCTGATGGATGCTGTGGGACAGGAAGTCGCCAAGGTATCACGCTACGAGTTGGTCACCCGGGAAAGCCTGGGCAGCCGCGCGGATTCCGCCGACTTTGTGACGGCCCAGGGAGGCGAACGTTACCTGAGCCCTGTCTCGTTCTCCCAATACGGCGAGCCGTTCGTCACCCTGGCCGTCCCGATAAGGGACGAGCAGAACCAGGTCGCCGGTGTACTCTCGGCAGACGTGAACCTCAAGTACATGTGGGACGTCATCGCAGAGATGGAGATTGGCCAGACAGGCTATGCCTACGTGGTAAACCAGGATGGGTGGCTGATCGCCCATCGCAATCCATCCCTGGTCCTGAGAGGCCAAAACCTGAGCGAGCTGATGGACGCGGGAATTCAAGAGATCCTGCAGGGCCGGGACATCGGCGGTGCATACGTCGGGCTGGAGGGCGACAAAGTCATCGGCAGCTACCAGCAGCTCGAAGAGGTAGATTGGTACGTCGTAACGGAAACGCCCACGCGAGAGGCCCTGGCCGGCGTCGTGCGGAATGCGCTGATCAACGTGGGCATCATCGTCGCCACCAGCGTGGCGGCCGCCGCGTTGGGCTGGTACACGACACGCATCGTCGTCCGGCCGCTGAATCGCCTGCAAGAGGGAGCAAGCATCATCGGCGACGGAGACCTGTCGCACCGCATCGACATCGAAACCCAGGACGAGACCGGTGCATTGGCGAACGCTTTCAACGCCATGGCCGCTCGGCTGCAAGAGATCATGGGCACCCTGGAACAGCGGGTGGCCGAGCGGACGCAGGCGCTGGCCTACCGAAGCGCCCAGTTGGAGACGGCGGCCCAGGTGTCTGAGGCCTTTGGTCGCCTGGTGGATCCACACGAACTGGAGCGACAGGTGGTAGAACTGATCCGCGAGCGCTTTGGCTATTATTACGTGGGATTGTTCCGGGTGGACGAGAGCGGCGAATGGACCGGCGAACCGGGCCAGTGGGCCGTCCTGCGAGCCGCCACCGGTGAGATCGGTCAACAGATGCTGGAACAGGGCCTGAAATTGGCCCTCGACGGCAGTTCCCTGATCGGACGCTGCGTGGCCCAGGGCCAGGCGCACATCGCGCTGGACGTGGGCGAAAACGTCACGACCTTCGATAACCCACTGCTGCCCGAGACCCGCTCCGAGATGGCACTGCCGTTGATCGCCGGCGGCAAGACCGTCGGCGCCCTGAGCGTGCAGAGCGAGATCGCGTCCGCCTTTAGCGAGGAGGACGTATCGATCATGCAGACGATGGCGGCCCAGATTGCCAACGCCATCCTGAACGCCCAGCTCTTTGCCCAGACCCAGGCCGCCCTCGAGGAGACGGCCCAGGCCAGGGAGAGCGCCGAGGCCGCCAACCAGGCCCTGGAAGGGCAGATCTGGCACACAACCGGCCTGGCCAAGTTAAGCGACGGCATGCGGGGCGAGCAAGATATCCAGACCCTGGCGAACAACGTCATTCGCAAGTTGTGCCAGTACCTCGAGGCCCAGATTGGCGCGCTGTACGTTGCAGACGACGATGTGTTGAGCATAGCCGGCAGTTACGCCTATACCAACAAAAGCTCGGCTAAAACGATCGGTTTTGGTCAGGGGCTGGTGGGGCAAGCCGCGCTGGAAAAGCAAGCGCTGATGGTCGCCGACGTCCCCGACGACTATATCACCGTCAGTTCCGGCCTGGGCGAGACGGTTCCCCGGCACCTTATGCTCTACCCCTTTATGTACGAAAACCGAGTCGTGGGCGTGATCGAGATGGGCACACTGACCGAATTCAGCCCGGCCCAGACCGAATTCGTTCTGGCCGCGCTGAACAGCATCGGCATCGCTTTCAACACGGCCCAGGCCCGCGCGCGCATCGACGAACTGCTGCACGAAACCCAGCAGCAGGCCGAGGAATTACAGGCCCAGGGAGAGGAACTGCGGGTGGCCAACGAGGAACTGGAGGCCCAAACGGAGAGTTTGAGAACCTCAGAGACACAATTGAAGGAGAAACAGGCCATCCTGGATCAGCATAATCGAGAGCTCAAAGTGGCCCAACAAGAACTGGAGCGAAAGGCCGAAGAACTGGCCCTGGCCAGCAAGTACAAGTCAGAGTTCCTGGCCAACATGTCCCACGAGTTGCGCACGCCGCTGAACAGCCTGCTCATCCTGGCCCGCATGCTGGCCGACAACGAGGAGGGAAATCTCTCCAACGAGCAGATCGAATCGGCCCAGATCATCTATGGCAGCGGCAACGACCTGCTGCGGCTGATCAACGACATCCTCGACCTATCCAAGGTGGAAGCCGGCAAGATGACCTTCCGCATCGAGACCATGCCACTGAGCGACCTGGCGACCGCTGCAAAGACGCAGTTTGACCACATCGCGGAGGAAAAGGGACTGAATCTGAACATTCGGCTGGCCGACGACCTGCCGTCCAGCATCCAGACCGACTCGCAGCGGGTGAACCAGATCGTCAAGAACCTGCTCTCCAACGCCTTCAAATTCACCGACGAGGGCAGCGTCGACCTGGACGTCTACCGCCCCGATGTCGGCACAGACCTGTCGCAGAGCGGACTCGATCCCGCCCAGGCCATCGCCATCGGCGTCACCGACACCGGCATTGGCATATCGCCGGAGGATCAAAGGGTCGTCTTCGAGGCGTTCCAGCAGGCCGACGGGAGCGCCAGCCGGCAGTATGGCGGCACCGGCCTGGGTCTTTCCATCTCCAGGGAGTTGGCGGCCAAGTTGGGTGGTCAGCTCGGCCTGGAGAGCGAACCTGGAAAGGGCAGCACCTTTACACTCTATCTGCCCATCGGGGCGACGGACGAGGGCGCGGAGCAACCCGCTGCCCGGGACGCCGAACCTGTGTCGGTGCCGCAAGCAGCGCCGGTCAAAGCCCATGCCCAGCCTATGCCAGCGGACGACCGCGTGAATCTACAAGAAGGCGACAAGGTCTTGCTCATCGTCGAGGATGACCCCAGGTTCGCCCGGATTCTGCGCGATTACGCCCACGACAAGGCATTCAAATGTCTCATCGCCGGAGCAGGCAAGGCCGGACTGGAGATGGTCAGCGCCTATCGACCGGACGCCGTGATGCTCGATCTGAACCTGCCCGACGTCAGCGGCTGGGATATCTTGGACATGCTCAAGCACGATCCCGACACGCGCCACATCCCGGTGCACATCATATCGGTGGACGAAGAGGTGTTGGACGCCTACCGAAAGGGGGCCATGGGCTACCTGACCAAGCCGGTCAGCCAAGAAGGGCTAGACGAGTCGTTCCAAAAGATCGAGCAGTTCATCTCCCAGGAGATCAAGACCCTGCTGTTGGTGGAGGACGACCCCAGGTCGAGGATCAGCGTCCAAAAGCTGCTGAGCGGCAACGACGTGCAGATCGTCGAGGCCGATTGCGGACAGGCCGCGCTGGACCTGCTCAAGTCCCAGCACTTCGATTGTATGATCGTCGATCTCAACCTGCCGGACATGACCGGTTTCGAGGTGTTGAACCAGATGAACGGCGACAGGCGCATCGCCAAGTGCCCGGTCATCGTCTACACCGGCCGGGACCTGACGCCGGAGGAGAATCACGAGTTGATGAAGTACGCCGACAGCGTGATCGTCAAGGGGGTCAAGTCACCGGAGCGGCTGCTGGACGAAACGGCCCTGTTCCTGCACCAGGTAGTGGCCGATATGCCGCAAGAGAAACAAAAGACGATCAAGCAATTATACAACGGGGACGTCCAGTTGGCGGGCAAAAAGATCCTCATCGTGGACGACGACATGCGCAACTCGTTCGCTCTATCCAAGCTCCTGTCCGAGCGGGGGATAGAGGCGCTGATCGCGCCATCGGGCCAAAAAGCCCTGGATCTGCTGACCGACGACCCGGACATCGACCTGGTGTTGATGGACATCATGATGCCTGTCATGGACGGTTACGCGACCATCGAACGCATCCGCGCCCAACAAAAGTTCAGGGGATTGCCGATCCTGGCGCTCACCGCCAAGGCGATGAAGGGAGACCGGGAAAAGTGCCTGGCCGCCGGGGCGAACGATTATCTACCTAAACCTATCGACGTGGATCGTTTGTTTTCGATGTTGCGGGTGTGGTTGTATCAGTAGGCAGTAGGCAGAGAGGGCGCCATTGTGGAAAATGCAGATGTGAGCCAGATCGAAGTCAGCTTGCTGTTGGATGCGATCTATCAACGCTATGGTTATGATTTCAAACAATACAGCCAGGCGTCGATCAAGCGCCGCGTACAGCATCACCTGTCCAGGACCAGTTTCGACAGAATCTCGGACCTGATACCCAGCATCCTCCACGACGAGGAGGCCTTTACGTCGCTGTTTCTCGATATTTCGGTGACGGTGACCGAAATGTTCCGCGATCCCTGGTTTTACCTGGCGCTGCGGGAAAAGGTCGTTCCGTTCTTGAAGACATTCCCGTTCATCAACGTGTGGCAGGCGGGCTGCGCGACCGGCGAAGAGGTCTATTCCCTGGCCATCCTGCTCAAAGAGGAGGGCCTGTACGAGCGATCTCGCATCTATGCCACCGATTTCAACGATACCGCCCTGGAAAAAGCCCGGTCCAGGATCTATCCCATGGAGCGCATCCAGGAGTATAGCCGCAATTATCAAAAAGCGGGTGGGAAAAAGTCATTGGCCGACTATTATCGGGCCCAGTACCAATCGATCATCGTCGATCGATCGCTGCAAGAGAACGTCACCTTTGCCAATCACAACCTGGCCACCGACGGTGTGTTCAGCGAGATGCACCTGATTCTATGTCGCAACGTGATGATCTATTTCGATCGCGCGCTGCAAAATCGGGTCTTGAGGCTGTTTCGGGATAGCCTGTGCTACAATGCTTTTCTTTGCATAGGCAGCAAGGAAACGCTTCGATTCTCTGACGTCAAGGGTGATTTTCTCGATTTTTCAGCCAAGGAAAAAATATATCAGTGCAAAAAAGTCCAATCCTGAAAAATACAAAGGGCTACCTGGCCATTGCCCAGGCCCCTATCAGCGCCGAATCGGCAGCGGTGCCGCTTTCGGCCATTCGAAAAGGAACCGTCGACGTGTTGGTTTCGCGTCGGCTGGAATACAGCTTCGATGACACAGTTTGCAACAAAGAGGTATGATATGAACACACTTCCACCCAAAATCCTGGTCGTCGACGACAAGTCGCAGCATCTATACGCGATTGGAAGTCTATTGAAAAGATTGGGCCCGGTGGAGATCATCCAGGCCACGTCCGGTTCCGAGGCACTGGGACTGACCCTGGAGCACGATTTCTGCCTGGCCATCGTCGATGTGCAAATGCCCGAGATGAGCGGTTACGAGTTGGTGGAACTGTGGCGCGGTAATCCCAGCACGGCCAATCTACCCGTTATCTTTATCAGCGGCATTCGGACCGAGGAGTATCGGCATCAAAAGGGATTCGATCCCGGTGGAGCCGTCGATTTCCTGAGCAAACCGTTTGTCCCAGAAATTCTGCTCGGTAAAGTCAAGGTTTTTCTCGAACTGTATTACCTGCAGGCCAAGGTGCAAGAACTGGTAAGCGAATTGAATGACAAGAGAGAGGCATTGATCCAGGTCAAGTCCGAGCTTGAAGAAGCCAAGTCGGCGCTGGCCAAACAGGCGATGTAAGTGGAGAGCAATCCATATCAAGCAATCGTCATCGGCGCTTCTGCCGGCGGGCTGAACGCCCTGCAAGCAGTACTCGCCCCGCTGCCAGCCGATTTTGGGCTGCCCATACTCGTGGTTCAGCACCGTTTGCCTGTCGCGGAAGATTTTTTGAGCTTTTCTCTCGGTGAGTTGTGTGCTCTCGTGCTAAAGGAAGCGGACGAAAAAGAACCGATACAGCCGGGGTACGTCTATCTGGCCCCATCCAATTATCATCTACTCGTCGAACAGGATCGGACCCTGTCTCTATCGATAGATGCCAAAGTCTGTTATTCGCGTCCCTCGATAGACGTACTGTTCGATACGGCTGCCCAGACCTATCGCGCCGGTCTGATTGGCATTATCCTGACCGGAGCGAGCACCGATGGTACAGCTGGCATGAGAAAGATCAAGGAAAAAGGGGGCCTGACCATCGCCCAGGACCCCGCGACGGCCGAGGTGGCAATGATGCCCCTGTCGGCCATTCGAGAGGGGGTGGTCGACGAAATATTTGCGTTGAATGACATCGCGCCTTTCCTGATCCAGATCGTGAAAGAGGAAACTGCTCAGTGAATTTACCCTTGGGCATTCTACTGATCGCCATAGTGGCGATTCCTCTGGCCGTCAAGTGGGTATCGTCTGCTCAGGCCAGTCCCTTGCTGCGATGGAGAGTGGGGGCCCCCGCCCATCCGCTGCAAACGGGCGCTAGGCTGAGCAGTTACAATATTTCTTCACAATTCGAGCCAAGATTCGTGTCATTTGTCTATTCGTGTCATTCGTGATCCCGAGATGTCGAGTAATGAATCAGCCGATGACCAATAGCTGTGGAGAATGTGACGTCTGTCGGTTGATTGATCGCCTGTCATGTGTTAATATAAGTCAGGTATTGGTTTTTTTTCAGATAGACTTGGCCCGATGATCTCGAAATGGGCCCCAGAATCGAGGAGTGAGAGGTGAATAAGAAAAGCACACAGGATTATATCGCGCTGGAAAACGAGTACAACGCGCACAATTACAAGCCGCTCGACGTCGTGCTGGCGCGGGGCGAGGGGGTGTGGGTTTGGGACGTAGAGGGACGCAAGTATATGGACTGCCTCTCGGCCTATTCGGCAGTCAACCAGGGACACTGCCACCCCCGGATCGTGCAGGCGATGGTGGATCAGGCCCGGAAACTGGCCCTGACGTCGCGAGCGTTCCGCAATGACCAACTCCCGTTGTTTGCGAAGGAGTTGTGCGAGCTGGTCGGTTACGAGATGATGCTGCCGATGAACTCAGGGGCCGAGGCGGTGGAGACAGCGCTCAAGGCGACCCGCAAGTGGGGCTACGAGGTCAAGGGCGTGGCCGACGGCCAGGCCGAGATCATCGCCTGCACCGGCAATTTCCACGGTCGCACCATCACCATCATCACGTTCTCGCCCGAAGAGCAGTACCGGGAGGGCTTCGGACCCTTCACGCCGGGCTTCAAACTCATCCCCTACGGTGACGCCGGCGCGCTGGAACGGGCCATCACGCCCAATACGGCGGGCTTCATTTTCGAGCCGGTCCAGGGCGAGGGGGGCGTCATCGTCCCGCAGGCAGGATATCTCCAACGGGTGCGCCAGTTGTGCGACGAGCACAACGTGTTGATGATCGCCGACGAGATCCAGAGCGGCCTGGGGCGCACGGGCAAACTCCTGGCCTGCGATCACGAGAACGTCCGACCCGACGTGGTCACGTTAGGCAAGGCACTCTCAGGCGGCATGTACCCCGTCTCGGCCGTCGTGGCCTCGAAGGAAGTGCTGGGCGTCTTCAACCCCGGCGACCACGGCTCGACCTTCGGCGGGAATCCGCTGGCCTGCATCGTGGCCCGCGAGGCGCTCCAGGTCATCCAGGACGAGAAACTCTGCGAGCGGGCGGCGGAGATGGGCGATTATCTGCTTTCGCGCTTGCAGGCGGTCGACAGCCCCCACGTGAAACTGGTTCGCGGCAAGGGCCTGTTCGTCGGTATCGTGCTCAAGTACGAGGCCGGTGGCGCGCGCCGTTTCTGCGAAGCTCTGCAAGAACGGGGCGTTCTGGCCAAGGAAACCCACGAGCACGTCATCCGCCTGGCCCCGCCCCTGGTCATCACGCAAGAGGAATTGGATTGGGCCATCGAGCAAGTATCCGACGTCCTGATGATGGACTAGCCAAAAAAAGATGCCTGAAAAACCCAGCCTATCTATCGTTTTACCTGCATACAATGAGGAGGAGAACGTCGAGGCGGCCGTGAGAGAGGTCTCGGAGGTAGCCCGGCAACTGGACCGGGACTACGAGATCATCCTGGTCAACGACGGCAGCACCGACCGCACGGGCGAGATCGGCCGCCAGTTGGAGGGTCAGATCCCCAACTTCCGCATGATCGAGCACTACCCCAACCGGGGATATGGCGGCTCGCTGAAGGCCGGATTCGAGGCGGCGAGCAAGGACCTGATCGCTTTCACCCCGGCCGACAAGCAGTTTGATTTCAGCGAGATCACGCGCCTGTTGGAGAAAATCGAGCAGGCCGACATCGTGTCGGGCTACCGGGCCGAGCGGCAGGATCACTTCATCCGCAAGGTCAATGCCTTCGGCTGGAACACACTCGTGCGCCTGTTGTTCGGCTACCTATGCCGCGACATCGACTGCGGTTTCAAGTTGTTCAAACGCGAGTTGTTGGACCACGTGCACGTCACGTCGGCGGGCGCGATGATCGATACGGAGTTCCTGGCCGGGGCCAAGGCCCGGGGCTATCGCATCGTCGACGTGCCGGTGACCCATCTTCCCCGGGTGGCGGGCGAGGCGACCGGGGCGAATCTCAGGGTGATCGCCAAGGCCTTCGTCGACCTGGCCCGTTTCCGGCTGCGCTTGAGCCGGGAACTGCGGGAAGAAGCTTAGCTTGACCGAGCGGAGGCATAATCGACTTGGAACATAACTGGCAGAGCCGGGCCGCGTCATTCGCCCGCCAAAACGATCTCCTCCACGATCCCGTCACACACACGTTGGACCTGGTGGCGGAGGTCGGCGAGGTCACCAAAGAGGTGTTGTTGGCCACCGACTACGGGCGGCAGGAAGCCCTGTTTTCGCCCCAATCGGCGGATCGGTTGAAAAATGAGCTGGGAGACGCACTGTACAGCCTGCTGCTCTTGACCGAGACGTGCGGCGTGGATGCCGGGGAGGCCCTGGACACAGCGTTAGAGAAGTACGGGAATCGGTTGGCGGCGCGAGGCGAGGCAGGGTCGGGACGGGATGGCAGATAACGCGGATAACTTGGCAGACGTTGAGCCAAACGGAATGATCGGCGACGACGATCAGGCCTGGGAGGCCCGTTTCGAGGCCTTGCAGACCGCGCTGGGGCACCGTTTCTGCGACCGGGGGCTCCTGTTGCGCGCGTTGACCCATTCGTCCTACGCCAACGAGCACGCCGACGATGGCGTGGGCGACAACCAGCGCCTGGAGTTCCTGGGCGACGCGGTGCTCGACTTCGTCGCCGGGGCGTGGGTCTATCGTCACTATCCCGAGTTCGACGAGGGCCCCATGACACGTCTGCGAGCGTCGTTGGTGTGCACCGGGACGTTGGCCCAATTGGCCCGCCAGGTGGGGATCGGGGCAGCGATGCGGCTGGGTTACGGCGAGGAGGAGGCCGGTGGGCGGGAGCGAGATCACAATTTGTGCGACGCTTTCGAGGCGGTGGTGGGCGCGCTCTACCTGGACGCCGGGATGAAGGCGGCGCGCGATTTCTTCGAACCTCTCGCCGGACCGGTGGCCGAGGCGATCCTGGCGGCCGAGGCGGACGTCGACGCCAAGAGCCGGTTGCAGGAGTGGAGCCAGGCGGAATTGGCGATCACGCCCCGTTATCGCATCGTCGCGGAGAAAGGGCCCGATCACGCCAAGGTGTTCGAGGCGGAAGTTCTGTTTGGCAACAAGGTCGTGAGCCGGGGCGAGGGACGCAGCAAACAGACGGCCGAGCAAGCGGCCGCCCAGGCGGCGTGGGATTCTATTCTCCCGTAGCCCGCCGCAGCGTGAGGTGGGTCACCTCAGGCCGGCAGTTGAAGCGCACCGCCGGCCGAACGACGCCGATCCCCCGGTTGACGTAAAGCCACGTGTGGCCGACCTGGTACCGCCCGGCGACGTATTTCCGGGCCAGGTAAGGTAACACCGGCACTCCCAAGAAGGGCAAGCGGACCTGCCCCCCGTGCGAGTGACCTGAAAGCTGCAGGTGCACGCGACCATCGGCCACGACCTGGTCAGCGTAATCGGGCTCGTGGACCAGCAGGACGATCGTGGCCGCGCCGGGTATCCCTTCTAGTGCGCGGCCCAGGTCAGCGCGTCGTTCCCAGACGTCGTCGACCGCCGCGACCCAGAGTCCCTCGGCTACGTTCAACGATTCATTGCGCAGCACGGTGATCCCTTCGCTCGTCAGCGCGTGGGCGACGGTGACGGCGTCGGTCCAGTGATCGTGATTGCCCAGGCAGGCGAGCGTTGGCCTTTCTCTCACCAGCGGGCGGAGAGCCTGGGCGCAGGACAGGGCGTAGTGGGCGGTGCGGGAGACGAAATCGCCGGTCAGCACGAACAGATCGCTTTCCGCCCGCAGCGCCAGCCCCACGGCCCGGTCCAAGTCGTCCTCGGTGACGACCGGCCCCCGGTGCAGATCCGAAAGCTGCACGATGGTGTAGCCGTCGAGCGCGACTGGCAGCCCGGTGATGGGGATGCTCACCCGCCGGATCGTGGGCCAGTTCGGCT
>Ga0129302_1002991_pt1 | contig 11814 bp, 10 predicted proteins | sample BlaSprsedimmetaG_FD_94476 | JGI IMG/M metagenome (GOLD analysis project Ga0129302, IMG submission 94476) | Hot spring sediment bacterial and archeal communities from California, USA to study Microbial Dark Matter (Phase II) - Blank Spring... | ecosystem: Environmental > Aquatic > Thermal springs... | reverse complement strand
TTGCCCCGCGAGGTCTACCCATATTCTAACGAAGCGGAACTCATCGTCGTCCATACAAACGTCGAGGTTGGCAGTCCGGCCTATTACGCCTTGCTGACCGGCCATTTTCAACGCATCATCCAATGGTTCCAGGATCGCAATGAGAAGCGCTGGGTCAAGGAGGGGTTGGCGGAGTTAGCGCTTCAGTTAGCGGGATTACAATCGACGGAGGATGCGCAGGCGTATCTGGAAAGCCCCACCGCCTCCCTGACCACGTGGCGCGAGACGGAAACGCCGCCCCATCGGGGTGCGGCCTTTCTCTTCGCCGCTTACTTTCACCAGCATTTTGGTGACGAGGGCATCCGCGAGTTGATGAGCCAATCGCTGGACGGGATCGCCGGCTTCGACGCCACACTGGACGCTCTGGGCGCCGAGCAAACGTTCGAGGATTTCTTTGGAGACTGGCTCGTTGCCAATTACTTGAACGTGGATCTGGCGAATACGTCGTCCCCTTATACCTCCGCTGCGCTCGATCTGCCCCGTCCGGCTCGAGAGGCCTCCTACGAGCAATATCCCGTGACCATCGAGGCATCGGTGCAACAATTTGGCGCGGCCTATCTCTCTCTCCGGGGAGACGCCGATCTCGTGCTTCGTTTCACCGGAACGCCGACGGTCACGTTGCTCACCCCTTCCGCTCACAGCGGACGCTATTATTGGTGGTCGAATCGGGCGGACGAGTCGATGACGACCCTCACTCGCGCCTTCGATTTCTCTGCAATCGAACCGGGTCAACCGATCACGATGACCTACTGGGCGTGGTACGACGTCGAACGGGGTTATGATCACGTCACTGTTGAGGCTGGTACAGATGACGATGAATGGCGTACGCTGTTGACCATGCCTAAATCAAACGTCCCCTCCCAGAGATGGGTTCAGGAACAGGTAGACCTAGCGCCCTACGCCGGAACCCAGGTCACGGTAGCCTTCAACTATCTGACCGATGCGGCCATCACCGGGGAGGGTTTTTTCGTCGATGACATCGCTATCCCAGCCATTGGTTACGTCGACGACTTAGAAAGTGCGATGCCTACGTGGGAATCCAACGGCTTCATTCACAGTGATGGCCAAATCGCTCAACGCTATCTCGTACGCCTTATCGGTCTAGAAGAAGAAAATGCAGGTGTTCCAACGATAGAACACCTGCATCTCGATGAACAAGGACCCACTGAGTGGCTCGTGCCGTTGAAAAGCAAAGGCTGGGACGAAGCCATCCTCGTGATCTCTGGCCTGGGCCCTCTCACCCCTCACCCGGCGCATTACGTGTTAAGCATTGTGGAAAAATAGCGATCGCTATTGCAATTTGACGTTGACCTTGCTGGTCTTGGTCTCGCCTTGCTTGAAAGCTTCTAGCTGTCTCTCCAATTCCACACGTCGAGCAGCCGCTGCCCGTCGTCCTTCTTCGATCAAATCCTGAACCCGCGATCGCACTTGATTTTGCACCTCTACCCCCGAGGCCGGGGCCAACAGCAGGGCCAGTGCCGAACCAACGAGGGCGCCGACCAGCGCCCCTAAGGCAAAATTGAAAAACTTTTGCATTTCATCCACCTCCTTGAGAATTGGAATTGACCTCATCACATATTATACAATACGTTCTCTCGATAGAAAAGCGTTCGATCTGTGCAAGCAGCGCTGATCCGATGGCTGTTGCGCTCTCTTGGGTTTCGGCTATACTAGACTTTATTACCCGACATCTCTGGATCACGAATGTCACGAATGGACAAATAACACGAATTTTGGCTTCGAATTTCAAAAAACATTCGTGAAATTCGACCGTTCGTGTGATTCGTGATCGAAAATCAGGTTCTTGGCCACGAATGTCGGGTAGTGAATACTAGACAGTAATTCTGGCTACGGGACACGCCATCCAGAGAGGTGCCGTCTCTCCGTCAGGCAGGGCGATTGCATTTAAATCTGATTGCTTTGCTTTGCTCGAAGGGGATCGTCAGATGGGCGCATACAAAACTTGGGGGAGCATCACAAATCAGCCACGAATCCTTCGACTACGCTCAGGACAGGTTTTCACGAATTGACACGAAGAAAAGAAGATAAATTCGTAAAATTCGTGCAATTCGTGGCAAAAAAAAGGACCATCATGGGTGGTGACGGAAGCCAACTCGTCGCCTGTAAACTGCCGGATTGTGATCCGGCGGGCACAAGGTGAGCAGTCACTCACGTTTTACGCCTCATGTGGATTGAGTCATACGTATGAAAGGCAGGTGTGCATGATCGCGAGAACGATGCCGGCATTAGATGACAGGCGGTGGACGGAAGAGGTGGCGGCAGCATTGAGCGAGACGCTCTTGCGGGTTGAAGACCTGCATATCGGCTACCGGCAACCCCGTGGGTGGTTATCGGTGCTGGACGAGGTGAGTTTCTACGTCTTCGAGGGGGAGTTCGTCTGCTTCGTGGGGCCTTCGGGGTGCGGCAAGACGACGCTGTTGCGCCTGGTCGCCGGCCTGGAACAGCCCACGAGCGGGCGGGTCTACCTGGATGGTGAGGAGGTACGGAACCCGCGCCGGGACGTGGGCCTGGTCTTCCAGGAGCCGACGCTGATGGCCTGGCGGACCGTGCAGCAGAACGTGATGCTGCCCCTGGAACTGAACGGCTGCCGCCGGGGAGAGGCTTGTTACCAGGCCCAGGCCCTGCTGGACCTGGTGGGCCTCGCCGGTTTCGAGGACGCCTACCCAGCGCAGCTTTCGGGCGGGATGGCCCAGCGGGTGGCCCTGGCGCGGGCGTTGATCCACGATCCCCGGCTCTTGCTGCTGGACGAGCCCTTCGGGGCGTTGGACGCGATGACGCGGGAGCGCATGAGCCAGGAACTCCTGCGCATCTGGGGCGCCCGGCGCAAGACGGTGCTGATGGTCACCCACTCGGTGAACGAGGCCGTGCTCCTGGCCGACCGGGTGCTGGTGCTGAGCCAGCGCCCCGCCTCCATCAAGGCCGAGATTGCCATCGACCTGCCCCGCCCGCGCCAGTTGGAGACGATGGAGACGCCGGCCTTCGTCGCTCTGACTCATCGCGTGCGGGAGGTGCTCAGTCGAGAGGGATTGGTGTGATTCGCGGGGGCATTGGGTCAGCACCCCCAATTGACTACGCAGGCCATATCTCCTGGTCGCGGTAGTACTCGACGTCCAATGCTTGCAGCCGTTCGCCGTGGGCGCGCAGGCGGGCCTTGAAATCCTCCCAGTCTCGCTGGCCTCGGGGCGACCACACGACCTCGGCCAGGGCACAGAGCCGGGGGAAGACCATCTGTTCCACGTCTCGCGTGGTGGGCATGCTCTCGGACCAGACGTTGCCCTGGGAGCCCAGGACGTGCTGGGCCTCGGCGGGCGTGAGTTCGGCGGGGGTCGGTTCGTAGTCATAGACCTTTTTCAGCGGGATGACGCCCCATTGTCCCGGTTCGTCCGGCCGGTCAGCGTGCTTGTAATCGAAATAACAGTGAGAGGTGGGCGTCATGATCACGTCGTGCCCGGCGCGCGCGGCCTGGATACCGCCCTCGGTCCCGCGCCACGACATCACGATGGCCCTTTCCGCCAAGCCCCCTTCGAGAATCTCGTCCCACCCGATGAGTTGCCGGTTTCGCTTCGAGAGGAAGCGGGAGATGCGCTTGATGAAGTAGCTTTGCAACGCATTCTCGTCGGCCAACCCCTCCGCCTGGATGCGGGCCTGGCAATCGTCGCAGGCCGACCAGCGGTCCTTGGGACACTCGTCGCCGCCGACGTGGACGTAGGGGCCGGGGAAGAGCGCGACGACCTCGGCCAGGACGTCCTCCAGTAGATCGAACGTCGCCTCTTTGCCGGCGCAGAACACCTCCTTGGAAATGCCCCAGCGATTCCATACCGCGATCTCCCCGGGGCCGCTGGTGCACGCGAGTTCCGGGTAGGCCGCCAGGGCCGCCTGGGCGTGACCGGGCATCTCGATCTCCGGGACGACGGTGATGAAATGTTCTCGGGCGTAGTCCACGACCTCGCGGATTTCATCCTGGGTGTAGAAGCCGCCGGAGATGGTGCCATCCCGTTCCGTCCGCCACGCGCCGATCTCGGTCAGGCGCGGGTGCGATTTGATCTCGATGCGCCAGCCCTGATCGTCGGTCAGGTGCCAGTGGAAACGGTTGAACTTGTACATCGCCAGCAAGTCGATGTAACGCTTGACGAAGGAGACGGAGAAGAAGTGGCGGCTCACGTCCAGGTGCATGCCGCGCCAAGAATAGCGAGGAGCATCCTCGATAGATACGTGCGGGATCGTCCAGGCGACGCCGGATGGCGAGGTCTGGCTTTCGATGGCCGGCGGCAGGAATTGGCGCAACGTCTGCACGCCGTAGAACAGACCTGCTGGCCTGGGGGCCTCGATGGTGATGCCAGCGTCGGTCACGGATAGGGCGTAGCTTTCCGGGGCCGGGCGCTTCTTTCCTGATCCTGGCGTGAGGCGCAGCGTGATGGCATTGGCAGTGTCCGGGGACGTTGACGTCCGCTCGCCCGGCAGCTGGAAACCGATCACGGGCCTCAACAGCCGCGCCAGGTAATAGCCCATCGGCACGCTAGCGTCGCTGGCAAAAATCCTCGTCTCAGCCGTCAAGGCGAAAGCGCCCGATCCAACTTCCAACTTCCCCGGTTGGGGAATGATGCTAATCGTCCGTGTCATCTCTACTCCTTTACGTACTTCTGACAGAGTCTCCTGCCCTTACCCCCTTACCGGTTTACCAATCTACCAATATACCGGTCTACCAACATACCGGTCTACCAATATATCGGTCCACCAACATACCGGTCCCCCATCACGGCCGGTTAGGATAAAAGTCGATCACGCTCTGCTCCTGCACGAAGGACAGCGTCGCGGCCCGGCCTCGCGCCGCTTCGGGCGTGTAGGTGGCGCCGGTGGTCTGGGCGACGGTCTGGATGAGGGTCTCGAAAGGTAGCGCCAGCGCGATCATCGTGCGGGACTCGTCGATGTAGGTGCGGATCACGTTGGGGCCGTCCACCAGTTCACCCTGGGTCGGGTTCCACACCAGGAAGTAAGGAGCGTAGTCGCCGTTGGCTGGGTTGTAGAGCACACCGATGACGGCGTCGTCGCCCATATCTGGGTTGATGCGGGCGGAATTGGGGGGGCGTCCGGTGGTGGTGTCGCCATCCAGGTCCAGAGCGAACAGCCAATCGGTATAGGCTGGCGGGTCGGGGATGGGCTGGTAGAACTCGATCCACAGGACGGTCTCTCCCTCGACGGCCCAAGCGGCCAGTTGCGGCGGGAGATCGGCGCCGGGTTCCAGGTTGACGCGCAGGTTGGCGCCGATGCTGGCGTTGCGAATGTCCACCCCGCCGGGCGATCCCGCGATAGGGGCGCCGCCTTCATACGGCACGACGTCGCCCGCTGGATCGGCCGGAGTTGGCGTGGGCGTGCACAGCGTGACGTGCACGTTGGCCTGGGCGACGCCCCGGGGCCGGTCGCGGATGACGGTGATGGTGTAGTCACCCGGTGCATCGGCGGAGAACAGTCCCTCGTCGATGGTGCCTTCTGAGGTTCTCCACATTAGTTCGGTGTCCTCTTCCACCAGACCCTCGACGGTGAACTGGTAATCTTCTCCCAGGCAGAGGGAGATATCGGATGGCGTGATGGAAAGGGGGGCTTCTTCTGCGATGGGCCCGCCGGCAACCCGGACGAGCGTGATGATGGCGCTGGCGACGACGATGATCATCATCCCGATGGTAAACCAGAAGAGCGTCACGCGTGATTTATCGGTCAGCATATGGCCTCCTCGTTACAGTGGCTGACTGTTCCTGTTTGAGTGAATGGATTAGACTGCCCAAATCCAGATGTTGAGAGGATGTTCGCAGGCTACCATTCTAACGGGCGCATACAAAACTTGGGGGAGCACCACAAATCAGCCACGAATTTCACGAATTAACACGAAGAAAAGAAGATAAATTCGTAAAATTCGTGCAATTCGTGGCAAAAAAGCACAGGGCTATCTGCTCTCCCCCAACTTGTAGATACGCCCCATTCTAACATAAGGGCCAGTAAAATACCAGACGTATTTTCCCATTGAGTGGGAGCACTAGACGAAACGGGCGTTTGTGTATATAATTATCAATGTTGGATTTCGGACGACACGACAACGAATGAGGAGTCAAACGGATTTTCTGGCGTTGCTCACGGCGACCAGGGCAGTTAACAGCATGAACGCTCGAGTCATGCGCTTACAATTCGCTTTTTTCTCAATTCGCTGTCGTGTTTTGGGAAGGACACAAGGAGGGAAAGATGATTCTCAGACGAAAGGTGAAGGATAGTGACCGGATCAAGATTTCTTTTGCATTGCCGGAGGAACATCCCCACGCAGCGCACGCTTACGTCGCGGGGGAGTTCAACGATTGGGACCCGAAGGCCGACCGCCTCGTTCGCCGCAGTAACGCGACCTATAGCGCCGTCTTGACGTTAGAAAAGGGCAGGCGTTACGCATATCGCTACGTGACGGAGGATGGTGTCTGGTTCAACACCGACGACGCCGACGAATATGAGGGAGAAAACGGGATTCTATTGACTTGAAGCGCCGGGAGGACATCGCATCTACCGGTGAGATTTCGCGTCGCGGCAGGTCGTGTGAACCGGCGATCAATGATACGACGCACGCGCTTCCTGAGTTGCGCTGCTCTTGTTCTTTTTTGGGATTAGACGCCCCCCAACTGACTGAAAAGCTGAGGTAAGCGTTCATGGGATTGAACGATGGGACACAGATTGCACAGATTTTTTCCATCGAGTGCCAAGTAAGGCCTGCTTGATGGCCTCAATCTGTGTGGATCTGTGAAAATCTGTGTCCAATGTTCCCCTGGCCTGAACGGTTACAAGTTGAGTTGACACGTGTCTGTAGATTCTGATTTTAGGGAGACAACGCGGAGTAGGAAACGAGCTTTTTGGTGGACGTTGTTTGGGCTCTCGGCTATCGTCCTGGTTGCTTCAGGCTGGTTTTATGCGTCGGATTGCAGTCTGGCGGCTTCTGGGCGACCGGTGATAGCACATCGACGCTCGAACGCTACGTAAGCGCAGCCAAAGTGGGTAAAATGCCAGCCAGACCACGCACAGCGATGCCGGGTGATATCTGTATCCTGGCGGAGCCTTCGCCGGGGGAGATCGCCGAGATACGCCAACGGCAGAGAGCGTTGCAGACGCTATTCGGGGGGCGGCTCCACGAGCGGGTTCACCTGACCTGCCAACGGTTTGCATTGCCAGATGAGAGCATTTTGCCGCAGATTATTGAGTGCCTGGACGCCCGGTTGGCCACGCTTCCACCGTTCCCCTTGACGTCAGTCTCGTTGGTAGCGGTTGACGCCCCATTCTGGCAGACGCGGCTTTTACGCTGGCAAATTGAGGTGACGGAAGACCTGCGAAATCTAAGTGCACAGATCAGAAAAGGTCTTGCGGCCATTAACGTGACGCCTCATTTTCGAACCGCTTCGTCGAGACTGGTCACGGCGTTGGAGGACGTATCGGCGTTTAATCCTGTATGCGAGTCGAAGGACGTCACATTTCCGCAGTACCTGTTTACCGTCCATCAGATTGTCCTGTCGAAGATCTTAGCCCCAAGAGAATTCGAGATATTGGCGACCATTCAAATCTACAAACCCAAAACCAGCAACTTGAAACTCACAACATGAACGCATCCCTCCAATACATCATTTTCGATCTGGATGATACCCTCTATCCGCGCAGCAGTGGCGTCATGCAAGAGATCGGCCGGCGCATTCAACAATGGCTGCAGCAGACCTTCGATCTGTCACCAGAGGAAGCGTCGGCGATGCGGCGTCGTTATTTTCTGCGCTATGGGACGACGCTGGCGGGCCTGATGGCGGCAAATGCACAAGACATCGACGTCGACGATTATCTCTTCTTCGTGCACGACATCCCAGTGGAGACTTATCTTGATCCCAGCCCGGCGTTGGATCGGATGTTGTGGGCGATTCCGCTGAGCAAAGCTGTTTATACCAACGCGACGTCAACGTATGCCCGGCGGGTGTTGCGGGCATTGGATGTGATCGTCCACTTCGAGCACGTCATCGGCATTGAGGATGTGGGGATGCACAGCAAGGCCGACCGGCGGGCCTATGAGCGTGCGTTGGAGATATTGGGCGTGCCGGGATCCGCCTGTATCATGGTCGAGGATACGCTCCAGAACCTGGAGCAGGCCAAGGCCCTGGGGATGACGACGATACTGGTGGACGGCCAGCCGGATGGGCACGTCGATGTCGCGGTCGATGACCTCCTGAAGGTTGGGGAAGTGATCGAGGATCTATTGAATGGCAGACGCCCCGCGCTCTGATAACTTGTCGGCAGTCATGCTCGATGCTATACTATCACTAGTGTAAAAACGGTCGAGGGGGAAGGTAGATTATGCTTACTAGCAAGCTAAAAGAATTGGCCGCCGATTACCTGTCAACGCTTGGTGCCCCTGCAGCCGGTTCTGACGATTCCATTAGCAAAGAGCGCGAACTGTTTACGGATGAGTTGGCGGCCGAGGGTATCGTGTATTTTGATCCCGATGATGTCGATCGGATTGCCCGGGGGATGAGCGAGGGAACGTTCGATTTGCGCTACCATCAATGTGGACGCGCCATCATTTTGGACAGCGAGCGATTTCGTATCCACGGGGGCAAACTGGCCGGTCACGTCATCGAAGATTGCCCCGGATGCGGGCGGCGACTCGATGCTTTCGATCTATACGCCGAACCTGGCGGCGCGACCCGGAATCTACTGCGGCAAGCTGGTCTATACCCCACGGCCGACAGTCTGGTTTTGATGCGCGATGCCAATCAACGGGCCACGATCTTGGAGGGTCTTCAGGAATCCTTACGACACTTGAGTGATGGCGATTTGCTGGCGGCGTATGCTGTCGTCGTCGCTCTCTTGCAAGACAGTTTGGCGGGATGAGGTCAGCCCGGCCGATCGAAGCGATGGCTTCCAAAGCGTTTCCGTTGGTCTCAACGCTCAATTCTCAACCCGCCACACACGTTAGAAGGGAGACGTTATATGGCGCTTTTTAGACGCGAACAGTCAGCAGAGGCAGAACCTCAGGGGCAGCCTGAAGCAGCACCGGTGTCTGAACCCAAGACTTCCAAGCGGGAAGTGGATGATGATCTATTCCTGGAACTCTTTCCAGAGCCGCCGGACACACCGCGCCAGCGGGGAGCGATTAGCGAGAAGCGAGCTGCGATATTGAGGCTACAACTCAAGATTGCCGATCATCTGCGCCAACAACTGACGCCCGACTTACCGCTGGATATGCCCTGGGAACGCACGTCGGAACGGGAGCAGACGGTCTTTCGGACCCTGGAACAGTTTGCCAGCAGTGGCAATCTAAAAATTCCTTCTGGCCTTAGCAAGGAAAAATTCTACAGGAGTATCATGAACGAGGTCTTTGGCTTTGGCCCGATTCAGCCTTTGATCGATCGGGATGATATCACCGAGATCATGGTCAACAGCCCCTACATCGTATTCGTGGAAAGAGACGGAAGACTGGCGGAGACGGGGTATAAATTCCTCGACGACGATCACGTCGTGCGGATTATCAAGCGCATCGTCTTACCCCTGGGTCGGACGGCGGAATACGAACATCCCCTGATCGATGCGCGCTTGCCGGATGGATCGCGCGTCAACGCCGTTATCCCACCGTGCGCCATTGATGGGCCGAATATCACGATCCGGAAGTTTGCCAAAGATAAGTTGATGGTTGAGGATCTCAAACGCTTTGGCTCTCTGACCGACGACATTGCATACTTTTTAGAAGCGGCGGTGGTTTCTCGATTGAACATCATCGTCTCCGGCGGCACCGGTTCTGGTAAGACGACGCTTATCAACATTCTTTCCGACTACATTCCAGAACACGAGCGCACGGTCACGGTCGAGGACGCCGCCGAGTTGCAGCTCCGGCAGCGGAACGTCGTGCGCCTGGAGACCAAGAAGCCCAGTCCGCAAAGCCCCTCCGAAGTGACCATTCGCGACTGTGTGGTCAACGCGCTGCGTATGCGCCCGGAGCGAATCGTGGTCGGTGAGTGTCGCTCGGGTGAGGCATTGGATATGCTTCAGGCGATGAACACGGGGCACGATGGCAGTATGACGACCATTCACTCTAACTCGCCCCGCGATTGTATCTCCCGCTTGGAGACGTTGGTCCTCATGGCCGGCGTGGAGATGCCAATGATTACCATCCGGCAGCAGATTGCTTCGGCCATCGACCTGATCGTCCAGGCTTCACGCATGCGCGACGGCAGCCGGAAAGTGACCCAGATCACAGAGATTTTGGGGATGGAGGGGGAGAACGTCGTGATGCAGGACTTGTTTCTCTTCTATGACGAGGGAGACAATCAGGAGGGTAAAGTGCTAGGCTATCACGGTTCGACTGGTATGCGGCCCCATTGTGACGCGACGCTCAAACGGCACGGTTTCGAGTTGCCCGCGTCGATGTTCATGAAGGGCTCGCCCCGCTAAGTGCTTTAAAGGTATCATCTCAATAAACCGGGGCAAACTCGCTCGGGCCGGTCTCCTGACCGTGCCCGCTGTGGCTCGGTCGGGAGACCGGCCACAGCTCCCCAACTTATTGAGAAGATACCTTTAAAGGAGCTTGCGAAATTCAACCAACAGTACGCTGGCGGCCAAGATAGCTACACCGCCGACGAGGGCCAGGCAGAGCAGGGCTGCGCTATCTCCTTTGGGGGCCTCGTCTGCTGACGTGAAGTGCTTGTCCCCATTCTCGTTACTGGCATAGGCACTCCCCAGGGGCAGGGCCAGCAGTACGCTCAGGATAACGATCACGTTGACCATACGTAGATACGGTTTTTTCAGAAACATAGCGATTACCTCCCAAGTGCTGAAGTAGCAACGACGACCCAGAGCATAAATAAGCACCCTGGAATGATCCCCAGGATGAGGGCGATCAAGGTCCGGTGAGTGATTTCGGGGCAGCGCTCGCGCCCGCAAGCCAGTGTGATGACCCCGGCCCCGCAAGCAATGGCGCCTAATCCCAGAGGAAGCCAGAACAACAGCCCACTGACCAGCGAGCGGTACGTTTGTGACGTGTCCTGCCACTCCGTCGCCGGCCAGGGGAGCGTTGAGGCGTGATCTGCTGGTGAGAGAGTCATGGGCTGCTCCATCAACAGGACAGCGCCGTTCCACAGGGCCAGACAACCCAGAATCGCCGTTAAGAGACTGAAATTGCCCGTCACCTGTACCAAGCGGCTCGTAGATCTCGTCCACCCTGTTGTTTTCAAGTTCAACACCTCAAGGCATAGTCTTGTTGTCTCCGGCGAAGACGATATCAGGCCCAGGCGGTGATCTCAGGGCGACGGCGCTGTGCCGATTCCAGTGGTCCTTCCCCAGATTTTTCACTTCGTCGCCCTGCACCCGGGCCTGGCGCTGGAGTTTGCCTGGGGGTCAACCCACGTTGACGATGATAGCATAGCAGAAAATCACCCATGTTGCTGGACGAAACGTCGTTGCTCTCTCTTCGCTGGAATGACGGGAAGTGTATGGACGAGTTTCGACCGTTCGACGTTTACCATACGCAAATTTGACGGTCGCGCGATGTTAGCCTCATTATTTTGCTTGCCGACCTTTGGCACCTGTGGTACACTTCTCCCTGTGCGTCTCTGTTTATTAAATGCGGTAACTACTCAGCCTGCTGTTCGTTTGCAGCGGATGGGCGGGTTTTTGGGGTGTGTGGCGGGCGCAAAGCGCCCGCCACACACCCCAAAAACCCATTCTCCGGCACAACAAAGGGCTGGCCTGAGTAGTTGC
>Ga0129302_1002988_pt1 | contig 11819 bp, 7 predicted proteins | sample BlaSprsedimmetaG_FD_94476 | JGI IMG/M metagenome (GOLD analysis project Ga0129302, IMG submission 94476) | Hot spring sediment bacterial and archeal communities from California, USA to study Microbial Dark Matter (Phase II) - Blank Spring... | ecosystem: Environmental > Aquatic > Thermal springs... | reverse complement strand
TCACGGTAGACTTCTTCACAAGCGTATCCTCCAATTCGGTTTTTTTGTTGCTGATCACAACGAACCGAAGGGTACGCTTTTTTTATTCAACCATCAATCCACAACTTTGGGGTATACCTCCCGTTCATCCTGAGCCTGCCACCACATACCCGTTCATCCTGAACCTGCCACCACATACCCGTTCATCCTGAGCCTGTCGAAGGATGAAACGGGGGACTCATGCGTAACCCTTTTAACCGTCGTTCCTGAGAAATAAATCGCGTGCCCGTTTTAATCCCCCTCTGTGCGGGCTTGAATCCCGAAAACGGGAAATCCGGAAAGTATCCAAAAAAACTGGATGCCGGCCTTCGCCGGCATGACGGCAATGAAGCCAGGGAGCATTTTTTAAACTTCTCTCACCTTGAGCCCTTCGGCGTCGCTCAGGACAGGTTCTGTCGAAGGATGAAATAATTTTTGTATTTTACTCCTTTCCCGGCGGAAAGGACAGACCGGGAGATGAATGCAAACCCGAGCCTTTCGAGAGGGTTCTACCCCTGCGGAGATAAATATGGGAAATATGCTCTTCCCGTTTCATCCTTCGACAGGCTCAGGATGAACGGGAATGTGATGGTGGATTCAGGATGAACGGGAATGTGATGATAGATTCAGGATGAACGGGCATTGCTATTCCGCTCGCCCTTGTGTGTCCCGAAGTGGTAGAGCCCTGTTGAAGGGCGTCGTGGTTACCAATCCGTTCAATATGAAACTGTGAATAATGGGGAATGCCGATCCTGAACCGGCGACATAACTGTTCGTCAATGCAGTATTTTTCCGGGCTTTCTAAGGGCTTGACATGGTGTCAACAATGGCATATAGGCAAAGATAATCAATTCAGATTTCTTCTTTTTACAACCGGTTCCTCTCTACCGACTGTCTCTTGATCCCACCGATATTGCTGACTCCGGTAAAAAATCACCGTCGTAATGACAGGCGCGGGTGACGCGTCGTCTTACGTACAGGAGGGAAGAGTCATGGAAGAACATGAAGCTCAGCTGTCAACACTTTTCGACGTCGAGGACTTCGACGCCGTTATAGAGGAAGTCAGGACGATCGCGTCCACGGTGTTTCCCGGGTACGATTTGGAACCGTTCGACAACGCCTGCGATGACGTGGTGCGGTTGTTCCGGGGCGATTATCCCGGTTACCGGGCCTGCAACGTTTCGTATCATGACCTGCGTCATACGCTGGCCGTCACGCTGGCAATGGCGCGGCTGATGCACGGGGCCGTGGAGACGGGCCGCGAACTGTCGGAGAAGGATTTTACGATGGGCCTCGTGAGCGCGCTTATGCACGACACGGGCTACATGCAGGAAGACGACGATCTGGAGGGAACAGGGGCGAAATACACGCTGGTTCACATCGAGCGCAGCATCGATTTTGTCAGGCGTTATTACGCGGACGATCCACTTTTCGGGAACGACCTCGACGCGTTCCGCGATATTCTTCGATGCACGGGCTTGAGCGTTTCAATCGGGGATATCCGCTTTGCCGATGAAACCGTGGAGCTTCTGGGAAAGATCCTGGGAACAGGCGACCTGCTGGGGCAGATGGCCGACCGCGTATACCTGGAAAAGTTGCTCGATCTATACAACGAATTCGTCGAGGGCGGAATAAACCAGTTCTCAAATCGGCTGGATCTCTTGGACAAGACCAGGGGATTTTACCAGATGACGTTAAAACGTTTCGCCGATGATTTCGATAATGTCGACCGTTTCGCCAGACATCATTTCCGGGCGCGCTGGGACATCGACGAGGATCTGTATCGGAAGGCCATTGAACATAATCTCGCCTATCTCGATTTCGTGGTTACTAACCACCGGGATGACTACCGGGACTGGCTGAGAAGAACAATCCACGTGAAAGAAATAAATAATGCCACCGGGAAAAGCGCCGAGGCGTTTTTTTAGTCGAGTGTTCTTTCTCGACGATGCGAGGGTTCCGGGCGGAACATAATCATGGTTGACGGCTGTTCCGTCCGGCACGGATTTTGTATGTATGAAGGGTAAAAACGGGAGGCGATATGATCGACATCTCCCGATGAGCGAGGAACAATCATGCATATTCCCAGCCCCGTAACGTCGGCCGGGGTTTTCCGGACGACAGGCGACAACCCTGATGCTCGGGCGTTACCGAAGGTTCCTGACCCGCGGGAACCGAACCCGTCTTTCAGTTCCATTCTGGCGGACCGGGTTTCGGACTCCGAAGCGCCGCGAAACCGCTATGCCGCTCCGTCGGCGGATAGCTTCGAAGAATTGGCGGTCCTTTTAAAAAAGCGGATTAACGAGCATGTCCTGTTTTCGTTGAGAGGGGCGCGAAAAGCGACGCCCTTTGCCGGAAGATCACTTGCCCTGTTAAAGGAAAGTCTGACCCGTATAGCTGATGTTTCACCGGGAAATATTTTCCCTGTTGGGAAAAACGAAGCGGCGGGATCGATCGAGAACATTATTGTCGCGGCATCGCAACAATACGGCGTGGACGAAAACCTGGTGCGGGCGGTGGTCAAGGCAGAAAGCGATTTTCAGGCCGGGAGTACATCGTCGAAGGGAGCCATGGGGCTCATGCAGCTCATGCCCGAAACGGCGCGCGATCTGGGAGTGGAGAATCCCTACGATCCCGCCGAGAACGTGACGGGCGGCGTCCGGTATCTGCGAATGCTCATGGATCGGTACGGAGGCGATGTTGATCAGGCCCTGGCCGCCTATAACTGGGGTATGGGGAACCTTGATCGCAGTGATGGAAGCCTTCCCGGCGAGACGCGGACCTACCTTGCGCGGGTGCGCCGTTATTACGAGGAGTTCGGCGGATCCGCACTTTCGTCGGCAAATCTTTATACGTGACTTTCAATCCATAATTGTGTGGAAAATCCCTGTATACATTCTGAAATTACCGCCCCGAAGCCGTGCCGGGATATTCCGGGCGTGAACATGATCGAGAGAAAAAATTTCTTCATGGCAACGTGATAAAATAGTAGAATTTTGACGTATACGAAGTAATATATGCGGGACTCATTCCCCGTCATACCGGACAGGCAAAGCCTGATCCGGCATCCAGGAGACAGTGAATATGCCGGATTCATCCTTACGGGTGCCATAGCCGGCTTTCGCCGGAATGATAAACATCTTTTCGGAGCCTTCCATGATACAGCCATTAACAATCATAGCCCTTATTTGCGCCGCCCTGTTTCTGCTTTTTTTGCCGCGGCGGTGAGTACGGCGAGGAAACGGCGGTATCTGCGGGGATTCGAGTATCTCCTGCTTGCCGTTCTGATGGTTTCGATGTCTTGCCTGTTTGCCGTGACCACGATAGCCGTCAGGGGGTACCAGGCGCTGACCCACGAAACGACCGCCGCCGAAATCGAAATTCACCCCCGTGAAGGGCAGCGGTTTAGCGCCCAGGTTCGGTTTCCGGACGGTGTCGTCGAGGTGTTCGATCTTGCCGGCGACGAATTGTACATCGACGCTCGAATTATCAAGTGGAAACCTCTTTTCAACTTACTCGGGCTGCACACGGCCTATGAACTAGACAGAATCGGGGGCCGTTATTCCGATATAGACGAGGAGCGGGGAAAAGAGCGGTCGCTCTATCGTCTTGCCTCGAAACGGCCCGTGGACCTGTTTGATCTTCGCCGACGGTATGCCCTGCTGGCGCCTATCGTCGACGCAGAATACGGATCGGCCACGTTCACCGGCGCCCGCGATGGAAGGTATGAATTGCGCGTTTCAACATCCGGTCTTCTCATCCGCCGCCTGGAGTCGAACCGCGTCGAATCATGAAATGAGACCTTTATGTTCTTTTTTCGTCATGCCGGATTTGACCCGGCACGTCTCCTCCGGGCACATCCAGTAAACACCTTACATAAAATGGGTTCACCCTTACGGGGAGTATAGCCGGTCTTCGACGGAATGACGATGACTGGATTTCGGTCTTCGCCGGAATGACAACGGGTGGATGGTGGCCTTCGCCGGAATGACGACATTGATGATTCCAGGAAATCCGGATAAAGTCTTGAAATGAAGTATCAGCTCCTGTTTAATCCGGGGAAAGTCTCCGAAAATTAAGCGTTAATAACATTATTTCTGAAAAAATAATTATTTTTTATTGCATTCCGGGTCGATCTGAAGCATAAGAAGAAACTCGCACCGGGTTTCATAGACCGGCTTCGACGACGATAATTTCAGCCGATCATCTTTCGGCCTTTGGGCCGCACCTTTCCTGATCATCTTTTTCACCGAATCATTTTTTCTGCGTTCATGGACCGCGTTATTTCGGGGCGGGCACGTTCGGGGTTCCGCTGCCGGGGTATCCGCCGGGTTCGTGTTATCGAACCGGGAAAGGCTCCGGCGCGTTCCGGGGGTCCCTGCCGTCGCCCGGAGGGCCTGTGGTCGAACGACATTTTAATTAAAACAGGAGGAGAAAAAATGAAACATTTCAAAATTGCAGTTTCTGTTATCGCCGTTTTATCTTTCATCGTTTTCTGTGCGCCGGCCATCTCGGCGGACGAGGTAACAGGAAATATTAATATCAACACCGCAACGGCCGAGGAGCTGGCGACGCTTAAATACGTGGGCGACAAGCTTTCGCAGCGGATCGTCGAATATCGTGATGAAAACGGGTCGTTTCAATCCGCCGCGGATATTACGAAGGTCCCCGGTATTGGTCCGAAAGTGTTGGAGTTGAATCAGGACATTATGACGGTGGAATAACCGGAGACGTAAGCGCAATAAAAAGCGATCACAGGTACCTTGTCATGGCCGGCGCTCCCGGGTCCCGTTGGAGGCCCGGGCGGCCGGTTTTCCCGACTTCCCGTTGCTTGCCAGGTATTCGGCTGAAATGATTTTCCGTATCACCCGGCCGTCGCCGTTTTCGGGGGGGACGAAATTGAAAACGATGCGCAGGAAGTCCATCATAATGCGAAGGGTGGCGCCCCAGAGAATGTCTTCCTCGTCGCCGTGACCCCGGCGGATGAGGCAGGGCGTTGTGAAAGGCGGGGACTTGCCGCTGAAACTGTTATCCACGCAATACATGCCGTATGAGTCTTTTCTGAAAAAGTCGGCAAGGGGAATTTCCACCACTCGTTCAACTTCTTCGTTCGGCCTGAATTTCCACTCACGTTTGACATGGCCCGCCACGGGGAAGATGGTCTTTGTCATCAACAGCAGGTCCTGGCAGGGCAGGGGACCAAGAAAATCGACGTTCAGCGGATTGAGGCCGATTTCTTCCCATGATTCACGGAGCGCGTTGGCAAGAAACAGAGAGACGGCGGAAAATTCCGCGTTCCCCTTTTGTTTCGCGGCGGTCCTGGTAAGTCCCCTGAATATGGGCGTTACGCCCAGACGCAGTGGAAGGCGGAGTACGCGGTCGAGCCGAGGGGCCAGCATACCCCCTGGACCGCTGATGTCGCCGGACTGCTTCACGGCGGCCGATCTTCGTATCAACTGGAGCACGAACCCGCCTCCGCCGCCTTCGATATTTTTTTTGTAGTACAGGGGAATCAAAACACCCGCCGGTCGCCAATCCTGGCCGTTTCTGTTGTACGACCGGATAACCGCCACCCGCCGCGAATATTCGGCGTCTATGCGAGCGAGACGCGTCCTGATGCGCGCCAGAACTTGTTCTTTATCGTTGATATCGATGTGATTCATGGCAACAGTGAGTAGTGCCTCGGCACGACCGCCTTCCTGCGGCTATCGCCGTGATATGGCGATAAGTTTCTTTTCGAGATCCGCGAGCGAGGCAATTCCCAAGATTGTTTCAGTAAGAGTCCCCTTTTTGAAAAGCAGGTAGGCGGGAGTCGTCTCCACCGAGTATCGCGCGGCGAGCTCGGGATTTTCATGAATATTCAGCCGGTACAGTTTCAGATTGCCCAGGTATTTCGGCGCGAGCTTGGTAAGCGCCGGCATGACCCTGCGGCAGAGATCGCGATCCGGGTCCCAACAGCACACAAGGATTGTCTCGTCGCGTTCGATGACTTCCCGTTCGAAGTTTTCTTCCGACAAGTCAAGCACGTAGTCGGTATAGAGCGGGGCCCCGCATTTGCCGCAGCGCGGCAGGTCGTGAACCCGTCCTTCGGGAATCCTGTTGATGCGTCCGCATCTGAGACACTGTATGTAGATTTCGTCGAGAGACGCCCCGCAGCGCCCGCAAAACGGCCTGTCGCCCAGGTGATCGCGGCTGATCCTGTTTTTCTGGCCGCATTTGAGGCAGCGTACTATCAGTTCCTGGTTCGGCACATTCATGTAAAATCCTCGGCGGTTCGCGAAGCCGGTACGTTATGCAGGGCGGCCGTTCAGGTCTCCTGCGGCATGGCGATTTTTATCGTGCCGCCTCGTCCCAGGATGTCGTGGAGATGGACGGAGCCTTCCAGACATCCCTGCTCGTCAACCACCGCCAATGTGGTGATTTCGTGTTTCTGCATGATTTCGACGGCTTCTCCGAGAGTGGCGCCCGCGCTGATGGTGCGCGGCGACCGCGTCATGAAATCATCAACCTTTTTCCCGTTGAATTCCGCCTTATGTCTGATGAAGCGACGCAGATCACCGTCGGTAAGGATGCCGAGCAGCCGGTTGTAATTGCCGGTTATCAAAACGAAGCCAAGGTTTTTTTCATCCATTTCGCGCACGGCTTCGGAAACCGGCGTTCCCGTGGGTACGGCGGGCACCCGGTCATCCGTTGTCATAGCCTCCCGCACCTTTGCCAGGAGCCTGAGGCCCAGTGTTCCACCGGGATGAAACTTGTAGAAGTCTTCCTCGGTGAAACGTTTTTTCTTGACCAGCGCAACGGCGAGAGCGTCCCCCATGGCAAGCGTCGCCGTTGAACTCGACGTCGGCGCAAGGTTGAAGGGACATGCTTCGCGTGGAACGCCCACGTCGATGCAGCAATCGCTTGCCCGTGCCAGCGAAGAAGATGTGTTGCCCGTAAAGGCGATGAGCGAGAGGCCCATATCGTGAAAACGGTCAATAAGAACGTTTAATTCCTGCGTTTCGCCGCTGTTTGAAATGGCGATGACCGCGTCGTCCCGGGTCACGATGCCGAGGTCACCGTGCACCCCCTCCACGGGATGAAGAAAGAGAGACGGAGTGCCCGTGCTCGTGAGAGTCGCTACGATCTTTTTCCCGATGAGGCCCGATTTGCCGAGTCCGGTGACGATAACCCGGCCGCGACATGACGACACGATGTCCACAGCCTTCCTGAAATTATCGTCGACCCGGTCGATCAGCGAAATGATACTGTCCGCTTCAATTCTGAGAACTTCCCGGGCATGCTCCACGGGATCATTCGTGCCGCCGTTGTACACCTGATTATTTTCCATTCTCTTTCCTTAAGCGAGGAACGAGTCGTCCCTTTCGTTTTTCTATTACCATCGCTGCCTTTTAATATGTTTTGCATCGATTGACAAGAGAAGAGCGAAATCTGAAAAAAGTTCCCATGATTCGCCTGACCCGCCCCCTTGAGGGGTTCTAATCCTTTATCCCCTCCCTCTAGGGGAGGGGAAAGAAAAAAAGGAAGGAGAATAGGCCGCCCCGTAGAGGGGAAAGAAAAAAAGCGGAAGTAGCCACACCAGGGGAAAGGGGAAAAGATATTGTCGACTCCTTGTTGCCCGGTCTATCCTTTGACAAGGCCTGTCCTGAGCTTTCCCCAAACCCCGTTCATCCTGAGCCTGTCGAAGGATGAACGGGGCCTGGTGCTGCAGGTCCACCGTCCGTACTTCGACAGGGTTCTCATGAGCCCTTTGACGGAGCTCAGGACAGGCCTTGTCGAAGGCCAGGCGTCTGCACCATCTCTGTTATATCCTTTGACTTTGAATACTGATGAGTGGATAACGTGCTCTACAGAAAATCAATCGCGGATTTTGGGTTCCCACATGATGATATTATCACCTGTCAGCAAATCCGGTCATTTTCCTTGACAAGGGGGAAAGAATCTGCTAAAAATCACGAGCAGTGCAGAATCCTATCTCATTCCGACTCCGGTTAACGGAGGCTCTGCGATTCCTTTTTTCTAACTGATTCCTCCCAACAGATTGAAATGTAAATAAAAAAGTGTTGCGTGAAGCGCAATCCCGCCGCCGTGCGATAATGCGGGAAAGTCGTTCTTTTTTCGCGTATCAGCGGCGAAGGAGCGTTTTTGTACATTTATTCAGGAAAGATAATTACACGGTCTCAAGAAGGAGGAATCAGTCATGGAACAGGCACGTAAACAACTCTTAACCGGTTTCCGCTACGGAGCAATCTTGACGGTGCTCCTGCTGGGCCTGGTGTCCATTATCGGTACCGGCGGGGGCGACGCGACACCTGTCGGCGGCAGCCCCTCCAGTTCGGGGGTGTTCGTGAACAGTCCCGTCGAAGGACTCTATTATGTCGCAGATCCTTCAGGTCTCGAGGGTTATACCGATGGAGACGGCACCTTCGATTATGAGCCCGGTGACACGGTGGACTTTTACATTGGTGATCTTCTGCTGGGGTCGTCCGATGGCAAGGACCTGGTTACGCCGGTGGACATCGTTCCCGGCGCCGCCGACACGGCAAACCAGGCGGTCACCAATATAGCGCGGTTGCTTCAGACGCTTGATGACGACGGTGACCTGAGCAATGGTATTCAGATTACCGAAGAAACCGCGGAATCTGTATCGGCGGCCGTGCCCATCGATTTTGACCAGAGTCCGGACGATTTCGAGGCTGATCCGAACGTGGCCGGGTTAATGGCTGACCTGGGCCTGATACTCAAAACTGCCGATGAAGCCAGAGAGAACCTGAACGCGGGTCTGCAGGCACGGGGTGTTGTCGAAACCATGTACGGACTGCTGCGAGCTTCCGGCCCGACGGATGATACCTGGCAGTGGCTGGGCGTTCCCTATGCGAAGCCCCCTGTAGGCGATCTCAGATGGCGGCCGCCGCAGGCTCCCGACGTATGGGAAGGAATCCGTGAAGCCACGGCCTGGGGAGATCAGGCGGCCCAGAACCCGAAGTACCAATCGGGGGGCGAAGGCGGTATGAGTGAAGACTGTCTGTACCTGAACATCACGGCGCCACGCGACGCCGAAGACCTTCCCGTCATGGTCTATTTTCATGGCGGCGGGTTCACCATTCTTACCGGCAATACTCTTGCCTTTAACAATCCCGAATCGCTGCCCACGAAGGACGTGATCCTTATCACCGTCAACCATCGCCTGGGGCCGTTCGGATACCTGGCCCATCCTGATCTTATCGCGGAATCAGTGGCTGAATCGGGGTATGCCGGCGCCGGTAACTACGGTCAGATGGACCTCGTGGCGGCCCTGGAATGGGTTCGGGACAACATCGAGGCCTTCGGCGGTGATCCGGACGACGTGACCATCTTCGGCGAATCAGGCGGCGGCGGCAAGGTACAGCATCTGCTCGCGTCTCCCGATGCGGTGGGATTGTTCCATAAGGCGATCATACAAAGCGGCATGTACCCGCTGGATACCACGTCGCTGGATATTGCCTGCGCGGGAGGACTGGCGCTCCAAGCTGAGCTAGGTGTTGAAAGTCTCGAGGAAATGCGCGCGATACCCTGGGAGGATGTCGTGAGTGCCTCCGAAGCGGCCGTGGTTGACCTGGGAGTCGCCCAGATACCCCTGTCCACGCTGATAGGGCCTAATGTTGACGGCGGACATTTGCCCAAGGCACTGGAGGATGCCACAGAAGAGGGTGACTATATCGATGTGCCGCTTATTTCCGGCATGAACCGTGATGATATATTCATGCCCGCCACGGCGACAACCGGCGGGTTCGGCGCTCCCCGTCTGGTGGAAGATATGGGATTCTACGCGGATCTGTTTGATTCCCCCGTCTATGCCTACATCTTTGATCACGTCATGAGCGGCTGGGCGGCCGAGGGCGGCGTCGCCTACCACGGCATCGAGCTGGTTTACGTGTTCAACTATCCCGAAAGCGCTTATTCTCACCACCTCCTGGGTCTTACCGGTTTTCCTCCCGGAGATCCACCGCCGATCGGGTGGAGTGAAACGGACACAGAGGTCGCCGACACCATGATGACCATGTGGACCAACTTCGCCAAAACAGGTGATCCCGGTTTCGACTGGGAGCCGTATACAAGCGCCGTCAAGGGATACCTGGAAGTTTCACAGGGCGGAATTCTTACCATGAGGGATCCGCTGACGATCGACGTCTTTCCTCATGACGGTGTTTTAGTGCATGAAGGTCCCATGGACGGGTTGTACTATGTCGCCGCGGCGCCCGAAGGGGCGAGAGATCGTTACGGCTACACGGACGAGGACGGCGCCTACGTGTATTTCCCGGGCAGGGAGATTACCTTCTACTTCGGCGGTCCCGACGGGATTGAGATCGGAAGCGGCACGGCCGTTGCTTCCATGGGGCTGGATGATATTTCCGATGAAGACATGCGGGTGGATGCGTTGATTTTCAACGCCCTTGACACCGACAACGATCCCTCCAACGGCACCACATTCCCGGGTGTGGACTTTCCGGGAGACCTGGAAGATTTCCAGGCGGACGTGACCACCTTCGAAAACGACGTGGGATTCGCAGTGAATAGTGGCAGTATTGGAGCCTTGCGCACCGCCATCGAAGACTTCCGTGACGCACTGGATGCGGGTGGAGTCGAAGTTGGCTTAGCACCAATCCCCGACGCTGTCGCAACTACCTCGGGAGATATCGTCGGCTATGAAGTGCCCGCCAGGATGAATGTCTGGAAGGGTATTCCTTACGCGGCGCCGCCGGTGGGAGAATTGCGTTTTGCACCGCCCGCAGTGTACGAAGCCGAAGAAGGGGACATCGTCATCGCCACCCGGTTTGGTGACAAGTGTATTCAGGATGACGGATGCGGCAACGAGGACTGCCTGTATCTGAATGTATTCGCGCCACTGGAAGGCGACGATCTTCCCGTCATGGTCTGGATTCACGGCGGCGCGCTCATTCAGGGTTCCGCGTGCAATCCCGGCTATGACATGCCCGACCTGGTACACGAAGACGTGATCGTCGTGACCATCAACTACCGCCTCAACGCCTTCGGCTTCCTGCCGCACCCGGCGCTTGAGGATCCGACGGGCAACTTCGGTCTGAAGGACCAGGTGGCGGCGCTCCAGTGGGTGCAGGCCAACATTGATAATTTCGGCGGCGATCCGGGCAATGTCACCATCTTCGGCGAGTCCGCCGGCGGGCACAGCGTGCTGTCGCTGATGGCGTCTGAGGCGCAGGATGACGGTTTGTTCCATAAAGCCATCGTCCAGAGCGGTTCCTACAGTCCGGAGCAGACAGATTTGGGTGCCGGGTTTGTTATTTTAGGAAAGCCCTTTGCCGATCTGGATGCAGAGATTCCCAGTGACGGTCCCTGCGGAGGAATCAATGATGCAGGTGAAATACGGACCTGTTTGAGAGGTTTGTCTGTTGAAGAGATCATGACTACACAGAATGATGCTCCCGGCTGGGCCTGGGTTACACCTGTGTACGCAGAGGGTACATTCCTGCCACAGTCCATTAACGATGCTCTTGATTCGGACGAGGTTGCCGATGTTCCTGCCATGATCGGCACTAACCTGAACGAAGGAACGCTCTTCGCGGGGCTCTTTCTTCCCGATTTTAACCTGATGTATACTGAACCCGACTATTATGACGGAGTGCGGGCCTTGCTGAATCCGACCGGCGACCCCGGCCTCAATGACTTTGCCGATGCAGTTGGTGCCTATTACCTCACCGTGGCGCCCGGTACGACTAACCTGTATCGCAACGCCTACAGCATGATCTGGACGGACGCGACCTTTACCGTCAATAACTTCGTAC
>Ga0129302_1002986_pt1 | contig 11820 bp, 14 predicted proteins | sample BlaSprsedimmetaG_FD_94476 | JGI IMG/M metagenome (GOLD analysis project Ga0129302, IMG submission 94476) | Hot spring sediment bacterial and archeal communities from California, USA to study Microbial Dark Matter (Phase II) - Blank Spring... | ecosystem: Environmental > Aquatic > Thermal springs... | reverse complement strand
TCGTAGAAAAAGGCCCCCAATTTTAGGAAAAAAGTGTCAACTGTCAAATGGCAGTCCCTGCAAAATGAGATCTCAGCAGTCGAAAATAGGCTGTCGATTAGGTGCAAGTGTCAAACTCAGGCTGAATGCGCGCGATGTAGAAGTTTGCAACGACGAGCAGAAAAAATCCCCATGCAACACTCATGATCACCGCGTTGCGAAGGCAAAACGTCATGATGGGTATGACAAACGTAAGTGCGAACACGAACTTTGATAGGAATGTGGAAACGGTCGACTCCCACACATGCCTGTCGTCATGAGCGCACTTGGACTCCTCGGAGATATGGATGCCAAGGGAATCGGAGAATGCATCGGCTATCGCAATGGTGATTATGCCTCCGATGATGGCTGGTTCTGACTTCGTACCTGCATACAATCCCATGACAAGACCTAGTGTCGTGATGATGCCCGAGGTCAGGCCAAAGCTGAATCCCGTCTTGAAGGAGTCCCTCATATGCGTTACAAACGCGGCCCAGTTTATTAATCTGATTGCGAATCGTTAGCGTCACATGCCGCGTTGACCACGGCGCGCATGTTCTCGAGAGTGGTGTACGGGGGCACACCGCAAGCAGAACATACGACATGGACACCATCGCGGATATTCCCGAGCGCCTCCATGTAAACATTGGTCGGTGAACCCATCAGCAGCGACCCCACCGTCTCCACGGACCCAACGAGTGCCATCCTTCCCGACAGAGCATCGTAGGCTTCACGTGTTGTGCAGGCAGGCGCCTCGAACGAGAACGCCGAAAAGCCAGAATCGGGAATATGGGGCAATATGGGCTCTACGTTGCCGCAGATATGGAGATAGGATGGCACGTCACGAATTGACCGTGAGAGCTTCCCATACCACGGCATGACGTCGATGATGAGCGAGCGGGGAACGAGCAGGTCGCATGATGCGGTCGCCTCGGGCACGTAGATGCTGTCGGCGCCCATGCCGATGGCCTCCCTGCAGATATCGATGAGAAGGTCTGTTGCAATGCCGATCGCATGGGAGAATCGTTCAGGATCGCGCATCGAGAGATACAAGAGGTACTCGACACCCCACAGATTGCCTGCAAGCGTGACCGGCCCCGTGATCACGCGGGTACATGCGACCATGTCGCCATGGCGCTCGACGATGCGTTCAAAACTCGAACGTACGATAGGATTCCTGCCAGCATCGAGCGCCCCCTCTGGTATGGAACAGTCATATGGGTCGACATCCCTCCATGGATACACTACTACTGCTGGATGACGGTCGATCGTGCCGATGTCGATCACCTCGTTGCCGGCGATCATGGTCGTCTCGGTGACGAGGTCGTTGTGGCTCACTATGCTGTCGAGACCCAGCACTTCGTATCGAGCGCACTGTAGGGCGCTCAGTGCACTAGGGTCGTTATGGCATTCGGGCCAGCTGACGCCGGCGTGTTCCATCAACGACACGACGAAGGTTGAAAGAAGGGTCGCAGAGGGGCGGTCGGTACGCCCTCCCTGCAGTGCAGAAAGATGTCGACGTTTCGGGGTAATGCACAGGCCTCCCTAATCCCTCAGGCGCTTTCCCGTGAGGGATATGAAAACATCGTCGAGCGTTGGTTCAACAGAGGTAATGGACTTGATAGGTCTTCCCTCAAGTGCCTTGGCGATATCGAGGAGAAGTCCATCGCGGTCCTCGATGTAGAGCTTGAGCTCGCCGCGGGAAAAGAACGCATTCTTGATACCGGCAATAGACTCCACGTCGTTGATGACCTGTTCATCCTCCTCGAGCTGGATAGTGATGATGTTTTCGTGCTTCAACTGGCGCTTGAGCTTGGCAGGCGTGTCGATCGCCTGGATAACGCCCTCGTCGATGATGGCAACACGGTCGCAGAGATAGTCTGCCTCCTCCATGTAATGTGTTGTAAGAAAGACCGTTATCCCTTTCTTGTTCACCTGCTTGATGAAGTCCCACATCATGCGCCTAGCCTGGGTGTCCATGCCCGTGGTCGGTTCGTCGAGGAACAAGACCTTTGGGTCGTGCAACAAGCCGAGAATGACGTTAAGGCGCTGCTTCATACCACCCGAGAAATCCTTGACTAGCGTCTTCTTACGCTCTGCCAGCCCCATCGCCTCGAGGAGATGGTGTGAGCGCTCATTCAACTCCTTTCCCTGAACGTTGTATAATGTTCCGTACAATCGCAGATTCTGTTCCGCGGTCAGGAGGTCGTTGAGCGAGAGCTCTTGTGGAACGATGCCTATCATCTCCCTGATGCGCTTTTTTTCAATCACGTTCACATCGCATACGCGCGCCTCCCCACTCGTTGGTTTGAGCTGTCCCGTAAGCATGTTGATCGTCGTGCTCTTTCCTGCGCCGTTCGGTCCGAGGAAGCCGAAGATCTCGCCCTCCTTGACGTCAAAGGATATTCCTCGTACAGCCTTGAACGACCCGTATTGCTTTTCCAAGTTCGATACTTCGATAGAGTTCATGCTGTCTCACCCCTGTTGAGCATCATCATGCCCACGAAGAAAAATGCCGCGGTAAACGCGTAGGCCACTGCAAGAGGCGTTGCGACCTCGGACAGGGACATTCCACGCACCATGACGTCCCTGAGCGCTTGATTGATGTAGGTGAGGGGGAATATCTTCGAGATCGTGTTCATCCAGCCCTGGGAGACAGCAAAGAATATGCCCGAAAGTATCATCATCGGGAAGTTGACAAGCATCGCCAGTTGCGAGGACTCATCCGCGGTCTTTGCCACAGTTGCAATGAGGAGGCCAATGCCTATCATTGCCAGCGTCCCGACGATAATTATGCCATAGACCAGCCACAACGATCCTGCGATATGGAGGTCGTAGAGCGTTACCGCCATGAGGAGCAGTATGGTTACCTGGAAGAGTATGATGACCATCTGGGAGATCATGTCCCCCGCAAGTAACGATCCACGAGAGACAGGTGTTGACAGCAGCCGCCTGCGTATGCCCTTCACCCTGTCCTCGACAATGCCCTCTGCCGTGCCCGTCACGCCCGTCCACAAGATCGCGAGCGAGACGATGCCGGGGACGATGAAGTCGATATACTGCAAATCGGTCTCCCCCTTCACATCGGCCGGCTTGACGTTCGTTGATACGGGCGAGGCAATCGTCTTGATGAAGTCGACCTGATTGGTAGTGAGCATCCCCTCTATGATGGCGTTGTCAAGCTGCTGAAGGAAGATCGACTGGGAAAATCCGCTTACAACGCTGTTGGTGACACCGAGTGCAACGCTTTGTTCGTTCGGGTCGGCCAGGGTGTCATAGAACACGGGGAGGTCGACAGGGTCGCCTTGTCGGGGGGCCATCGACTCGGGCAAAAAGATCACTAGCACAGCATCGTGTTCATCGATGAGGCGCGCGGCCTGTTCGCTCATGGCGGCACCTGAATCGGTAACGCGTTTTGCCCTTACCGCGTCGATATCATCGAATTGGGCTGAGAACGCTTCAACCATGGGGTCTGTTACGCCACCCACCGGTTCGACGATGACCGTGTCTATTGTGACATAGGCGTTGTCACCCCCAAATGCGCTCCCGAAGAGCAGCATGAATATAAGAGGATATGCCACGAGAAAAACGAGCAACTTCTTTTGATGCCACGTTTCCATGAGCCCCCTCCACGCTATGATTGCAATGTTGTGTACCACGATATCACCGGGAATAGTAACAATTTGATGGATGCATCGCTTATTTTTATTATTTTCTAAAAAAAAAGGGGATGGGTCCAAAAAGAAATAAAGATACGAAAATCATGCGCTTAAAAAAGCAATGAAAAGCAGGTACTTTAAGAATAATCATTCGCAGAAAATGGTGACCAGTCATCCAGGTTGCCAGATGTCCGGAGCATGAGAGATGTAAGCTCGGCCCGACCACGCCTCGATCGAATGAAGGTCCGGAGCGGACCCGCCGGGATTCGAACCCGGGATCTTCGGCTTAGAAGGCCGACGCCATATCCAACTTGGCCACGGGCCCACAGAGTGTCTATTTGAGCTTTTTGACCTTGAGGACCTCAACACGTCTCAGTGGATAGATCTTCTTCGCCTTCTTGTAGATATCAGACGTGATCTTACCCAGGATGAGCTCCTGTATCAATGGCACCATTTCCATCTGGGAGGCGGTCTCTTTCATGTGTGTCTCTATGAGGTCTTTTACCGCTTCTGTCTGGGAGCTCTGCATGCGACGTGGCGCGATAGCGCTGATCGTGACGCGTAGCTTCTTCCCATCCTTCGTCCGAAGGTCGAGTATGTTGTCGAGCTTCGTGTTGTTCCTTCGGGTCTGTGAGCGGATGTAGGAACGGAGCAACTCATGCTGCTTGAACTCGGTATATGCGTTCTCACCCTGCACCTCATTGATGCTAAAGTACAGTTTGACATGGGATTTAGAGAAGTCCCCTGTCAGGTCTCGCAACGACGTCATCATGGTCCTGCCGACCAAATTATCTGGATTATTGGAAACTACTTCTCCAAGGCTCTGCTTGCCAAACATGTCGGGGGCGTAGACGTTGTACCACTTCTTCGCTTTCCATGTATCTTTCATCTGTCCGGATCTTCTTGCCATAATCTCACCATAGACACGTGTATATATAAACGTTGATAACAAAGGCGGATGGTGTTTACTTTTAATAAACCCTTTTTAACGTTTTCGGATTTATAAGTGTGCCATTCCAACCCTTTTCACTAGAGGTGGCGAAACGAGTATATAAACCTATTCAATCCCATACGATAACATAATCCGAGAGGATGATATTTTTGATTGGGCATACGACACTTCATCGTTTGCTAAAACGCCCCTATAAAAAAAGCTGAAAAAGGCAACCAGTAAGCTCTTTGCACGCACAGAATCCCGTTCGAGTGCATGTCATGCAGGACGAAACTTTTATAAACAAAAGAGAGATTTTCATATCTGTGCTCCGATAGTGTAGTCCGGTCAATCATCCAGCCCTTTCGAGGCTGAGACCCGGGTTCGAATCCCGGTCGGAGCACCTTTTATAAATCAATAGCTTTTTATTGGTCTTTTTGGTCGTATCTATCATGACAACGGTCCTGATTGTCGATGATGAGGAGGATATTCGTTTCATCTACACGCGGGCACTCGGGAAAAGGCATGACGTCTTGGCTGCAGAGAATGGGCAGAAGGCAATCGACCTCTACAAGCAGCATTCTCCCGATATCGTGATAATGGACAGCAGGATGCCGGACATGGAGGGCATCGAGGCAACCCGAGAGATCATATCACATGACGCCCAAGCACGCATCATCGGTGCGACGGGATACAGCGATCTTAGCTCCGCATTTAAGGAGGCTGGCGCCGTAAGTGTCATAGAAAAGCCATTCTCACTCGAAACCCTTATGAAAACGGTAGAGAAGTATATCGTCGATGACGTATAAAATACCATATAAGGCCTCATTCTCGTATTTTCTCCCTTGATGTGCAAGGCCGCTTATAACAAAAGACTTTTAAAGAGACATTATAATGATAGTATCGAACGCAGCGGGGTGGGGCAGTTAGGAGTGCCCGGCGGGCCCATAACCCGCAGGTCAGTGGTTCAAATCCACTCCCCGCTACCTTTTATTTACATCATCCTTACCGAATATGATACCCTATTCTACCCTTATTGCTGGGACGGGTGTCATACTTGGGCAGATAATACAAATAATCTATCGTTCATCTTGCACGAGAAGCGCGTAAAAAGAAAAACTATTTAAACATGCACAAGGACTATAAAAAAGGGATAGAAATGAGAATATCTAAATACTACGGATTGAAGATCTTCAACGACAAGGCCGAATATGTAGGCATTGTGAACGACGTCGTACTCGAGTTCACCAAGGGCGAGGTCTTTGGTTTGGCCGTGGGGCAAGAACAGGGCATAGAGAACACCGCCATACCCTACAATGACGTCATAGCGGTTAGCGATATCGTCCTTGTCAGGTCGCAACGATAGGGCGCATCAAATCTCGTCCATCTTCTTTCCGAGCAGGAACTTGCCGTTCTGGATCATCTTCTGTAATCGTTTGGCCAACTGATTGGCACGCGACCTGTTCGATTGCCTAAGCGTTATCGGCACGTCGTTTCCCTCTATCTCCATCGACCAGCACAAACCTACGAATGCCCCCCCGGGGCATATCGTCACGCATGCTCCGCAATTGTAACAACGCATCTTGTCGATGCCGCGCTTTGTCGTGAATGCATTGGTCGGGCAAAGCGTTTCGACATCACACACCTTGCAATCGATGCATTTCTCAAAGACGTATCTGACCTCGTGGTCCGTATCCTGCCAGACGTCCCCATACGTGCCAGAGGCAAAAGGTATTCGGTTGTGTATCTCGGCGATCGGCAGCTCGATGTCGTCGTCAAACACGCGGAGGTATGGCATGGTGGTCTCGGTCACGGGGATCGGTACCGCAACCGATGTGATGCATTCTGGTGTCTTTGACGTCTTGAAACCCCCCATGTACTTTGACTCCATGCCACGAAGATCGCCATAAACGGAGAGGTTGGGCTTTTCAGGAGTGCTGCGCGTTCCCTGGCCGATGACATATCCTCTGCCTCCGTTCAGCAGTATCCTCGTGCCAACGCCGATGGTGGAGAGGAGTGGGTCGTTTTCTATAGGATTGACCTCGCCGCATCCGCTAACCGACACCTCCTTGTACGGCCCCTTCAGGCCTGTGACGGAAAATATCGTCTTGACGGGTTCAGGCTCGCCATTTACGAAGGCCACATAGTTCTTGAAGGCGCCGCGCGTGGTAAGGAGCTTTGAATAGACAAGGTCGTCAAGCGTCACATGATTCTCGAATATGTTACCATCCGCCTCGACGCGGACCTCTATCTCCTTGCCTTCGACGAGGTCACGAAGCACGTGTCCTCCCCCGTACTCCATGTTGGCATACGATGTGCCATAGAGCATGACATCCACAATGCCGAGGCTCTCGTTGGGGCACGGACCGGGATATGCCGGGACACCGTTGAGCCAGAACGATTCAGCTTTCCTGAACGCTCCCTTCTCGGCCACGGGCACGGTAAGGGCTGCGACGGTGCCGGACATGATACCGCACGTGGCCGTCGTCACGACATCGACGGTAGAGGGTGAGACATCCTCCCCCTCGCGCAAAAGGCCCTTGAGCTCCTCAGCACTGTATACGACGGCCTCGCCCTTCTCAATCCTCTTGTTAATCTCCTCGATAGACTTGACCATTCGATCCAAACCCCTCACAAGACATATCTTAAGAAAGAAAAGAAAAAATACCTAGTTTGAAGATAGAAAGAGCGTATATTTAAATATTGTCCTGCCAATTCGATAGTGATGCCATGAGACGTTTTTCGATGCGCCAATCCAAGAAAAGCGGTCTTCCGCCAGGCACGCTCATTCATGTGGGGCAAAGACATGTTGAGCACCCTTCAATATGGGTCATGGACTATGCACCCGACCATCTCGACGAGCATACAGACCTTCGTATCGATGATGCGCTGGAATGGCTCAAAAGCCCCAACGTGACGTGGTTGAACGTTGTCGGGCTCGATGCCGACTTCATTGGGCAGATCGGAAACTCACTCAACGTACACCCCCTCGTTCTCGAGGACATCCTCAACACCGATCACCGCCCGAAGGCCGAGGAGTATGCTGATTACTTGTTCGTCGTATGCAAGGTCCCGCGCCACGATGACGGGATTGCCATGGAGCAGCTCAGCATGATCCTCTTCGGAACGGGCGTGGTATGCTTCCATGAAAGGAGCAGTGATTTATTCAACGCATTGCAGGAACGGATTCGGTCACGGCGTGGCTTCATACGTTCACGGGGTGTCGACTACCTTGCCTACAGCATCCTTGATACGATAATCGACTCGTACTTCATGACGCTGGAAATGATCAATGACACAGTCGATGACCTCGAGGAGACACTCGTGACGGAGCCTACGACAGACACGCTTCAGACATTGCAGCACTGCAAATGCCAAGCCATCATGCTCAGGAAGACCATCTTTCCCATGAGGGAGGTCGCGTTCAGCCTGGAAAAGATAGGTGCTCCTTTTTTTGGTGACGATGTACGCCCCTACCTTCGTGACGTCTACGACCACTGCATACAGATCATGGACACGATAGAATCGATAAAGGACATGCTCTCTGGCATGCTTGACATCTACCTTTCAAGCACGAGCAACAAGCTCAACGAAGTGATGAAGGTCCTCACCATCATCTCAACCATGTTCATACCGATGACGTTCCTCGCGGGCGTGTACGGCATGAACTTCATCCACATGCCCGAGCTCCAGTGGCGGTATGCGTATCCGGCAGTCCTATTAGTGATGGTCTCGATCGCCGGCGTTATGGCCTTGTTTTTCAAAAGGAGGGGGTGGTGGTGACTACCGTCGCCTTTTCGTTAGGATGCGCTTGAGCGGTGTCCCGCAGATTTCGCAGACTGAACCCGATTCTGAGTCATAGGTACGACCGCATCCGGGACATCGCTTCTTCCATGTGACGACTGTTTGTATGCCCCTGGTCTTCGTACTCAGCCAGGACACGCCCATCCGCTCGGCAACGTTCTGGACGCCGTAATCGTCGGTGCATAGGGTGCCATCGTGCTCATAGGCGAGAGCGATAACACTTATATCGGCTTCGGAAAGGTCATCACCCGAACGACGCTTCTCGTTGCGTACGCGCTCGATCGCTTCGGGACCCGGGTCGCATACCACAAGCGTCCCAGCACTAAGGTGGGATGTGACAAAATCATGTGACCGTTCGTCACGCACCTCATCGAGCACCAGATGGGGGATGGCACACGGTCCGTCTGGCATGTGGCGTGAAAGGAGCGCCGAGGTATCGAGCACATACATCGTATCACGCCCTGCGCATGAAGCGTGCTCGCTGCGTGGCTGCAGAGATGACGATGTGTTCACCCTCTTGGAACGTGACCACCGGCTGCCCGTCGATTATGACGTAGCTGTCCTTGCCCCGATTTGATACGACCACCTCGAACGTATCCGGGACGATGTAGGGAAATGCCTCCCTGAACAGGGGGCAAATGGGTGTGATGATGATGACCTCTGCCTTCTCATGCACGATCGACCCGCCGGCGGAGAGCGAATAAGCGGTGGAGCCGGTCGGCGTGGCGACAATGATGCCATCACCATAGACCTCCTGTGTCTCCTCGTCAACGGTCACCGCGAGGTGGTCCATCTTGATCGGGGATGTTGAACGCACCACCACCTCGTTGAGCACAGTGCCGATCAGCCGGTCGTCGTATGTGACCGAGAGCTTTTTGCGTTCATCGACATAGTGATTGTCAAGAATTGAAGGAATCGTGTCGATCTCCTCGGGAGTGATCTCGCACAAGAACCCGTACGTTCCCATATTGACGGTAAGCAGCGGTGTCTCACCGTACTGGCTGCAGGCGCGAAGTATCGTCCCATCGCCGCCGATGACGACGATTGCATCGACATCGGTGATTGGCGGCTTGTTCAGGTATTCCTGCAAAGGGGCGTCAACATAGACATCATGGTCCTTAAGCAGCGAAGCCACCGATCGTGAGACCTCGACCGCCTCCGTCTTGTCGGTCCTCGACATAATGCCAATCTTCATTTGTATCACTTACTGGTTAAAAATACTTAATATTTTCTCGTGGATCTCGGGTGTGCTGCTTGCCACCAAGTTGATGTGATTGTCATCCATGCACAGAGGGGAGCCATCGAGGGCGCTGACGACGCCACCAGCGTTCTCTACGACGATCTTGCCAGCTGCAAAGTCCGTCGCGCGCATCTTGCCGCGCGCGTCGACGAGCGCCAAGAGGCTTCCATGGGCAACGTAGCACATCTCGAGGGCGACCGAACCCAGGCACCGCAACTTGCTGCTGAAAGTGCGCATCTCCTCGACATACCGTCCCCTACGCGTATAAAGCGACACCATCGTCGACCTGTGCATCCGTCTGAGCGGGCGGCCGTTGCGTAGCACACCGTAGTCGCTCATTCCCTCGAACCATTCGTCCCACGCGAGATTGCGCACGAGGCCGTACTCCTTCTCGCCATCGAGATAGGCAAGCGATGTACAGTAAAAAGGCAGTCCGGCCATTGCATTGTTTGACCCGTCAACGGGATCGAGTATGAGGGTGAAGTCATCGCCGTATGTGATGGTCCCCGCCTCCTCACTGATGAGCGTGCATGCAATGTCGTGGGTCGTGAGGTAATCGATGACCGCCTGTTCTGCAAGCTGATCGAAGTAGCGGGTTGTGCCGCCAAGCGAGCTCTCACCGACGACCTCATGGGCTCGGCCGGTACGGATGGCCTGAATGAGCGATTGATAGATGTTTTCTGATAACTGCCAACAAAGCGTTCGTTCGTTCATGATACCATCTCAATACAATAAAAGACAAAGCGAAACGCTGCAACCGCACTGTGTGACAACATGCGTCGCAGACGTGGTCTCGATCGATTCGACCTCTGCATCCCTGGATGCGACCATGGCGCGGGCGCGACGGATAGCCTCGCGCTCGGCCTCCGTTCCAGAACAGTGCCCCTTGAACTCGGCAACGCATCCCACTGTGGACGTGGTCGTGGCGCACGCTATGGCTGAGGATATCGTCGCTCCGGGCGTGTCGCTCTCGATACGTGACATTACACAGTACATGAACGATCCCTCCTGAATGTTGCGGACCTCTCTTAGTGGGGCCTGACGGCAATAACGGGGGAGGATCGATGAGACGCCAATGAAGTTGAAGTTGGCAACGCCACTCGCTCGAAGAGCCTCGTCGAAGGCGTTGAGGGGCGTGTCCGAATCGGCATCAGTTGAGAGCAACACATAGCTGTGAGGTGTCAACATACAACAAGATGCGGTCATGTGCTTTTAAAGTCTTTGTTGGGCATGGCCTTGCACTTAAAGGCAACTTTGAACATCCAAATCCTGTCGACTGAACATACAATTCTATACTTTTTTTCCCATTTTTATAGGCTATTCTTTGCCTATTTTCTTTATGTGTTCTCATCACAGTAACTGTCGTGTACGCATATCGAACGCGCCAGGAGTTCTTCGCAAGCGACCGCTCGTACGGGCGCGACCCGTCGCGATTGTTCTCCCGGCCGCGGCCGCCCCGCTACAAGGACTACGACGGCGAGATAGCGATCCGCTTCCCGCGCCCGCGCATGTCCCAGCGCAAGGGCGCGGTCGTGCTGCCGCGCACGGTGGGGCGCCATTAGCACTATCAGGGACGGTGCACCAGGAGAGGGCTGTTTGTCGCCGGGGACGGCAGCGTTGCCAACGCTGACGTGAACGCCACATATAAGAAAAGCATTCCCCGATGCGCTTGCGGAGGTGATAGAGGATGTGAGCGTGCATCCGGTGCGCATGCCGCTTGGCACTGCGTGCGAATGCACATGAAAAGATACGATTTTATGTGCATAGTCGTTGGGCATTTCTAGGGCAGTATGGGGGTGATAATACCAAGTTATAGAAAAGTTTATATGGCCGCTTTTAAAGTGAAGGTGATAATAGGTGATCATATGGGGACTACAAAACCAGAACGCGTTGGACAACTCAAGGTAGGAAGATACATCGTCATTGATGATGAACCATGCAAGATCATAGCATATTCCACATCCTCGCCAGGAAAACACGGATCGGCAAAGGCGAAGTTGGATGCCAAAGGACTTTTTGACCATCAAAAGCGGAGCCTCATCAAGCCCGTCGATGCGAAAGTGCCTGTTCCGATTATAGACAAGGCAAGCGCGATGGTGACCGCCATAATGGGCAACACCGTGCAGATCATGGACATGACATCGTATGAATATTACGAACTTCCCATC
>Ga0129302_1002983_pt1 | contig 11825 bp, 16 predicted proteins | sample BlaSprsedimmetaG_FD_94476 | JGI IMG/M metagenome (GOLD analysis project Ga0129302, IMG submission 94476) | Hot spring sediment bacterial and archeal communities from California, USA to study Microbial Dark Matter (Phase II) - Blank Spring... | ecosystem: Environmental > Aquatic > Thermal springs... | reverse complement strand
GAACTTTATAATTGCTAAGTTCTTTAGAATAAAATCCTGTATAATGAATATTCGATTTTCGATCCATTCTTTCTCCTCACGGCCCGAGGACCAAAAAGCACCCCCCCCAAGATGTATGTTCTCTTGAATGAGAGATGATAAACCTCAGATGCAGGCAACCAGACCTCATATCGCAATGAAAATGCTTTTCATCAAGCTACAGCCATAGTGTATTGCCAGAATAATGCCAAAGAGACACTGAGCCGTGAATGTCGATTAATCTCCTGAATAAACAAGGAAACCCGGCACAAATTATTATGCTGGGCCGGGTCGTGAAAAGGGATAAGGTTGGTCTAGCGACCCTAGGTCGGTTATACGTCCTTTGTTGGGGTCATGTGAAGGAGAAGGCTCAGGATGAATGAATATCTCCATGACATTGTTTTTCAAGGGATATGGAGCCCCCTTAAGAGAAATGTTTTTTTCTTTTTTCTGAAAAAGACAATAAATCATTTTTTTCTGGCTTTCTGTGCAGAATCAGTTATAAGCGCCATACATAAGACTCTTGGCACCACCTTCAAAGGTATCCATTACTGAGCAAAACCTTTGTGTGTCTGCTGGATGTTGATGAAAACAAACAAAGGGGAATCAGTATGGAACAATTCATGAATCTGGGGCTTTCCAAAACAATGGTCAAGACTCTGGCAAGGAAAGGTTTTGAAATACCTACTCCTATCCAGAACACGGTCATCCCTTTTCTTCTGAGTGGTGAGAGTGACCTGGTAGCTCAGGCGGAAACAGGCACCGGAAAGACTGCCGCATTCGGCATTCCTATTATTGAATCGCTCAATTCACAAGGAAAAGATGTTAAGGCGCTGATACTGGTGCCCACCAGAGAACTGGCAATTCAGGTTGCGGGCGAGATAGGGTCTCTTGTAGGGAGCAGGAATCTTCAAGTCCTTCCTGTTTACGGGGGGCAGGCATTCGGCCCCCAGTTTAAAGGCCTTAAGCAGGGGGCCGATATCGTAGTCGGGACTCCGGGACGTATTCTCGATCATCTCAGGCGCGGTTCCCTCTGCTTGGAGACCCTTTCTTTCATGGTGCTGGACGAGGCTGACCAGATGCTGGATATGGGATTTATCGAAGATATCAGGACCATCCTCTCTCATGCCCCGCAGGAACGAAGAACAATGCTGTTCTCTGCTACCATGCCCGCTGCAGTGATCACCATTGCCAGGCAGTATATGCGTGGATATAAGACAATTGCCATGAATACCAAACCTCATGCGGTTCAGCTTACCGAACAGATCTATTTCGAGGTGCGTGATCAGGATAAATTTGAGGCATTGTGCCGTGTCATTGATATGGAACCGGATTTCTTCGGACTTGTCTTCTGCCGTACCAGATTAGATACGGCCGAGTTAGCTTCACGGCTTCTCAAGAGAGGATATGCCGCCGATGGGATTCACGGCGATATAAGTCAGTTCGATCGCGAAAGAATCATGCGGGGTTTCAGGGAGAAGAAGATTACCATCCTTGTGGCGACGGATGTCGCAGCGCGTGGTATCGATATAAACAACCTCTCACATGTTATCAATTATGACATGCCTCAGGATGCCGATTCATATATACACCGCATAGGAAGGACCGGAAGAGCGGGAAACAAGGGGATTGCCATAAGCTTTGTCGTCTCGAAGGAGCGCCGATTCCTTGAAATTCTCAGGCGTACGGTCGGGGCTTCAATGCGCAGAGGTCATATCCCGGGTGTGAGTGAGGTTCTGGCAGCAAAGCGTGACAAGATCAGATTCAATATAGAGAAGGCTGTTGCAGATAATAAGGCAGGTCTCTATGCCGACCTTGCCGTTGAAATGCTTGAAAATGGGAACGCTTCCAGGCTCTTGGCTGCCTGTATGCGCATTGCCTTTGCAGACGAACTTGATACTTCTTCATATGGAGAAATCAGACAGATAAATCCGGTGGAAAACAAGTCGCGGACAAAGCTTTTCATGGCACGCGGTCGTAAACAAGGGATAACCCCTCAAAAGCTGGTAAAACTTATCCATGGACAGACCGGAGTAAGCGAACGTCTCATTAATGATATCAAGATATTCGATGATTTCAGTTATCTCAGTGTCCCGGCAGCCGAGGCTGTTATTATTCAGAAAAGATTTCAGAATAAAAAGGGACGGCCGATTGTGAGCAAGGCAAAATCCGAGAATGCGCAGACACTCCACAGAAAGACAGTGCAAGGAAACAACCGTAAAGCCCCGGTCAGGAACAAGTCGGATCAGGGCCGAAGAGCTGCAGGGTGATAACCCGGGACTGTAATCATGACCTTTTCAATCCGTCTTAGCGTGTGCTGGGCCGGACGCGAAGCTTGGGTTCGATTCCTTGCAGCTTGCCGAGGGATACTTCGATGAAAGCCGCAGCACTTGAAGTATGATGTTTTCTCAAGGGCGTGCACATTATTATGTCGCGACTCTTTGATAATGTCCCCCGTGCACATTCTTCTTGACAGGAATCGCATTGTGCTTTACGGCAAAAGAATCTGTGATAAGGAAGATATCCGACTTGAACATTAAACAATGGAACTCAATTCCTGATGTGCTCTGCAAGTACAATAATTCTGAGAGGATAATGCCTGTTTACAGAAATTCACATACAGAGTCTTTTGTTTTGCCAAACGAAAGATATCTGAAACAAGAGGTTAACAATGGCAACAGGAACAGTTAAGTGGTTTGACGAGAAAAAGGGATTTGGGTTCATTACAGCAGACAGCGGCGAGGATGTTTTTGTTCATCACTCATCAATCAACGAAATGGGGTTCAGGAAGCTTGAAGAGGGTCAGCGGGTAAGCTTTGATACTGTTCAGGGACAGAAAGGGCCTCAGGCTTCCAATGTGAGCAAGGTCTGAAGAATTTATACAGGCAGAGGCGGACCATCTGGCCCGCCTCTGACCCATTGTCGTATCCATCATTCCGGAGTAGATTCTTGCCTGACTGTAATCTTTTGACTCCCTTTTCATGCGTAAAATAGTGTATGACTCCTGTCATGTTCGTGGAGATTCAAGGACTGGGAAAGGTTGCTGTCGAACGAAGCAAACGTGACCGGCGTATGCGTATCACGGTAAGGCCTGGACTGGTTCATGTGGCTGTCCCCAGGGAAGTGACTCTGGAATCCTGCAGGGCCTTCATTATAGCCAATATCTTGTGGATTAAAACTCAAACCTCAAAGATCGAATGCAGAACCCGGATCCACAATGAGCTTATGATGGGATCGCCGCCTATTACAGACAGGGAAGGTGCGGCCTCGAAAATCATTTCACGATGCAGGGAGCTGGCCGGCGAAACAGGGCTAGGCTGCTCGCGTATCACTGTAAGAAATCAGAAGACCATATGGGGGAGCTGCAGCGCCTTGAATAACATCAGTCTGAACATCAATCTTGTCAGGCTGCCGCAAAGACTTATGGACTACGTTATACTCCACGAACTCGTACATACAAAGATCAGGGGGCATGGACGCCAATTCTGGGATGAGCTGGACAGATATATCCCCGATTCAGGAAGACTGCGCAGGGAATTGAAGAAATACCTGCTCAGGCTTTTTTAGCGACACCTGGATTAACACGCAGCCTTTTTCTTTGCAACGCTCATGGTATGTCGTTTCTGCGAAGAAAGCTCGGTCTTGCGCAGTCTGATCGATTTCGGGGTAACTTCGACCATCTCGTCTTCCCTGATAAACTGCAGGGCCTTCTCAAGTGTCATGGGTGTTATCGGGGTAAGCATAACGCTGTCGTCCTTGCCAGCGGCGCGCATATTGGTAAGCTTTTTCATCTTGCAGGCATTAACGTCGATATCGTTCTCGCGGCTGTGTTCGCCGATGATCATGCCCTCGTATACCTCTTTCCCCTGAGCAGTGAACAGTGTACCCCTGGGTTCAAGATTGAAGAGTGCATATGGTACGGCCACGCCACTTCTGTCGGCAACGATGGAACCGGTAAAACGGCTTGGGAAATCGCCCCGGAAATCCTCATATCCCAGAAGATAGGAACTCATGATGCCGGTTCCCTTGGTGTCTGTAAGAAACTCATCACGATAGCCGATAAGCCCCCTTGAAGGTACGCTGAATTCGGCCCTTACCCGTCCACTGCCGTGATTGACGAGATTGATCATTCTGCCCTTGCGGATAGAGAGTTTCTGGGTGACTGTGCCAAGATAGTCCTGCTCGCAGTCGATAAAGAGATGTTCTATGGGTTCGAGCACCTTGCCTTCGATGTAATTGTAGATAACCTCCGGCCTGCTTACGCACATCTCAAATCCTTCACGACGCATGGTCTCTATAAGTATTGCAAGCTGGAACTCGCCTCTGCCCTTGATGATAAAGCAGTCTTTTTCCGGGGGGATCTCCAGTTTGATGGCCATGTTGCGAAGTGTTTCCTTTTTCAGGCGCTCATGGATCCTTGTGGACTGAACATGGGTGCCCTCCCTGCCTGCAAGGGGAGAATTGTTCGCGGTAATGCGCATTGAAACCGTGGGTTCATCCACGGTTATCCGTTTAAGGGCCTTCGGAGAGTCCTGAGTGCAGATGGTATCTCCGATCATTACATTATCTATGCCTGAGAGAACAACAATATCACCACTTTGTGCACTGTCAACCTCATGGAAGGTAATCCCCTGATAGGTCTGCAGTTTCGTGATTCTTAAGGGGATATGCTCTCCTTGTGCATCGATACAGAGCAGGGATTCGTATGAGGTAACCTGCCCGTGGATGATCCTGCCTATGGCAAGCCTGCCGAGATAGTCACTGTAGTCAAGATCCGCCACAAGCATCTGGAAGGGTTCTGCTGGATCATACGCAGGTCCGGGTATCTCTGAAAGGATGGTGTCGAAGAGGATGTGCATGTCTTTGGTGTTCTGGTCGAGAGATTTCATGACGATACCATCTCGTCCTACAGCATACAGAAAGGGAAAGTCGATCTGTTCGTCTGTAGCGTTCAAATCTATGAAAAGATCGTAGATCTCGCTTAAGACCTGATCCGTCCGGGCATCCTTACGGTCTATCTTGTTTATCACGACAATAACTTTCAAGCCTGCTTCCAGGGTCTTTTTCAATACGAACCGTGTCTGCGGAAGAGGACCTTCAGAGGCGTCAACCAGGAGGATGGCTCCGTCAGCCATTGACAGCGCCCGTTCCACTTCACCGCCGAAGTCAGCATGGCCAGGGGTATCTATAATGTTGATCTTGACGCCCTTCCAGAGAACCGAGCAGTTCTTGGCAGCAATGGTTATGCCCCGTTCGCGTTCCAGTTCCATATTATCCATGACCCTGGTTTCGACTTCCTGACCTTCCCGGAACACCCCGCTTTGAGAGAACATGGCATCTACCAGAGTTGTCTTTCCATGGTCTACATGGGCGATTATAGCGATATTCCTGATGTTTTCATTCCTGTGAAGCCTGTTCATAGTATACCTTTCTCCCCGGTGCGTGCTTGTATGACGTACAGTGCACTGTGCCATATACCACTTGCGCATGCCATGGCAATATATTTCTGAGTTTGCAGTAGTTTTACACGAATAACCCTTTGTTCATGTTAAGAAGCTACAACCTGAGCATCACGATAAAGGAGCCCAATCATGCAATATACCGTGTTTGATACCCCTGTGGTAAAGACCATGCTTCGCTGGTTTTCTCTTGCATATCTGAAGGTTTTCGGATGGAAATACGAGGGCCTGGTTCCTGACTTGCCCAAATATGTTATGATTGCCGCCCCTCATACCTCTAACTGGGATTTTCCCATTACCATGTTTCTGGCCTTTGCCCTGAATATCAAGGTTTATTGGATGGGGAAGGCCTCTATTTTCGCTGGTCTGTTTGGGCCCGTAATGCGGTGGCTCGGAGGAATCTCGGTAGACAGGAGCAGATCGAACAATATGGTGGACCAGACCGTGGATGTTTTCAACAGCCATGAAACCCTGGTTATTATTGTGCCGCCGGAGGGCACACGTGACAAGGTGAGCTATTGGAAGACCGGGTTTTACCGGATCGCTCATGGCGCAAAGGTTCCCATTGTGCTGGGCTTTGTTGACTACCGCAGAAAAGCAGGGGGTATCGGACCAGTGATATTTCCAACCGGCAATATCGAGGACGACATGTATGCTATCCAGTCGTATTATTCAGGGATTACCGGCAAATACCCCGAAAAATCCTCCATGGCGGTCATTGCACCTGAAAAATGCCGCAAGACAGCCTGATCGTCACAATCAGACACCACCTGTTTTGCATCGATAAACTGATCCAGCGATGAGATCATGGGAAACATGATACGTACCAGTGATGAGCCTTCAGCCGCGCGGAGGATTGCCCTGATCTGAGTTTCGAAGACAACTCTGTTTTGAAGCGTAAACCGTATAGACCTGAGTCCCAGTTCCGGATTAGGCTCTTGTGCTTCATCCAGATATGACAGAACCTTTTCTCCTCCCACATCAAGGGTGCGGATAGTGACGGGCAGTCCCGGCATTTCATCGATAAGTCGTTTGTATACGATATACTGCTCTGTCTCAGACGGAAAGGTGCTGCGGATCAGAAAGGGAAATCTTCAGCGACCGTGACAGGATGGAGATATGAGAGGTGACCCCTCCTCCAACGAGTATGATTCCTTGAACATCATCTGCGACGAGTTTCAGGATATCCGGATGATATAGCTGGTTTGCGATTACAATGCTCTTCTGTGAGAAGTCGTCGTCCTTATAGCCGGGAAATGTAAGGTTTTTCAGGATACGCAGGACAAGGTCCTCAACATCATTCAGAGATGTACCATACAGCAATGTCCTGCAATACCTTCCCCCATTTTCACCCTGATCTTTCCAACCGCACCGGGGTTCAGCCCTGAGGTTGCAGACAGAACGAGTTCATCGGTTGATTCGTCATAGAGGTAAATAGAGCATACCTGGGCATCAAGATAGCGGGCCACCATTGAGGCTGCCTGAAGGAGAAAATTATCGATCGTATAACTGCCTGCCAGGAGGTTTGTAAGCTCTCCGATATCACACAGCATATTGAGATGGTTGTTGTGTGCCTTTATCATTGTCATGATGTTCTCCATGTTCTCAATAGGCCTTTTTCTTCTGTCAATCAATATCCGCTTGTGAGATAATTCCTAATTATTAATGAATCAGAGGTAAAATCATGAACATATTCGGTGAAATTATCCATGATAGACGCTCGGTGAGAGATTTCGAAGAAAGAGCGGTTCCTCTTTCAGTAATCAAAGAGATCATTGCCGATGCCTGCGAGGCACCCAGTGCGGGAAACCGTCAGCCGTGGGGATTTGTCGTAATTGTGGACAGGGATATGATGAAACGTCTTTCGGATGAAAGCAAGACAAGGTTGCTTGAAGACGAGTCGGTTATCAGGTCTCCCCTCTTGAGGATGTACAGAGGGATCTTGAAGGATGAACAACATAATGTATTTTATAATGCCCCGTGCCTTGTTTATATAACCGGTCCTAAAAGATTTCATTCAACATCTGCAGACTGTTCACTTGCTGCATCATACTTCATGATCTCCGCTGCACTCAGGGGTCTTGGGACCTGCTGGGTTGACCTTGGATCTTATATCAGGGACCCCGGCCTGCTCGAAGAGATAGGGGTGCCTGATAACCACAGGATTATCGCGCCTGTCATCATGGGATATCCTAAGAATATACCTGAACGGCCGCAAAGGAAAGAACCAAGGATCTTCAAGATCATTGGATAGATTGTACTCTCTGCGTCAAGATGCTGGATCAGAACTCTGACAATGGGATGAATAACCAGAAAATCAAATAGGTTAGACCCTTATTGCCCTATTGCGTATCCTTGAGAGGTTCCATATTTTACCCTTGACATGCAGCATGCCCATGCATTAGGGATTAGTGATATCTGGGATAAGAAGATATCGGATTTGAAGCTTGATTTATGAGGAACGTATTCGAGGGTGCTTTCATAGTTATCAATTCATAGATGATATATTCATTCTTCAGAAATACACAATCAGATCTGCTGTTTTGCCAAACAGAAGAGTCTGGAACATGAGGTAATTAAATGGCAGAAGGCACAGTAAAATGGTTTAACGAGAAAAAGGGGTTCGGTTTTATAACATCAGATAGCGGTGAGGATGTCTTTGTACATCACACATCAATCGTTCAGCAGGGTTTCAGAACGCTCGAAGAGGGTCAGAGGGTAACCTTTGATATAGTAAACGGGCCAAAGGGTCCACAGGCATCAAACGTAAGCAAAAGCTAAAACCATACAGGGGCGGACACGTTTCGTCCCTGATTTTACCTGAACAGTTCACATATCATTCACGTAAAAGCAGCTTATTGATCATGATTGTCCGGAACTCGTGTGTTTTAAGAGATAAGAACGTACCGGGAGAATACTATGGCAACTAAATCACAAAATACATTCAAGAAAAAGATGCGGGAAGAGGCAAAAAGACGGAAGAAAAAGGATAAAGAGGCCCGCAAACAAGATCGGAAAGAACTAAAGTCCAATGAAGAATCAATACCGAGCGTAGAAGATCCTGATATTGCAGGGATCGTTCCGGGACCTCAACCTCTTTCCGATGAGTGGGATCACTAAGTCCGAGAAATATGGCGGAAGGTCATTAGGTCATTATCATAGATCCCAGTATCTTTTCAGATCAAGTAGTTCCTGCTTGACAGTTAATAAGATCTTTCGGTATATATAACTTGTGTTATATGCTTGTTGCTTTGATGTGGAGGGTTCTATGCGATCCATACTGGAAAGTGTCTGTATTTGTGATGTGGAAGAAAGCCTCTGTATGGTTAATGTCCAGGACTCCCATGTGTCTTTCAGCCTTCATGAGCCGTACAATAAATACCGTCTTGTCGAGCAGGTTGTTACCCGTGCAGGTTCTCTCGATATTCCGGCCAGTCTCAATATTCCCGAACATATTTTCAAAAGACCGAGTGCAATGGGAATATTCCACGATCCCGCCTGATCCTTATCAGGCGGATAGTTAGGACGTTGCATTTCTTGTTAAGCAGTTGATCTCAGGGGTGGGATTGCAACCTTTATCTTATGCGATCCTGTCCAAAGTCATCCTGCTCTTGGTCGCTGTATCTCTGTGGAGCTGTCTGGCAAGGGGCCGGGCCGGAAAACGTGTAAACCGCGCAATGGCGAATCTTATACCATAGAAAAGAGTATTCCTATGTCTGCGGTATTGATGTCAACCACGGCAAATCTGGAGGCCTGTCTGGAAAAAGGGCAAAAAAATAGCCAGAAGAAAGATTAGATGGAAGGCATAGAATTTGGAAGGCTATGCCCCTTCTTCTGGCGAAAAGGAGGTCTCTCTCTTTTGAAGAGAGCTTGTAAGTATAATCGAACATTTGCTGTTCAGAGTAAATCAGCCATAACCTGAAAAGCTTGTAGTATAATTGTTACACACTGTGTGGTAGTTTGTCTTACTTGAAAAATGTTTTGAACAAACATATAAGAGACATAATGTGGTTTGGTTCTGATGATACGTGATCTGCTTACATCTCTCATGACTCATCCTCTTGCCTTGTAGAGAATGCAGGTGAAGCGCGGGGAGACAAATTGATCTTTGTATATCCCACAAGTCCGCTCAGGTTGTGCTTCATGATTGCATGCTCTAAAAAAGAGATAAAGACAATGAATAAGACCCTTGAATAATACTTCGTACTATGTACTGTAATGATGAATAGTCATCATTGCATGAACAGTATGAACACAGTACAATGAAGGAGCGAAAGGGTATAGATTATGGAAATAAGCCAGGAACTCATGGAGATCGTCGGGCTTCTTGAAGAACATGAAAAGGCGATCGGGCGATTTTATCTGGAGTTGTCCGGTCAACAGCCGGACCTGAAAGATTTCTGGAGGGAATTGTCAGATGAGGAGTTCGAGCATGCTGCAAAGATGAAGAGCCTGCAGCCAATGATTGAGAACTCAGAGATGTATTGGGGTGAGAAAAGGTTCAACAAGGCGGCTATAAATACTTCGATCTTATATGTTCAAAGGCAGGCGCAAAGGGCTTCGCAAGGTGATATGGCAGTAAAGGAGGCATTGTCGATCAGTCTGAGTATAGAAAAATCTCTGCTGGAAAATGATTTCCTGAGGGTTTTTCAGGGAGATTCCGTAAATGTCAGGCAGATTCTGGACTCATTGTCGTTGTCAACGAAACATCATCAGCAGCAAATAAAGAACAAATGGGAATCCTACAGGTCCGGGACCTATCAAAATGGGCACTGAAAGATAAAGGATATCAAAATGTCACAAAGGAGGATGCGGGAATGAAGTATATATCGGTGGTGGCAGCGGGAGCCATGTGTGTTTTTATTCTGACAGGGTGTGCAGAACTTAAAGAGTTGAGGATCGAAACCTCTGAGCAGAAGGGCATGATCTTGCAGCTCGAAAAGGATTATCAGATCTGTCTGAATGAGCTGAAACAGACAAAGGAGAAGGTAAGCCAGGCTGAAAGCGATCTCGAGATTATGGGGGTTGATCTCAGAAATAAGCAGATCGAGCTGGAGAAGAAGGATATAGCAGTGAGGAAACAGAGCGAGGCATTTGACCAGATGAGCGAGGCTATGAAGGAAGAACTCAAGGCCAAACAGGTAGCTCTCAAAGAACTGGAGGGGAAGCTTACCCTTACCATGATTGAGGCGATCCTGTTCGATTCCGGAAAGGCCGATGTGAAGGGGGCGGGAGTCGATGCACTCAAAAAGGTTGCCCAAGTACTCAAGAATATAAAAGATCAGGAGATCATTGTGGCCGGTTATACAGACAACGTGAAGATCGGAGGTATACTTGCCAGGACCTATCCGACAAACTGGGAACTCTCGGCTGCCAGAGCCATCTCCGTGGTGAAGATACTGGCGGCCGAAGGTGTCGATCCCCATATCCTTGCCGCAGCAGGCTACGGTGAATATCGCCCTGTTGCCAATAACGAGACACCCGAAGGCAGGGCAGAAAACCGGCGTATGGAGATAATCCTCATGCCGAAGCTCAAATAAGATCAGTTCCGGTTATAAGAAGGTCTGATTTATATTCTTGACCAAGATGTTTTCATGTATGGGTCCGGGGAACAGCCCCGGCCCTATATTCCCTTTGGGCTGTAATGGCGTCTGAGCCAGCGACTCAGTCCGTCCAGGCCCGGGAACAGTACACGCTCGGTGATGTTGGCCTGGTCGAGCTTGTCCCTGATCTCCCATTTGAGCTCCCTGGGGATAATAATTTTACGCCAGAGATGCGGATGAGATTCGAGCCAGGTATTCAGGACAAGATTGGGGTTGGATATAACCGAGAAAAAGGCGAACTGGTTGACGATACGGTCGTCTATGGAGGGGGGCTCGAAGAAGATAACGAAATCCCCCTGTCCGACGGTATCCAGTTCATGGAGTGATTCGATGGTCTCAGAAAGCATCTTGACGGTAAAGACATTCGCTCCTTCTTCCTCGAGTACGTTACGCAGCTGATCCGGCAGGAGTTTATGCGCTTTGAGGTAGTTTACCGCCCATATGACTCCGTCACAGTCAAAATGTTCCAGGTTGGCCGTGGCAAAGTGCATGGCGACAAATGGTGAATAGGTCCAGTCCATGAGGCGTGTAGGGAGACCATAGTGTTGTGCAACCGAGAGCCAGTGCCACACCGAATCCGTCTGAACCACATTGCGGTGGGCATACTTGCTGAAGTTGCGCAGAATGTGGTGTTCAAGTTCGCAGTAGTCTCCTCCAAGGCGCATGAGGGTGGTCTCGAGCCTGTAGCTTTCATCCGAAAGACCTCGGAAGGCATAACGGGATCTGAAGCGCATGATTTCTGTAT
>Ga0129302_1002982_pt1 | contig 11827 bp, 9 predicted proteins | sample BlaSprsedimmetaG_FD_94476 | JGI IMG/M metagenome (GOLD analysis project Ga0129302, IMG submission 94476) | Hot spring sediment bacterial and archeal communities from California, USA to study Microbial Dark Matter (Phase II) - Blank Spring... | ecosystem: Environmental > Aquatic > Thermal springs... | reverse complement strand
GGATACCTCCTTCGTGAAATGCTCATCGTGCCTGGATGTCTGGGGATCGCACTCTCGCTTGTTCTGGGGGTGACCTACGTACGCCATGTTGACAATGCCATCGATTCACCATGAAGCGGCTATCTAAAGGCTTATATACGGCCACGGCGAAACGTTCCAAGAATGGCACATAAGGGATTTATCGTCCATGCAACCACGACGGTCGAGGACGGCCATCCGTTCATAGTCCTCTACGGAAGGTTCACGAACGACGAAAGCTTCAAGGCCCTCGTGCCGTATGCGCCATACTTCTACATAAAGGAACGCGACGTGGAAAAGGCACGCCCACTTATCGATGGCACGATAACGGCGCACGATGCCCGCACCTTTGACGATGAGCCCGTTTTGAAGGTGACGGTCCAACTCCCATCATCCGTCCGCCGCCTTCGAACGGCGCTAGAGGAAAAGGGCATAGAGTGTTACGAGGCCGACATCAAGTTCGAGATGCGTTATCTCATCGAAATGGACATCAGAGGATTTGTCACGCTAAAGGGGCCATCTCACAGCGACGGCAGGGTCGACCATCTGTTCATATCGCCCACCGTCGAGGCGGCCGACCGCCAGGATCTCAAGCTACGTGTGCTCTCCATTGACATAGAGACGAGCGAGCAGGGACTCGACGACACGACGGCACCCATCTACTCCATCGGGCTCTACGGGGACGGCATCCAGGAAGTCCTCTTCAACGGTGCGTCGTGCGAGGGCGCCACAAACTGTGCTGACGAGAAGGCGCTCTTGCAGTCGTTCAGGCGGCGAGTCCTCGACAACGACCCCGACGCCATCGTGGGATGGAACATCGTGGACTTCGACATGCACTACCTTAAGGGACGATTCAAGGCGCATGGCATTCCATTTGACATCGGGAGAAGCGAGGCGACGCTCCATCTCAGGACCGAAAGCTCATTCATTCGGGCCTCCCGCGCACAGGTCGAGGGCAGGATGGTGCTGGACGGGATGCACCTGCTGCGCGACTACTTCTATCGATTCGATGACTACCGTCTCGATACCGCGGCACGGGAACTCATAGACGAGGAGAAGCTGCGATTCGATGGTGACATGACCGCGCTCTACGAGAGCGACCCTGCCATGCTGGCACGCTACAACCTCCATGATGCATATCTTGTCTACCGCATTCTGGAACACGAGCGCCTCATCGAGCTTACGATGATGCTTTCGACGCTCACTGGCATGCAGATGGATAGAGTAAAGGCATCAATAGCAACGCTCGACTCGCTCTACCTGCGTCGAGCGCGCTCGCTTTCACTCGTCTGTCCGTCGGTAAAAGGGGGTACGCGCATCGCAGTTGCGGGCGGCTACGTCGAGGAGCCCGATGTCGGCATCTACGACCACGTGCTGCTCTGTGACTTCCGGAGCCTGTATCCCTCGATCATCGCCACGTTCAACATCGATCCCCTCACCTTCAACAAGGGCGACATCTGCGCCCCGAACGGCGCCTGCTTTGGCACGGGAACGTCGGTCATCCCTGCTCTCGTTCTCGAGCTGCTCGAGACGCGACAGGCGGCAAAGTCCAGCGGCGAGTACACGAAGCAGTTTGCCATCAAGATCATCATGAACTCGATATTCGGCGTGCTTGGCAATCCCAACTGCCGATTCTACAACTCGGATATCGCAAACGCTGTCACCGCCTTTGGACGCCAGATCATCCAAACCACGGCAGATGTCGTCGAACGCATGGGATATCACGTCATCTACGGTGACACGGATTCCATCTTCGTCCTCTCTCGAGCCGATGATGCCAAGAGCGCACGCGAGATAGGACAAAGCATCGAACGCGAGATAAACGCCTTTTACAAGGACTACATATGGAAGAACTTTCATCGTGAAACGCATATCCACCTCGAATTCGAGACCCATTTTGAACGGTTCTACCTCCCGCGTCAGCGCCATGACGAAAAGGGGGCAAAGAAGCGCTATGCCGGCCTCGTCGACGGGAAGCTGCGCATCGTCGGCCTCGAGTATGTCCGGCGCGACTGGACCCAACTTGCCAAGGAGTTCCAGTACGAGCTGCTCATGAAGGTATTCTTCGATGAGGATTACCAGACGTTCATACGCGATTACGTGCGTGATCTCAAGGAGGGGCGCCATGATGAGAAGCTCATCTACCGCAAGCGTCTGAGAAAGGGCGTCGATGAGTATACGAAGACCACACCACCCCACGTCAAGGCGGCGCGCCAGCTCGGGCCACGCGTGCACGAGAACGGCATGCTCATCGAGTACCTCATGACAATGAAGGGCCCCCAGCCGGCGCAAATCGCCCATGGTATCGACTACGCGCACTATATCGAGAAGCAGATACGGCCGATAGCAACGTCCGTTCTTACCCTCCTTGGCCTGAAATTCGAGGACGTGCTGGCCGGTGGCACACAGAAGAAACTGACCGATTTTCTCTGATAGCTCTCGGATGATCCAGCCCCACAAAAGACCAGCGTCGTACACGGCAATATTTAAAAGCATATAAAAATAAGGAAGGTCAACAAGAGCTAAACGAGGCATCATCATGGAGAACGTTGAGAGCACGATACGAGAGATAAACATCGAGGACGAGATGAAAGAGTCCTATCTCAACTACGCAATGAGCGTCATCGTGAGCCGGGCACTCCCCGACGTACGAGATGGGCTCAAACCTGTACAACGCCGCATACTGTACTCAATGTACGAATCCGGCATCACATCATCAAAACCCCACAAGAAATCGGCACGCGTCGTTGGTGACGTGCTTGGCAAATATCATCCTCACGGCGACAGCGCAGTCTATGACACGATGGTCCGCATGGCACAGAATTTCTCCATGCGCTACCCGCTCATCGACGGGCAAGGCAACTTCGGTTCGGTCGACGGAGACTCTGCGGCCGCAATGCGCTACACCGAGGCACGCCTCTCGAAGATCGCCGAGGAGCTCGTGCACGACATAGACAAGAACACGGTCGACTTCGTCTTCAATTACGACAATACGTTGGAGGAACCGACCGTGCTCCCCTCGATGGCGCCCAACCTGCTTCTCAACGGCGCATCAGGTATCGCGGTGGGCATGGCGACCAAGATCCCGCCACACAACCTATGCGAGGTCGTGGACGGCATCACGGCACTCATCGACGACCCCGACCTGGAAGACAAGGAGCTCTTCTCGATCATCAAGGGGCCAGACTTCCCAACAGGTGGTATCATCTACGGGGGGTACGGCATCATTTCGGGTTACAAGACGGGAAGGGGCCCGATACGTGTTCGTTCGCGTGTGGACATCGAGGAGAAGGAGACGGAAAAGCGCATCATCGTGAACGAGATACCCTACGAGGTCAACAAGACAACACTGCTTGAGCAGATCGCCGAACTCGTCAAATCAAAACGCATTGATGGCATTCGCGACCTGCGCGACGAGTCCGACAGGAGCGGTCTTCGCATCGTTATCGACCTCAAGAAGGAGGCAAACGCTAACGTCATTCTCAATCAACTCTACAAGCATACCAACATGCAGACCACGTTCGCCACGAACATGCTCGCACTCGTCGACAACAAGCCCATTGTGCTCACGCTGCAAAAGCTCATACGCTACTATCTGCAGCACCGATTCACCGTCATACGAAACAGGACCCAGTACGACCTCGACAAGGCGTTGCAGCGTGCACACATCCTCGAAGGCCTCATCACGGCACTCGAACACCTCGACGACGTGATCGCCATCACCAAGAAGGCAAAGAATCCTGAGGAAGCACGCTCTGCACTCGTTGAATCGTTCGGATTGAGCGAGACCCAGGCGCAGGCCATACTCGACATGCGCCTTGCGCGCCTCACCAACATGGAACAGGAAAAGATCAGATCAGACCTTGCAGAGGTACTTACACAGATCGACGACTACCGGGACATCCTGGCCCACGACGAACGCGTCTATGTCATCATCAAGGGTGAGCTCGCATACCTGAAGGAGAAGTACGGCGACAAACGACGGACGGAGATCATATATGATGGTACCGACTTCGAGGACGAGGATCTCATCCCTGAGGAGGACGTCGTCATCACAGTATCACACGAAGGGTACATCAAACGCACACCCATCGACACCTACCGTATGCAGCGTCGCGGAGGCGTCGGAGTGATGGCATCGGGCACCAAGGAAGAGGACTTCATAGAACATATCTTCATAACGAACACGCACGATTACATCCTCTTTTTCACCAACAAGGGAAAGGTCTACTGGAAGAAGGCGTATCAGATACCAGCCGGCGGCAGAGCGTCGCGAGGCAAGGCTGCCATCAATCTCATCAACACCGACCCGGGAGAATACATATACGCCCTTATACCCATAAAGGACTTCACCGATTACCATTACCTCTTCTTCACGACAAAGAAGGGATATGTGAAAAAGACCCCGCTCTCCGCGTTCTCGCGCCCCCGTGCTGGCGGCATCATCGCACTCACGCTCGAGGACGGCGATGAGCTCATGAAGGTACGAAAGACCGATGGCAGCGACCTGATCATGCTCGGTACGAGGAAGGGCAACACGATCCTGTTTGACGAAAACGACGTCAGACCGATGGGACGTAGTGCGCGTGGCGTTCACGGCATACGGCTCAAGAAGAAAGACGAGGTCGTCGGCATGGACATCGCACATGAGGGCGACAAGGTCTTTTCCATCACAGAACATGGCTACGGCAAGCTGACCTCTGTCTCCGACTACCCCCTGCAGCGTCGTGGCGGAATGGGCGTCAAGAACATCAAGACAGGGGGCCGAAACGGCGATGCAATCGCCCTCAGGACAGTGAAAAGGGGCGACGAGCTCATGATCATCAGCGCCGACGGCACTATGATCCGTACGCATACGCAAAACATCTCAACCCTTGGCAGGAACACGAAAGGCGTGATAGTCATGCGGCTTCGTGAGGGGGATAAAGTCAGTGCTATCGCCCGCATTCCTGAAAAGATCGAAGAAGAATGAGCAATCGTGCAATGGCGATGGTTCAACAAGGTGGGCTCGGCGGGATTCGAACCCGCGATATCAAGGTCCGAAGCCTTGCGCCCTATCCACTAGACTACGAGCCCATCCTATAACATACTCCACCGTTTAAAAAAGTTATGGGATTATGAAGACACCGATCATGCGATCCCATTTGCCATCTATACGATATGTGGGATGTCTGAGGTGGACGTGGGGAATGCAAACATCGCTTCCTGCAGATCGCTCGCATGAAACCCTTTCTTGATGGCAAGTGTCATAACGTTGATCATGTCTCCTGCCTGCGGCGCCATGATGTGTGCGCCAAGCAGGCGGCCATTTGCCCTCTCTTCAATAACGCGGCTCCATGCATGGGCGTTCCCCACCAGGCGTGATGACAACCACGATGAGAGGTCATGCTCGCGTACGACAACATCCAGCCCCTGCTTTTTGGCCGATTCCTCGGTATGTCCGACCGATGCCACCTGTGGGATGCCAAACAGTATCGATGGCACGGCATCGTAATCGATGGTCGAACGATTCCCGTTGAGAATGTTGTCGGCAACGATCTGGCCTTCGCGAATGGCAACGGGCTGGAGCGGCGGGGAGACGCCTCCGACGGCGTCACCAGCGGCGTAGACGGCCTCGTTTGACACGCTCTGAAGATGGTTCGTCACGGCCACGCCCCGCGGGGAACGTTCGACATTGCCTGCTGCAAGGTCGAGGGAATCGAGCTGTGGCACGCGTCCGGCACCGTGGACCACGAGATCAGCTGCATACCTCCTTTGATCGCCTGACGTATGCACCGTATATTCATCGCCATCCCAATCGACACCGGTCACGGGCGCATTCACGACTACGTTGATGCCCGCATCCCTTGATGCCTCCACGAAGTGCTGCACGAGCACCGGGTCGAACTGTTTAAGGGGCTGCTCGCTTCTGTGGAGGATCACTACGTCAGCGCCCGCGCGTGCGGCAACATGCGCGAACTCAAACGAAATGTATCCGCCGCCCACGAAGACGATGCGAGGGGGAAGCTCATCAAGCTCCAGGAAGTCCTCGTTCGTGACGAGATGATCGGCACCAGGAAACGAGAGCGGTCGAGGCATCGCCCCGCTCGCTATAACGAAGTGTGTTGAAGAAAGCGACGTGTATCCTACCTTCATCGTCGAGGAAGAGGTGAAGCGCACCGTGCCCTGAAACGAACGTATGCCCAGTTGCTTGTACTCCTCGAGCCGAGCCTCCGTGACAGTGTCGGTGAACTCTCGCTTGAACGCGACAAGACCCGGCCAATCGACAGGTGCTGGAGACGCAAAGACGCCTTTTTCAGAAAGTGAACGGTGATGTTCACCGATCGTCGATGCTCCCACAAGCACTTTCTTCGGGGTGCATCCACGCAGTGCACACGTCCCCCCGAACGGGTCATGGTCGACGACCGCCACTGAAAGGCCCTCATCGTTGCATGTATTGGCAACAGTATTTCCTGCACTGCCAGAACCGATTACCACGACATCGAAATGATCCATCATGACACCATATGCTAATAGAGAGCTAGATATTTAAAAGATTGCAAGCTATGCATTGTGATGGCCAGGGAAAACGATGAATGGGTACGTTCATTTCAGCGCATCATCTATGCTTATTACAACGAGCACAAACGGCCATTTCGGTGGCGCGAGACGCACGATCCGTACGCCATACTCGTCTCCGAGGTCATGCTGCAACAAACGCAAACATCGCGTGTTCGGGACAAGTACGATGCGTTCCTAACGGCTTTTCCGACGTTTGAATCGCTTGCGCAGGCGCCCACAGCCGATGTGCTCGAACTCTGGCAGGGACTCGGCTACAACAAGCGAGCGCTTTCGCTCAAACGGACGGCGGAGATCATCATGGAACGGCACGGTGGCAAGCTTCCCTCAGACGAATCCGCGTTGCGTGCGCTTCCGGGAATCGGAGCATATACTGCCGCCGCCCTACGCGTGTTCGTGTTCAATGCTCCTGCACCTGTCATCGACACGAACGTCCGTGCCGTCTATATACATTTCTTCTCTGACGGCTCGACGAAGGTGCGAGACACGGACCTGCTGCCCCTGATACGCGACACGTTCGACACGGACCATACTCGGGAATGGGTCTATGCACTCATGGACTATGGTGCATATCTCAAAAGGAACATGAAAAATCCTGCGCGCAACAGCACGGCTTACAAGAAACAATCTCGGTTCGAGGGATCGAACAGGCAGGTGCGTGGCATGATAGTGCGCTTCCTCCTCGATGGAAAGCACTCGGCACGAGAAGTCGCCAAAGGGATCGATATCGACGAGACGATGGTCAAAAAGGCCCTTGAGACGCTTGTCAAAGACGGCATCATAACATGCCGAGATGACACCTACGCCATCGTTTCATAACGATGCTCCTACCGTTCGTGGAGCATGCGGGCCATCGTCACAAGCTCCTCGACCTCCTCTGGCGATGAGTATCCATTCCCACGCCACCTGATGAACCCGCTCTTGTCAAGGAGGAACGCATAGCAGATGCCACGATCCTCAAGCGCGAGAAGGGAGCTATACACCTCGAAGTTCCCATAATAGGTAACTACGTTGTGATGCCTCTTTTCAGGAACGCCGGCACGCATGCCATCATCGATAAATCGTGAGAACATGCGCCCCCACAATCCCGTGATCATGGGAACCTCGAAGTAGGTATATCGCCCCGCTCCACACAGATGGCGTTCGAATGGGCCGATCCATGAATCCACCATGCTTTGTGCCTGGCGCTCGAACGCGAGTACGATGAGCGCCACCATGCCCTGGGCGTCATCGGGAAGCGTTACGTCGCGCTGATCGAGCGCATGCCCCCGTATCTGGGGAAACCGTTCTCCGACCACATCTTCTGTCTCAGGCATAGTACTTATGTGCACTACGACCATAAAGATATTTGTCCACAAAACGCATCAGCTGTGCGTGCGGGGCGTGATCACGCGTTCGAGCAGGGTAAACGACACATCGATGAATATGGCGATACCTATCGTGGGAAGGGATCCGGCGATGATCTTGTCGGTATTGAGATTCGAGAGGCCCGAGAATATGACAGAACCCAACCCCCCGCTCCCGAGATGGCGGTGAGTATGGCGATGCTGTTGGCCAGGATGGCAGCGAACTTCATGCCGGCGAACATGGCAGGATATGAGTGTGGAAGGCGTATGTATCGTATGATCTGCCATTCGGTGAGGCCGAGGCCACGGGCCGAGGAGACGACCGACGCATCGATGTCCTTGAGGCCGATGTAGGTGTTCTTGATAATCGGAAGGAGCGCGCGGACGACGATGGCTATGACCGCAGGGGTGAACCCGATGCCAAGAAGCGGTACGACGATGGCCACGACGGCAAAGCTTGGGATCGCCTGGAGCAGGTTTACCAGCGTCAAGACCGCATTCGAGAGCCGCTTGCTGAAAAGCGAGAGTATGGCAAGCGGTATGGCCGTCACCACGCTGACAAACAGTGCACCGTAGGTGAGGGTGAGATGCTGTATCGTCGCATTGGTAAGCGTATCAACGGGTACCATCGCGGTTCACCTCCAGACGATGCTCGATCATCCCGGCGACCGAATCAAGGACGAGTGCGAGCAAGCCGACCCATAGTCCCGTGACGATGATAATGTCCTTGTCATAGAGTTGAATGCCCGTCTGTAGAGGGGCACCGAGACCGCCTGCCGCGATGAGGCCGCCAAGTGTTACGACCCCCATGGTGAAGACGAGGGCGATACGTATGCCTCCTGCGATGAGCGGAAGCGCAAGGGGAAAACGTACTTTGCGTAATATCTCGGAATCGGAAAGACCGAGTGCCTCGGCAACGAAGATATGCTCCTTGTCCACGCTCGTAAGGCCCGTGTAGGTGTTTCGTGCGATAGGGAGGATGGAGTAGATGATGGATGTGACGATCGTTGGTTTCATACCAAGCCCTAGAAGGGGGAGCAGCAGCACGAGGAGCGCAAGCGTGGGTATCGTCTCTGCTATGTTGAGAACGTTGAAGAGCACGGTCGCGACACGGAATCGGCGATAGACGATGACACCCACCATGACACCAACGATGCTCGCGACGATGAGGGCTATGGCGAACATGGTGAGGTGCTCGACCGTACGCTGCGTAAGCTGCTGCAACTCCCATACGTCCATGACTCGATCGATGAGGTTCATGGTAACACGCTCATACAAGTCGCAGCAACGTTTCGTTCATGCTGATCATGCCTGTTGGTTGCCCGTCGCGAGACGTGACGACGGCCATTGAAATGCCATGCGCCTTCATCTCGGATAGGGCCGCGGAAAGAGAATCGTTGGCATCGAAGATGAGTGGTTCGAATGCGTGGTCGCGCAGGCGGCCTTGGGCGTCACGGTAGAGGGAAAGCGCATTGACCAGTCCGATGATCTCCCCACCCTCCATAGCAAGGGCGACCTCGATGTCATTTTCATGCATTGAGGACAGGGCGTCCTTGCCGTCCATGCGCCCATCGAGCAGATAATCGTCATCAAGGGCATACGCCACATCACCGACACACATCGTATCGACATGCTTGTACTTCTTGTTCGCATCGACGATATCGGCGACAAACGCACTTTCGGGATGAAAGATCAGCTCGTCTGCGGTGCCGACCTGGTCAAGCGAGGCATCGCGCATGATGGCGATCCTGTCGCCCAGCTTGAACGACTCCTCGATGTCGTGCGTGACGAAGAGGATGGTCTTGCCGAGCTCCCCCTTGACCCTGGCGAACTCGTCTTGCAGCTGCATACGCAAGATCGGGTCGAGCGCGCCGAATGGTTCGTCCATGAGCAGTATGGGGGGGTCCATGGCGAGGGCGCGAGCGAGGCCAACGCGCTGCTGCTGTCCGCCGCTTAGTTCCTGAGGATAACGCTTGGAGAACACCTCGGGCGGTAGGGCGACAAGTGAGAGCAGTTCGTCGACTCGAGCATTGATATCGTCACGGGGCCATCCCTCGAGGCGTGGTATGAGGCCGATGTTCTCGCGAACGGACATATGGGGGAACAATCCGATCTGCTGTATGACATATCCCATGTTGCGACGTAGCGTGACGGGGTCATGGCCACGTATATCCTGTCCGTCGATAGATATGCTGCCCTCGTCAGGTTCGATGAGGCGATTCACCATACGAAGCGGGGTGGTCTTACCCGAACCACTGGGACCGATGAGGACGAGCAGTTCGCCGCCGATGACATCAAGGCTCACGTCACGTACTGCATAGATCGATCCGTACTTTTTTGTCACATGGGATATGGTGATCCCCTGGATCTTGTCAAAGAGGCGTCGCGAGGTCACGGGAACGATCCCCAAAGGCAGGAGGGATTACTCCGTGAGGAGTCCCTGGTCGACAAGGAAGTCGTATGCAATGTCGCGCGGCTCGCGCTTTTCAACATCGTATTCGTAGTTGAGCGCCCGCATCGTGGCCGTATCGATGAGGTCGTTGAGCATGGCAAGCGATTCCATGAGCTCATCGTTGTCGGCGAGCTCTGCACGGGTGATGAGTATGGCATCATACGGCGGGAACGCGGCCTTGTCGTCCTCGAGCAGCACAAGGTCGTACATGTCCACACGTGCGTCTGTCGTATAGGCACTTATGGCGTCCACCTCGTTGTTCTTGATGGCCTCGTACATGAGCGTTGGTTGCATCTGTTTCACGCTGCCAAACGTGAAACCGTAGACCTTTTCGACCTGCGGGAGACCGTCCTGTCGTGAAGCGAACTCGGGGTCGGTGCCTATACTAAATGAGGCACCATGTAGTCCAAGCTCGGTAAGCGTTTCCACGCCATATGTAACAGCCCAATCCTCGTAGACGGCAATGGCGTAGTCGTCACGGAATCCGGGCCGCGCGGCGATCGATATGGAGTCCTCCTCCATAAGCTTCTCCTCGACAGCAGCGTATATGGTCGACACATCCCAGGTATCGGGTGCGGGAAGCTTGAAAATGACATTATATACCGTGCCGGTATATTCAAGGTACATGTCGATCTGACCTTTCTTGAGCGCCTCGTAGTTGACGAGCGTGCCGCCGAGACCCTCACGGACCTCTGTGTTGTATCCATGCTCCTCAAGGAGGAGTGCGGCCATATGGGCGACGATATATTGCTCGTTGAAGAGCTTTGAGCCGATCACGATCGTCTCATCGCCGTCTGAGGAACCAATGCATCCGCTTGCACAGACGACCATGAACGCTAGTCCGACCAGTACAATCTTTCGCAACATCAAAAAAACACCATATCCCTTAGAGAACGTCATAATTTATAATTTGCCCAAAATTTGCGCTTGAACAACTTTTGTGAAAAGACCAATATCTTTAGCAGAACAATCCCTGCAATCGAGAGAAAACAAAAAACAGTTAAGGATGGAAAACGATACTGGCATATCACTACGAGGCGATGAAATGAACGAACCCACCGTGGAATTGATCGGGCCTTCATGGCTCGAAAATAGATTGGATAAGGATATTCGTATCCTTGATGCTCAACCGAACATACATGACTATATCCAGGAACACGTTCCCGGAGCAGTCTACTTTAACGAAGGATTGCTCAGGGTGCCCTATTTGGGCAGACCGGGCGCTTACGTTGACGACGAGGTCGTGACACGCAACTTTGAGAGGGTCGGCATCACACCTTCCACCCCTGTGGCCGTCTATACTGCCAAGGGCGTGTTCAGCAAGATGGGAGAAGGGCTCGCACAGACGATGATGGCGTACTCTCTGGCACGATTCGGTGTCGAGAACGTCTATGTGCTCAACGGCGGGCTTGATCGATGGAAGGAAGAGGAAAGGGAGCTCACGCAGGTGTTC
>Ga0129302_1002976_pt1 | contig 11835 bp, 12 predicted proteins | sample BlaSprsedimmetaG_FD_94476 | JGI IMG/M metagenome (GOLD analysis project Ga0129302, IMG submission 94476) | Hot spring sediment bacterial and archeal communities from California, USA to study Microbial Dark Matter (Phase II) - Blank Spring... | ecosystem: Environmental > Aquatic > Thermal springs... | reverse complement strand
CGCATTCAAATTCAAAATGAGCTGCGAATGACGGGCTTGGCTGCTTCAGATAACGTGCAGAATATCAAAGATCAGTTCCCTTGCGGGTCATATGCAAAAACGTAACCGGAAATTACTGAGTTACGGTAGATTACAGGGGAAAATTTCTGTATGACGTTAAGCAAACTATTTAAAGCATCTATTGTCCAGTAAACAGCGAAAAAGATATCAGCCTGTCGTTCGGAACGTCTTTTTATCCCTGCGGATCAGAATCCGTACTGAACGTGACGAAGGATACGTGAAGGCGCGGCACATGAGATCTCAGGCCATGATGCTTCTTCGCTTGTGCAGTGAACAGGGTCGGGAGAAAATGCGCAGGCGCTTGTTTTTTTCGACCTGATACATGTTGATCAGTCATATGATCCGAATGCAGGCATGTGATGAGAAGCAATTTTTTGTTTCATTTTATGAAGAGGTATTTAACTTGATGTTTATGCTGTCATAATCGTTAGTTGTACTGTCGTGAATAGAGTATGGATCCGTCAGTCTGCTGGAAAAAGTACCCGAAGGATCATGAAGAGTGGATCATTACTCGTGACGATGGCAACGTTTTTCTAAGGCCCGTGAAGCCGTCCGATGGTCCTCTCATTGAGACGCTTTTTTCCAAGCTTTCACCTCCTTCCATATATTTCAGGTTTCTGACCAACCTGGATCGACTGAGACCGGAGATACTCTATCACCTGGTTCACCTTGATTACGAATGTGAGTATGCTCTTGCGGCGACTGTGGAAGAAGGGAACAGGGAGATAATTGTCGGCGTCTGTCGTTATGTTTGCACCTTCGATCCCCAGAGGGCTGAGCTAGCAATTGTAATACGGGACGATTGGCAGGGCAAGGGCATCGGCAGGGCTATGGTCGAACGGGTTTTTAACGTGGCAAAAGGAAACGGGATAAGGAAGATTGAATTACACATTGATCCTCAAAATGAATCATCAATAAATCTGTTTACCAGCATGGGATACGACTATCGGCACATCCAAACCATCATGTGGGAGCATTACGATATTGTTGAGGTTGATCTTGAGACAAGGGTATGACACGATGTCAATTACGCAACGCACAGGAAACGGGCGACATTGCCGATCTTTATGATGAGCGTATGTGATGTGGCGGTATCACGACCGACAACGGTGAAATCAAGGATTTTTGTATGACAAGAAAATTATCATATGATGAGCTGCTTCGAAAACTGAGGAAACTGGAGCGGGAATCGACAGATCATAAGAAAACAAAGGAAGCCCTTCTTGAGAGCAATAACCGCTATGAGGGGCTTCGTCAGGCTTCGTTCGAAGGCATCGGAATACATGAAAACGGTATTATTCTTGAAGTAAATCAGGAACTGGCAAAGATGACGGGATACAAGGCCCCGGATCTCATTGGAATGAATGTAACCGACATCATTGCCGCGGAGTGGCATGATCTTGTCCGGCGAAACATACGTTCCGGTTATGAAAAATCGTATGAAATTCACGGAGTCAGGAAGGATGGTGCAACGTATCCCGTCGAAATCCGGGGAAAAAATGTCCTTTTGAAAAACCGAAAAGTGCGGGTCATGACGTTTCGCGACATTACGGAGCGTAAACAGGCACAGGAATTATACAAAACCCTCGCGGAAAAATCGCAGGCTGGCGTTTACATAATCCAGGACGGAGTTTTTAAATTTCTCAATGAGAGAGCCGCCGGGTTTGCGGGGTATCGGCCTGAGGAACTAATCGGAAAGGCAGAGCGAAACATCATTCATCCCGAAGATTGGAAGCTCGTTGTGGAAAACGCCGTCAATATGTTCAAGGGCAGGGAATCATCTCCCCTGGAATTCAGGATTATTACACGGGACGGTCGTGTCAAGTGGATTATGGAGTCTATTACGGCCATCCCATTTGATGGAAAGCAGGCGATACTCGGCAATGTCATGGACATAACGAACCTCAAGGAGGCGAGCGATAAGCTCGAAGAGATGGAAGCTCTCGAAGCGTCGATTCTGGATGCCATACCTCATGCGGTGCTGGGTGTGGTTGATCGCCACGTGGTTTTCGCGAACAATGCAACGGAATCGGTGCTGGGGTGGAACCCGGAAGAGCTGATCGGACAGAGTACGCGTGTGCTTTATGAAAAAATGGAAGATTATGATGCAATAGGGAGGATCTTCTATGGAACGGAAGAAAAAACATTTTTCATGGAGCACATACGGTGTCGAAAAAAGAGCGGAGAGATTATTATCTGCAGGGTGAATGCTTCTCGAATCGGAGAAAGCAGGAAAGAAAAAAGAATTGTTGCGATTTACGAAGATATTACGGAAAAGGTGAAGATGGATGAAGCGCTCCATGAAGAACGAGACAGGGCGCAACAGTATCTCAATATCGCCGGAGCAATCATCCTTGCAATAGATCAGAACGGAACGGTGATGCTTATCAACCAGCGGGGCGCCGATATTCTTCAATACGGACATGACGAAATCATCGGTCGGAACTGGTTCGATAATTTTGTCCCGAAAAGAATGAAAAGTCATATCAAATCCATTTTCTTTCGCCTCATAGCGGGAGATGTGACGCCTGTCGAATATGTTGAAAATCCTATTCTGACCAAGGAGGGAAAAGAAAGAATTGTTTCATGGCAAAACAGAGTCATCCGTGATGATCATGGCAACATCGTCGGTATTCTCAGTTCCGGTGAAGACATCACGGAAAGAAAACGGGCAGAAGAAAAACTGCTCGAATACTCGGAGAAGCTTCGTCTCATGTCTTTGGAACTGTCTCTTACGGAGCAGCGGGAACGGCAGCGTATTGCAACGGAACTCCATGATCGGATCGGCCAGTCCATGGCGGTATCAAAGATCAAGTTGGAGGAGTTGAAGCGGGATCTGTGGGAGACGCAATTTAAAAAATCCACCGACGAAATTATCGAAATAATGGATCAGCTCATTTATGACACGCGATCGTTAACCTTCGAACTGAGCCCTCCCGTTCTCTTCATTCTGGGTCTTGGATCCGCGCTGGAATGGCTTGCCGAGCAATTCCAGGAAAAACATGGCCTGAGGGTAACATTTCAACGGGAAGGGACGGGGTGGAAACTGGACAAGGATATTGCCTTCGTTCTTTTTCGCAGCACCCAGGAACTGTTGATGAATATCGTCAAACATTCACAGGCCGATTCCGTATTAATATCCATGAAAAAAAGTGGTGGGAAAGTACAGATTAATGTTAAAGATAACGGGGTCGGTTTTGATCCGAAGAAAATTGAAATGCCGGCGGATCTGAAGGGGGGATTCGGGATTTTCAGTATACGGGAACGGCTGAATTACCTGGGAGGCCAGTTCCGTGTTGAGACGAAGCCGGGTCGCGGATCAAATATCACCATGGTTGTGCCCTTGAATATTCGAAAGCGAAGGAGGAAGAGGACATTACTATGAGCATAAGAATCATCATAGCCGATGATCACAAAATCGTCAGAGACGGTCTTCGAACCCTGATCGAGAAAGAGTCCGATATGGAAGTCGTGGCCGAAGCGGAAGACGGCCGGTCAACGGTCAAGCTTGCCAAGGAAATGGTTCCTGATCTTGTCATTATGGATATTACCATGCCGGACATGAACGGGATCGATGCGACCCGGGAGATAATCCACAATGTCTCCGGTGTCAAGGTGGTAGCCCTGTCCATGCATTCCGATCGACAGTTTGTGACGGGAATGCTTGAAGCAGGGGCGTCGGGATATCTGCTCAAGGACTGTGCCTTTGAAGAGCTTGCCCGTGCCGTCAGGGCGGTCATGTCGAATCAGACATATCTGAGTCCCAGAATCGCTAATATTGTTGTCGACCGATATGTTAAAAAATCATTTACCACAGATACGTCGGCCTTTTCCATCCTCACGCAGCGAGAGCGGGAAGTATTGCAGTTGCTGTCGGAAGGCATGAGTACGAAAGAAACGGCTTTTCACCTGAATGTGAGCGTTAAGACGATAGAGACGCACCGCCGCAATATTATGGACAAACTCGACATCCATACTATTACGGATCTTGTCAAGTACGCCATCCGTGAGGGTTTGACGACGCTGGAAACCTGATCGGCTCCGGCGGCGCCGCCCGTCTTTTTCATTCCTTTATGCCTCATCCATTTCCTGAGAATGACCTGAGGTATTTAGAATGTCAAAATCAGACACATCCCGATAGTCAAACCGTCATGGTTGTTTTAGTGGTGAACAACATTCCGTGGCCCAGACGAAACTGCATTTGAGCAACAACCGTATGACATTTGACTGTTCCATTGCCGGGGAATGTATCATGAGACATATGAAGGGTTGAAATCAGGCGGAAAGACGCGCCTGCATGAATATTTTTTTCATCATGAGAAAGAGCACCACGTATGGGCATCAAAATAATTCTGGCAGATGATCATAAGATTGTCCGGGACGGCCTCCGCACGTTGATTCAACGTGAACCCGACATGGATTTTATCGCCGAGGCGGAGGACGGGAAATCGGTGGTCGAACTTGTTCAGCAGTTGTTGCCCGATCTGGTGATAATGGATATCGTCATGCCGAACATGAACGGTGTTGACGCTACCCGTGAAATCATCAGGAAGCACCCGGCCGTCAAAGTGATAGCCCTGTCAATGCATTCGGATAAACGTTTCGTTACCGGCATGTTGGAAGCGGGGGCCTCAGGGTATCTGCTGAAGGATTGCGCCTTTGATGAACTGGCAACGGCAGTCCGTGCCGTCATGTCGAACCGGACGTATCTGAGTCCGAGAATCACGGATCGTGTCATTAATCGTCACGATGGGCTCAACAAGAATTCTTCCTCATCAACGGTGCTGACAGTACGTGAAGGAGAAATCCTGAGATTTCTGGCGGACGGCATCCCGTCAAAAGACATTGCTGCAAACCTTCATATCAGTGTTAAAACGGTACAGGCGCACCGCCAGAATATCATGCGGAAGCTTAATGTCACCAGTGGGATTGATCTTGTCAAATATGCTGTTCGTGAGGGCTTGACGACGATAAAGTCCTGATTCATCCTTTCGTGTATGTGAATTCTTTACCGTCCTCATTGAGAATACCGACGGGAAGCCCCTTCAACATCGCAAAATTTTGTACATGATGCTGTTACACTTGCATTTTTTTGTGCTTTGTGAAACACACGGAATATCATTTTCAGCTTGAACATCAGAATCTAATTACATAAAATAAAGATGAAAATATTCACAAAAGGAGGATCTATGCCCACATACGATTTTCAGTGTCAGTCCAAGAAGTGCGGGAAGAAGTTTACGGTTTTTCTCAGTCTCAGCGATTACGAAAAGGGAAAAGTTGCATGCCCGAAATGTAAAAGCAAACGGGTCAAACAGCTCCCGGCACTATTTATCGCCAATACAAGTCGAAAAAGTTAAATCGTACTTGCTGTCATTTTAGACAGGGACAACACGTGGTTCAATGATACGGGTGGACATTCCAAACAAGGAATGCGTCGGATGCGGCTACTGCTGTATACAGCATATCTGTGCGTGCGGCAGGGCCGCTTATCCTGATGAAGCAGCACGGGGTGAAATGTGTCCCTCTCTTCACTGGAACGGCAGCAGATATGTATGCACTTTAATGATGCGCCCGGGAGGGGAGGGGGAATTCTATAAATGGCAGATGAACGCGGGCCTGGGGTGCCGCAATTTCCTGAATCCTTGGAGAAATGATGTCAGGAAGAGGCAGGGTAAAAACGGATAACAGATGGCCGTATTGTTATATGATAAGGATTCGAGGATTCAAGAAGCCGAGGGAACACGCGGTGAAGCAGTGACCTGGTGTTTCTCGCCTGAATCGCGGGGCCCAAAACGTTTACCGTGACGATAACTTCGGAGTGAATCAACATTTCTGCATTACGGTCCGTGGCAATGTCCAATTTACTCGCGTCGGGACAAGCATGAGTCACCTTGCCCCCCGGCCCTGAATGAACCGGCTTCAGCCGGTCACGGATGGCATTTCATATCATGATCGTATCGACCTGCCGACCTTACTTTGCACCGTTCCCCGGTTTTTTTACGAAGATTATTCAATCGGACCTTGCTGTTCTTCTTGACACGGTGCAATTTCCTCGGGGAACGACGTGGTTGACAAGAAACCGATGGAAAAGTCATCAGGGAATGCTGTGGCTGACCGTCCCGGTATCGAAAAAAGGCCTGGGACTGCAGAGAATCAGTGATGTGAAGATCTGCTGCGACGGACAGTGGTGTCGGAAACATCTGGAGAGCTTAAAAACGGCATATCGTCATGCCCCCTATTTCGATGATCATGAGGCCTTTTGTGAAGAGATGTTTTCTCGTCAATTTGAAAAGCTCATCGATCTGAATCGTTGCGTAATTACGTACCTCTTGAAACAACTGAACATCAAGACAAAAGTGTTGTTATTGTCGGATCTGGGTATATCGGCAAAAGAACCCCGACTCACCATGGAGATCTGCCGGCGCGTCGACGGTACCGCGTTCCTTGTGGGGAGCAGCGCCGGAAAGTATTTTGAGAGAGATGCTTTTGAGAAAAATGGGATCGAATTGATGTTCTTTAAACCACGGATCCCGGTATATCCTCAGTTATGGGGTCCTTTTATCCCCAATCTCTCCGTCTTTGATCTTATCTTCAATTGCGGTCCGAAGGGGGCGGAAATGGTAACAGGGGGTAAGGTGGATGGGAGTTATAAGTGAAAAGTGATAAGTGGCGAGTGAAAAAGAAAAGAAGGGGTAGGGCTTAGGGTGTTGGTGGTGGAAAAGTGATCGGGATGTGAGGAGCGAGGAACAAGTTTAATCAATGCCGGCTTAAAAGCTTATGATCTCACCTGCTTAAAATGCACAGTTCCCGTGCAAGATCTTTCGCTTTTTTCTGCAATGCCGTTCCGAGAAAACCCCTTTGTGCACTCCGATCCAGCATGTCTTCGTCAATTATTTCCATAGTTCCGTCGGGCCATCGGACAACGTCGATGTCAAGATCAACATACCTGATCTTATCGGGGTAGCATTCGATGGGCGTGTTGATATTGTAATAGGTTCCGATTACTTCGCCGTCATGCCTGAAATATATGTGATGGTATGAAAACGCTCCTTCCCGCAACGCCGTCATGGCATAATCTCCCTTCTGTTTGGGTGTTTTGAGGCCGTCATACCTACTTCTTCCTTTGAACTGAGATCTCTTGAGAAGAAGCGTCCGTTCAACCGGATTACATTCGATGATCTCCCCTTCGGACAGAAAAATGACCTGTCCGTTCATTTTGACGTGTTCGATGCCGAGAAGTTTTCCCTCTTCATAGGTGTTCCAGATCAGACGGTTGGAAAGGTCATCGCTTATTTCATCCTGTTTTTCCGGATAATCGTTACGTTGTCTCGATTCCGTCATATCGACTTCGTGAGAGTCGATGATTCGAAGACGGTGATGATGATTTACCGTGGGGACAACGGCATGCCTCAGTTCATCGAGGCCCTTTTTTGCGAGATATGGAAATTCCAGTTCAGTCCGATCGATCTCATCGTCAGTAAATGTGCGGTGGATGACGTCGATGAAGGAGTTTCTGATAAGTTCGACAATGGAGTTCCTGTCGTCAAAGCCGCCTGTCACGATGATTCCCTGCCTGTCGTCACGATCAAAGATCTCCACCGAGGGGCGGCCCGCCTGAATGATATTTCCGAAGGAGCCGAATCGTGCGGCTGCCGGCGGGGACGGCGATACGATGACGATTCCATGGTGGAGAAACAATTATGTCAACGCCGTCGCGTAAATTCCCCTTATCCTGAACGTTCCATCCATAATGACCGCCGATTTCCCGCTTTCTTCGATGTCAATCATGGGACTTCTTCCTTTTAAACAGAGAGGTTCCGGATTTTGCACTGACGGTTATCGTGCTGTACCGAAGTTTCAACTATACTAAAAACAGGAGCAAATATCCTTATCAATCAGCATATGTCGTATTCCTTTCTCTTTGAAGTGACGTTGTGCCCTTGACATGGTTTTCTTCTCTGGTAGAGTATGGTTCATGTCAACCCAAAAACGGGAAGAACAGGCGTTGTAGTCGGAAAGAACAGCCCTTTCCCCATGTTGATGGGGGTGTAGCCTGTCGCGTTTCATGTGCAGATCCGGGCGGTGGAGAACCTACTTCACACCGGTGTAATGGTGCACCCCGCCGTCATGGTGAGTTTCTCAACGCATCATGAAATTGAAGAACTCCGAAATCGGCTGGGGATGATTGACGTTAATTTCAAGGATGTGGAGATCGAAGAACTCGTCATGTATGACGATGTGAAAAAAAGGTTGAAGCAGGTGGGGATTTTCCATGGAGCGGCCTGCACTCCCGACAGGATTCCACCTGAGCAGGTCTGTTTGGTGACAGTGCGCCACGGTCATCTCTGCTGCTCCGGAGGGCATGGAGTATCCCCATTACCGGGATTTTAAACAGGTAAACAAATACGAAGGAGCAGTTTCCAATGCTTATATGATTTCACTAGAATGTAAAATAACTTCAAGAGGGAGGGTGTGTCTCAATGACCCGGCATAAACGCATTAACGGCCTGCAGGAAGCACTTTCGCAGCGGGGACTGACAGGAGCGGTGCTTTTCTATTCGAGGGATGTTCTGTACTATACCGGAACGGCCCAACCGTCATATCTGGCGGTTTCCGCTGATGATTATCATCTGTATGTGAGAAGCGGGTACGAATGTGCCCGGGAGGACGTTTTCATCAATCCGGATCACGTCAGTGAAGAGAGGAAGTTGCAGAATGTTTGTTGGGATTTTTTTGCCGATTCGGGGACGGGTGTAAAAAAGATCGGTACCGAACTGGATGTTCTTCCGGTTCAGCAATTTGAATATTTTACAGCATCATTCCCCGATTGTGAGTTTAAGAATGTTTCCCCGGTCGTTCTTGAGCAGCGCAAGCAGAAGGATCCGGATGAAATCATCACAATGGGGAAGGCCTGTGATGTTGTTCATGTAGGTCATGAAGCGGTCCTTGCAACATTGCGGGAAGGGGTAACGGAACTGGAACTGGCCGCAGCCGTGGAAGATGCCCACCGAAGAGCTGGGCATGAAGGAATTTTCTTCATAAGGCAGCCCGATTTCTTTATGAGCAGGGGGCCCATCGGTGCCGGCCCCAATCTCGGGAAAATCAGCGGTGTCGTTTATACCATAACGGGTGTGGGGTTGAGTCCGTCCGTTCCGGCGGGTCCGTCACGAAGAAAAATCCGGCGGGGAGAACCGGTTATTGTCGATATCCCTACCTGTGTTGACGGTTATCACGCGGATCAAACAAGAACCTATTGCATCGGCGAACCCATCAGGGCAATTCAAAGCCTCTACGATAGTCTGAGGGAAATAGCTGATTATCTGATTGAAGAAATGAGGCCGGGAATGAAGGGGAGCGATCTGTATCGCATGGCGAGGGCGAAAGCTGAACACCTCAAGGTAACCGATGCCTTTCTCCATTTCGGCAGGGGGAGGAAAAGCCGTCTTCTCGGTCATGGAATCGGTCTCGAGTTGAATGAGCCGCCCGTTCCATCGGAGTACGATCACTCCGTGATCAATGAGAACTATGTCATTGCACTTGATATGCACATGCTCGATGACCGTTTAGGCGTCGTAAAACTGGAAGACATGATTTTGATCGGAGCAAACGGGAACGAAATTCTGACCAAGACCCCACGGCAACTGTGGATCGTTTAACCGTGAGGCGCCGGCGTGTTCCATGAAATTACGAGGGATTAAGCATCGCGAGGCTGTCGAAAAACCTCATATTCATATATAAGGTGCCGCACGCTTGACCTGTTCAGAGAAGCCTCATTCGCTCCACCGGTCGTGTCTCACTGAGTTGTCTTATTTCGCTGTCATGGTGCAGTAACTGCGGGTGAAAGGGAGTTCTGTAACCTTGACAGATCCCCATGGTTCGGGCATAGTTGTTCAACGGATGCGTCTTTACGGCCCTTGTGGGAAGCTTGCTTGATAGTCTTCAAGGAACATTGATTGACAGGAAGTAACCTTTGACGATGTGAAAAGTGCTGAGCGGCAAGACCGGCTCACGGGTCGATGGTCAGACCGGAATGGTCGTGACGAAATCATCCGGAGCGGGCGGAGGATTCGGAGATATTCTGTGATATGCCGTAACAGCAACCGGCGCATCGCTTACATGTCGTTACGGCATCGTGACAACGATATACTTGGTAATGCGCGCATCACAACCGGGTCGCTTACATCATCATATAATTTATGAAAAACAAGAGGCTGAACCTGGGAACGGGCGCCATCGGCCCGTTGCTGCTGAAGATGAGTTTGCCGGCGATTACGGCAAATGTCGTCGTAGCCTTCTACAACCTGTTGGATGTGTTCTGGCTTTCCCGAATCGGTCCGAAGGCCGTTGCCGCCCTGACCGTCTGCTTCCCCATTCAGATTCTTCTGGCCGCCATCGGCATCGGCACCGGTGTGGGAGCTGCTTCATTTGGCGCACGAATGTTCGGTGCCGGTCAAACAGACAGGGCGGAGAAGGTGGCGGGGCAGGCGGTATTCCTTTCCGCTGTTCTGGGAATTGTCGTACTTGTTTCCTGTGAGATATTCACTGAACCGATCCTTCGTCTATTCGGCGCCACCGATGATATTCTTCCGCTTTCCAAAATGTACCTTACCACGTATATCGTCTGCGCCCCCTTTATGTTTTTCACGATGATGGGAAACAACATACTCCGGGCGGAAGGAAACCCCAATCCGGCAATGTTTGTTATTTTTGTTCTGGCATGTACCGGCGCCGTCCTTGACCCGATTCTCATCTTCGGCCTGGGCCCCTTTCCCGAAATGGGAATCAAAGGAGCCGGATATGCCGCCGTCTGCGCGTATTTTCTGTCGGCGCTTCTGTGTTTTATTTTCTTTATGTCGGACCGGTCGGGATATCAGATGTCACGGCGAAATCTCGTCCCCGACCTTTCCCTTATCCTTTCAGTGTATCGTGTCGGATTTCCGGCGTTTATCATGAATCTCAGCGTCAGTGTCGTCATAACCGTCTATAATCACGTCCTCGGCGGCTTCGGAGCGCAGGCGGTCGCCACGTTCGGTATTATCTTCCGGCTGAACGGTATCATCATTTTTCTTCTCTTCGGAATCGGACACGGTGTTTTGCCCATGGTCGGTTTCAATTACGGTGCCGGGCTTTATGAACGATTACGGCAGACGGTCCGCACCGCCGTCAGATGGTCCGTGGCCATTGCCGGTATGAGCATTTTGTTGGCATTGCTGTTTGCGGAACACATCGTTGCCGTATTTACCAGTGACCACAGTCTCTTGACGATTGCCATGCCGGCCATGAGAATTTATGTCACCGCCTTAATCTTTCTCGGTCCCGCCATTATTGCCATCAATATGTTCAACGGCTTGGGGATGGGGTTTACCGCAACTTCGCTTCTCTTTTTTCGGGATTTATTTGTTCTCATTCCCTTTCTTATTTTTGTTGCCCCCCGTATCGGGCTGAATGCCGTCTGGTGCGCCCACCCCCTGTCCAATCTGTTTCTGATCGTGATCAGCTGGCTCTGGACGAGGATGCTTTTTAAGAAATTGGGGTAAAAGGCAAAGTCTTAGTTCATAAGCTGATGAGTTCATGAGCTAATAATCTCTTAAATTTGTTAACCGGTTCTGTTTCTTACCTGCCTTTCAATTCAGCATTAAACATTCAAACTTGTAACTATTCAGCACAAAAAAGTTTCGTTCTTTGAAAAAAGTTCTTGACACGGTTTTTGGGTAAATTATCAAAAATTCGGGTACAGTAACACCTTGCCCATAATCATGGTTTGAAGGTGCT
>Ga0129302_1002964_pt1 | contig 11863 bp, 6 predicted proteins | sample BlaSprsedimmetaG_FD_94476 | JGI IMG/M metagenome (GOLD analysis project Ga0129302, IMG submission 94476) | Hot spring sediment bacterial and archeal communities from California, USA to study Microbial Dark Matter (Phase II) - Blank Spring... | ecosystem: Environmental > Aquatic > Thermal springs... | reverse complement strand
CTTCTTACCAAAGCATTGTCCAAAAGCGTATAATAGGCTGAAAAATCTACTTTTATTTTCTTCCAAAAGACTTTTGCCAAACTAATGTCAAGACTGTAAGCATATTCTGACTCTAAAGAAGGATTAGGAACTACAACTGCTCCCGGCTCAGAATCAAAAAGCTTTCCTATATCATCCACGTTAGGAGAACGAAAAGCTGTGGAAACATTAGTGCTTAACACAAAGTCGTTTCCAGGACGAACAACCGCTCCCAAGCTGCCTGTAAGTGCGGCGTTTTCAAGATTAGCTGCCGTAAATGGAAAAGGATAGAATGTAGTATCAATATTAGCATCAAGAATAAAGTGATTGTATCGCACAGCTGCTTGTACCAAAAATTGCTCTGAAAACTTGTATTGGTCGCTTAGATATGCTGCAAAAGATTGCCAAGTAGCAAGTGGGTAGCGACTGGCAGCATCAACAACTAGTCCGGTAGAAATATCTTCTTCGATTCCTGTGGAATTTACATCATTATACACATATTCCATTCCATAAAAAAGCGTGTTTTTCTTCCCTAGCGCTTTTGTAAAATCAATATTGGCAGAATAAGCCAGAACATTTTCTTCTTGTATTCTTCTGCCGTTTTTATTAAAACTTCGTGAAATTCTGCTTTCCTCAAAAGATTGCTGTGCTAATTTAATACTAATAGCATCATAGAAAAACGCCTGTGTAGTATGCTCAATACTAAGCATATTCATCATCCATTTTTGCGGACCATAATCCCATTCTGCATATCGAGGCAAATCATTTTTTGTTCTACAATGCCTGTCGTATCTTCCATAAGAAGATGTTTCAGAATAATGAAAAGCGTATTGCATATCCCATTTTTCATTTGCTTTAAAGCGAATTTTTTGCATTAAATTAGTTTGAGAATATGCTGTAGGGATTTGCAATAAGGGATCTCTTTGTGTTATTACTCTATCTACACTATCCATTCGTTGCACATAATAGTTTTTAATATAGTCCTTTGGACCATGGCTTCCTTGTTTTAAATCGCCAAAATTAAAGGAAGAAAAGCTACTTATTATCGCCCATTTTTTCCAGCCGATATTCACATCAAAATGTGCTGTTTTTTCGCTATTTGCAGTAGAGTGTCGCATTACTGCATTTCCTTTAATCAATGTACTATCCATGGTAGAGAATTCCGGATTAAGGCTTTGGAAGCGCATCACGCCTCCAATGGCGTCGCTCCCATACAACACAGAATTGGCTCCAAATAAAACTTCAGCTTCTTCCATAGCAAAAGGATCAAGAGAAATCACATTTTGAATATTCCCCCCACGGAAAATGGCTGTATTCATTCTTACGCCATCCACGCTATATAAGAGACGATTTGTAGCAAAGCCCCTAATCATAGGACTTCCACCTCCTTGCTGGCTCTTTTGTATAAAAACAGCTCCGCTAATGCCTAACATATCAGCAGCTGTTTGTGGATTTTCAAAAGCAATTTCTTCTTTAGTAATAGGTATAAGTCGAAAAGGAATTTCGCCAATGCTTTGTTCCCACCTATTGGCACTAATTACAAGCTTGTCTAAATTAAAAACTCGCTCTTTTAAAAAAATTACTTTTGATTGTATCTCTTTTTTCTGACAAATAAATAATTCATAAGATGGATGTTGAAAAATCAAGCTGTCTTCCATATCAAATCCACTTAATGAAGCTTTTCCATTTTTATCTGTTAATTCGGAATGCTTGCTACTGTATATGTACACATTTTCAATGCTCATTTTAGTTTCTGCATCCAATATTTGTATGTTTTGAGCCGGTAGCAGCGCTACGCTAAGCAAAAACACGATAATATATATTATTGTTTTCATTTTTGTATTTTTAATCTTTAATAATACTACGACAATATTGTTTCTAACAACTTGTAGTTTAATAAATTATTACATTAATATGTTGGCCGTTTTCCTATGCTAAAAATTTAGGCGGTTGCTTTTCGGGGATAATAATTCTACCATAATAGCAGATATCAAATAAAATATACTGATAATGAATTGTTGTTAAAGCAAAATTAAAGGTTTTTTTATTTAGAACATAGGGAGAGAATAAAAGTATTTGCAAAACACTCCTAACGTCTTTTCCCTTGGAGGAATCTGAAAAACTATCATCAAGAAGAGTATTTAATTGTTTGTACATACTCGTTGCAACAACATCTTCTACACAGCGATAAAAAACATAAGCACCTTTTTTTTCTATATCAACTACATAAAACAAGCGGTCTTGAAAAAATAATTCTTTATTATATCTTTTCCAATACAATTTAGATATCTCTTCGGTTGAAAACAGAAAAGATTGCGTCAGTGCTTCTGAAACATTGCTTGTTATTTTATCCTTTATCTCCGTTCTTAGTTGATTTTGATAGACTTCAAAGCCTACAAAAAAAAGCATGTTTTTGTAAACCAGCATTGTCAGCAGCAAGAAAGCTAAAATCTTATATGTAAAACCTTGACGCATTCGAAAACAAAAATACAAAATATTTGGATTTATTTTATTTCTTTTGTATATTTATAAGTTGAAAAGTCTTAGGTTTAACATAATTCTGCTTTTGAATCGTTTTTTTCTTTCAAAAACAGTAAAAAAGATGCGACGTATGGGAATTAAAACGATAATTGTTGACGACGAAATTGATGCCATAAAATCAATTGAACTTATTGTAAAAGAGGGTTTTCCTGAATTAGAAATCATTGCTTGGGCAAATGACATTATCAAAGCTAAAGAACTAATAAAAAAGGAAAAACCCGATTTAGTTTTCTTGGACATTGAAATGGCAAAAGGGAATGGTTTTGATTTAATGGAAGATTTCCCGGAGCGAGAATTTGAGGTTGTTTTCATTACCGCCTATCATGAATACAGACTCATAGCAGAAGCTTATAATGTTCCTTATTATATTACCAAGCCTGTTGAAATTGATGAATTAAGAGAAATTGTTCATGAAGTCCAACGAAAACGCGGCTAGAGATTGGTCTCTTCTCCTTCGGATTTTGCGATAATTACTGCTCCGCAGCTATCGCTCCATACATTTACAGTTGTTCTAAACATATCCAAAATCCTGTCCACAGCAATAATTAATCCCACTCCCTCCAAAGGAATTCCAATAACACTTAGAACGACAGTTATCATTACCAAACCAGCCATTGGAATAGCAGCAGCGCCAATAGAAGCAACTATGGCTGTGAAAACGACCAAGAATTGTTGAGCAATCGTAATATCTTGTCCATAAATCTGTGCTATAAACAACGCAGCAACGCATTCGTAAAGTGCTGTACCGTCCATATTGATGGTTGCACCCAAAGGCAAGGTAAAACTACTAATTTTATTGGACACACCTGCCTTTTTTTCGACTGCCGACATGGTTAACGGAAGTGTAGCGCCAGAAGAAGACGTTGAAAACGCTGTTAACAGTGGCGTACGCATCGCCATAAAATGCTTGCGGGGGTTTGCCTTTCCCAAAAAACGAAGTAATAAGGGAAGACTAATCATAGAATGTGCAATTAAAGCCAAGACCACAGTAAGCATATACCATCCCATCTGTTGCATTAGACTCAATAAATCGCTATGTTCAGCAACGACTTTAGCCACAATAGCAAAAACACCCAAGGGCGTGAAACGAATGACAAACATGGTAATTTTCATCATTAGTTCAAACAAGGAATCAAAAAGAAGCGTAAGACTCTCTCTTTGTTTTTGCATCAATTGTGTGGTAAAAAAGCCCAGCAAAATTCCAAAGAAAATAATGGGTAAAACATCACCATTTGCCATAGCAAGAAAAATGTTTTCAGGAATAATATCCAATAAAATCTGCCCAAAACTTTCGCTAATTTCTCCCAAGCCTTCCACTTCCTCAACAAAACTGATAGTAGAATTCTTTCCCGGTTGGATTAGGTTTACAAAAAACAAACCTACACCTATTGCCAATAAAGAACTAAGAATATAATAGCCAAATGTTTTAAACCCTAAACGTCCGATACTTTTTCCCGAACCAATTTTCGTCATCCCAGAAATTATCGACGTTAGTATCAAAGGGATAATTAACATTTTCAAGGCATTTAAGAAAGCTATTCCCATCCATTCAATCCACCAAAGAGCTTGATTATGGTATGTTTTTTCTAAAATAAGGGAATAATGGGGTTTTATTTTTTCTTGTTTGTCTAGTTTCCGAATTGCTTCCACGGCTTTATTTTTGCCATAAAATTCTTCGCCTTTAAGCTTCTGCAATAGCCTCATTTCTTGCTTTGGAATTTCCTTTGCTATTGCTCTTAGATTTTTTTCGCTAAATTGATAACTGCTTTTAAACAGTATTCCAAAAACAATGGCCAAAATCAAGGCTATCAGTATTTGCCAGTGTAGTGCGAATTTTTTCATTAGCGTTTTTTTTGCCGTCTATAAAAAAACATTTTAGCAAAGGTATTAAAATCGTCAAAACGAAAAAATCTTATTATTTTTGCCTTTTAAGAACAAAACTATGAGTGATCAAATTAAACATGAATGTGGTATAGCTTTAATCCGTTTGCGAAAGCCTACATCCTATTATCTTGCAAAATACGGCAATAGCTTTTACGGGATGAACAAATTACATCTCTTAATGGAAAAGCAACACAACCGCGGACAAGACGGAGCAGGAGCTGCGTGCATAAAAATTGACCAGGAGTTTGGAAAACGCTTTATTGACCGCTATCGCTCCATTGATCAAAATCCTATCAAAGATATTTTTTACCGAATTGAAAAAGACATACAACAAAAAATTGCACATAATCCTAAACGACTTAATGATACCGATTGGCTTAAAAGCGAATGCGCTTTCAGTGGTGAAGTTTTCTTAGGACATTTGCGCTATGGCACTTTCGGAAAAAACAACATCAATAATTGCCACCCTTTTATCCGACAAAACAATTGGCAAACACGAAACCTTGTATTGGCAGGTAATTTTAATATGACCAATGTGGATGAATTATATAAGGCATTATTATCTTTAGGTCAGCACCCTGTTGATACCTCAGATACTATTACTGTTTTGGAAAAATTCGGACATTTTTTGGACGAAGAAAACCAACGAATTTTTGATAAATACAAAAAAAAAGAATTGCCAAATCACGAAATTTCTCATTTTATTGCTGAGGAAATGAATGTTTTACGCATCATTCAACGAGCAACCAAAGATTTTGACGGAGGTTATGCCATAGCAGGCTTGATAGGACATGGAGATGCTTTTGTTATTCGCGATCCACACGGAATTCGTCCTGCATATTATTACGCTGACGAAGAAGTGGTGGTGGCTGCTTCTGAACGACCAACAATTATGACTGCTTTCGGAGTGCATTATGAAGACGTGAAAGAAATCCAGCCTTCACACGCTCTTATCGTTAAGAAAAACGGCAATTATAGTCTGGATGCATTTGCAGATATCCAAACACCAAAAAAATGCTCTTTTGAACGCATTTACTTTTCTAGGGGAACCGATCCTGATATTTACAGAGAACGAAAAAAACTGGGAAAATCATTGGTTCCGGCGGTTTTAAATGTAATAGGACACGATTTGAAAAACATCGTTTTTTCCTATATCCCAAACACGGCAGCTGTTGCTTTTCGTGGTTTTGCTGAAGAATTGGATGTCTTTTGTAACTCCGTTAAGCTAGAAAAAATAAAAGCAGCTATTGACAGCAATAAAACCGAAGAAATTGCAGAAATTCTAAGCCTAAAACCGCGCATTGAAAAAATTGCTGTTAAAGACGTGAAAATGCGGACTTTTATCGCTCAAGATAATCAACGGGACGATTTGGTAGCGCACGTGTATGATGTAACTTACGGTTGCATACACGAAGGTGTTGACACCCTTGTTGCAATTGACGATTCCATCGTAAGAGGCACAACGCTGAAAAATAGCATTTTACGAATTTTGGACAAATTGGGTCCCGTTAAAATTGTGATTGTTTCTTCTGCTCCACAAATACGTTATCCGGATTGTTATGGTATTGATATGGCAAAACTTTCTGATTTTATTGCCTTTAAAGCAGCGATTAGCTTGTTGAAAGAACGTAAAATGAAAGATGTCATCAACCAATGTTATCTTCGATGCAAAGAAGAAGAGCAAAAACCAATAGAAGATATGCAAAACTGTGTGAAAGATATTTATAAACCATTTACGCCTATCGAAATCTCCGACAAAATTGCAGCTTTATTACGACCAAAAAATCTTCAAGCAAAACTTAAAATTGTCTATCAAGGCATTGAAGATTTGCATTTGTCTTGTCCGGATAATAAAGGAGATTGGTATTTTACAGGAAATTATCCCACACCGGGCGGAAACAGAGTGGCAAACCGTTCTTTTATCAACTATATTGAAGGAGTAGATAAAAGGGCGTATTAGGTAATCCAAGAAATCCTGTTTTACTCCATATGCTGTTTTTATTCTTAGCTGAATTATTGTAAGTCTTTTCTTCTTCTCTTGCCGCTATGACGAAGACCCGACGATTAGTTTTAGAACGGTGGAAAATAGAGTGGCACAAGAATTTATCCTTGTTGAATTATTCGCTCATGGGTATTTCATATAGCTAATTTTATTGGTTATTAATTGGGTTACAATACATTTATTTATGTTTGAGAATAGCAACTTGGTACAAATAAAAAATAAAAAAAGTTCAAGAGAAGTAAAACAAATTAATTAAGATATTGCCAAACTACTCTAAATATAAGCACTATGCCAAAAACAGCCAAAACAAGTCCAACAATTTCATTAATCCACAATTGAATACGTGGGCGCAAAACCTTTTTCAATTTACTTCCTATTGCAATTTTAATTAAATCAATGCTAAAAATGGTTAGAATTGTTCCTGAAAAGAAAAAGATTACCGTTTGAACAAGTTTTCCTTCTTCAGCTTGTGATGTAACCACAGTCATTGACATTACCCAAAAAAAGATCAAAAATGGATTAATAATATTTAAAAAATACCCCTTAAAGAAATTACTTAGTATTCCCAGGCCTTTAATTTCCGGAGTTTTGTGTTTACCGCTTCTGCGTTTCAGGATGTCTGGCTTTTTTAAATAGGTGTAAGTTCCAAAAACGATTAAGACAACCCCGCCAATAATCCCAATATATAAACTATACAAGTCATTATCCAGATAAGTCATAATACTAGCTGCACCCAAGTAGCATAAAAACACTAAAGAGATATCACTAAACGCAACTCCAAAAGCCAATGCAACAGCAGATTTAAAACCTCTATCAATACTTGTTTGAATAATGGCAAAAAAAGCAGGACCAATAGTAATGGAAACCAATAAACCTAAAAGAACTCCTTGTATTACAAAATGTATCATTCTGCCAAATTGCTTTTATGTTCTTCGATAAAAGTTTCCCATTCTGTAAGCTGAGGGTTTCGTAAAACTCTGGGGAATTTATTTTGAGCTCCTTCTTTTCCCAATTTTCGTAAATAATCATAGAAAACACTGGAGGGAAGAATTTCAACATAAACATCTCTGATTGCTTCCAGTCTTTCCACACGATAATCATCATTGAGCATTTTTAAATACTCGTCAATTTTTTTCCTGGCAATTCCGGTGTCAGCGGAATCATCAGTACCGATAAACCATTTATGTGCAAACATGCTCCCGTGTTTCACTCCGGCAACAGCAAATTCTTTAATATTTATTCCAACGTCGTTGGCATAAAGTTCAACAGCACGATTCATGTTTTCTACGGAAAGGTGTTCGCCACAAATACTTAAGAAGTGTTTTGTTCTGCCCGTAATAATCATTTCTTGTTTTTCTAAAGAAGTAAATTTAATGGTATCGCCTATTAAATATCTCCATGCACCAGCACAAGTAGTCATTAATAGTGCGTATTCTTTTCCTTCTTCAACTTTGTCAATAGTAAGTGCTTCGATATTTTCTCGCATATTTCCCTCACCATCAAAATTATCATCATTGAAGGGGATAAATTCATAGAAAATACCGTTATCAAAAACCATTTGCATAGAATTGGTATTGGGTCTGCTTTGATAAGCAATAAATCCCTCAGAAGCCAAATAGGTTTCGATATAGTGGATGGGTCTTCCTAATAATTTTTCAAATCCTTTTACATAAGGGCCAAAAGCAACACCTCCGTGGCAAAAAACTTCAAGATTAGGCCAAATATCATGAATATTGTTGAGGTGGTGTTTTTCAATAATTTTTTCTAATAAAATCTGAAACCAAGCAGGTACTCCAACAATTGCTCCAATGTCCCATTCCGGAGCTTTCTTTATTATTTCGTCCAATTTGGTTTGCCAATTACGTTCTTTAGATATTCGTTTACCTGGTTTATAGTGGTGTTGAAACCAAAAAGGGATTTTTCCTGTATTAATTCCTGACAAATCTCCTTCATAATATGTTCCATTATATTGAAGATGTGTGCTACCTCCAAGCATTAAAATTCCTTTGTTAAAAAAGTTTTTGGGAAGGTTAAAATTCAGCAATGAAACCAATTGTTTTACACTTGTCTTACGTATCGCTTTAATCATGTCATCCGTTACAGGTATGTGTTTACTGGCAAATTCCGAAGTTCCTGAACTCAATGCAAAATATTTTACTTTTCCAGGCCAGCTAACATAAGATTCTCCGTTTAGATTTCTAAACCACCAATCTCGGTACATTGTTTTATAATAATAATGCGGAACTCTTTTTTGAAATTTTTCAACTGGGTTTTTGGTTTTTAGTATTTCAGAAAAACCATATTTTTCTCCAAAAGAAGTTAGTTGTGCTTTCCGCAGGAGCTTTTTTAATGTTTTTCTTTGAGCAACAAGTGGGTTTACTTGCCTTTTTTCAGAAGGAAATTTGCTTTTTAATTCAATAGCAGTCTTAATAATCGTTCCTAATAATGGCATTGGCAAAAGATATATAAATTATTGTCAAAAATATAAAATATTATTAAAACGCTAATTATTCTTTTGACATATTTATAAAAAAGAAATGATATTAACAAAAAAACAGAGAAAGAAAAGTTTTCAATCTCTGTTTTCGTACCCGGGGCCGGGATCGAACCGGCACGTCCTAATGGACATTGGATTTTAAGTCCAACGCGTCTACCAATTCCGCCACCTGGGCTTTTTTCAAGAAAAAATCCCGTTACTAAAAGTAATCGGGACTTGAGCGAAAAACGGGACTCGAACCCGCGACCCCGACCTTGGCAAGGTCGTGCTCTACCAACTGAGCTATTTTCGCAAAAGGACTGCAAAGATAATAAAATTTGTAAAAAACAAAAAAATATACGTTATTTTCCGCTTAGTATTTTTTTTATTTCGTTTAGTTTCATTAAAGCCTCTACAGGAGTAAGGGTATTAATGTCGGTATTTAGTATGTCTTCTTTTATTTGTTCAATAACAGGATCGTCGAGTTGAATAAAACTGAGTTGTATGTCTTGTTCCACTATTTTTTTTGAATTGCTTAATTCTTTCTTACTGTGTGCTTCTTCTAATTGGCGTAGAATAACCTTGCTTCTGTCAATTATTAAAGAAGGAATACCAGCCATTTTTGCTACGTGGATTCCAAAACTATGTGCTGTTCCTCCCGAAACTAATTTGCGAAGAAAAATCACTTGATTATCTATTTCCTTTACTGAGACATGAAAGTTCTTAATACGTGGGAAAAGCGCATTCATCTCATTCAATTCGTGGTAATGTGTAGCAAATAGTGTTTTTGCTTTGTAGAGCGGATGTTCGTGAAGGTATTCACAAATTGCCCAAGCAATGGAAATGCCATCGTATGTGCTTGTTCCTCTGCCTATTTCGTCCATTAAAACAAGGCTTCTTTCGGAAAGATTGTTTAGAATACTCGCCGTTTCATTCATTTCCACCATAAAAGTAGATTCACCTGAAGAAATATTATCAGAAGCGCCCACGCGGGAGAATATTTTATCTACAACTCCTATTCTGGCTGATTTTGCAGGAACATAAGAGCCTATTTGTGCAAGCAGACAAATAAGAGCCGTTTGTCGTAAAAAAGCTGATTTTCCAGACATATTTGGTCCGGTAATCATTAGTAATTGTTGTTGTTGGTTGTCAAGATATACGTCGTTGGGCACATAATCTTCATCGTGTTCCAATTGTTGTTCAATAACTGGATGTCGCCCTTTTTGAATATCAATAATTAAGCTGTTGTCTATTTCAGGACGTATGTATTTATTGCGTTTAGCGATAAGAGCAAAATTTAACAAACAATCTAGCTGTCCTAAAACAATCGCGTTTTCTTGTATTTGTATAACAAAGGCAGAAGCTTCAATAAGCAAGTTTTGATATATTTCGATTTCCAATTGAAGAATTTTATCTTCAGCGCTTATAACCTTTTCTTCATATTCTTTAAGTTCTTCGGTTATATATCTTTCTGCATTTGTAAGTGTTTGTTTTCTATGCCAACTGTCCGGAACCTTGTCTTTGTGGGTATTAGTAACTTCTAAATAATATCCAAACACATTATTATAACCGACTTTTAAAGAAGGTATGCCTGTTTTTTCACTTTCTCTTTTTTGAATTTGTGCAATATAATCTTTTCCTGAAAAAGCAATTTTTCTTAATTCGTCTAGTTCTTCTGAGATATTTTCAGCAATTAGATTCCCCTTGTTAAGAATGGCTGGAGCTTCTTCCTTGATCGTTTTTTTAATTTTATCACGGATATTTTCACAGAGATTAATTCTATCGGTAAAATGTTTCAGAGAGGGATTATCTATCTGCTTCAGGCTGTTTTTTATGTCTTCTAATAATTGTAAGGACTTTGCAATATGTAGAAATTCTCGTGGATTAATTTTTCCAATAGCGATTTTGGACGCTAATCGTTCCAAATCGCCAATATCTGGAAGTTTTTTTTCTAGCATATTTCGCAGCTTTGTTTCTTCTATTAAGGCATTTACGCTCTCGTGTCGTTGAATAATGGCGTTTTTTTCTTTTAAAGGCAAGACTATCCAGCGCTTGAGTAAGCGTGAACCCATCGGAGTAAGCGTATTGTCTATTACTTGAAGCAAGCTGATTCCACTTTCGTTTGCAGAATGTATTAATTCTAAATTACGAATAGTGAATTTATCTAACCAAACATATTTTTCTTGTTCTATGCGTGAAACACTGCAAATATGACCGAGTTTGTCGTGATGTGTTTCTGCCAAATAATGCAAAGCCGCTCCGGCAGCAATTACACCTTTTTGCATTTCCTCAATGCCAAAGCCTTTAAGCGAAGCAGTTCCAAATTGCTTGTTTAACAAATCAATGGCAAAATCAGCACTAAAAACCCAGTCTTCAAAATAATTTATGTAATAGTCTTTTCCAAAAAAAGCTTCAAAGTCTTGTTTTTTGTTTTTTTGAAGAATAATCTCACTTGGCTTAAAGCCCTGAATAAGCTTATCTATATAATCATTCTTTCCTTCAGCAACAAAAAATTCTCCTGTAGAAATGTCTAAAAAAGAAATACCAGAGAATTTCTCTTGCAAATGTATGGCTGCTAAGAAATTATTTGATTTTTTTTCTAAAACATTGTCATTATAAGAAACTCCAGGGGTAACAAGCTCGGTAACACCACGTTTTACAATCTTTTTCGTAAGTTTTGGGTCTTCAAGCTGATCGCAAATAGCTACCCGATGACCAGCTCTGACAAGTTTTGGAAGATAAGTATCCAATGCATGATAAGGAAATCCTGCCAAATCAATATAAGAAGCTGAACCATTGGCACGTTTTGTTAAAACAATGTCAAGAATTTTAGCCGTTTTTTTGGCATCTTCTCCAAAAGTTTCATAAAAATCTCCCACCCTAAATAACAAAAGTGCATCGGGATACTTGCTTTTAATAGCATTGTATTGTTTCATTAAAGG
>Ga0129302_1002961_pt1 | contig 11872 bp, 10 predicted proteins | sample BlaSprsedimmetaG_FD_94476 | JGI IMG/M metagenome (GOLD analysis project Ga0129302, IMG submission 94476) | Hot spring sediment bacterial and archeal communities from California, USA to study Microbial Dark Matter (Phase II) - Blank Spring... | ecosystem: Environmental > Aquatic > Thermal springs... | reverse complement strand
CCATCACCCGGTTTATATCTTTGTAAGCCATGGGTGCCTCGTCGGCACCTCCTCCGAGAAGGGTAACACCGGATTGCTTCAGTTTGTCATCCAATTGATTTTTCCTGATTTTCTTTTTTGCCTGGTTTCTGGACAACAGTCGCCCGGCTCCGTGGGCTGCGGAGCAGAGGGATGATTCATTTCCGAGGCCCGATACAATATAGGCGGGTGCGGTCATAGATCCGGGAATAATCGCCAGTGAATCTTTTTGTGCCGGGGTGGCCCCTTTGCGATGGATGATGATATGTTCCTCCCGGGGATCTCTCCATGCGAAGTTATGATGGTTCTCAATGATCTTTATCGGGGTTTCTCCCAGGGCACCGGATAAACGCTGATGTATCAGTCTGTGGTTAACTGCGGAATAGTCGCCTGCCAGGTTCATGGCTTTCCAGTATTCCTGCCCCTCTTCCTCATCCAGGTCGAGCCATGCCAGATTTTTATTGGCTCCCGACATGCCTCTTTTCTCCTGGGCTGTCCGTGTATAGTGCCGGGCAATCTGTGCTCCCATATTTCTTGAACCGGAGTGGGAGAGGATGGAAAAATATAATAACGGTGACTCTTCTGTATGATGCCGGACAGGAAGGTCAAGTTTTTCCGCTTCTTCCATGGTCTCAAACCGGAGTATGCCCATATCGACGAAATGATTGCCGTGTCCTGAAGTGCCAAGCTGTTGACGCGCGGTGTCCTTAAGTGTCCGGAGGAAAGGGATCTCTTTGAATTCACTCCTTTCAAGGATTTGATGGCCTTCAATATCACTAAACTCTGCCCTCCCGAAACGGGTGTTTTTCATCAGCAAATCCGCCAGGGATGAACGGGACTTTTCGATTATTCCCGGATCTGTTTTGTAAATACTGAGGCACATCCTGCAACCTATGTCCATTCCAACCCCGAAAGGAATGATGCTGTTATAGGTGGCAAGTACGCCTCCGATAGGCAAGCCGTAACCAACGTGCGCATCGGGCATCAGTGCACCCCTGAGCGATACGGGCAGACGGACAGCTTCATCCATCTGGCGTATGGCTTCAGGATCAATATATTCATTACCGAAGATTGTATAAGGGACGGAGTATAAACCTTTTTTTTTGGACATTTTAATTTTTCCCGAAGGACCTTAAAAGTTTGATTTCTTCAGGCCAGAGATCCTCGTCCGGAGTCTCAAGAATCAGGGGGATATCGTCAAATCTCGGATCCTGCATGATCAGCTTGAAAACTGTTTCTCCCAGTAATCCCTGCCCTATACTATCATGACGGTCGACACGGCTTCCAAGTTCTTTCTTTGAATCGTTCAGATGCAATCCTTTCAGGTAACGGAATCCGATAATGTCATCAAACTTATTAAAGGTATCTGAGAATCCTTTCTCATCCCTCAAATCATATCCTGAAGTATAGGCATGGCATGTATCAATGCAGACGCCGATCCTGGACTGATCCTCCACAAGGTCCATCATAAACTTCAGTTGTTCGAAACTGTATCCTAAATTTGATCCCTGTCCGGCTGTGTTTTCAATAACCGCCGTGACGCCCCTGGTTTTATCAAGCGCAATATTGATCGATTCAGCCACGATTTTCATGCTCTCCTCTTCGGAAATCTGATTCAGATGGCTCCCCGGATGAAAGTTCAGCCTGTCGAGACCCAGTTGTTCGCAACGTTGCATTTCGTCGAGGAAGGCGATGCGTGATTTTTGCAGGCCCTCTTTTTCCGGATGTCCCAGGTTGATTAAATAGCTGTCGTGAGGAAGAATGGAGGCCGGAGTAAAATTGTACTTTTCACAATATTCACGGAACAGTTTGATGCTCTCATCCGATAAAGGTTTTGCCACCCATTGCCGTTGATTTTTTGTAAATAATCCAAAGGCATTGGCTCCTGTTGCATGTGCATTGAGCGGTGCATTTTCAACCCCGCCCGAGGTACTTACATGCGGACCGACATATTTCATGCTGTCTGTTTTTGTGCAGGACTGATTTAATCAGACCATTTCAATTTTTCTTATGTACCGGACTTTTTATTCAAAAGCAGTTCATCAATCATCCTTTTAAACATCTCCTTGGTTTCCTCGGGTGTACGGGCAATTCCTGAACTCATGGTTGGATTTCCCGTGACAGGAACATATAAAAAGGCAGGAATGCTTTGAATGCCGAATACCGCTGCGAGCTCACGTTCCTTTTCAGTATCTATTTTATACACATGAATCTTTCCTTCATACTCCCTGGCCAGTTCCTCCAATATAGGGGCAGCCATACGGCACGGTCCGCACCAGTCGGCGTAAAAATCTATGATGGCAGGCAGTGTTCCCTCATATTTCCATTCCGTAGTATTTATCTCATAGTTCATTACCTTCTTAAGAAAATCCTTTTTGGTCAGGTATACGGGCTTGCCCGACGGATAATCTTCTCCTGCGGTTAATTGTATTTCTGTTGCAGCTGTTTCGGGTTCTCCCGTGACTTTATTTTTTGCTTCATTGCTTGAGCAGGAAATAAACAGTGTTGCAATGGCTAAAGCAGATGTTATCAATTTTTTCATGATCTTCCTATGTTACGTTTAAAACTTCAGAAATAGCCTGCTTGAATGTTTCTTTGGGCAGAGCGCCCATGGCCATCTGAGGCTGACCATCAACAGGCACAAACAACAGTGAAGGAATGCTCTGAATTCCGAATACTGCTGATAAATCCCTCTGTTCTTCAGTATTCACTTTAAATATGTCCAGTTTATCACCGTACTCATCTTTCAATTCCTCCAGGATCGGTGCAACAATTTTACAGGGCTGGCACCAGTCAGCATAAAAATCTATGATTGCAGGCCTTTCACCTTCAAATTTCCACTCTTTATTGATATCGTAATTAAAAATTTTCTCTTTGAAAGTTTCAGCTGTCAGATGTTCCAGTTTCATATTTTTAAGATTTAATGGTTACTATTGTAAAATTCTGTTGCAAAAATAACATTTGTCCTTTAACCGGTCTGTAACCTTTATCACAAAACACGATATTTTTATTCATTTCCTGTATATTCCATTGCGTTATTCAGGAAATCCACGTATGGGAACAATTCCTTAAAATCATCAATCACATTTTCATGAAAAGCCGGAGATGCAATCTTATCGTCATTATATTCTTTTGAAAAAACATAATTTTTAAATTTCAACTCTTCAATATATTTATAATCAGCCGGAAATCCTTTTGGGGCCAATTTCATTTTATTCTCTTGTTCATAGCGGGCATATCCTTTTTTAAGACAATTATCGATTATTCCCACATACACTTCGGTCTGAAATATAATCTCCTGCCTGATAGCTTTTAACTGTTCCTTTCCGGGCATGTATACTCCACCGGCTATAAAAGAATTGCCGGGTTCAATATGAAAGTAATATCCTGCTTGCAGGGATTTGCGTCCCCCGTTTGCTAAATATGCTCCAAAATGAGTTTTATACGGGGTTTTATCCTTTGAAAACCTTATATCTCTGTATATCCTGAAAATTGAATTCTTTGCTTCAAGGCCTATTAAGGCATGGTCGATTTTACTGATTCCCGCAATAATTTTATTAACCAAATCCTGATAATTATCAAGGGCTTCCCTGTAAACCAACTTGTTTTCATAAAACCAATCCCGGTTATTATTTTCCCTGAGTGCCGACAGAAAATCGATAATCTTAATCATGATGATGTTTTAACATTAACAACATATTCCGGAAGTGAAGGTTCGTCAGGTACAGGCTTTTTTTAAATAATTATTACATTTGCTGGCCATAACCGGTAAAACGCGACATTTTTAATGCATAAAGTTAATGAATTCCTTCTTTTCCTGAACAATTATCTGGGAGGGCATCAATGGTTTGTATTTCTTCTGCTTGGTACCGGTTTATATTTTACCATATATCTCGGATTGCCTCAATTACGATATTTCCGTCATGCTATCAGGGTTGTTAAAGGTAAGTATGACAAAGCAGGGGACATAGGGGACACATCCCATTTTCAGGCACTGACCACTGCCTTGTCAGGAACGGTAGGGACGGGAAATATTGCCGGTGTGGCCCTGGCGATTCACCTGGGTGGTCCTGCGGCCCTGTTCTGGATGCTCATCACTGCATTGATCGGGATGTGTACCAAGTTTGTTGAAGTAACGATTTCTCACAAGTATCGCGATATTTTACCCGACGGTTCGATCTCAGGCGGTCCGATGTATTACATGAAAAAACGTTTAAATATCAGGACACGCTCTGGAAAGGTCATAAAAACAGGTGCCGTAATCGGGGCCTTTTTTGCTTTTGCCACCATTCTCTCCTCGTTTGGTACCGGTAACCTGCCCCAGATAAACAGTATAGCGGATTCCATTTTTACCTCCTTTGGCATCAGGCATGCCGTTACCGGCGGGATCCTGGCAATATTGCTGGGCCTTGTGATTATCGGGGGAATCAAACGGATTGCCAGGGTAACTGCGACTCTGGTGCCGGTAATGGCTGTGGTTTATTTTATAGGCGCCATACTGGTTATTTCCACAAACTATGACAACATTTTGCCCTCAATGGGCGCAATTTTTACCGATGCTTTTTCAGGAAGTGCCGCAGTGGGTGGTTTCCTGGGTGCCGGGTTTGCGTTTACCTTTAATAAGGGTGTCAACAGGGGGCTTTTTTCCAATGAGGCGGGACAGGGTTCAGCACCCATTGCACACTCTGCTGCGCGGGCCCATGAGCCTGTTTCGGAAGGCATGGTGGCTATCCTGGAACCGTTTATTGATACCATCATCATCTGCACCCTGACAGGACTTGTCCTTCTGTCATCAGGTGTCTGGAATGAAAAGATTGAGAATAAGTTTCAGCAGGCAGATTTATTTATCATTGAGGGGAATTATCATGAAAAGGAAATTACTGACAGGCGTGCATTAAGCCGTTTCTTCAGCAACGATACAACGCTTGCACTGTTTTCCGGGGATCTGGTTGTTGAGGAGGGTCAGATTGTAAACCATGATATCACGGTATTGCACGCCCATTCTATTGCTGAGAATTACCGCGTTTATATGGGTAATGCTTATTTCAAGGGATTGATCCCGGTAAGGGATGGCAAACTTCAGATAGGTGAGATAACCGGTAAAGAAGGGGAAATATATATGACCGGCAGTTCATTGATACACAGTGCTGCACTCACCACGGAAGCCTTTAAAAGAAGTGTGTTTGGCGACTGGGGCCAATATATCGTTTCCATAGGATTGCTTCTTTTTGCCTTCTCAACTGCGATATCCTGGTCATACTATGGCGGACGGGCCGTAACCTATCTTTTTGGCACGAAATACATTATGTTTTACAGAATAATCTATGTGATTGGATTTTTTATTGCTTCATTTACCGATACCACCATTGTCTGGAACCTGTCATATATTACCATAGCACTCATGACAATCCCTAACTTATTCGGATTATTGATACTTCAGAAAGATATCCGGAATACCATTAAGGAATACTGGGGTGACTTCAGGCAAAACTGGCCGGATGAAAAACTCCCCTTCAGCGTTAAGCCTTGAGTGTAAGCAACACAATATTTTCAACATGGTGGGTATGAGGAAACATGTCGACCGGTTGAATATCACTGATTGTGTATGATGAGGAGAGCATATGTATGTCTCTTGCCTGGGTTGCCGGATTGCATGATATATAAATAAACTTTTCAGGCCTGATGCCCATGATTTCTTCCACGACCTTTGGATGAATGCCGGCACGGGGAGGATCCGCAATCACCAAATCAGGTTTGCCATATTGTTTTACGAATTCAGCATTCAGGATGTCCTTGATATCTCCGGCAAAAAATTGTGTATTGGATAAATTATTTATTTCCGAATTCACCCGGGCATCCTCAATTGCTTCCGGAACGGATTCAATCCCGATAACCAATCCTGCATTTTGCGCGATGAAATTGGCAATGGTTCCTGTTCCGGTATACAGGTCATATACCGTTTCATTTCCTTTGAGGCCGGCGAATCCGGCAGTTATTTGATAGAGGTTCAGAGCCTGATCCGCATTGGTTTGAAAAAATGACTTAGGTCCGATTTTGAACTTTAAATTCTGCAGCTGTTCAAAGATATGATCCTTCCCGGCAAAGGTTTTAATGTCCAGATCATAGAGAGTTTCATTTTTCTTAGGATTGATGGCGTACATGAGACTATTTATGCTGTTCACTTCTGATTTCAGGATCTTCATGATGTCGTAAATAACCGGGTCATCATATTGAAATGAGAGGATCACCATGACCTCGTTCAGGGAAGATGTCCGGATGATCAGATTTCTCAGAAGTCCTTCATTGGTTTTGTGGTTATAAAACGTCGCTCCTTTTTCAAGGGCAATGTTCCGGACCAGATTCCTGATCTGGTTGGAAGGCTCTTTTTGAAGGTAGCAGTGTTGTATATCCACAACCTTATCATAACGTCCCTGAACATGAAATCCCAGTGCATTGGTATGGAGAATGGTTTCTTCAGAGTCAATTTCTTCCTTCAGCAGCCACCTGTTGTTTGAAAAAGTATATTCAAGCTTATTCCTGTAATACCGGTTATTTTCTGAACCCAGAATCGGACGGTGAGAGTCAATATCCAGTCTTCCAATATGCTTTAATGTATCGAGAACCTGCTTCTCTTTGTATTTTAATTGTTCGGCATATGGCAACTGCTGCCATTTACATCCTCCGCAGACGCCGAAATGCTTGCAGAATGGCTCTGTGCGTATTTCTGAAAGTTTGTGAAAAGAGGTTACCCTGGCTTCCATAAATCCTCTTTTTTTCCGGAAGACTTTCAGATCGACCAGGTCACCGGGAACAGCACCTGTCACAAAGACAACCATGTTATTAATTCTAACCAGTGATTTGCCTTCAGCTGCTAAATCCTCAATGGTCACATTCACGTATTCGGGCAATTTCCTTCTTCCCACGATCTGACATTTCAGTTGTGCAAATGTAACGATCCTGAAGTAAAAAAGTATGAAATCAAACGGTGAACATGATTTTGTTTTTATTTGTTTTAATTAATTTCGACGGCGAAGTTCCATGTAAAACAATATGATTTCAGTTGACAACATAACGATAAGGTTTGGCGGATTTACATTGTTTGATGGTATATCATTTCAATTGAACCGGGGAGACAGGATTGGCCTTGTGGGCAGAAACGGAGCGGGCAAAACCACCATTCTGAATCTTGTTGCGGGATTTCAGAAGCCTGATGAGGGGAATATTGTCAGGCCTGTGAATACAACCATTGGATATCTTCCTCAACAGATGAGGCATGAGCGGGGCAAATCGCTGTATTTTGAAACCCGCGATGCCTATGAACACATTTTGAAATTACGAAGAAAAATCGATGAGATTAATACCATGCTTTCCGAGAGAGAAGATTACCACTCCAGGGATTATATGGAACTGATAGAGGAACTTACCCACGCCAACGAAAGATTTGAAATAGAAGGCGGTCATAATATGGAAGCAGAAATTGAGCAAACGCTGGTTGGGTTGGGATTTGAGAAAAAGGATTTCAACCGTCCCGTGCATGAATTCAGCGGCGGATGGCGTATGCGCATTGAGCTGGCTAAAATTCTGCTGAAACAGCCGGATTTTATCCTGCTTGATGAGCCGACAAATCATCTGGACATCGAGTCCATTCAATGGCTTGAGGAATTTCTGAGCGGATATAAAGGGGGCGTCCTGTTGATCTCTCACGACCGTGCCTTTCTTGACAGGGTAACCAATCGCACATTTGATCTGACCCTGGGAAATTTGTATGATTATAAGGTCCCGTATTCAAAATATGTTCAGCTTAAAAAGGAAAGAATCGAACATCAGATGGCGGCTTATCAGAACCAGCAGAAGATGATCCAGGATACAGAGGCATTTATTGAAAGGTTCCGGTATAAGGCAACAAAAGCCGTTCAGGTGCAGTCGAGGATAAAACAATTAAATAAACTCGACAGGATAGAGGTGGAAGATGAAGATTTGCTCGATATACACCTCAAGTTCCCGCCGGCTCCGAAATCGGGGAAAGTTGCCGTTGAAACTGAAAATATCGGAAAGTGTTTTGGGGAAAACAGGGTTCTTGAAAATGTAAACATTGTAATTGAAAGGGGTGACAGGGTAGCCTTTGTTGGCAGGAACGGGGAGGGGAAGACCACACTTTCCCGTATTATTGTCGGGGAACTGGAGCACAGTGGCGTGCTTAAATTGGGTCACAATGTTAAGATTGGATATTTTGCCCAGAACCAGGATGAATTAATGGACGGTAATCTGACGGTTTATGAAACAGTCGACCTGGTTGCCGTTGGTGAGATACGCACGAAAATGAGAGATATTCTTGGAGCATTTCTTTTCAGGGGAGAAGATATTGACAAAAAGGTGAAGGTATTATCCGGAGGGGAACGTTCACGGCTGGCTATGGCCAGAATGCTGCTCCAGCCATTTAATCTTTTAATTCTCGATGAGCCGACAAACCATATGGATATGCGCTCGAAAGACATTCTGAAGAATGCCCTTCTCGAATTTGATGGTACACTTATTGTGGTATCTCACGACAGGGAATTTCTTGACGGGCTTGTGGAAAAAGTTTACGAATTCAGACAGCACCATATCCATGAACATCTGGGAGGAATTTATGATTTTCTGTTAAAGCGTAACATCAAAAGCCTGACGGAGATTGAAAGAAAAGTGGTAACAAATGAAACGACCGTCCTTACAAGATCAGATAATAAAGTCCAATATCATGAAAAGCGTGATCTTGAAAAGAAAATCAGAAAAAGTACGAATAAACTCAAGGCCATTGAAAAAGAGATTGAATTAACAGATCATGCCCTGAACAGATTGGGTAAATTAATGGCAGAGCCGAAGTATATTGATGCTGAAACCAGTTACAAGGATTATGAGAATTACAGAAACAGGCATGATAACCTTCTCCTGGAGTGGGAAAAAGTATCTGATGAGCTGGAAAGTTTAAAGCGACAAAGAAAATAGCTAATTTAGCAGGTTTAGAAGATGAAGAAAACTTTATATATACTGGTTTTAATTATCCTCATTGCCCATGGTTGTTCAGTCAGCAAGGATGTGCCGGGTTCTCCCGAACTTAATCTTTCATCGCTGTATAATCCCAGTAAATTATCTCTTCATCCCGATTTTACCGTTTATCATGTGAACGATCAATTTTCCACACTCTACATCAGAGCTTATCCGTCTGAATTCAGGTTTAGCCAGGCCAATGAGGAAACAGAGTACAGGGCATCGTTCCGGCTCAGTTATAAAATAATTCAGCTGGCAGGTCAACATATGGAAGGTGTGCAGGTTGATTCAGCCAGTGTGATTTACAGGATGAATGAAATTGACAGGGGCAGAACCGCTTTCCTTGCATCATTGAATATTCCTGTCACTTCGGGTAATAAATATCTGATGGATATTCAGACCCAGGATCTTCATAGAGGCAGTATTGGAAGAGATTTTATTTTTATCGATAAATCCAATCCTTTCAGTGCACAAAATTTCAAAGTTATCTCAAAGCATACGGGATATCCAAAGTTCATGAATTTTTTCAATGCAGGGGAACCGTTCTTCATTCAATTTAACAATCCCCAATATGACACCATATTAATTCAGTATTTCAGCACGGAATCCGAATTACCGCGACCGCCCATAACAGCTACTTCAGATTATACGATGCAATATTCCCCGGATACGACATTCATGCTGCCTCTGTCTGATACCATTGATTATTATTTATTTAAGAAGGGAATGTATTTTATTTCTGTTGACAGGGAATTGAAGAGTGGTTTGACACTCCATAATTTTGGTTCAAATTTTCCTGCTATCACCAGTGAATCTGAAATGCTTGAACCCATATTTTATCTGGCAACACTTGCCGAATACAGGGATCTCCGTAAAGAACCCAACCGGAAGCTTGCGGTTGACAATTTCTGGCTTAAAAGGGGGAACAGTGTTGAAAAGTCACGTGAATTGATCCGGGTATATTATAACCGGGTTCTCTACTCGAATCTTTATTTTACCTCAAATAAAGAGGGATGGAAGACCGATATGGGAATGATATTTATTCTTTTTGGACCGCCTAACAGAATACATATGGCCGGAGGCACGGAAAGGTGGTATTATTATTCCAGGGGGAGAGGCAAGACAGTTGAATTTGTATTCGAGCGCCAGAAAAATAAATATACCAATGACCACTTTGTCTGGAAAAAAACCACGGAGACCATAAACTACTGGTATGAGGCGGTGCGTTCGTGGCGAAACGGCAAAGTATACAACCCGGGATCCTGACATGCCACGAACTGATAATATAATTTTTGGTGTAAGAGCCATTATTGAAGCCCTGGAAGCCGGTAAAGAAATAGAGAAGGTACTGGTAAAGCAGGGGAGCGGGAGCGATATTTTCAGAGAGATGATCAGAATGCTCAGGGAACGGCAAACGGTTATTCAGCATGTTCCGGCCGAAAAGCTGAATAGAATAACCAGGAAAAATCACCAGGGTGTTATTGCTTATTTATCGGAGGTTTCTTACAGTGATTTATCCCTGTTGATACCGGGAATTTATGAAGCCGGGGAGAGCCCCCTGGTCCTGATTCTCGATCAGATAACTGATGTGAGAAATTTTGGTGCCATAGCCAGGTCTGCTGAGTGTGCAGGTGTTCATGCCATTGTAATTCCAAAGCGTGGTTCTGCGATGATCAATGCCGATGCAGTTAAAACTTCTGCAGGAGCCCTGCATAAAATTCCTGTGTGCCGTTTTGATAATCTGATTGATGCGTTAAAATTATTGAAAGAAAACGGTCTTCAAATCTTTGCTTCAACAGAAAAAGCAAACACTGTGCTGTTTCGGGCCGACCTGGGAGGACCAGCTGCAATCATCCTGGGGTCAGAAGACCGGGGTATCTCTCCCGAACTGGTTAAACATGCCGACCATCTTATATCCATACCCATGAAAGGGACGATTTCATCGCTTAATGTTTCGGTGGCGGCTGGTATTATTCTGTTTGAGGCAATCAGGCAAAGGAGTTCAACTACTCAAGCGGCAGATGGCGGTTGAAGCTCTCCTCAAGAGATATAAATGTTTCCGTTCTGGAAATTCCCGGTATGGCCTGAACCTTATTCACAAGAAGATTCTTCAGATCCTCATTGTCCCGGGTGTATATCTTTATGAAAATTGAGTAATTTCCAGTGATATAATGACACTGGGTGATCTCTTTTATCTCCTCCAGCTTTTTAACAACTTTGGGGTAAAGGCTTGCACTATCAAGGAAAATGCCTACGTAGGCACAGGTGTGGAATCCGATTTTTTTGGGATCGAGGATGAATTCGGAACCTGTTATGACTCCCAGTTTTGCCAGACGCTGGATCCTCTGATGAATAGCTGCTCCTGATACATTGCATTCCCTTGCCACTTCAAGATAGGGGATGCGGGCATTGGAAGTGATCAATGATAATATTTTTTTGTCAAGACTGTCAATATGCAGTTTCTCTTCCATAATGTTTATAGTTTCAAATACATGAATAATATTTTTCTTCTAATTTAATTACAATTTGAAGAATTACAGCAAAAAATTAAATGATTTGAAACATATATATTGAAGATGCTTTCAAATATATCACGACAGCCGGCAGGCTGTTTGCTGAATCATAAATTAAACGACAGAAATGTGTCAAATATATTACAGCTTCGACATAATGTTTATATTTGTTGGTTAATATGAGTTGGAAATCAATTCATGAAGCACAATCATTTCTCTACTGGTGAAGCGTTTATCAGATGATGATATAATAAAGGGTCTCAGGAAACGGGATAACTGTGTTCTTCAATATATTTATAAGAATTCATTTAATT